>Ga0307471_100000459_pt1 | contig 20838 bp, 17 predicted proteins | sample atmos_gasesAM3C__2_FD_204566 | JGI IMG/M metagenome (GOLD analysis project Ga0307471, IMG submission 204566) | Hardwood forest soil microbial communities from Morgan-Monroe State Forest, Indiana, United States - atmos_gasesAM3C_515 | ecosystem: Environmental > Terrestrial > Soil > Temperate...
TCCCGTTTGATGAATAGTGGCGGTCGTAAGGGGGCGGCCTCGAACCGGCCTTCAGGATCCGCTGCATGCGGCAGGTCTCGAAGGTCTGTGCACACACCGAAAATCAGGAGAGAGTACCGATAGCTCGCAGATCGGTGCTCCGGGTAGGAGGGGTATGATGAGCGCTTCAGATGTTCCCCAACCGAAGGCGGACAGCACGCGCGCCGGTAGAGGCGCGTCCATCGGTGCAGCTGTGTGCTTTGCCCTTTATGAGGTGCCGCATTCCGCGGCTGCTCAGCAGGCCGCGGTCGCCCAACCGACGACAGCGTCATCGAGCGTTTTACAAGAGGTCATCGTTACCGCCCAGCGCCGACAGCAAAGTCTGGACTCTGTGCCCTACAGCATATCCGTCGTAAGTGCCAAGCAGCTCGCGGACACTGGCGTCACCGACATCGCTTCCCTGACGAGTCAGGTCCCTGGGCTGAGCATTTACGATCTGGGCACGCGGCTTAGCGGGGCGGTGTTCCCCATCATCCGCGGAATCAATGCGAGCGCGACAACAGAAGACCGGCCTTTTCGCACGTTCGAACAGTCCCCTGTGGGAACCTACATCGGCAATTCTCCCGTCGAAGGATATTTTCAGCTCGATGATATCCAGCGGATTGAAATCCTCCGCGGCCCACAGGGCACGCTGTATGGAGCCGGGGCATTGGGCGGAGCTCTGCGAGTCATTCCGAACGCTCCGGTACTTGGCAAGTTTGACGGAAATATTGAGATGAGCCCCGGTCGGGTCGCTCATTCCAGCGGCACGAGCGTCGATACAAGCGCGATGCTGAACATCCCCATCGCCGATGCTCTGGCATTGCGGGTGTCCGGGAAGTATGCGTACCAGCCGGGGTTCATTGACGTATATGGAATTTTGGAACGCCCCGGGCCAATAGTGACCGGTATCCCGACGTCGGCGAATCCGGGAGACCTGGTCAACAGTTCGGGAGTCTTTACGGGGAAGGGCGACTGGAATGGCCAGCATACATTCACCGGCCGAGGCAGCTTGTTGTGGAAACCTATCGATAGGTTCACTGCAAACCTCGCCTTTGTGTACTCGAATGCAAACAGTAATGGCGGCCCGCTAGCAAATACCGCATTTCCCGGCGGCCCGTATCCGATTGACACGCGAATCACGTTCCCGTCTGGGGCCAACTATCAGTCCTTCAGCTCAATCGAGCAACCGTTCTCGCGCAAGACAACGCTGAGCAGCGTAGACCTCAGCTTCGATGCTGGATTCGCCACCGTGTCGTCGACCAGCTCGTACTTCAAAACAGCTGGCTATATCACCGAGGATGGAACTTACGGCTGCCTTGCGGTCAACGGCATTATCCCGGGCTACTGTGAATATTACGCAGGCAGCCCCATCAGCCCACGCTTTGTGCTGCCAAACCTGTACTCCGATTCCACGCACAGCTTCACGCAAGAAATACGGTTGGTCTCCACCACTGGCCCCGACAAGCATTTCGACTACGTGCTTGGTGTGTTCTACGAAAATGAGTGGAGCGACGGCACGTGGACCGTTTCAGAACCCGGTGTTCCTGAACGCGCCGTCGCGCAGGGCTGCACGGGCCCATACTTCATCGGTGCGAGCTTTCCGAATTGCTTGATTGCCGTCGGCCCTGGCGACGTCAACTTCCTTCAGCCGGACACGCAACACTTTGAGGACAAGTCAGAGTTCGGAGAGCTGACTTGGCATTTCAACTCACGGGGTCAGATTACATTTGGGGGACGGCACTTCGAGCAGAGTTTTACCGATACGCAGGCCTATTCGCTGTATACGTTTGCTGCATTTGGGTTCGTTTCCCCACCGACCACCAAGAGCATCCCCGCATCAAGGAATACCTGGAAGATCAACCCTTCCTATGAGTACGCGACTAATCAGTACGTCTACGCTCTCTGGTCACAAGGCTTCCGCCGGGGCGGGGCGAATGCTCTAGCCACACAGAGCTTCTTCCACGACAACCCGGTGCTTCTCACGTACCGTCCTGACAGTGTCGATAACTACGAGATCGGTCTGAAGGGACACTTCCGCAACGGATTTAGCTATGGATTCGATGTGTTTGACGATGAGTGGCACAACCCTCAGGTGGGGGGGACGATGCCGGACGGGAATATCGGGGTATGGAACGCCAACAAAGCAAGGGCGAGGGGTGCCGAGCTTGACCTCGTGAGCCCATTGTACGTCGCTGGCTTAAGCGTCAAGGCGAGTGCTGCGTACGCCGATGCGAGATTCACCGAGGACTATTTCTTCGCGGCCGACAGTCTTGGAGATATCGTCGGCAAGACAGGCCAGCAGTTGCCCGGCAGCAGTAAGGTAAGCGCGGCGGCGACTCTCAGCTACGAGCGGAATATCGCCGCGAAGTCCACGCTCGCACTTTCGCTCAACGATACGTACAGAAGCGCCATGCCAGTGTCGACCTTCCCGATTCTTGGTCAAACGCACGCGCTCAGCGCCCCCGGCATGAACATTGTGAACGTCTCCGCGTCGCTCACGCATGGCGCGTGGCTCATGGGGCTTTACGTGACAAATCTGGCCGATAGGCGAGTCATCGTTTCGCCGGGTACGTCGACCCCATCGATCAACAATCTAGGTTTCCAGAACGTAATCAACCGTCCTTTCGCGATCAACCTGAGATTCGGCTATTCGTTCTGACTTGGGCGCAAAGGAAACCTGACGCCGGATTTATTTACGACTTCGGAAGTTGGTTACCAGTCGGCACAAGGCCGTCTAGTGGGGCACCTATCAAATCGATGGAAGCTTGAGGAGATGACTCTGGTGACTCTTCCCGCTCATACCATCAGCGACGAGCGACGAGTGCATTTGGCCAAGGCGAAATGTCCGGGTTTGTCGCTAACCGACACTGAACCCTTGAGCTTCGATCCCGCAAGACTCCGGCGCGAGCGGCTTGCGCGGGTTCGGAAAATGATGAGTGACAAAGGCTACTGCGGTTGCGTGCTGCTCGATCCCTTTAACCAGCGTTACGCAACTGGCACGCGCAACATGTTCGGATACTTTCTCAGGAATTCGACCCGATACTTCTTTATCGCCGCCAACGGCCCCGTCGTGCTATTTGACTATCCAGGAAGTGCACACGTTTCAGAGGTTGTTGAGACGGTCACCGAATCACGGACTTCGAAACTCGTTTGGGCCTCCATAACCGGTAGGGACTCGGAGTCGGCGGGAGCCTTCGCTGACGAGATTGCTGATCTAATTCGGATGTATGGGGCAGGCAACAAGCGCGTGGGAATCGATCGATGCAGTTACAGCGTGGCTGCGGCCTTGATTAAGCGAGGCTGCGAGCCGATCGATTTCCAAGAAGACATGATCCGGGTCCGCGCGATCAAGACAGACGACGAGATAACCTGTCTAAAGCTCAGTATGATTTCAACCGAAGAGGGTGTTCACAACCTTCGCAGCGCGATTCGTCCTGGAATCACCGAACAAGCGCTCTTCGCAAGGCTCTATAGCACCATCATAGAGACCGGCGGGGATTTCATCGAAACACGCCTTCTGAGTTCAGGGCACCGCACGAATCCCTGGTTCAACGAGGCAAGCGACAAAAAGGTACGCGCCGGTGATCTCATTGCACTCGACACCGATACGATTGGTTGCTTCGGGTACTATTCTGACTTCTCCCGGACTTTCCACTGCGGTCCCGGCAAACCATCGGGGGCGCAGAAATCCCTGTATCAAATGGCGCATGACCAGGTTCGGCACAATATTTCCATTATTAAACCGGGGTTGAGCTTCCGTGAGGTCGCAGAGCGAGCTTGGAAGATTCCGGAGAAATACCGCGCTCGACGGTACACCTCGGTAATGCATGGGTGTGGCATGCACGGCGAGGCGCCATTTATCACGCATTTTGATAGTTTCGACAAATATGGGGCTGAAGGTGTAGTCGCCCCCAATATGGTTCTGTGCATAGAGAGCTACATTGGTGAGGTCGACGGTCACGAAGGCGTCAAGCTCGAGGAGGAGGTAGTTGTCACGGCGAAGGGTGTTGAGTTGATTTCGCGATTTCCTTTCGAAGAGGAGTTGCTTGGGCGTCAACTCTAGTTCGGAGAACCACCGAAGGCGAAATCGCGGATCAGCGCACTTGCGACGATGACGCTGTGAAGCACGTACCCTGGCCGCGCGGTATCGACCTCAAGATCGCCCGCTGCATGGATAACTGGAGCACGCATGACGCACGAAATCTGTCATGCGTTTCCGGAGGTTCAGCCGGCTTCAGAGAGAAGAAACATAAGATTACTCCAAGCCTAACGGCCATCATGCTGACAGCAGCCATCGCTGGTCTGAGCAGCGCAGCAGGGTCGTCCATGCCGGGGATGCCGCAAGCCGAAGTCGTCCAGTGGGAAACGGGTTTGCGGCAGGCGGGGGCGTCACCGCTTGAGGTAAAGCAATTTGAGGAACTGCTACACCGCCAGTCAGCGAGAGAGTATTTCGAGAGTGCACCGCCAGATTTCTTCGCCTCCTATCTGCGGGGTGTGCGGCAGGAAGCACAGGAAAGGGCTCCAGGCCAAATATTTCCACATCCCTCTCCGGTGCGCTCCTGCCAGAGCCTGCGAGACGTATCAATCGTCAACGCGACAATCGAGACCGTTAGCGTGGATTCCTCAGACGGATCGTGTCGCGTAACGGTCGACGTATCGCATCCGCCGGCGTCGGATCACGTGAAGGTGTTTGTCGGCCTGCCCGAAAAAGGGTGGAATGGCAGGTTTCGGGGAACCGGGGGTGGGGGTTTTTCGGGCGGAGGTGAGGGTAACCTGACACGTTTAATCTCGCGGGGTTATGCGGCAGGCGCGACCGACTCGGGTCACGAAGGCAGCAGCGGGAGCTTTGCGCTGAGCGCCAGTGGGCGGTTGAACTGGCAGGAAATTCGCGATTACGCCTACCTCGGCATTCACGCTATGACTGTCGTCGGCAAAACGCTCACTGAAGCCTTCTATGGCCGAGCACCGCGGTACTCGTATTTCGTAGGCGGCTCCACAGGTGGACGTCAGGGGCTGATGGAGGCTCAGCGTTATCCAGAGGACTACGACGGTGTTCTTTCCGCGTGTCCTGCAATCAACTGGGATCGAGCGATCCCGGCCGAGTTTTGGGCGCAAGAGGTAATGCTTCGTGATCGGGACTATGTGTCCAGATCAAAACTCGATGCTGCTACAGCGGCGGCCGTTGCGTCGTGCGACGGATTGGACGGCCTCGTGGATGGTGTCATCGACGATCCAAGGGGATGTACCTTCGATCCGAAGTCACTCGTTGGGACCAGAGTAGGAGACAGCACGTTTACCGAAGCCGATGCGGACGTGGTTCGAAAGATCTGGGAAGGCCCCCGGGGACACGAAGGGCAGTTCCTTTGGTATGGACTGGCGCGAGGCTCGAGCCTTTCTGCTGTCGCCCGCGCGAGCGGCACCCCATTGACCGGCAAACCATTTATTCTTTCACTTGAGTACCTACAGTATTTCCTGCTCCAGGATCCCCGTTGGGACTGGACGACGCTGCCTCCGGGAGGGTTCGAACGCCTGTTTAATGAATCAATCGCGAAATATCGCGCGGTGATCGGCACGGACGATCCGAATCTCACTCGGTTTCGCGATCACGGTGGGAAAATCGTCATACTCCACGGGCTGGCAGATCAGCTCATCCCGGCCCAAGGTACTGTTGAGTACTACAAGCGAGTGCAACAAACGATGGGAGGTCCCCTGCGAACGGCGGAGTTCGCGCGATTGTTTCTCGTGCCGGGTGTTGACCACGGCTTCGTGGGTGCGGGTTCAACGCCAACTGGGGTGACTGATGCAATCATTCGCTGGGTGGAAGACGGCAAGCCGCCCGAACGCATCATTGGTGAGTTGTCTGCAAGGGGCGGAACTACGAGCCAAACTCGACTGCTTTGCCCTTACCCTAAGACTGCGAAATACGCTGGCAAGGGCAGCAGCGGCGACGCTGCGAATTTCATCTGCAGCGCGCCCGCGACGGAGCAATAAGGGGACCAGGTCGCGATAGCAATGGAGTACGCCGCTGCATGCGGCGGCAGGGGTTGGTGGAATGGCAAGATGTTACACGGTGCGCGCGGACGGCGACACAGCGGCGCTCCACCTATCCTTTATACCGGACGTCATGCTTGCGGGTTGGAAAGCCTGAAGCGTTGGCTTCGGTCAACGGCATCTCCTTCGTTGCTCATGTCGGTGTGTCGGCGAAACGCCTATAGGGCTTCTCTCTCGAAATGAAATACCTTGTTTACAGCCCCGATGCGCTCTACGACGACGGCGGCCTGCTCGAGCGCGAGATTGGTGGCGACCTGATCGATCTGCGCGTCGAGAAGTGGCGGGGTCAAGCGCAAATGGACCCGGAGCTCCTTTCGCGGGCTGACGGTCTCCTTGTCTGGCACATGGTGACTGTGGACGCTGCGACGATCGCACGCCTCAGAAACTGCAGGATCATCGTCCGCTGCGGCGCAGGCTACAACAACATCGACGTAGCGGCGGCCACGGCTCGCAACATTCCTGTCTGCAACACACCCGATTACGGCACAGCCGAGGTCGCTGATCATACGATCGCTTTACTACTTGCACTGGAACGCGGCTTGTTGCCATTCGACGAGGCGCTGCGAGCCGACCCAGTGAACAAGTTTGATTATCGAGTTTTCCTGGACGGGCGCCGCTTCGCCGGTCGGATCTTCGGCACGGTCGGGTCTGGTCGGATAGGAACCGCGACAGCGATGCGAGCGAAGGTATTCGGCTTCCGAGTCGTAACTTACGACCCCTATTTGCCAAGAGGCCAGGAGATAGCCCTTGGCATCGAGCGAGTGGAATCGCTGGACGAGCTCCTAGCGACAGCGGATGTCGTCAGCCTTCATACACCCTTGACGGCGGAGACCACTAACCTAGTTAACGCAACCGCATTTGCACGGATGAAGCCGCACTCAACGTTGCTCAACACCGCCCGAGGCGGAATCGTCGACTGTGACGCTCTGTACGATGCCCTCAAGACCGGACATTTGCGCTCAGCGGGTATCGACGTCCTGCCTACTGAGCCTCCCGACCCCGTTCCCAAGCTTCTCCAAGCCCACGTAAAGCGCGAACCATGGCTTCGCGGCCGACTGTTGATCACGCCGCACGCCGCATGGTCCAGCGTTGAGAGCCGAGATGATGCTAGAACCATTTCCATGCGCACCATGATGGGCTACCTCAAGGAAAGGCGCCTAAGGAGTTGCCTCAATCAGCAGCTCATCCACCTCTCATGAAGACAGAGTCTACGTCTACGGACCTAGCTGCTGCGGCGCACGCCCAGTAAGAGAGGCTGCCACGGCGGCGCTTCCACCTTTAAAGCACATCACCAGATCCTGACCCTCGACTCCCTATCGACGTAGAGCGTATCACCAGGCCGAACGTCGAACGCCTCGTACCAGGCATCGACGTTGCGAACAACGCCGTTCACGCGAAATTCTTTCGGGCTATGGACGCCAGAGAGAATCTGGTTGCGCAGTGCTTCGTCGCGGCTGAGGGATCGCCATACCTGCGCCCATGAGAGAAAGAAGCGTTGATCGCCCGTGAATCCGTCGATCACGGGCGAAGCGGCTCCGCCTAGCGAAAGCTGATAAGCATCATACGCAATCGACAGGCCGCCAACGTCACCGATATTCTCCCCGAGCGTGACCCTACCATTGATGTTCAGACCTTTAATCGGTTCGAACTGTGAATACTGTGTTACGAGCGCATCCGTGCGTCGGCGGAATGCCTCAAGGTCCTCTTGTCTCCACCACGTGCGCAGCACCCCGCGGGCATCGGACTTTGCGCCCTGATCATCGAACCCATGGCCCATCTCATGGCCGATCACACCGCCGATCGCACCATAGTTGACCGCGGCATCGGCACCGGGATCGAAGAAGGGCGGCTGTAGGAGCGCGGCCGGAAAGACGATTTCGTTGAAAGGGTCGTCATAGTAAGCGTTCACCTCCTGTACTAGCATGGTCCATTCGTCGCGATCGGTCGGCTTGTGTAGACGTGCGCGCTGACGCTCCCACTCAACTACCCTGGCGCGCTCGTAATTACCGAAGGCCTCACGCGGCCTAACAATGAGCTTTGCGTAATCTCGCCACCTGTTCGGGTAGCCGATCTTCGCGCGAAAAGCCTCTAGTTTCTCGAGCGCTAGCCGCCTGGTCTCCGCCGTCATCCATGGGTTCTGCGAAATACGCACGGCGAAGGCTTTGCGTAGGGTGCAGACCAACAGCTCCACCTGCGCCTTGGACTCCTGCGGAAAGTTCCGAGCAACGTATTGCTCGCCAACCGCCTCGCCGAGTGCCTCATTTGTAGCCGCGACGGCTCTCTTCCAGCGTGCGCGCTGCTCGGGCTGACCGTTGAGAATCCGACCATAGAAGTCGAAGTGCTCGTCGTCGAACTGTCGTGGCAGAAGGGCGGCTTGGCTTTTCAGGAAATGGTAGAGAAGATAGCTGCGCCAGGTCGATACAGGCTCTGAGATGAAGAGTCGTGCGAGGTGTGGGACCGCACTCCACTCGGCCACTACAACCTGCTGCAATCCTGAGGCGGACGGTGCGCCGATCAGTCCTGCCGACCGGAATGCAGCTTCCCACGGATAAGCGCCTGCATCTAGCTGTAGCGCGGACAGGCTCAGGAGATTGTAAGTAAGCTCTCGCTCACGACGCTTAGCGCGCTCCCAGTGCAGCTTAGCGATTTCCGTTTCGAGATTGAGAATCAGGGCTGCTTCGCCGCGTGCGTCGCTGTGTCCCACGAGCGTTAGCATTCTTTCGACGTGAAGCTGAAACCTCGTGCGGATTTCGACGAATTGTGGCTCACCCCTCAGATAGTAGTCACGATCGGGAAGACTCAGGCCCGACTGGGTCACCTTCACCAGGTAGCGGTCTGGATTCTTCTCGTCAAGCGTGATGCGAAAGCTGAGGGGTCCATTGAGTGCCACGCCTGGTCTCGCAATGAGAGCGGCGACTTCGGCATGCGAACTGAGCGAAGCGATGGCGTCCGTCCAGCGCCCCGCCGGTTTCAGTCCCAGCTGATCGATTCGCACTGTATCGAGCAGCGCCCAATAGTAGTCGGCAATCTTCTGGTGGTTCGCTGCGAACAGACCGCTCACGGCGGGAGGGGTTTCGAGGATGGCCCTCACGTCCTGTTCTGATCGCTCCGCGAGCTCGTCAAACACGCCCCAGCTCGTGCGGTCTGGCGGTATGGTCGCGGACTTGAGCCACCGCCCCTCAGCATAGCGGTAAAAATCATCTCCCGGCCTGATCGACCTATCAATGGACAATAGGTCAAGCCCGAACCGACCGAAGCGAGGCAAATCCATCATTGCTGCGCGAATGCCAAAGGCTTTCTTAGCCTCAGCTCCTTACGATCCGCCACTTCGGGCGTCCATTGGGGGCGCCTCGCGCAAAAGCGATCGCGGACTTCGCCGCCCAGGATGGGGCATCCGAGCCTACTGCTCGCACGCCCACGGCGCGCAATTACCCGCTACCGTTTGCCACTCATCCTGCGACAGGACGTGAAACTTTCGGCGCATCAGCTCGTCGGACTCCTTTGGTTGGTTTAAATCCCAATCACAACCCGGTAAGAAGCGGGACACGCCTATCTTCCGCATGGCGGCTACGAAGCTTCCCGCACTTTCCTCCGTCGTCCTCGGAGTGACAACTTCTGATAAATCGAATACTACATTTCGTGTCACAGCATTATTCCTTTCGATATGACGCGCGAATACCCGAATCGGTTCTAGCATTGCCTGTTCAGTACCACCAAAGCCGGCACCGTGAGCTATCTGTACCCATGCGTCGCCAGCGCACGGCAACACATCGCGTATGAAGATTTCGGTTTCCTGGGCGGTGAATCGCGAGGTGGTACTCAAGTGAATCACCATCGGCAACTTTGCCTCGCCCGCCAAGCGCACCACAGCTCCAAGTTGCCTTACGTGCTCCGAGTCTTCGAAGCGCACGACAGAGTTCGATAAATGGAGCTTCATTCCTTTGAGCCGGCCATCACGCGCCCAATGCCGCACCTCATCTGGGGCGTTGGAGCTCAACGGGTTGACGGAAAAAAACCCAACAAGTCTGTCTGGGTAGGTCAGCACTTGCTCGGCGACATATTCGTTTTCCGCTCGCGTCATGTGAGGGACGTCGTAGTGCGCTGACGCCGCGTACGGGGAACCAAAGAAGTACGCTTGAGAGAGCAACACTCCTCTCTGGGCGCGCACCTGCTCGAGGGCCGCAACGGCGTCCGTTCCAAGACTGGGCGCGGCATTCGGGGGTGGGTCTTCGCCGAAGGAAGCGCACATGACGATCAATGCGTCGACCGCGGCGCGCGATTTGATGTGCATATGGTGATCCGCGCGCCACGGCACGAAACTCGGCTCTGCGTGCGCCTTCGGATTGTTCAGGGTGGGTGTCATGTGGATGTTCCTCCCGTCTCTGAGCGGCAGCGCACATGCATCGGGGACTAGGCTACGCGGCGCAAGCATACTGTGAGAGGACCCGCGGGCTACATAGAGTAACTGCGACGCCCGCGGTCGATTTACCTGTTTCCGACAGGACGGAGCATCCGCAATCCTAATTTGCGAAGGCGCACTTAAGCAGAACAATACGCCCATCGTGCGGATCGCATTTCAGTGCTGCAATCACTAGCATGTCTTTAATGCTCTTGGGTATCGGAACGATGAGTCCCTAGATCCGTGACCGATCACATGACCGCCGCAGCGGATACCACGCGCGCTTTCACTCGCTGGAGCGCCTGGCTAGGCAACCGCACGTGCCAAATGGCACTGCTCGCGATTGCCGTCACCGGGGCATCCTATGCCGGTACTACGCTGAGCCCACTGCAGGAGACGGTTCGAGACTCGCTTGGCCTCACTGATGATCAGGTTGCAATCTTGCAGGGCCCCGCCATGGCGTTGCCGATGGTCGCGGCGTCGGTACCCTTGGGTCTAATCATTGATCGGTATAGCCGCGTTCGACTCGTGATGCTGTTCGCAGTGTGCGACCTACTTGGGACGATACTCACTGCACTTGAACCCGGATTTGCGGTACTGACATTTGCGCGCGGCTTAGTTGGATTCATGATGTTAGCGGTCAACCCTGTGGCCTTCTCGCTGCTCGCCGATCTTTTCGAGCCGGCCCGTCGTGGCCGGGCAATGATGGTGCTTACCGTGGGACAAACCGTCGGCGGGGCAGCCGTGTTTGCTGCAGGCGGTATGCTGCTCACCACGGTCGAGCCGGGCCCAAACGCGTGGCGGACAGTCATGCTGTTACTTGCAGTCCCGCTCGTTCCGGTCTTTCTCGGGACGCTCGCGCTGAGGGAGCCCTCACGCACTGAAGTTGTGATCTCAAGGCCTTCGCCACGGCAGTCGTTTGCAGAATTGTGGCAATGCCGCGGTTTTGTTGTGCCGATCATAGCGGGAGTCGTGTGCGCGCAGACCGCCATCGGCGCCGTATTCGTGTGGACCGCACCGGTGTTGGCACGCACCTACAAACTCTCCTCAGATCGCGTCGGTGCAGTAATGGCCCTCGTTTCACTGGTGAGCGGGATCGCGGGTCCTGTATTCGGCGGCCTTCTGGCCGATCTGTGCCAACGGTCCGGAGGCCCTCGTCGAACTGTGTCGGCACTCGCTGTTTGCGCGTTGCTCGCGATACCTGGCGGTCTGTTCGCGGTGGCTCCTGGCGTCGTTATTTTTAGCGTAGTGGTCGTGGTGTTCACCACCCTGTTATTGGCCTGCGCTGTGATGGGAAACGTGGTTCTTACGGTTGTGGTTTCGAACGAGGTGCGGGGACTGTGTTTGGGGATTTTTGGAGCCGTGTCTGTGATCTTTGCCTTTGGATTCGCCCCCGTACTTGTAAGCCGAGCATCGGTAATTATTGGCGGCCCTGGGATGATCGGCACAGCGGTTGCGGTCGTGTGCGCTGGGATGACGCTCTTGACGTTCATGATCTTCGCGGCTGTCGTCAACCGCTTCCCCCGGATGACCGTCCATCGCGCAAGCACCACGAATCCCGGGACATGAGGGAAAGCAACTGACCGTCAGATTTACTGAAGGTAGCTGTCGGTGGCCAGACGAAGGCGACTCTCCGTGCAGCTTCCGTACGAAGGCGCATCGTGGCTCGCAAGCGTTGGCTATGTGGTACTAAGTAAGGGAGTGTCGGCTGGTGTCATGTTAGAGACTTCCCTGCTACTCGAGGCCACGACGCGTGAGCATCTTCTGGAGTGGCGGCAGAAGCGCGCCGGGTCCGTGCTGGACGATGACCTAAACGGGTGCCGCATGACTGCGGGGCTCACCGAGCCAGCGAATTGGGGCGTGTCGGAAGTTCGGCTGCATGGTCGTTGAATGCAACACTCGGGGACGTGCATGAAGTTCTCGGCATTGGTCGAGCGCATTGCCGGGGAGAGTGCGGACGCGTGGGTCACGCATTACGCGGCGCGGCGCGCGCAAGCTCGTGGTGAGGACGCGATCCTGCTGAGCATCGGGGATCCGGAAGTCGATTCGCCGACGCCAGTCGTCGAGCGCGCAATCGAGGCGCTGCGCGCGGGTGAAACGCACTACACCCCAGCGTCCGGTCGCGAGGAACTGCGCCAGGCGATCGCGGCGCTCCACCGTGTGCGCAGCGGGCAGGCGGCCGATCCCGACCAGGTCGTCGTGCTTGCCGGGGCGCAGAACGCGTTGTTCGCGGCCTCGCTGTGCCTCGCAGGACCGGGCGACGAGGTCATCGGTATCGAGCCGCTGTATCCGACCTACCCGCCGACGATCGAGGTCACGGGCGCGCACCTCGTGCGTGCGTCGTCACCGCCGGACAAAGGCTTTCGCGTCGACCTCGAGGGGCTCGCCGCCGCGATTAGCCCACGCACGCGCGCGATCTTTTTCGCGACGCCGAACAACCCAACCGGCGTGATCTTTAGCGTAGCCGAGCTCGCCCAGATCGGGGACCTCGCGCGGCGGCATTCGCTGTGGATAGTCGCCGATGAAGTCTACGCAGGTCTCGCGGCGGAGGGGCGCGTGCCAAGCCTCGCCGCGTCGCTGCCTGAACAGGTCATCACGATCGGCTCGCTGTCGAAGACGCACGCGATGACGGGTTGGCGGGCGGGGTGGCTCGTCGGTCCGCGCACGCTCGCCGCGCACGTCGAGGCGCTCGCGGCGTGCATGCTGTTCGGCCTGCCGAGATTCATCCAGAGTGCCGCCGTGACAGCGATCGGCATCGCGGGCACGGCGGAGGCCGAGATGCGCGAGTATTGTCGGCGGCGCCGCGACGTGCTGCTTGCCGAGCTCGAGGGCGTCCGCGGGCTGCGCGTGTCGATGCCGGAAGCCGGCATGTTCCTATTTGCCGACGTTCGGGACACGGGCTTGAGCGGCAATGAGTTCATGCGCGCCCTGTACGACTGCGAGCGCGTTTCGGTCCTCGACGGCGGTGCGTTCGGGCGCGAGACGGCGGGCTTCGTGCGCATTAGCTTCGCCACCGCGGAGGCACAGCTACGTGAGGCGTGCGCGCGCATCCGTCGCTTCGCCAATTCACTGCCGCGACAGCCGCGTGCCCAGTCGAGACGCTGATGCAGCGCGCCAGCCGCATCAATTTCATTGACACACTATCGCAGCGGCCTGTGCCCGTGGTCGACGATGGTTCGACTTACCAGGACTCTCAAGGAGAACCCTCTTGCTGAACATCAACGGGGCCGCAAATTGCTTAGCACATCCGCGGCCTACCGCGGAGTGTACGAACGCGCGCGATACTCTCGAGGTGGGGGTAGTGCTTCCCCCCGGGTTCTCGCTAATGGTTTTCGCCGCGACAATCGAACCCTTGCGAGGAGCCAATCTCATTGAGGGTAAGAAGCTCTACCGATGGAGCACGATGTCCCCCGAGGGTGGGCCGGTAACGTCGGGTGCAGGTGTAGAGGTTGCGACATCACCCCTGCCACGGGTTACAGACACTGAGATTGGAATGCTAGTCGTATGCGGCGGCATGGGTACGGAGAGATATGAAAACCCGAAGCTCCGGACGTTTCTGCGCCAGTTGAGCAGGCGCAATGTGATTATTGGCGCGGTAAGCACGGGACCATTCGTCCTGGCCTCGGCAGGACTATTAGACAATCGTCGCTGCACTGTGCATTGGGACTCGATGAACGCCTTCAAAGAGAGGTTTCCACATTTGAACGTGAGTGATGATCTCTTCGTCATCGACGATGGTGTGTTTACGTGCGCCGGCGGAATCGGGGTGCTGGACCTTATGCTGCAGTTCATACGACAGCGGCAGGGGGACAGGTTTGCAACGCTTGTTTCCGATCTCTTCTTGCATGGCACCATCCGACAGCCGCAGCAAGCCCAGAGGATGGGTCTCCGCAACCGGCTCGCCCTCGTGCAGCCGACAGTCGTCAAGGCGATCGAGATAATGGAACACACCGTGGAGAAGCCGCTCGCGGCTTCACACATCGCCAAGAGGGTCGGGGTATCAATGCGCCAGCTGGAGCGACTTTTTCACCACCACCTGGGCTGCTCACCAATTCATTATTATGTGCGCCTGCGGCTGGAGGCCGCACGCAGACTGCTTCGTCAATCCGCGATGCCGGTACTCGAGACTGGAATAGCGTACGGTTTTACCTCGGCATCTCACTTCGCCAGAACGTATCGTCGTCATTTCGGCGTGGCGCCCAGCGTGGACCGCGAACCCGCACTGGAGTCATTTCACAGGTCGCCTGAGCCGATGATCTCATCCATCGACGGGTGAGAATCCGAGCGTCGTTGAACTACCGTTTACACGAGATCCCGCTTTATACGGCGAGACCAGTTGTTGCTGTAGACGCGTTGAGTGCCCTCATATGCATCGAGGCTGGCCTCGATCAAGAATTCGTCGCGGGTTGAGGTCATCGTAACCTTGGTGACTGCCCGGGTCTGCCAGTCGCCGCGACCGATCTCTTTCACCCAGCGCGTCTCAGCCCAAGCGCTCAAAGGATCATCGTCACGGATCCGGAATTCATGCTCGCGCGCGCTTCCGACCTCAAGCCCGTGGGTGTCAATGCGAAATCGACCATCGTCATCAACCAGAAGGAACCTTGTGCTTCCTGCCACCAGGTCTTTCGTGACCGTTCTGTCATTGCGACCCTCTTTGAGTACGGTTCGAGACTCGACGATGGGGGCGATCTCGATTCCGGGAAAGGGTTTGAGCCTCTCGTCTTCCGGTTTTGGTGCCCTGACAGGCAAGTGCAAAGAAGCGGGACCGGTATGAAGTGTGAGCGTAGCATGCTCCGGCGAGGACCAGATGAGGGGCCAATATGAGCTTGATAGTGACAAGCGAATTCTGTGGCCCTTTGGAAAGGCGTAGCCCATGTTATTGAGCTGAAGCCGAATGCGATAACGTCGGCCCGGCTCAAGGGGGGTCGGGGACTCGTGGCTTTCGCGGTGGGTCAAGTTCAAGATGCCGTAGGTAACCCGCGTCGAAGCTCCGTCTGGATGAACATCACAGAGCCGCGCGATCAGCTTGGCATACGGCTTATCTGAAGCCACCTCCATCTCAAGCACCGACCAGCCGAGGATTTCGACGCGCTCTTTCAACGGCTCCGTATCGAACACGATTGACTTTGCGTCGTCTTCGCGCTGATCCGGCGGATGGTCCGCTGTCAGACCGTGGTTCGTGAACATTCCGCAGAGTGCACCTGCGCTCTCCGGAGAGCACAGGCTAACTGGCGCTTCTGCTCCTGGCCGGTCGACCATGCCGGCCTTGGTGAGGTACATCGTGCGCCCCCCGACACCTGGAGCTGGGAAGGCAGATGCGTCGACCCAACGGCCAGGGCGCTCGGCATACCAGGACTTAGGACGAACGCTTTCAAACATGTAGGCGCGGAAGACCGGCTCATCCATGACGCCGGTCTCTTTATCCTTCAGCCATTTGTCCCACCAGCGTAGGGATTCTTGCATATAGCCAATTTGCGGACCGGGGAGCCCGACGTGCGGATATCGGTGTGCCCACGGTCCCATCAAACACTTCGTCGGCACCTTTAGGTTCGCGAGCAGACGCGGCATCGGGTTTACGTAGGAATCGTGCCAACCGCTGATCACATAAACTGGACATTGGATTGCAGACCAGTCTTCGCAGACCGAAGCGTGCTTCCAATAGGCATCGCGTCGCTGATGCTCGAGCCAAAGCGCAACCCACAGCGGAAGATTGCGCAGCCGCTCCAACCACATCTCCCGCCACCGCTCGCCGACCAACGCCTTGTCGGGGGGCCGCGTTTGGTTGGCGAACATCGTGCTTGCCCAGGTTAAATTGGCGCCCAACAAACAACCGCCCATGTAGTGGGTATCATCGACGTAGCGATCGTCGGTTGAGCATATCGAAATGACTGCCTTGAGGGCCGGTGGACGCCGCATCGCGATTTGCAGCCCGTTGAAGCCGCCCCATGAAAGACCAACCATGCCGACTTTACCCGTGCACCAGGGCTGGACCGCAATCCAGGCAATCACTTCCAGAGCGTCGTCCTGCTCCTGCTTCAAGTATTCGTCCCACAGCAGCCCGTCCGACTCACCGGAGCCACGCATGTCCACTCGAACACAAGCATAGCCGTGGCCCGCGGTGTGAGCATGCGTGAACGTGTCCCGCTCGGTCGTTCCATCACGCTTACGGTAGGGGATGTACTCGAGGATCCCGGGAACCGGCGAGGCCTCGGCGTCGACCGGCAACCACATGCGGGCGGCGAGCCTGCATCCGTCGGACATCGTGATCCACGTGTTCTCAGTCTCCCGCACTTTGCGCGGGAAACGCTCAACGACATCTACCTTCATTGTCGGATGAAGCATCGCCATCCAGGTATCTCCTGAAAATTTGTGCTGCTGCGTTTGGCGCAGTCCCAGGTCGCGTTGAACGCCGTTAGACCGTCTCATGACCAAGTAGTCGATAGAACCCGCCTACCTTGATCGGCGCCCCGGCACTCGCTGGCGCCGATCTCACAAGCCCTTCGAAATCCTGAAATCGCTTGGCGCTCCACACCGCAAGGTTCGCCGGGTCCGGTCCAAGCAAGCCCACTCTGCTGAGCACCATCTCCAGGTTGACTTCAGAATGAGCCTTGGCCCTTGCGCGAAACAGCTTCTCTATAGAGTCACTGGCTGATGACGCGTCCGCATCGAAGTACTCTAGGTACCAGTGCTCTCTATCGTATGGCCCCTTGGCCACGGTCTCGTCATACAGGCCGGCTCGCTGGACGTGGATGCCGCGATGCATGGCGCTGCTCCGGCGATTGCGTAACGCGGAATCCGAGTTGAAGTAGGTCTGCCAGACATCTATGCGATCCATCGACGGTATCTGCCAGAAAGCGAGGTAGCTCGGGATGGGACCGAATCGAAACGTGCGTCCAATCTGAAGGATCAATCTGTCGATCTGCCCCTCCGCCCAAATGCCTTCCTGATCGGCTAAGTAGCGAAAAAGCTCGATGGGTACAAATCGATCACGCTCGATAAATTCGATATAAATCATCCGACCACTTCCTCGAGTCGAGCTGATTCCGCGGAGCGATTTCCTCAGCTCGCGGAATGCGGAATTGGACAAGCCTGCAACGGCGGCTAGTACGCGATGCCTCTGCATTGCTCTCTGCACCGAGCGACGAGCTATCATCGAGCACGCACGACGCCCTCATTGTGCGTGATTCGACTGCGACTGTTTACGTTTCGACAGCGGCTAGAGAAGTCGCCTGCGGGTGGGCTACCACCAAGAACGCAGTCTCGCGGCAACGTGTGAATTCCAGTGCCCGGCGTGGAGCAACTGATGCAGCAGATTGAAATCGATCTCTACAGTGATACGAAGACTCGACCGACTCGGCCCATGCGCGAGGCTATCGCGGCAGCCGAGGTGGGTGACGAGCAGCGTCAAGAAGATCCCTCGGTCGAGCGATTGCTCGTGAGGACCTGCAGCTTGCTGCAACATGAAGCCGCTGTATTTTTGCCGTCGGGCACCATGGCGAATCAGATAGCGGTACTGGTTCACTGTCGTCCCGGCGATGAAGTCATTGCGCACGAGTCTTCTCATCTCATTTATTCAGAGGGTGGAGCGCCGGCGGCGCTTGCGGGGGTAATGATTCGCGCTCTGCAGGGCCCGCGGGGCTTGTTCACTCGGGAGGCGGTGCGGGAAGCTGTACGAGCAGACACTAGACACAATCCCACCAGTCGATTGGTTGTCGTGGAGCAGACTGCGAATGTCGGTGGGGGGACGGTATGGCCATTGGACCAGATGATGCAGGTTGTGGAGGAAGCTCGGACACATAATCTGAGCGTCCATATGGATGGCGCTCGCCTCATGAATGCGTCGGTCGCGAGCGGGCTGCCAGCAGGAACGTATTCGAGGATGTTCGACAGCGTCTACGTGGACTTTACGAAAGGGCTCGGCGCCCCTTTTGGGGCGATTTTGACAGGTAGTCGGGAGTTCATTGAAAAAGCGTGGCGATGGAAGCAGCGCCTCGGAGGCGCAATGCGCCAGGTAGGAATGATGGCGGCGGCGTGTTTGTACGCATTGGACCATCACGTAGGGCGCTTGTGGGAAGATCATGAGAACGCACGCCGTCTAGCCGACTTGCTGACGGGGATACCGGGAATCGCGGTCGAGCCGGTCGATACAAATATCGTGTTCTTCGATGTTGCGGGTCTTGGTATTTCAGCCGAGACTTTTAACGACGCCCTCAAGTTACGCGGTACGCGAGCTGGGATTTTCGGGCCGACGAGGCTGAGATTCGTCACCCATTTGGATGTGTCAAATGAGCAGATACAGCGTGCAGCCAAGATTGTTGCCGAGGTGGCGACAGGCCTACAGCGCTGAGAACGGACCGGCCCGCGTCGACGGGTCTGGCAGTTCCCTCGACCACTTAGGAGTAGCACGTTCGAGGTGGTGGTGCCCGTGGCCGAAAACCGCCTGAGTTCGCGGCCAGGGCCGCGATTCTTTCCGGGCTGACCCGCAGGACCGCAGTCTGTGCCCGCGGACCCCCGTGTTTCATTTCGGCGGTCCTAGCTGAAGGGAGCGGGGAGTGTGCTCAGAGCCAGTGCCAGTACGCATTGAGGACCGGAATGGCCTGGCTGATCTTGCCTGCGATCACCGACAGGCGGCTCTCGGACACCCCAGATACATCGATCTCAACGTGTACGAGGCCCGTCGTGGCGAACTCCGCCGACATCCGGCGGGGCGTGATATTTAGATTCTGGAAGTAGCCGAGCAGCCGCGTGAGGGTGCTCGGGTCGGATTCGGTGACGGCCCGCAGCCTAAGCAGTTTGTACGGTTCGGAGTCTTCGACGGTCATGTGACCTCATCTTCGTATCGGATCCCAATGCGCACACAAACGAGCCCCGGCTTTCCGCAAAAGCCGGGCTCGTAATGTGCGCGATGGTACGTACGGGATTAGTCATGAACACGCCGTCACGATCCAGTATGCCTCAAAGGCCGGGAGCGTGTCTCCTGCTTTTCTCCTGCCGCCCGGTGCGCGCACTAATTGGACGAGCATTCGCTGAGCTGTTGGAGGGGTCGCCAGGCGCTCGAGCGGGCTCGTCGCGGTACCTCAAGAGCCGGAAACGCAGGTGGTGTTGTCTCGCGCAAGAAGGCGCGATTGCATCAATGCGTGAGGACGAGCTTATCGCCTCATGACCTGCGACATGTGCAAGCCCAGGGAGAAGCGCGAGTTCGACCCGAACCTCGTGGCCGAGATGGTAGGCGGCGGGCACCTCTGGGCACTGAAGCAGGAATTCCCGGGGGGGCGTTCATTTGCGAAGTCAACGATTCCGTGGGTTTGTCATGTCTATAATTCCGAATGCATTACGGCCGGCCCGTTTTCGCAGCGCTGCTTCCGGCCTCAACCTGAATGTCTGGATATGGTGTGCCCAAATCTGGGGGGCGAATCGGCGGGGAGCCGCCACCGGGCGTACTTCGCTGCCCGTCACACAATCAGTCACGATTGGGGCGAGGGCATCGACGGCCCTTCTGTAACGATCAGCGGGTCGATCGATCCGTCCGCTTGGTCGCTTGATGAGTGGGGGGATGCATGAAGATCTATGCCATTGACGATCGTGAGTTGATGGATGTTTCAGAAATTGCGCGTGAAGGGAACGCGCTGCTACTTCGCGGCCGAATATTTGGCAGCATGCCTGTGACCGCCAAGCTCACGCCGGCGGAAGCCCGGGCGGCGCTCCGGTTGCTCGACCTCAGGACGACGCTGTTCTTTCTATCTCTCTTCTTTCGCCGGGGTTGACCCAGCGAATCTTGCAATGGCAGGCGAGCACGATATGGAAGCTAGGTCGGCAAAGCGATCGGGGGCAGTACATCTTGAAATAGCAGTTGAATGAGTTGGCCACCTTCGGCCGTGGACCAGTCCTGCGCAAGTTCGGCAATGATGGTGTTCGTGGCGGTGAATTGCACCCCCGCGAGCTCCATCCGCTTGCGGGCTGCTGCCTCCGACAGCTCGTAGGGTGAGCCGGAAATGTCGAGGACGGCCTGCACCTCGAAGCCTTCCGCGACGGCGCTGAGGGCCGGGAATATCAGACACACGTCGGTCGTGATGCCCCCCATGATGAGCTGCCGACGCTTCGTGGCGAGGATCGCTGCCTTGAAGTTCGGATCGTCCCACGCGTTGACGATACCGGCACGCTTTACGCGGTTCGCGAAGGCCTCCGGGATAATAGTTGCAAATTCCGGCAGTAAGGGTCCCTGCATGTACTCCTCCATGCTGGAAGTCAATACGACCGGCATGCCAAGAATGCGCGCGGCTCGGGCGAGCGCCAGCGTGTGTCGCTTGACGCGTTCCAGGTCGAGCGTCTTGACAAGCTGCATCGTGCCAAACTGATGGTCGATCAGA
>Ga0307471_100000460_pt1 | contig 20814 bp, 15 predicted proteins | sample atmos_gasesAM3C__2_FD_204566 | JGI IMG/M metagenome (GOLD analysis project Ga0307471, IMG submission 204566) | Hardwood forest soil microbial communities from Morgan-Monroe State Forest, Indiana, United States - atmos_gasesAM3C_515 | ecosystem: Environmental > Terrestrial > Soil > Temperate...
ATCGAGCTCGTTCGCCGCATTCATTCACCCTATTTTGGAATCAATCTCGACATTACGAACTTTGTCGCCACGCCCCAGGCGGACGCTTACGCGCAAATTGAAGCCACTCTTCCCTACGCGACGCACTCGCACATCCGGGACGTTTTCGAAAATGGGCAGGCTGTCGACCTCGACCGCGTGTGGCCGCTTTTCGCGCGCGCGAACTACAAAGGATTTATGTCCGCGGAATATGAAGGCGAAGAGGATCCCTCGACCGGAGTTCCCAAACTGGTCGAGAAAATCAAAACGCTTTGCCGGAAATATTCCTCAGTTTAATCAAAGGAGTTGCATATGCTCAATCGCAGAAGCTTCATTCGTAACGTCACTGGAGGTGCAGCCGCACTGGCAGGCTCGTCGGTTTTTCCGCCGAATGTTCTCGGCGCGAATGACCGCGTGCGGTTCGGACTGATTGGCGCGGGCGGCCGCGGGATGGACATTTTCAAGCACGCGCTTCGTTCGCCAAATACACAGGCCGTCGCGGTCGCTGACGTCTACACGCGCCGGCAGGAGGAAGCCAAGAAACTCGCGCCAACAATTCAGACATTTGGTGATTTTCGCCGGCTGCTCGACGACAAGTCAATTGACGCTGTGCTGATCGCCACTCCTCAGCATCAACATGCTTTGAATTTTGTTCCCGCTCTCCAGGCAGGCAAAGACGTCTATCAGGAAAAAACCATGGCGTTTAATCCCGACCACGCACGCCGCATGCGCCGCGCCTTTGAAGGCTCGAACCGCGTGGTGCAAGTGGGTGTGCAATCCACAAGCGGGAAAACCTTTGCGCGCGCTCGAGAACTCGCCACTCCGGAGAGCCTGGGGACCATTACGGCCATTCACACGCACCATTACCGGAACCACCCCTATGGAGGATGGAAGAGGCAAATTCCCTCCGACTGCAATCTCGACCACGTGGCCTGGAAGGAGTTCGAAGGAGAGGCCGCTCCACATGAATTTGATCCGCAACGCTTCATGAATTGGAGATTCTTCTGGGATTATTCGGGAGGAAATGTTTACGAGAATATGGTGCACCAAGTTGCGTTCTGGCAGAAAGCTCTAGGGCTGAAGGTACCGCGCCGCGTCACGATGGCGGGCTATAACTATCTTTCGCCGGGCATGGAAGTTCCCGACACGATGAACGTCTCGATGGACCAGCCGGAGAATCTCTTGTTCAGCTGGAATTCGGCGTTTGGCAATAATTACTTTGGCGAAGATGGGTACGACTTTGCGCTGGGAAACAAAGGGACCGTAATTCGCGTGACGAACAAAGTGACCTTCCAGCCGCAGGGCCACTCTGCGCAGAAGACGGAAGGCCCCGAGTCGGTCGGCGGCGAACCGAATATTGTCGGCTCCGATGACGACGAGACCGCGGCGCACATGCAAAATTTCTTTGATTGCGTGCGAAGCCGCAAAGAGCCCAACTGCCCCTTTGCACTGGGCTTTAACTCCGCGATCGCCTGCCAAATGGCTAATGCCTCGCTGCGACAGGGCCGCACGGTGCAATGGGATGCGGAGAAAGAAGAAATCGTTTAGGCCGAGCAACTTAATCAACGAGGTTGTGAAACGAGCGGCCGGGTTTAAACAGGCATTATTCTGCGTCGACGCTCAGACGAGCGCCTTTTTCGCCACGAAACCGCCGACATCGGTCAGGCGGAAATATCTTCCCTGGAATTTGTAAGTGAGCTTGGTGTGCTCGATTCCCAGGCAATGCAGGATGGTTGCCTGCAAGTCGTGGATGTGCACGGGATCCTCGAGAATGTTGTAGCAATAATCGTCGGTCTTGCCGATGGTGAGACCGCGCTGGATTCCGCCGCCCGCCATCCAGATCGAGAAACAACGCGGATGATGGTCGCGGCCATAATTCGTTCCGGTCAGTTTGCCCTGGCAGTACACGGTTCGGCCAAACTCGCCGGCCCAGACGACAAGTGTGTCGTCCAACATGCCGCGCTGTTTGAGGTCGAGGATGAGGCCGGCTGACGGTTGATCGACGCCTTTGCACTGCAAAGCAATGTCGCGCGGCAAGTCATTGTGCTGGTCCCAGCCACGATGATAGAGCTGAATGAAGCGCACGCCGCGCTCGGCCAGCCGCCGCGCGAGGAGGCAATTAGCCGCATAGGTACCCGGCTTCTTCGAATCTGGTCCATATAATTCGAACGTAGATTCGGGTTCCTTTGACAAATCCATCAGATCCGGCACGGAGGTCTGCATGCGATACGCCATTTCGTATTGAGCGACGCGCGTGTCAATTTCCGGATCAGCGTATTTCTCCGCCAGCAAGCGATTGAGTTTTGCGATGCCGTCCAGCATGCGGCGCCGCGTTGTGGCGGGGACGCCCGGGGGATTCGACAAGTACAGCACCGGATCGCCGCTCGAACGAAATTTCACCCCCTGGTAGCGCGAGGGCAAAAATCCGCTTCCCCACAGACGCGAAAAGAGCGGCTGGTCCGGATTCAATGCGTTGGCCTGCGAAATCAAAACGACGAATGCCGGCAGATTTTGATTCTCACTTCCCAGCCCATAGCTGGCCCATGCGCCCATGCTCGGGCGGCCGGGTTGCTGGAAGCCGGTCTGGAGGAACGTGATGGCGGGATCGTGATTGATGGCTTCGGAAAAGACCGTCTTGATGATGGTGATGTCGTCGACGATTTTCGTGTGATGGGGCAAGAGTTCGCTGATCCATGTGCCGGACTTTCCGTATTGGTCAAACTTAAAAATGGAAGGCGCGACGGGAAATGACGATTGGCCGGAGGTCATGCCGGTAATGCGCTGGCCCTGGCGAATCGAATCCGGCAACTCGGTACCCTGCAATTGGATCAGTTTCGGCTTGTAGTCGAACAACTCCATCTGCGAGGGCGCGCCCGACTGGTGCAGGAAGATGACTCGTTTAGCCTTTGGCGGGAAATGTGGCAGTCCCGGCAGTCCGCCGGTCTTGGAATCGGCTCCTGTATCAGCAGCAAAACCATCGGCGGCGAGAAGTGTCGCGAGAGCGGGAATGCCGATGGCAATTCCCGCGGTGCTACGGCGGAAGAATTGCCGGCGCGTCATCGCCGCGCTGATTTCCGGAGTCAACCTTTCACCCATACCCTGCCTCGCCTTCTGCTACTGTTTCGTAATCGTTTCATCGAGATTCAAGATCATGCTTGCCACCGTCGTCCACGCTGCAAGCTCGCGCGGGCCCAGTTGTGAATCCGCTTTTGTTTCGCCAACCGACAGCAGTTTGCTTGCGTCTGCTTCGTCTTGCCTGTAGGCAGAGCGAAATTCCTTGAGCGAGTCGAGAAGCACGGCACGTTCCTGCGCATCGGGCATTCGCGCCGTCGCCAGCTTGAAAGCAAAATCAATACGCGCTCGATCGGACTTGCCTCCGTCACGCAAAGTGCGTTGCGCCAGCGCGCGCGAAGCTTCGACGTAGGTAGGATCATTCAAAAGTGCCAGCGCCTGCAGCGGCGTATTGGTCACTGCGCGCCGGGCCGTACATTTTTCGCGATCGGGCGCGTCGAACAGCGTCAGCGAGGGCGGCGGGACCGTGCGCTTCCACACGGTGTACATTCCGCGCCGGTAAAGATCGGGACCAGAAGCCGGTGTGTAACTCTGGCCCGAATAGCCTTCGCCAAAGGCCATTTCTTCCCACAAGCCCTTTGGCTGGTACGGATATGCGCTCGGCCCCCCAATCTTGTCGTTCAGCAGTCCACTAATCGCCAGCGCGTTGTCGCGAACGATCTCGGCCGGCAGACGGAATCTTGGCCCTCGCGCAAGAAGCCGATTTTCCGGATCGCGCTCGATGAGTTCTTTCGATGCTATGGACGATTGACGATAAGTCGCGGACATAACAATCAGCCGCTGCATGGCCTTGATGTCCCAGCCGCTGCGGACAAATTCAGTGGCCAGCCAATCCAGCAATTCGGGATGGCTTGGCGGTTCGCCCTGTGAGCCGAAGTCCTCGGCAGTCTTGACGATTCCAGTTCCAAAATACTGCTGCCAGTAAAGGTTCACCGCAACCCGCGCAGTGAGCGGATTCGAGGGATCGAGAATCCACTTCGCCAATCCCAGACGATTTGAAGGCATGTCACGTGACATCGGAGGCAAGAACAAAGGAACGCCCGGCGTGACTTTCTCGCCCTTGTTGTCATACTGACCGCGGCCCAGGATGAAGGTGTCGCGCGGCTTCGACATTTCCGCCATAACCATGGTGGTGGTGATGGACTTCTCGAGTTTGCCGCGCTCTTTTCGCAGTTCCGCCAGGCGCGCGTAAAGCTGCCGGTATTTTTCCGGAGCGTCGTGCTTCAGAAAGTATTCGGTCAAGCTGGACTGGTGCTGCTTTTCGATCCGCTCTTGTTTCTGTTCCTTTGTTTCCGCCTTAGGCGGTTCGCCAGTGTCGGCCTCTTCCGGCGGCTTGTCGGGTTGAAGGGTCGCAATTTCTTTAGCAGGGGCGTCTGCAAGATCTGTCAATAGAACACGCGCGGGGAAATGCACAGCGAGATTCTCGGCCTCGGTGTCCGTGAGCGTGCGTGTGTAAATCCGCAGGTCGCCAAGCTGACCTTGAAACAGGCCCCCGGTGTTCTTATTCCCGATCTCGAGTGACGCGGAAGTGCGGAAGGTGCCGCTGAGCGTATCCTTGACTGTCTCGGTCTCCCACGGCTTGCCATCCACATAGATTTTCAGACCGGGGGCCTTGCCTGAGCCGTCGTAGTTAACCAGCACGTGGTGCGGGCCGTTCATCGGCACACGATCTTTCGTCCTTACTTCAATGGCGTTATCCGGCCAGCGCGCGGAGAAACGTGCAACTGCACGAAGATTCCGCTGGTGCCTGCCTGTATAGGCGACATCGTCAAAACCCAGCTCATAGCCGGCCCAGTTCTTGGACGGATCTTTTTTCTGAAGAAATTCGCTACTCTTCAGCCCGTATAGACTTGTCCACACCGCGAGCGCAAACGGCTCGCGCGCGTCGAAATCGCCCGCCTGCCCAAGGCTAACTTGCGCTTCGCCACTGAACTCCGCGGCTTTACCCGTCGGCCCATCCTCATAGAGAACTTCACCTCGCACGAGCTTTCCTTCGTGTTTCGACAAGGCGTCCAACAGGTCGCCGTTGAACGCATAGTGTGCGGACAGCCCATTGCTCGGCGGCTCTGGCAAGGTGGCCAGCCGCGTCTTCTGCCATTCATTCCGCGACACCAACATCTCTTTCTCCGGCATGGCCGCCAAAACTTCGGCGATTTGCTGATTCAGTTGCTCCGCCTGCTGCTTTTGCTCGGAAGTGGGCAACTGGAGAACCGGATCGGCGTTTCCTTCGTAACCGTCGAGGCCGCGCTCCGGTACGGTGTTGAAGAACGCAAAGAAACGATAGAAATCTTTCTGTTTAATGGGATCGTACTTGTGGTCGTGGCAGCGCGCGCAGCCCATGGTGAGTCCGAGCCAGGTGGTTGCCGTGGTGCTTGCGCGATCCACGACATACTCCACGTGATATTCCTCGGGGATCGCGCCGCCTTCGAAGTTGATCTCGTTGTTGCGGTTGAACCCGCTCGCGATTTTCTGCTCTACCGTCGCGTTGGGAAGCAGGTCGCCGGCCAACTGCTCGATGGTGAACTCGTCGAACGGCGTGTTGCCGTTGAACGCGTTAATGACCCAATCGCGCCACGGCCACATCTCGCGCAAGCTGTCAATGTGATAGCCATGCGTATCGGAGTAACGGGCCAGGTCGAGCCACTGCATCGCCATGCGCTCGCCGTAGTGCGGCGACTTCAGCAACTGGTCCACTCTCTTTTCGTAAGCGTCGGGAGAATGGTCCGCTAGAAACGCGTCCACCTCGGCGGGAGCAGGCGGCAGGCCCGTCAAATCGAAAGAGACGCGTCGCAGCAGCGTCGCCTTATCCGCTTCCGCGGAGGGCTTCAATCCTTCCGCTTCCAGGCGTGCAAGAATGAAATTGTCGATGGGATTCTTCTGCCAGATTTTGTCCTTGACTTCGGGGATGGCGGGACGTTTCGGAGGATCAAACGCCCAGTGGGACTGCCACTTCGCGCCCTGATCGATCCATTCGCGGATTAGTTCGATCTGCTTGGGGTTCAACGTCCTGCCGGACCATGGCGGTGGCATGCGAGCAGCCCTGTCCGCCGCACTGATCCTTTGATACAGCCTGCTGGTCGCACTGTTTCCGGGCGCGATGATCTGATACGCACCGCGGTCGGCGAACACGCCTTCTTTGGTGTCAAGGCGCAAGTTCCCTTGGCGACCGTCTTCCTCGGGGCCATGACAAGCAAAGCAGGTGTCCGAGAGAATGGGGCGAATGTCGCGGTTAAAGTCTACCGGTTTTTCCGGAGGGTTTGACGACGCTTGCCAAGCACCCAGGGCAGGAAGGCACAGCGCCACGGCAGCGGTTGGCAACCATCGGCCGATGATCGGTCGGTTCAAGAACTCCTCCACCGATTCAATTGGGCAACGGCGATACCATACTACGAAGACTTTCGCTTTGGAATACCGTTCATACCTGAATGTTCGGGAAACTTACGACATCCGGTCAGGACAGGTTGCGGCTGTTTCGAAAACTTCTCCGATCACGAAAACCTGAGGCGGTGATCTGGAGCGGACGATGGGAATCGAACTCATCGCCCAACACGACTAAGTTACTGAATCGATTGATTTATCGTGGTCGATCGCCGTCCATTACCGTCCACAATCGACGCCACTCTCTCGACAGCTTCACGCTGTGCGTCCCCTACAACATGCCTATAAATCTCAAGTGTTGAGAAGGTGGCAGCCCTGCCGGGGCGATAGCAAGACCGTTGATCCGGGCAAGAACGGCGTCAATGTGGTTGAGTCCGGAACCTACGCGTACCGAAGGCACGGCCCCAATGGGAGAGGTCTTGAGCAACTTGCCGGCCAGGCTCCAGCAGGCCGCCCAGCTACAGCGGACGAGATTGCTGATGCCATTGTCTTCCTGGCGACCGATCGCTCCAGTTTCGTCTACGGCGCAAAACTCGCTGTGGATGGAGGGCGCACGGCGATTTGAAGATCGTCGCTTGCTTTTGGATTGGGCATTTTTTCCTTAGTGTGATTTCGATCCGGACGGTTATCCACCTGTTGCTGCCAATTGAGGGACGCGCGAAAGTTTTTGATGCTCTTCGTCGCTTAATTGCAACGTGGCCGCGCCAACGTTCTCCTCGAGATGTTTGACCGATGAGGTTCCCGGAATGGGCAGCATGATGGGCGACCGTTTCAAGAGCCAAGCAATCGCGACCTGGTGAGGGGTGGCTTGACGCGCCCGCGCGATCTGATCGAGTACCTGGCCCGCCACCCGGCCCGCTCCTAGTGGGAACCACGGGATGAAGGCGATTCCATTGCGTTCGCAATAATCCACCACATAATCCCACTCGCGATCGGCAAAGCTATACCGGTTCTGGACTGAAACAATAGGGACGATCCGGCGCGCCCGTTCGATGTGCTCCTGCGTAACGTTCGACAATCCGATGTGCCGAATCTTTCCTTCGCTTTTGAGTTGCGCTAACGTTCCCACCGAATCCTCGAAAGATACCACCGGATCAGGTGTGTGCAGTTGATAGAGATCAATACTTTCCAGTCGCAGCCTTTTCAGGCTACCCTCGACCGCCTTCCGAAGATGCGCCGGAGTCGCATCGTGCGTCCACTGGTTTGGTCCCGGACGATTCCAGCCTCCCTTCGTAGCAATAACAAGACCGCTGGGATAGGGAAACAAGGCCTCAGCAATCAGCTCCTCATTCACGTTGGGGCCGTAGGAATCGGCAGTGTCAATGAAATTCACATCTAGCTCCACGGCTCGGCGTAGAACTGCTAACGCCTCGGTTCGATTCTTCGGTGCCCCCCAGATGCCGTCTCCTGTAAGACGCATCGCCCCGAACCCGAGACGATGGACGGAAACTTCTCCGCCGAGGGTAAGACTCCCAGCCAAACTCGCAGATGTTTGCTTTGCGTTCATGATGTCCTCCACAGTTCTCATTTTACTTCCGATGCGTTTGATCACGCGTTCGATACAAAGAGCGTAGCGTGTTCCTGCATGGTGTTCCTTCGTCCTTTCTCGTAATTCGGCGTCAGCCGCGCAGCGTGCCTGGCTGGATGCCATGGTGACGGGCCAAGTCTTCCAGTCCGTCGAGTTCCATCTGTGTTTGGTTTACTTGCTACTGAAGAATCTCAATGTCGGCGTCCGGAGTGATGCCAACGTCGCCTTCATCGAGGTTTATTCCGCCCGTCGTTTCCCTGAGGCTTCGCGCGTCGTCCAGCGCCTGCCGGTATTCCCGGAGCCGAGCCTCCCTACGTTCAAGTTCATTGTGCAGCTTCGCAGCTTGCTTGGCATACCATTCAGGATCCTGTGTTTCCGCGTACAGCGAAGGCAGTGGAGAAGCTGTTGCATCTTCTACAGGTGTGGGTTGACCGACGATGGAGATCAGGCCCGATGATCTGAGCCTCTTGAGGTCTTCGTTCGTCCAAACGACGGCGGTTCCTTCCATCTTCCCTGGGTGCGGTTTATTCGCCGCACGCAGGGGAATGGCTAGCGTACTCAGAGTCACTGAGATAGCGAGTGAAAAGATCAGATAGCGATTCATCTCGCTCTCCTTACTGTTTGGTCGACGGGGCGGGAGGAAAATGCTGGAACATTTTATTCACGCCTTTGTCGAGGTTCTTGGTGTTCTTGTCCGCATTATCGGAGAGCGTGTCGCTCGATGAGCTTCGCCAGATCAATTTCTCTGTCTTTGCGTCGAAGAGATCGATCACTAGGGTCCCGACTTTGTATGTTTCAACGGTCGTGGTTGCGTCGCCAAATCCGCCGAATCCTCTCCACCTGCGACCTCCTCCGAACCCGTTATAGAAGGTGTCCAAGGTTTGTTGATCTTGCGTGGTCTCAATGGCAAAGACTTCGACGTCACCTCCCGAGGGAACTTCCATCCAGCCCTTTGCCGCCAGGGCGCCGTTCACCGCGCTCTTGATGCGGTCGACCAGGAGCTGGTCTTTCGTCTGGACCTTCTCCCAAGAGTAGGTCTTGTATTGGCCAAAGTTTGCACTGTGGTCGTAGTCGGTCTTAACGTGCTGAGCGAATGAAACACTCGCCAAAGCCAGCGCTAGTCCGATTGCTGCCGCGATTTTTGACATGAACTTCATACTTCCTCCTATTCTTTCGTTTGATTTGTTGATGTTTCTCCGAATGCATTACTTCTGAGCATTCCAGTGACGGGCGCTTCACTGTGCGTTTGCCTGGACTTCGATTCGCCCCCAAGCGCTTTGCTCACCGCCTTCACATCCTTGTTGCGCTCCGCAACTGTGGTCAGTCTGATCACAGCGGCGGCGGCGGTGCAGCGCACAACTCCGTTTTTGTCCGATAATGCCGGGACAATCGCGTTAATGAACTGCGGATCTCCCCGTTTGGTAATGGCGAGAAGTGCCGATGCTCGGACAATCCAATTTTTGTCCGAGGCGGCCCGGACTAGGGCTTGCCCAACGCGCGGGTCTTGGTCGTTAATGAGGGCCCTTGCCGCCGCTGCCCGCACGGACGAGGTGTCATCCTTCCTCATAGCCTTCACGGCGGAAAAGCCAATGTCTGCATAAGGGATGAACCCGAGGCCTTCCTCAAGGCCAAGTTCCGCCATCTTTTTCCCATCTTTCAGCGTTTGCATCTGTTGGGCGACTAGACCGTCCGCAGACTTGCGCTCACCGGTGAGCACCTCGTAATAAACCTGGTAGCCCGCGGGGTCGTTAAGAACCTGCAGCGCATGCGCTGCAGCCAGCGCCACCGCGGGCTTTTTATCTAAAAGGGCCTCCTTCAATGCTGGAATGGACTCTTTAGACCCCATGAGCCCCAAAGCGGTTGCGGCGGCGGCCCTGACCTCGGGCTTCTGATCTTGCAAAGCCGTCTGCGCCATTTCCGTAGCCTCGGGGTCACCTGGGAGAAGTCGTAACGCACGGACAGCTTGCGTCCGCTTGCCAGTGTTCTTCTGATTCACGCCTGCATGCAGAATGTCCCAAGCCCGCCGCTGCGGAGTCTCGGCGAGCAGTGCCCCAGCGTGCGCCATGAGTAGAAAGAGCACGGCATACCTTGGTTTCGCCGCAAGAAAAATGAGTTGCTTCGCTTTCTCCAATGCTGTTAGTCGTTTTGTTGGTGGATTCATGACTCTTTATCTCGGCAGCTTGGTTGCGTTTTCGCTGACCAGGCTCTCGCAGCATTCGGGCCGATCTGGCAGACTGGATCGATCCCATCCACCACCCAGCGCTTCGACTAATAACACTGCGCTCGCCATGCGCCGTCCCAAAATGTTCACGGCGGTGACCTCATCCGACAAAGCTGCATTTTCGGCAGTAATCACTTCCAGGTAGTTCGTGACGCCACCTTCATATCGAGTGTTGGAGAGGGCCAGCGATCGTTGCGCGGCTTCCACTGCCTTAGCTTGCACTCCTGCTTCTTCCTGAAGGACTCGCACGGCAGCCAGATTATCTTCAACGTCTTTGAAAGCGCTCAGCACCGTTTCTCGGTAGGAAGCGACTGTTGAATCGTAGGCCGCTTTGGCTTGGTCATTGGCCGCGTGTCTTCTGCCTGCATCGAAGATCGTGAACAGTGCAGAGGGGCCAACCGACCAGAGGGCGCTCGGTCCTTGCAACAATGTTGTAATCGCACCGCTCTCGAATCCGGCGGAACCGAAGATATTGACCAGCGGGTAGTAAGCAGTCTTGGCGAGTCCAACCTCAGCATTTGCGGACGCGACGCGGCGTTCGGCGGCAGCAATGTCAGGACGCCGTTCCAGTAACTCCGACGGCACGCCAACAGGAATCGCGGGTGGCGGAGTCGTGAGCGGTAGCGCAGGAAGAGTGAAATCAGCTGGAGCCTTTCCGACCAACACTGCAACTGCGTGCTCGAATTGGGATCGAGCAACTCCGACGTCAACTAGCTGCGCGCGCGTGGTTTCAAGTATGGTGCGTGCTTGCTCGACGTCGACCTCCGAAGCAAGCCCGCCTTCATACCGGTCCTGATTCAGTTGCAGTGCTTGCTCGTACTGCGCAACCGTGTTCTGCAGCAGTTTCTCTTCTGCATCCAAGGTACGCGCCCCGAAGTAATCCACGGCAAGGTCTGCGTGCAGCGTTAGATTCATCACGGCCAGATCGCCTGCACTTGCTTGCGCTTGTTCCCGGTATGCTTCGACGTTGCGGCTTACTCGGCCCCACGCATTAACTTCGTAGGAGACACCGACCGGCAACACAAAGTCATTGAAGGTCACGCCGTGAGCGGAACTCGCGGGGCGGTTAGCTGAGTATTTTTCACGAGTAGCTGAGGGAGCCGCGGTAGCGGTGGGATAGTAGTCAGCGCGAGCGTAGCGCAGAGCGGCCCGCGCCTCTTGGTATTGAGCCACCGCTGCTTTCAGGTTCTGGTTGGAAACATTGATTTGCTGTTCTAGAGCGTTCAGCTGAGGATCATTGAAGATCTCCCACCAGTTTCCACCCAAGTTGTTCTCGCTCGGCTGCGCCGTTTTCCAATTGCCCATTTCCTTGTAAGCCGGAGGAGTCGGCACGGCTGGAGTCCTATATTTGGGACCGACGGCGCAACCGGTGCCCTGAAGCACTCCCGCCAGGACGAGAATGAACCAGGCGGTCTGGTTATTACGTTTGAGGACCTTCATGTAAGCACGTTTCATTGAGAATCTCCTGGCAGCGAAGCTTGTACGATCTTTACTTCTTGCCCGGACACGAGAGAGTCGGGCGGATTTACAACCACTTGGTCGTCGGCTTTCAAACCAGCGACAACCTCAATTTCGGTCCCGAAATCATGTCCGGGAGTAATGTCCGTAAGCAGTGCCTTACCGTCCTTAACCACGCCTACTTGCAAGCGTTCTGATCGAAAGATCAGCGCATTGACTGAAATTAAGAATGTCGTGTTCTGAGCAGCGACGTGTAGATGCACTTCCGCATAGGAGCCTGTGAGGAGAGTGTTCCCCGGATTAAGAAGGTCAATCTCCGTCAGAAGTGTGCGGGTAGCCCCGCTAATGGCTTCGGCAGTACGCACTACCTTTCCGGGGAACTTCTGGCCGGGAAATTCGGCGAGTACGATATCTGCAACTGTCTCACCGGGCTTCATGGCTCGCGAATATTCTTCGGGAACGTTCACATATACGCGCAGAGTTCCTGTCTGTGCGATGTGAAAGAGATCCGTCTTCGGCCCCGCATTGCTGCCTGCATTGATGAGGTCACCAATGTCGGTGTTACGCGCGGTGATCACTCCCTCAAACGGAGCGTATACCTTTTCAAACGAGACCAGTGCCTCGTAGCGCTGCACGTTAGCCTGATCCGCTTCGACGATTGCTTTGTTCGCGTTGTAAGTGCCGACGGCATTGTCAACGTCCTGCTGGGCTACAGCGTGCTTGGTCAGCAGACCCTGATAGCGGGCCCTGGTCACTTGGGCGAGTTCCAGATTTGCTTGCGCGGTGGCCAAGGCGGCGCGGGCTTGCGCGAGTTGCTGATCGACTTCCGGAGTTTGGATTACAGCCAGTAACTGTCCAGTTTTTACGTGCGCCCCGATGTCGAAATACCATTTCTTCAGGTAGCCATCTGTGCGGGCGTAGATCGGCGACGAAATGAACGGTTGAATGTTTCCCGGAAGGACGATTTCCTGAGCGAGAGCCGCCCGCTTAGGGAGCGCCACAGAGACCGACGGGACCGCCATCTGGTCCGTGACGGCGCACAAAGCGGCGTTGTCTTTCACGCGTGAGCGAATTCCCGATGCCAGCAGTCCGCCGACGATAGCCGCGACGATCAACGGCGCCAGCCACCGTGTCAGCGAACGCTTTGCGCCCGGCGGAGGACTCACTGGGCCCACGCTTGGCTCAGTGGTTTGTTGTCTGATTTCGATCTCAGTCATGTTCATTCACCTCTATCGCTGCCTAGCACTTGTTCCTGCAGGGGAGCATTTGTTCTCCGCCGCTGGTGCAGCAAACTGAAAAACGTCGGAACGAAGAAAAGAGTGGAAACCGTTGCAAAGAGCAGGCCGCCAATGACCGCGCGGCCCAACGGAGCGTTTTGCTCGCCGCCATCACCCAACCCCAGGGCCATGGGGACCATGCCGATAATCATGGCCAAAGCAGTCATCAACACTGGGCGAAAACGGGTGAATCCTGCCTGTAAGGCAGCCTCGATTGCATTTTTCCCTTCGCTCATTTGCTCGGTGGCAAAACTCACCACGAGAATGCTGTTCGCAGTTGCCACGCCCATGCACATGATCGTTCCCATGAGCGCAGGAACACTCAGCGTCGTGTGCGTTACGAACAAGAACCAGGCGATTCCTGCGAGGGCCGCCGGCAAGGCGGAGATCATGATGAAGGGATCGAGCCACGATTGAAAATTCACGACGATTAGCAAGTAAGCGAGCAGAATCGCGAATACGAGGCCCACAAGAAGGCCCGTGTAAGATGACTGCATCGTCTGCACCTGGCCGCGAATGACTACCGTTGAGCCGCGCGGCAATTGTTTGCGAGCCGCATCAATAATCTTATTGATGTCGTGGGAAACCGCACCCAAGTCGCGTCCCTGAACCGAACCGAAGATGTCAATCACGGGGGCAACGTTGTAGTGAGAAACTTGCGCCATGCCGCTTCCACGTTGCACCGAAACCAGGCTCGCCATCAAAGAGGGCGGAGCGGAGGGATTTGTCCCCGTCACGGGCGTGTTGACAAGGTCCTGGATCGTGCTCGCCCGATACTGCGGTGTCTGGGTGGCGATCGAGTAGCTCACTCCGTTACGCGGATCGACCCAGAAGGTGGGCGAAGTCTGAAAGCTGCCGCTAAGTGAGACCAGCAAATTTTGTGCAACATCATGCGCTGTGAAACCAAGCTCCTGCGCCTTAGTCCGCTCAACCCTCAGGTGCAGATACGGATTGTCGAAAGGTTGTTGGACTCTCAAGTCGGTCGTGCCCGGAACATATCTGACCTTCTGTAGAACTTGGTCCGCCCAGACTCGGTTGCCATCTAAATCGTTACCGATGACTTGAATGTCGATTGGGGCGGGTAATCCAAAGTTCAAGATCTGGCTCACCATGTCTGAGGGGAGGAAGGCAAACATCACGCCCGGAAATTCCTTGGCGAGGCTCAACCTCAGAGCGCTGACGTACTGCGCGGTTGGATGGTGTTTTGCCGAGAGCGTGACGAGGATGTCGGCATCGGAGGTTCCAACCGGTGCTGAGTTGCTGTAGGAAAGGTTGATGCCGCTATAGGGCAATCCAATGTTGTCGACGATGCTCGACAATTCAGCAGCGGGTATCTGGCGGCGGATGGAATTCTCCACAAGATCACACAGAAACGCTGTATCCTCAATGCGCATCCCGGTGGGCGCGCGTACATGAAGTTTGAAACTGCCGGCGTCAACGCTGGGAAAGAAGTCTTGGCCTAGCCAGGGAATCAGGATCGCCAGCGATCCAAGACACGCTACGAAGAAACCCGCCAGAAAAGCCCGCCGGTGCTGGAGGCAGCGCTCGAGCAATTTGCGATAGCCTTCGCGCAGCCGTTCGAATGCAAGCTCGAACCTCTGCTGAAGTTGGATAAAGGGGTTGCGGCTGGTTCCGGCGTTTCCGTGTGATTTCTCGTTTTGCAAGAGATACTTCGCCATCGTCGGAACGATGGTCCGCGAGAGGATGTAGGATGCTAGCATCGCAAACACGACGGCTTCCGCCAAAGGCAGGAACAAATAGCGCGCCACGCCAGACAACAGAAACATCGGAGCGAAAACGATGCAGATAGTGAGCGTAGATACAAACGCAGGTGTGGCGATTTCTTGTGAGCCATAGAGGATGGCCTGGACCGTTTCCTTCCCCATCGCGAGATGCCTGTTGATGTTTTCAATCGCCACGGTGGCATCGTCGACCAAGATCCCCACGGCAAGGGCCAGCCCGCCGAGGGTCATGATGTTGATGGTCTGGCCGGTCAGGCTGAGAACGATGATGGAACTGAGAATGGCGAGAGGTATAGATGTCGCGATTATGAGCGTGCTCCGCCAGCTGCCGAGGAATGTCAGGATCATCAGGGCTGTCAGGCAAGCAGCAATTAGGGCTTCGCGGACAACTCCGCCGATCGCTCCTAGAACAAAAATGGATTGATCCGCGAGGGGATCCATCTTGAGCTGCGGCGGAACGGTAGCGGCGATTCGCGGCAATATGGATTTGATTCCGGAAATTACGCTCAGAGTGGAAGCGTCCCCTCCTTTTTGAATGGTCAGCAAGACGGAGCGCTGTCCGTTGACGCGCACGATGTTGGTTTGTGGCGGGAAGCCGTCGCGAACCCAAGCCACATCTTTCATGTAGATCGTGGTGTTCCCGACCGTCTTGATGGGGATCCGATTGAGGTCCGCAATACTCTGTGGCGCAGCATTAGGAATATCGACGTTGTATTCCTTGCCGCCAATTTTCGCCGTGCCCGTGGGAAGGATCAAGTTTTGCGCAGCGATGGCATTAACCGCATCCAGAGGCGAAAGACCTTTGGCCTGCAACGCGGCGGGGTTTAGGTCCACTTGAATCTGGCGTTGCTTGCCACCATAGGGATAAGGCACCGCGGCGCCTGGAATCGTGATCAGTTGCGTTCGAATGAAATTCAGGCCGTAATCGTTGAGCTGTTGCTCCGATAGCCCATTTCCGGAGAGCGCCAGCTGCATCACGGGCACGCTGGATGCGCTGTACGCAATAATCAGTGGTGGCGTCGTGCCGGCAGGCAATTGCTTCAGTTGGGTTTGAGAGCTGGCGGTTATCTGCGCAATGGCACGATCGAGGCTGGCATTTGGTTGCAGAAACACTTTGACGACCGCGATGCCGTATAGCGACTGCGACTCGACGTGTTCGATGTTATCTACGACTGTAGTGAGGTTGCGCTCGGTAACACTGACGATTCGGTCGCTCATCTCCCTGGGAACCAGGCCGTTGTAAGACCAGATGATGCTTACAACAGGAATGTTGATGTTCGGAAAGATGTCTGTCGGAGTACGGAAGATGGCGACAAACCCCATCACTACAATTAGGATGGCCATCACTACGAACGTGTAAGGACGCCGCAACGCTAGTTGAACAATCCACATATTTATCTCTCAAATCCGCTAGTCTCGCCGCTGTTCTCTGCCCTGCGCGGTTGCAACCGATTTCTTTCCTGCGAAATCCACTCTCGGATGTACGCCGAGCAATTTCTTAGCTTGGTGCCCCCAGCTTCCTGCTTTGCAAGGAACCGCACAGCATCGCGGTCCACGAGCCTTACCTCTCTCAAATCCAGAACAATGTCGCCATCTGACGATTCCAGAAGTGCCTCTAGTTCCGGCAATTGGTCCACTTGGATTCGGCCAGTCAATGTAAAAACCACCAACTTCCGCTCCGCTGATCTTTGAATTCGCAAGGTCATTGCGCTTGCCTCTTGTCATGCTCAAATGCAAGAGCCTCGCCAACTGCTAACGTACTGAAAAATAGAGACTTAAGACATGCTTATAGTTACGAGAGTTCGGAAATCTTCGAAATCTCGGAAACGTTCTAGTTAGCTTTAGCAGGTTAAGGTCTCAGAGAAATTGCCCAGGCTCATTGGAGAAGGAAACCAGCGACAGAATCGACATTGGAAAGCTACGGCTTCCTGAATTGGTGTTTGTTGATTTTTAGGGACTTGATCTTGGAATCTAGGGTCGACTGCGGAATACCGAGCTTCGCCGCAGCTCCCAGGGGACCAGACACCCTACCTTTGCTTTCCTCTAGGGCCGCCTCAATGAGCTCTTTTTCCTGAGCAGCGAGTTTCTCCGAAAGTGCTTGTGCGGGCGAATCAGCAGCAATCGCGCGTCGGGCGAGCCAACTCTCGTCAACGGAAAGGTTCTCCGAATCACAGACGATCACAGACCGTTCAATCACATTCTGCAGTTCACGAATGTTGCCCGGCCATTGGTACCCCTCAAGGAGTTCCATACTCTTTTTATTGATGCCAATTATTTTCTTTCCGGCTTTGCTGGCGTAGCGATCGACAAAATACTCCACCAGCAAGGGAATGTCTTCCTTTCGGTCGCGGAGGGGAGGAACTTCGATTGGGAACACGTTCAGTCTATAGAACAAGTCCTCACGAAATCTGCCTTCGGCAATTGCAGCTTGCAAGTCCCGATTCGTTGCAGCAACGACCCTCACGTCAGTCTTAAGAGATTCGTTTCCACCCACACGCTGATATTCCCGCTCCTGTAACACTCGCAACAGCGCGATCTGTGTCTCTGCCGGAAGTTCACCCACTTCGTCCAAAAAAATCGTGCCACCCTCAGCAGACTCAAAGCGCCCAAGGCGTCGCTGCGTCGCGCCGGTGAAAGCGCCCTTTTCGTGGCCGAAGAGTTCCGAGGCAATCAGGTCTCGCGGTATGGCAGCGCAATTGACACTCACGAAGGCTCGCGAAGAGCGTTGTGACCTTTTGTGGATCGCCCGGGCTATGAGTTCTTTACCGGTACCGGTCTCGCCTGTAATCAGAACCGTCGAGTCCGTGGGAGCCACCTTAGCCACTCGCGAGAGAACTGCCTGCAGGGCCGGAGACGAACCCACAATCTCCTCGAACATTCGGGTGATGTCGATCTCTTCGCGTAGCGCGACGTTCTCCTTGTACAACTGATCGCGCAATGCCTGAATTTCTTCGAACGCGTTTTTCAAATAGGCTTCACTTTTGCCGAGCGCATCATTCGTCTTCCTAAGCTGTTGAACTGTGTCATTCAGATCGTCCCGGGCTCGCCTGAGCGACTCCGTGGCCCTCCGTTGCGCAACACTCAATGCCCCAACAAACAGAGCGGACACAACAAATACGATAAACCGCGGTATCTGCTCCGGTTTCGAGACCAGAGAGTAAACCGGGGGCAGGAAGCTATAGTAGAAAGCCAACGCAGACAGGATCGTTGAAAGTAGTCCGGGACCTGCGCCGCCAAACCAGGCGCTGAACATCACGGCGCAAAGAAAGAGTGACACCGGCGCAGCTTCCAAGTGCAGCAGCGGCCAGTGGGAAACGAACATCGCAGCAACAACGGAGAGAACCGCTACCCCGTAGTTCCAGATCCAACCTGGTCTTCGCCACAACATAGGATTGGAACTGAACATTCTGTGCTCCTGAGAGAGCAAACGTGGGTTTTTACCAACAACATCCTAGCATCAGTGAACGCTCGGGGTGAGGCACTGACTGCTGTCTCTACGCAGTAGACGACATCGATCTCCATGCCCGCATCTACTTGGCCGAATGATCGGGCAAGTCGGAACCTAGCCCAGCAAGTGGGGTCAGCAGTCCGACCGTTAGGGCCACGCCACGCAAAACCAGTGTTAAACCAATCATCCACACACCGATGGTATGGTTGGCGACGCTCGAGAGATACAAGACCCCTTGCATGGTCACGGTACCCAAACCGATGCAATGTGCGGGAAGATCACTCGTCAAAGTCGGTGGAACCTAAGGCCCGCTGTACGGCTAGGGCAATACCGAACCAAGCCTCGGAAGCACAAGGAAGGCGTAGAGACTGGGTGGCGAGCATCCCGTTACGCGGGATGAAGGTACAGTCCGACTCTCAGCGAAAGCTGACTCAGACCGCATAACCCGAAGGTCGTCAGTTCAAATCTGACCCCCGCAACCATTTTGTGAAGCAAAAGGCCGGAATCCAGGATTCCAGCCTTTTTCGTGCAACCGCTGGTGGGCTATCCATTGCGTGGACACAGCCTACGAAACTGTTCGCCGCTAGCGATCAAGGGCATTCGTTGATTGAAAATGAGAGATTGTAACCCGCTCATTTTCCTTCGACAGAATTGCCAGTTGCCTGGCGTGCGTTCTAATTTCGACGCCATCTCTAACAGCCATGCTCCGGACATCAGCTGTCAGAATGCCAACAGATCCTTTCGTTCGGATGAGAACGTCATTCACATCCACAGAAGTGAACCGCATGGAATGATGCCGTAAATCAGCGAGGATTTCTTCTTTCGTAAGCGTGTCCCCGTTCGGGCGCACCAACATGCAGTCGTCCGCCTACATCTGCTCCAGTAACGCTATGTCGCCGCACTTTAGCGCTTCCAGAAACTTCTCATAAAATGCCTCGACTTCTTCCTTACTGATCATGACAACTGAGTTGTCTCTGCCACAGTGAACCGCAAAAGGAATGGCTCGATGCCATTTGTTACCTCTCGTCCTTGATCCACATGCGTCGCTGATCGGCTTCCTAGCCCGCCTGCGCGCGGCGAAGCACGCCGTGTTCAAGTTCTAGTTCCGCTTGGAGCCAATCGTCCAGCTCATGGCCTGGTCGTTCGCCGCGTTCGAGATAGATTTCGTACGCGCGACGGCGGATCTCCTCGTCACGCGTGGAGTTCCCTACTGAAGGCCCTGGCATCTCCACCGGGGTGGAAGTTGCTTGGGGCTCTGCACTCTCGTTCCTTTTTGGTTTCAATGACATGCCCATCTCCTCTTCCTTGTGATTGGATTGCTCTTGATCGTCGTGGCGTCTTCGTGTATTCGCCCCGGGCGGGCCATTGCCCTGCGGACAACACACGAAATCCGCTAGCGAATCGCGGTGGGCGCGCCAGTTTCGGGATCACTGACCTGCGGAGCGCGTTCTTGGCGTGGAACAAGCGTCCCTTGGCTGCAGCCAACGAGATACCTATCGCTTCTGCGGTTTCACGCATCGGGCGTTCTTGGAGTTGAACGTGAATTACGACCCTGAGGGTCGGTCGTAGGCGCTGGATGGCTTTCTTTAGCATGGTTTCTTCTTCGCTCTGGGCGTAAAGCTTTTCCGGATTCGGCTGATGGTTGGCTATTTCGTGCAGCCCATCCGAGCCAAAATCATCGTTACAGTTCGAAGCCATCTCAATCGAGGCTCGCTTTTTTCGGAGAATCATAAGTGCCGAGTTAATGGCGATGCGTGTGAGCCAAGTTCCGAGCTTCGACCTGCCGTCAAACTCCCTCATGTGCACAAACGCTCTCAACAGTGCGTCTTGCACTGCGTCTTCCGCGTCCTCATAACTTCTGGTGATCCGATGTGCAGCACGAAAGAGCTGCTGCCTATATCGTTCGGAAAGTGTGGCGAAGGCTGTTGAATGCCCGAGCTTAGCGGCTTCCACGAGGCTCTCGTCGCTCAGCCCGAGAACACTGCTGAGTGACGTGCCATTGGTCTCTGCTGATCGTTCCGGGTACATCACTTATGCGACTCCATCCTTTGTAACCAGCACCATGCGGAACCGTGCTTTGCCTTGCATCATGCGAGCGTAAGCATCAACAGCCTGTTCGAGAGGAAGTGTCTCGATCATCGGGCGGATATTCTCCAAGACGCTGAAGGCAAGCGTGTCCTCGTTTTCAATCGGCGTGCCGGTCAGGCTGCCGTAGATCGAGCGTCCTCCAAAGACGAGCGGGAACGCATTCACCTGGATGGGGTCTTGCGGTACGCCGACGACGATTAGCTTGCCGCGGACCGCAAGACCAGACACCAGTGGCCCCATCGCGTCACCACTGGTCGCGGCTGCGAGAATCGCTCTGGCCCCGCCCATACGCTGGAGCACCGCCGGGGCATCGTCGACGGCAGCATCGATGTAGACGTGCGCGCCCAGATCTTTCGCAAGCTTTTCCTTCTCGCGCCCCAGCCCGATGGCGACGGTGCGGAATCCCATGTGCCGCGCAAACTGGATGCCCAGATGGCCAAGTCCGCCAACTCCTTGCACAGCGACGAGATCTCCGCCGCGCAACCCGGCGTTGCGAAGAGCGTTGTAGGTCGTGATACCCGCGCAGAGGAGAGGGGCGGCTTCTGCCGAACTGAGCTCGTCAGGAATGGAAGCGATGCCGCGCG
>Ga0307471_100000461_pt1 | contig 20747 bp, 19 predicted proteins | sample atmos_gasesAM3C__2_FD_204566 | JGI IMG/M metagenome (GOLD analysis project Ga0307471, IMG submission 204566) | Hardwood forest soil microbial communities from Morgan-Monroe State Forest, Indiana, United States - atmos_gasesAM3C_515 | ecosystem: Environmental > Terrestrial > Soil > Temperate...
AAGAAGTACAGAGGGAACCACTTCGGCGGCAGGTTTTGCGGTGGGAGTGACGATTTCCACCAAACCGGCCTTATGCAAGTTGAAGATGACCTTGGCGGTATAGGCGTAGGGAACACGCAAAAGCTCTGCAATTTCCTGGACGTTTCGTCTCCCGTCAATCTTACTGAGCACCCGCCATCCCACGTGGGGAACCGTAATCGGTCCACTCTGTTCCTCATCCAAGTCGGCTATTCGGACCACGGTTTTTCCCGAGGGTATGACCTCCAGAATAGTTTCCCACTCTCTGCTCATGGCTCGGACTTCGTCCAGAATCTGTGCGGCATTCTTTTGAATAGTGGTCGCCGGGGGGGCGCCGTTGGGAAGTAGCGCAAATGTGCCTTCACCCCAGGTTACCGGATAGAGAAGCGCCTTCTCGCCTTCGCCGATGGGACACGTGGCGTGAAGAATGTCTCCATCGGAGAAGAAAACCTCCACCGTTTCCTTGCCGCGGCTTAACTTAAGAACTCCCGATTTCTTCCCACCGGTGGCGAGAAGAAGAATATCATTGAGACTGATCTGCGAAAGATTTCCTTGCATACTGCATTCCTACATCTTATTGCGTTAACGGTCCTCTAATGATCGTCGAAAACCGGAGGAGGTTGGACTTTTCTTAAGTGGGTCAGTGCTCTCTTCATGCCCGTTGAGAGTCAGTTTGAGCGTTTTGATCACTGCCAGATTCTTGCTGATACTGACCATCTGTTCCAATGTCGATTTGATCTGACTTTGTAACAGGTCGACTTCCTCGGTAGAAATGTCGTGCAGCTGGCTTTGCAATTCATCGTACAGCCGCGTGATGCTGTCAAGCTGCCCCATGGATTGCGTTTTTTGAGTAACCTCTTCGTAGAGACGGGAAATGTCTTCCGTCAGATTCTGCAATTCGTTTTTCATTGTTTTGAACCACCCTTTTTAATTTTTTTTTCAATACCTTGCTTGTCTGTGATTGCCAAAGATTCGCTCGCTTCAACGGTTTGCGGTGGCACTTGACCTACTATCGGTACCGAGTCTTTGGATGGCGCTGCTGTTTTCTTATCGATGGAAGCTGAAGAATCTGTTACAGGCTCTTCAGAACCGGTTGACGCTTGACTTTGCGAAGCGGCTGAGTTGGGCACAACTGCGGATTTCGGAGCCGAGAAATAGTATATGCCTGACAAGAGCGCTCCGAGCACCGCGAAGGCGCCCAGCGCGCGGAATTTTGTCTTCACGGAACTATTTTGCGAGTAAAGATCCACCTGACCATAGTCTTTGATCAGTTTTTTAAGTTTGCGATCGAACTCTCCATGATTTTGGTTAGCGGGCACGGACCGGTTGATCGTCACCTCCGGTTCGCTGGTGACTCGCGAAGTGGGAGGGCGTTCAGGTTTCTCGGACCGGTTTGACAACTCGACTGTGGAAGGAAGGTCCGGAGATACGGCAAATTCCCCGTAATTCTTTATGAGATCTTCCAAGAGTTTCTTATCGAAATCCAAAGTATCGGGAGCGGCACCTGGGACATTTTGACTGCTCGCGGCAGTCACGTGGGGACTCAATAGTTCATGAGACTCTTCATGGATGTCGCTTTTGTTGGATTCAAGAACATCATCGGTAAAGTCAAAGTCGCGACTTGAGCCGCTGGGGTTTTTCAGGAAGCTGAAGTCCGGCCGTTCGTTGCCCATTCCGAAGATCGGCTCATCGGGGGCGGGGTTGCTGTAACCTGCGGGAATATCCGCGACAACATCAGGGTCGTGATCCGCCGGTATGAGTTCGTCGGCTGATAGCAACGTCTTGGGCAGTTGCTGGGACTCTTGGGTTGGTTGAACCGTTTGGTCAACTTCAAGTTGCGCCGTGTACTCTAACTCTGAGTGCAAATCGAGAATCGTGGGGGATTGGGAATTTTCAATAGTGGGCTTATTACCTGTCCCAACGGAATCGTTTTGAAGGTCATGAATGGCGGGGAGTCTATCTGCTTTTTCCCTGCTGCGCAGCCGAGAAAGTGCTTCTAGAATCTTGACCTTGAGCCCGTTTAGCTCGTGGGTAACTTCGTTCTGGGCCTGAAGGACTTTCGGTTGACACGCTCTCAATTCACTTACAACCCACATAGCTCTCTGCAACGTTAGAAGATGCGCTCTCAGTTCAGACAGGTGTTCAACTGCGTTTGTGATTTGATCGAGATCGATATCTTGCAAACGCTGGCGCAGGTCGTGAACGGAATCAACCACCTTGCCGGGCCATAAGATTGCCGATTGATTCGCTGTGACAGGTATAGACTGCTCGTCTTGAATTTCTTTTTGTACTGGCAACATTGGAAAGCTCTACGGCCTGACGGAGCTTTGGATCTACGATTACGGGTTCGTAGCAATTGGAAGCAAATTGGCTGCCAGATACTGCTGAGGCCAAAGTTTCCCGGTTTTGGTTAAATCATGGCACTTGTATCCGCCAAGGACCACATTACTCCCACAATTCTGTTCATCTCTGACAAAATTGTACGTAATAGAGAATCTCTCTACCGATAAGTAAAGGGAATGCCTTTTGGACCAAACGAATGCTAATTGCTAACGAGGAGTCAAAAAAAGTTGTCGTTTTCGCGAGTCGAGAGAGATTTCAAACTGATTTAAGAAGTTCAAACCGAGTAATCCCTCAACACGTGAGTCCGGAGAAAAATCGTGGATTGAGACCTGCAAATTAGAAACTTCCGCGTCGCCCACTTTCACTGATTCTATGCGGGCTACTGGGGCAACGACGCTGCCCCCGATTCCGACCATCATTCTCGATCCTAGCGAGGCAAGTCTCAGGCTGCGTGCTATGCGGCGAGAAACCACGGTGGTGGTCGCGCCGGTATCTAAAGCCAAATTGGCGGTCAGCGAACCGTTGAAAGTAACGCGCACGATGACGGACGAACCATTGGTTTCTACGGGCACGGCAATTTTGTTTCCAGGGGAAGAAGCCGATGAGGAAGGAGGATCCCTAGGCTGAGGAAATGATAGTTCGATGGGAACAGGTTTGAAATAACTATCCAGTTTTCGCGCGGCTTCTTTATCGCTTTCTTTCATCCAACCCGTCGCGCCCGTATCGATCCTGATCAAATACCATTTGGTTCCGTCACTTCCTAATATTTCAGCTAGGGGAGCGTACCGTTCTTGCTTTTTGAAAGTGGCCAAAACCTCAGAGGCTTCGTCGGCGGCGACGAAAAGTTTAGCCTCGCTTACTTTGGATGGCTCCGCGTCAGCGGCATCCCCGTGAGCGTCGAACACCTTTACCCAGGCTAACAGCAGGAATAGGACAGTGGTTATTGATATTTGTTTTTTCAAAGCTCGATCCGCGAGGGGTAAAGTGGCGATCTCACCCTTGTCGTCGATTTCTTTCCGATGGTTCTATTGTGAAAGTCGCTGAAAAGACGAACCTAGGTGGATAGAGCAAATTTTTCGATCTTTCGGTAGAGTGTTCGGGTAGAAATCCCGAGTGCTTCTGCCGCCTTGGCTTTATTGCCCTGGGTCTGTCTTAGCGCTTCCTCGATGAGTGTCTTTTCACCCTCTTCGATGTTACGTATGGCTTTGGTAGCGATCTGTTCTCGGTGACGCGTCGCGTATTGCTGTAAATTCATCGGTAGATCGCTCAGAGTTACGTAATCGCCGTCGGAAACCATGACCGCGCTCTCAATAACACTCTTCAGCTCGCGAATGTTTCCCGGCCAAGGGTAGTCAAGAAATACGGCTTTCACCGAACTGCTGATTTTTTTCAGGGGCTTCTGAAACTGTTGACAGGCGCCATACACGAAGTTAGCGATCAGTAAAATGATATCTTCCTTGCGCTCCCGCAGGGCGGGAAGAATAATTCTCGCACTGTTCAAGCGAAAGTACAGGTCCTTTCGGAATCCGTTTTCTTGAATGGCTTGATCTAGTTCTCTGTTGGTTGCCGCGACGATCCGGACATCGCTTGTCTTAGCCGCCGCGTCCCCGACTTTGTAGTATTCACGGGTTTCGAGGAAGCGCAGCAGTTTGAGCTGGATGGGGGGAGCGAGGTCACCGATCTCATCGAGAAAAAGTGTTCCTCCCTCGGCGGCTTCTATGAGTCCCTTCTTGTTTCTGTCGGCGCCGGTAAAAGCGCCCCTTACGTAACCGAACAATTCGCTTTCGACCAGGGTCTCGGGAATCGCGGTCATGTTGCACCCGACGAAGGGTTTCTCCGCTCGGGGTCCCTGAGAATGAATGTATTGAGCCATAACCTCCTTCCCCGTCCCGGTCTCGCCGGTGATGAGGACGGTGATGTCGTGCATGGCGTAGCGTTGCGCGAGGTTGAGGACATCGTGAAACTGGGGAGTTTCACCAATGATCAAGGGTGCCTTGGTTGCGGTGGTTAACACCGCGTGCTCCGGGAGGTTATTTTGTTGCCCTAAAAGCTGATAGAGGTTTTGAACGTGCTGAGGGTGATAACAGGTAAGAATGATCTCGGAGGGGTTACGCCGGAGCTTGTCGACGAACGATCCCCAGATTTCGCCGTTACATAGGTTTACATCGGCGAAAATAAACCTTATCTGGTGGACGGGTATGACTGAGAGCGTCCGTTCCGCGTCATCCAAGCTGCGACTTACATGAACAGAAAGGCCCTTGCCTTCCAGCACCTTCGACACGGTTGCGGGAGAAGAGTCGGGAGCATGAACCAAAAGAGCGACCTGTTTCATTTTCTCTTACTACTCGCGCGCCGCCGGTGTCGGCAGAATGACCATGTTGTCCAGCGCATCATTGAGAAGCTGCCGCGTCAGATGGGGAGGCGTTCCGTTATAGTTGCAGCTTGCGATGGCATGCTCGACGATAAACTTCGGATGGAAGCCCGCAAACGGCACTTTGTGCTTAAGGTAAAAAGAATTGATAAGATAAGCAAAGAGATCTTCGGCAAACTTCAGCCCGTACGCTTCACAAATGCGGCGGAAGATTTCCTTGTATTCCTCCAAGGTCGGTGGATCGACTCTCAGTTTGTAATGGACGCGGCGGAGTTGGGCAGGGTCCATGAGCTCCTCGGGAGGAAAGTTGGTGGCGAAAACAACCAACTGATCGAAGAGCATTTCGAATTTTTTCCCCGTGTGAAGCGTAAGATAGTCGACCTTTCGCTCGAGGGGAAAAATCCAGCGGTTGAGCAACTCATTCGGCCTCACTCGCTGTCGGCCGAAGTCGTCGATGATAAATATGCCACCGATGGCCTTCATTTGAAGCGGCGCCTCGTAATACTTCGAATAGGGATCGAAATCCAAGTCGAGCATCTCCAGTGTCAGTTCTCCGCCGGAAATGATATGGGGCCTGCGACAGCGTACCCATCTGGGGTCATATTCCATCTGAGGCAATAACATGGGATGGGCATAGCCGTTGGACTCGGCTGGCTGAGAGGTAGCCGGCACGTGAACCGCAGGATCAAAAAACTTGATGATTTGCCCATCCGCTTCGATGCAATAGGGAATATAAACGGATTGTTGAAAAGTCGCTGCTAACGCCTCTGCGATGGATGTTTTGCCGTTTCCTGTTCCACCAAAGACGAGAATGGCGCGCCCGGAATTTGCAGCAGGTCCTAGTTTCCTTATGAGGTCTGGTGGCAGCACGAGATGCGAGAGAGCTTTCTGCAATCGTTCAATGGAAACAATCTCATTGGTAATAGTCTGTTTCTGAACCTGAATCTGATAGCTCTCTAGAGGCACCGGAGCGGGGCCGATATATTCACAGCGCCTGAGCACTTCCGCCGCTCTCCTTCGTCCCGCGTTGGTGAGGGCGTAGCGCATAATCGTGTAGTTGTTCTCGGACGGTCCGCGAATTTCCACCAAGGTCTCGTTTTTGGCGAACGTTAGCAAGGACTCAACGACGCGTCGTGTGAGTTTGATGTGCTCTGATAACTCCGGGATTGTCTGGATGCCCGAGATATACATGAGCCGCAAAAGTAAGTTGAGTACAAAGTTGGATTCTAAGCCGGTTTCTTGAATCGTTGTTGCGACCGGCGGCGGCTCCTGAAGAATGCCTTCGAGTTTTTCTCGGGTAATGTAACCGAGCGCAATGACGTTATCGCCGAAGCGTCCGCCGGCGATTTTCTGCTCGCGGAGGACTCGTTCTAGCTGTGCCTCGGTGATTACGTTTTTTGCGAGTAACAGTTCACCTAACGCCATTTTATTCCGCTCTCAATGGGATAATTTTGTTGTCTTCGAGATGCAGTGCGTTTATAGTATAACGCGTTGCGCGAAAAACAACGAGCTTATTTTATAGGGGATAATTGGTCCCTGTCAAACTCCCGTTTTGGCGATAAGAGAGGACGCATGAGACAGTGTAAATTCATTCTAAGGGCGTGGGTTCTGCCGGTGGCGTTAATTGTGGTGGGGTGCGGGTTGATGGAGGAACCGAAGTCGAAAACTGCGCCCTTCGGCCTGATCACGACTCCGGCATCTTATTACAGCACGTCCAAGGCTAGATATCTCGGCGAGAAATACAAGGGAAATTTGGATCGGCTGGTAGAGCGGATCGTACGCAACCCGAAAACTGCAAGTCTTCAATTTGCCAATAATATCGCGTCGGTTGGAGGAATAGGATTTTTTACCCATTCAGCAGCAACGACTCCCGATGAGCGCTATCTCGAAATTGTCTTAGCCGCTCCGGAAACGTTTGAAACCAGCGGAGAATACAGCGGAAAGGTGAATCAGCTTTTTACCTTATACGGGATCGAGTTGCTTTCAATTCTCGCGAGCGACTCCGACATCTATCAGGAAAAAGACGTCAGCGGTTATGGCCTGAACCTATCCTGGAGAAAAGTTGTTCGTGAATCTTCCGGTCCTCGGGTCACGCTGGAAAGAGCGGTGGCATACTTTCCCAAGCAAAAAGTGCGTGGCTTTTTGCGGCAAGAGGTAAGTCAAAACGACCTTCTAGAGGTGGCGGTGATCTTTGCGCTGGAGGAAGACGGGCCTATGAAGTTGGTTACCTATCGCCCGGTAGAGCCGAAGCCGGATTTTCGTGCTCCTATCCAGGAACAAACCCTCGCGAGCAGGTCGGTCGAACCGAAAGCTGAAGCCAAGCCTGCCACGCCGGCATCACTGGTTTCACAAACAGTTCAGGCGGCGCAGGTCGAGGAGAAGGCCGGCGGCTCACAGAGCAAACCATCGGCGCTGGTTGAAAAAACATCGCTCAGCGCTGGTGAGCCGGCGCCTGTTGAAAAGCCACAACAAGTCGAGGTTAGCTCTTCACCGCGAGAAAAAAGGGATCCAACGAAGTTGGTTGCAGACAAGAGTACGTCCGAGGCCATAAAAGCGAGTGAGGTGACGGAGAAAAGCTCTGCGGAATCGTTATCCGAGACTAGTAAGGTAAATCAAATCACAATGCCATCAGCAAAACCTACTCCACCAAAAGTTGAGACAGCTCCTGGTCTCCCGCCGTCTGTGGCCGAAACAGGGCAAGGCGTTCCCGGCGTGGTTCCCAAGGTTGATGCCCTCAGAGAGCAGGTGGCGGCAGACGAGGTCGCCGCTCAATCTGAATCACTGCTGAATAAAACGGAGGCAGTGACAGCAAAGCCAGAAATAGGCGTGAAAAAAGTTGAAACAGCCGAAGCCGAGCGCATCGTGGCATTCAATCCGCCTTCCAGGGAGCCGGCGCCGATGACGAGGGGATCCGAGGCAACGCAAGACAAAGTCAATGAGAGCAAAGCAACACAACCTCGCGCTCCAACGCGCTCCCCGGAGGTGCTGGTGCCTGAGCCTGCAATAGTAGCTCCGACGACGAAGTCAGAAGCTCCCGTCGTCTCATCATCTTCTATTACGGGTACTTTGCGGGCTAAACAAGAAAATGTAAGGAAAACGAAATCTCAAGATCCGGTGGCGGTGGAAGCGAAAACAAAAAAAACGCCGGAGCTTGACAGTCCGCCCAACGAGAGAACGACGGAATCCAAAATCGTCGCTTCACAGGTAGAGATCAAGGCTCCGGCTATTTCGCCATCCGCCGTTTCCAAAGGTGTGCGGTCAAATGACGAAAACGTGAGTGATGCCAAATTCGAGAGTCCGGCTCTGGCCAAAGAGAAGGGGTCGAAGGCCTCAGAACAGCCGAAGCCATTTGTCGAGAAAACGCCGGGGCGTGTGATTGTTGCTCCGCAACTAGAGACGCAGGCTGCGGCTGTCTCTCAGCCCCCTGTAAGCAAAGGCATCTCATCCAAAGAAGAAGACGTTGGGGACACCGCCTCGAAAAGCTCGGTTGCGGTCAGAGCCGAAGCGCTGAAGGCGCAAGATCAGCCTAAGGTGGTCGAGGATAGAGCGCCCGAATCATCCACCGTTGCTTTGAGGTCTGAGACTAAAGCAGCAGCTGTTAAGCAACAATCCCCCTCCAAAGTGACATTGGCCGAAGAAGAAAAGGGGAGCAAGACCGAAGGACCAAGTACAGTCATAGCTAAGACGGAAATAGCAAGACTGCCGGAGCAAAGCGCCTCGATCCAAGAAAAGAAGCTAGAGCCCCCGGTTGTTGTTCCAAAATCTGAGACGAAACCTGTTACCGCCGTGGAACCTGCTGCTCCGAAAGCGACGGCAGAAGAGAGTCTTAGTAAGGCTCAGGCATCAAGCGCCCCGGTGTCTAAAGCGGAAATCGTGAAAATGTCTGATCCGGTGAGGTCTGTGCATGAGAAGAAGCTTGAGCCCGTGATCGCCGCCCCAAAGGTCGAAGCAAAGGCGCCGGAGGCGACAATCCAAAACGAAGTTGCTGTGGGACAAAAAAAGCGACAGTTTGCCTCAAGGCCGGAGCTCCTGAAGGAGCAACAACCGGCTGGAATTCCTTCGCCGGTTGCAACGGCGGAGGTTAAAGCGCCGACAATGATACAGCCGGTCGAGGAGCCGGCTCCGACAGCCCAAACGCAGGTCTTTGATAAACCTGCAAGCGAGCAGATTGCCTTGCTCGCAAAAAAACCAACGGAGATTGGCACGGAGCAACAGCTTCCGATTGCAAAGGCGGATGTCAAAGCGCCGGAAGTAATCCCTGTACCCGCACAGCCGGTGCCGGCGGCGACGGCGAAAGTTTCTGAAAAGCCGGCAAACGACCAGATAGCCTTGCTCACAAAAAGGCCGGTAGAAGTTATTCCGGAGAAGAAACCGCTTCCAGGGTCGACGTCCAGAGCCTTGGAAGGGTATATTGTTCAGCTTTCGTTTTCTGAGCGGGGTGAGGCGCAACGGTGGGCCGAAAAGCTGACGTCGCAGGGCTATGCTGTGTCTATGACTGAAACGGGGAACAACGCTTTCCGGGTGAGAATTGGAAACTTTGCAGTACGCTCTGAGGCGGAGCGGCGACTGAAAACCCTCGGGCAAGAAGGTTTGAAAGGTATCGTTCTCAATCTCCCACAAGCTTATCGCCCAGACACGAGCCGTGCCCCAGAGGCGACGGCAGACGCAATCTCGGTAACCCCGTAAAGAGGTGAGACATTCGGCTAAATTGGCTGGCTGAGTTTTTGTCGCAGGATCTCGTTGGCCTTTTGCGGGTTGACCTTTCCTTTCGTTGCCTTCATCACCTGACCTACGAGGAAACTGAAAACCTTTTCATTTCCCGATTTGTATTGCGAAACCTGTTTAGGATTTGCCGCCAGAATTTCTTCGACCGCGGCCTCGATGCTGGCGGCGTCAGAAACCTGCTCGAGTCCCTTCTCGGCCACGATTTCGCGGGGAGGGCGGCTTGAATCCAACATCGCGTCAAAAACGGTCTTGGCGATTTTTCCACTGATGGTGCCTTCATCGATAAGGCGAACAAGTTCCGCCATTTGAGTCGATTGCAGAGGCCAGCTCATGATATAAAGCTGCTCGTCGAGCTTCCTTTCTTTCAGAACTCGAAACAAATCGCCTATTATCCAGTTGCTGATGGACTTGGGGTTTGGGTAAATTTTTACGGCGGACTCGAAATAGTCGGCGACATCTTTCCGGCTGGTAAGTAATTCCGCGTCGTAGGCGGGAAGGGCATACTGCGACTCAAAGCGATTTTTTCTGGCTTGCGGAAGTTCGGGCAGGGAGGCGCGTATTTCTTCAATCCATGTTTTGTCGATGACAAGCGGCAGCAAGTCCGGATCGGGAAAATAGCGGTAGTCGTGAGCCGATTCTTTTGATCGCATGGAGCGTGTTACTTCGCGATTCTCGTCCCACAGACGCGTTTCTTGAATCAGTGTCCCGCCGTCGGAAAGTGTTTCGCTCTGTCGTTTGATCTCGTATTCCAGCGCCTTCTCGACGGCCTTAAAAGAATTCAAATTCTTGATCTCAACCTTGGTTCCAAGGGTCTGGCTTCCCTCGGGCCGCACGGAAATATTCGCGTCGCAGCGAAAACTGCCTTCTTCCATGTTGCCGTCGCAAATGGCGAGATATTGAAGGATGGCCCGGAGGCTTCTTAAATAATGGCCCGCTTCTTCGGCGCTGCGGATGTCGGGCTCGCTGACGATTTCCAGCAGGGGCACGCCGGCGCGATTGAGATCGACGAGGCTGGAGTCACTGCGCTGATCGTGAATATTTTTTCCCGCGTCTTCTTCCATGTGGATGCGGGTCAAGTGGATCTGCTTTGAACTTCCATTGACGATAACATCGATATATCCGTTCGCGCACACGGGAAGTTCGTACTGACTGATCTGATAGCCTTTCGGTAAGTCGGGGTAAAAATAGTTTTTTCTTGCTAGGCGACTGAAAGGAGCGATCTCGCAGTTTGTCGCAAGGCCCGCGCGAATGGCGAATTCGACCACCTTCTTGTTCAGCACCGGCAAGACGCCGGGGAACCCGGCGCAGACCGGGCAGGTGTTGCTATTGGGTTCGCTGCCGAACTTGGTTGAACAGCCACAAAAAATTTTTGCTCGTGTGAGCAGTTGGGCGTGAACTTCAAGTCCAATGACAGGTTCGTATTTCATGGTGCTCTAAAGACCGGGCTTTTCCTTATGCCAAGGTGTAGATTGTTCATAAGCGTATGCGACGCGCAGGATTGTCGCTTCATCGAAGGGTTGGCCGATAATTTGAAGTCCGATGGGCAAGCCGGTAGCGTCGAAACCACAGGGAAGAGAGAGGGCCGGCAAGCCGGCGAGATTGACCGAGATCGTGTAGATGTCTGACAAGTACATCTGCAGCGGATCTTGGGTTTTCTCGCCAATCTTGAATGCCGTCGTGGGCGCAGTGGGCGTAACGATGGCATCGCAGCCGTGAAAGGCGTCGTCAAAATCTTTCTTGATGAGTCTGCGTGCCCGCTGCGCCTTTAGATAATAGGCGTCATAATAGCCGGCCGATAAAACATAGGTACCCAGGATGATGCGCCGTTTCACTTCCGGGCCGAAACCTTCCTCGCGACTTCGCATGTAGGTCTCGATGAGATCCGCGGCGGGGGCGCGATGGCCGTAACGCATGCCGTCGTAACGCGAGAGGTTGGAGCTCGCTTCCGCAGTAGCAACGATATAGTAAACCGCGATGGCATACTCTGTATGGGGAAGTGTGATTTCCTCTATACGGGCGCCGTTGGCTTCAAGCAGGCGGATGGCGTCGCGGACTGCTCGGTCGATCTCGGGCTGCATACCTGAAACAAAGTACTCTTTGGGAATCCCTAACCGGAGGCCTTTGATATTGCCGGTAAACGCGTCGGTGTAATGGGGCACGGGTCGATTGACTGACGTAGAGTCGGCAGAGTCGTAACCCGCCACGGCTTCCAGCAGGAGCGCGCAGTCCTCAACGTCTTTGGTCATTGGGCCCACTTGATCCATGGACGAAGCAAAAGCAATGATGCCATAGCGGCTCACACGCCCGTAGGTCGGCTTGAGTCCGACAATCCCGCAGCATGCCGCAGGCTGGCGAATAGAGCCTCCCGTGTCAGTGCCCAGAGCGGCGAGGCACTGGTCTGCTGCCACCGCCGCGGCCGAACCACCGGACGATCCGCCCGGAACCCGTTCAATGTTCCAAGGATTGCATGTCGGAAAGAAAGCGGAGTTCTCGGCGGAAGAACCCATGGCGAACTCGTCCAGATTGGTCTTGCCGATAAAGACCGCGCCATCTGCGCGGAGTTTTTTTATTGTTGTGGCATCGTAGGGTGGAATGAACCGGCCGAGGATCTTTGACGCGCACGTGGTTTGGATGTCGCAGGTAAGAAAATTATCTTTGATCGCGATGGGAACGCCAAGAAGCGGAGGAGGATTGTTCCCTTGGCGCAGGCGCTGATCCGCCTTTTTTGCCTGATTTAGTGCGGCATCGCGACAGAGCGTAAGGTAGGCATGAATCTTATCGTCGGTCTGTGTAATGCGGTGGAAGACGGAGTCCGTGAGTTCTTGAGACGAGAACTCGTGCTTTCGGAGTTTTTCTGCGGCTTCATGCAGCGTGAGTGCGTGAAGATTCATTCGATGATTTTGGGAACCTTGAAAAAGGTCGCATCTTTTTCCGGCGCATTGGCGAGCAAAGCTTCCGTGTTGGGCCGATTGGTGACCAAATCCTCGCGAAAAGCATTAACGAGATCGACGGCATGGGTGAAGGGCTCGACTTGAGCCGTATCCAGCTCGTTGAGCTTGTCCATGTAGAGCAAGATACTATCCAATTGTGCGGTGAGGCTCGTTTCTTCTTGCGGCGTCAAACGAAGACGCGCCAGCGTCGCAACGCGCTGCACGTCTTCGCGAGTCAGCTTCATGGAGTTTTTGTAACATAAGGACAGTGCCAATTCCAATTCGCCAAAAGCCCAGACCGCGTCGGGTTTATTTGCAGTTCTTAGCCCTTTTGGCTACAACTGGCGTGGATGACGAGAGTCCAGCAGCAATTGCCGGAGCTTTTCAACGAACCGTTTCCATCCATTTCCTTCGAGGAGCAAAGTTACGCCCGCGGCTTCGATTGCGTTGCTGGATTGGATGAAGTAGGTAGAGGGCCGCTTGCTGGTCCGGTGGTGGCGGCGGCGGTGGTGCTGCCGCGACGATTTGAGCATTCCGGCATCAAAGACTCCAAATTGTTGACGGCCGCTCAACGTGAGAAATTGGCATTAGTGATTAAACAAAAAGCGCTGAGCTGGGGACTGGGTGTTGTGGAGGTCGAAGAAATCGACCGGATGAATATTCTTGCTGCGAGCTTTAGGGCAATGGTCAAAGCATGGCGTGGTCTTCAACCGTCAGCCGATTGTATCCTTATTGATGGAAGCCAGATTATCCCGCGAATAGTATTCAATGCCGTAGAGGCTTTCGCCGGATCGTTGCCCCGACAGAGAGCCATCGTGAAAGGAGACCAGCTGTGTCTTTCCATTTCCGCCGCGTCGATTCTAGCCAAAGTTACTAGAGATGCGATCATGGTGGATCTCGATCGGATATACCCCGAATATGGATTCGCCGGCCATAAAGGATACGGATGCCCAGCTCATCTCGAAGCACTGCGCCGTTTTGGTCCATCGCCGGTCCATCGCCGGAGCTTTCAACCGGTGCGCGAGGCGTGCGGCGAACAGGCGGGACCGGACAGCGGATTTTTATTTTCCACGAGATAAACGTGTCGAAGACTCGACAGCTATTCGGAAAAGATGGAGAGAGACTCGCAGAGCGCTACCTGCAACAGAAGGGTTACAAGCTGGTCGAACGCAACTACCGATGCCGTGGAGGAGAGGTCGATCTCATCGTGCTTGATCGTAAAGTCATTGTCTTTGTCGAAGTGAAGACTCGCTCCGACCACCAGTTTGGCAATCCGTTGGAAGCCGTCGAGATGCGGAAACAAAGAAAGATGATTCAGGCGGCGGAATTTTTCTTGAACGAGAAAGGGCTTCATAACCGCGAAGCGAGGTTCGATGTGGTCGGGATCTCTTGGTTGGGTCAACAACCAACCGTGGAACACATCGAGAACGCTTTCGAGTTAAAATAGGATCGTATGCTGGATGTCAAATTGCTCCGCGAAGATGTCGCTACGGTGAAGGAGCGGATGGCGACGCGCGGAACGCAGATCGACTGGGACGAATTCGTGTCCTTGGATCGCGAGCGGCGCGATGCGCTAGCGAATATTGAGCGTCTGAAGGAAAAGAAGAATCGGCTATCCGCCGAAATCGGAAAATTGAAAAAATCCGGCGCCGACGCGGCTCCGCTGCTGCGCGAAGTTGAAGAGATCTCCGAAGCGATTCGCGACGGTGAACGACCGCTTGCAGAAATTGAAGTGCGCTTCGAAACATTCATGCTGACGTTGCCGAACCTGCCTGCCCCCGGTGTTACAGTAGGCAAGAGTTCAGCAGATAATAAGGAAATCCGTCGCTGGGGCGAACCGCCGAAATTCGATTTCCCCGCCAAGAACCATTGGGATATTGGCGAGGAGCTGGGTATTTTGGATTTCACGCGCGCCGCAAAGCTCGCGGGCGCTCGATTTGCTCTATACGCAGGCCTCGGCGCTCGTCTCGAACGAGCACTCATCAACTTCATGCTCGATCTGCACACACGAGAGCGCGGCTATAAGGAAATGCTGCCGCCGGCGCTCGTGAATCGTGCGGCGCTGATCGGTACTGGACAACTGCCCAAATTCGAAGAGGATCTCTTTCGCGTCGATAATCCGGAATTCTTTCTGATTCCGACGGCCGAAGTTCCACTCACAAACATTCATCGCGAAGAAACGATCGATGGCGAGGCATTGCCCATTCGGTACGTTGCGTATACGCCTTGCTTTCGACGCGAAGCCGGATCTTACGGTCAGGATGTTCGCGGCCTTATTCGGCTGCATCAGTTCAACAAAATCGAACTGGTGAAGCTTGCGGAGGCGGAAACGTCTTACGAAGAATTGGAGACGATGGTTCAGGACGCTGAGGAAGTCTTGCGTCGTCTCGGACTTTCCTATCGGGTTGTGGAGCTTTGCACTGGCGACATGGGTTTCTCAGCGGCGAAGACCTACGATCTGGAAGTGTGGCTCCCTGGCCAAGGAACTTATCGAGAAATCAGTTCCTGCTCGAACTGTGAAGACTTCCAAGCGCGCCGCGCCCAGATCCGCTATCGCAAAGAAAAGAAGGGGAAGCCGATTTTCGTCCACACGCTCAACGGTTCGGGGCTGGCAGTGGGTAGAACTTTCGTGGCTGTCTTGGAGAATTACCAGCAAAAGGACGGAAGCGTGATAATCCCCGAAGCCCTCCGTCCGTACATGGGGGGGGTGGAGCGAATTGGATGACCGAGCATTTACAAACGAAAAATCGGTTCCAAGTCCAGCTCAGCAAACACTTCACAGTCCTCGGGTATAAACGTCTTGTCTTTCATCTGAGAGCCTTCTTCGGACAACGGGCTGTTTGAATCCATCATACAAATCTCAATTGCAGGAAGCGCAAAGAGATTAGTAAAATAATCTCCTCATTTTCGGCCAGCACGCAAGCACGGATGCATGTAGGAGTTTGGTAAAATCGTAGACGATTTGCATTTCCACTCTGGAGGGTAATCCATGCAAAGAACTCTCCGCAACACGAGTATCTCTGCGAAATTGGACTGTTAGTCCAGTCAGACATCTTGGCATGCGTCTTGCGCCCCCAAAAGAAATTGATTTCACGTAAGATTACGTGAGGGGGTAAATGATGCAGATATCGAGCCTCAAGATTGTTGCTGCCATTTTTGTTGCCGGCTTCGTCGCCTTCCCCTTCCCAAACCAAGGCCGTGGGCAGGAGCCACCGGTGCAACAAACAAAAGTGGACGAGGCGCAACTGAGGGCTTTCGCTAAAGTCTACGTGGCGGTGGAGAAGATACGGCAATCGTTTGAGCCTCGTTTGAAAGAAGCGCAGGGACCTGAAGAGGGCCAGCGGATTCAAAAGGAAGCCGTATCAAGAATACAGGCGGCGCTTACGAAGGAAGGATTGACCGAAGAGAGCTACGTTGAGATTTTCGAAGTCGCGCGTGGTGACGATGGCTTACGTAAAAAACTCCTTCAAATGATAGACGAGGAAAGAACTAAGTCCTAGGACAAGAGATTGGATGGGCGTCTGGCTTGCATCCTCGGGCATATTCCGACAAGAAACTTCTCCCATTCCTCTAGACCTTTACGCTTCGAAACTTCGTTTGCCGCTTTTCTTGACGCCGCTGCCGACCATTTTTTCTCTCCTTAAAAAGGGGACAAAAAATACCGACTCCCACATTCAGCCGGGAGCGACGAAGTTTCACGCCGATTCATGGCCTATCATAGATGAACGCACTGATTTGGCTGGCCGGATATCTCCTCACAGTAGAAACAAATTTATATCGTCAAATCCCACAAAGGAGACACCGCACCCTGTTATAGATGATGACCGAAGCCATTAAATCCAAAACTAGCTGGCGCACGAGATTTTTTGTAGCCGATCGTAATGAGTTTTTCGCGCAGCTGTGAAGGTTAAAAAAATCACCACTGAATGCACGAGCCTTGACACGTTTTTCACCTCTGAATAGGATCACTTCTCTACGTCGCTGACCCTTAAAGGACCTGCGCCCGGTTCTTTGTCTGTGGCTTGGATGGCGACATCGTCGAGATCGTCGGGTCCGTGGTGAGAATTATAGATGTAAAATCAGTCCGAAACGGAGGGAGGAGCCATGACGATTCCCGAGACAATGATGGCGGTGATGCTCCATGGCGCCGACGATATGCGGGTGGAGCAGCGGCCGGTGCCGCGGCTCGGGCCGGGCGAGGTACTTCTGAAAGTTGAAGTTGCCTCGATCTGCGGAACCGACGTCAAGGTTCTGCACCGCACGCTCCAAGGACAACCCACCGGGGAATTCATCATGGGCCACGAATATGCCGGGACCGTCGCGGCGCTCGGACCTGGCGTCGATGAGTTCGAGGTCGGCAATCGCGTTGCCGTCGAAGTTCATAAGGGCTGCGAGCGCTGCGAGAACTGCATCAAAGGTTGGTATACGTCGTGTTTGAATTACGGCAATCTCGAAAAAGGGCACCGGGCTAAAGGGCTTACCTGTGACGGAGGCTTCGCCGAGTACGCCGCGAACCATATCAACACGCTCTATCGGTTGCCCGAGAACGTCACATTTGAGCAGGCTTGCATGGTGACCACCGCCGCCTCGCCACTCTGGGCGATTGACCTCATGGGGGGATACGTCGCCGGCGAGACGGTGTTGGTCCTGGGTCCAGGGCCCATCGGTCTCATAGCGGTGCAGCTCTGCAAGGCCCTCGGTGCGGAGCGGGTCATATTGAGTGGCACCCGCGACTCTCGCCTTGAGGTCGGCAAGCGGCTGGGCGCAGATTTTACGGTCAACGTGCGCAAAGAGAACCTCGCCGATTGCATCCGCGATATAACCCGCGGCAAGGGCGCGGACTCCGTCCTTGAGTGCGCGGGTGGTCCGACCTCGATGCAGGAAGCACTCGAGAACGTCAAACGCGGCGGTCGCATCGGTGTGGTGGCGTGGTACACGGGGCCGGTGCAGATGGACATGAATCTCGCGGTGCGGAGCAATGTCCGCATCTATGCGGCGCGGGGGGAGGGCGGAATGAACTCCGGCCGCTCGCTGGCGCTTATGAGCGCGGGGAAAATTCTCGCAGACCCCATCATCACGCATCACTTTGCGCTCGATCAGATTCGCGAGGCCTTTCGGACCTACGTCGAGCGGATCGATAATGCGCTTAAGGTCGTCATCCACATTTGAGTCAGGAGGAAGAATATGCGAACGCGTCTGGCAATCATGCCGCTTGTCATCCTCATTGCGGTAGCGGTAGTGGGCGTGGCGGGGGCGCAGACTGCTCGGCGGACGCTCGTCATTGGAATGCCGGTCACCCCCCCGAACCTGCCTCACGTCGGCGTCTATATAGCGAAAGAGCTGGGCTACTTCGATGAGCAGGGAATCAACGTCGAGCTGACGGCGTTTGAATCCGGCCTACAGTCGTTGCGCGGAGGTATAGCGGGAGGAGTGGATATCGTGGCGGCCAGTAGCGAACCGATCATCACGGTCATCAGTCGCGGAGCAAAAATTCGCAGCATCTTCAGCTATGCTCACCGGCTCACCGTTGTCATGGCGGCGCAGGAGAGCATTCGAAAACCCGCCGACCTTCGCGGCAAAAACCTTGGCATCCAGGATGTCGGAGCATTCCGCGAGGTCATGACGCGGGCCGTTCTCCATAGCGCCGGGCTCACTCCGCAGGACGTGAATTACATCCCGGTGGCGAGCGCCGGTTACATTGCTGCTCTCATTTCTAACAAGATTGATACGGCCATCCTGCATATCGACCAAGCGTATATGGCGCGGACAAAGAAGGCCTCCCTACACCCCTTGGTTCCGCTTTGGGAGCTCATGCCCAGCTACTGGTATGGCACTTTCAGCGCCAACGACGAATTGCTTAGGAAGGAACCGGATCTCCTCGCGCGCGCCGTCGCGGCGATCATTAAGGCCCACCGCTTCATGTATCGTGAAAAAGAGCGCACGCTCGATCTGGCCAGCAAGCACACAGGCTATCCGAAGGAAGTGCTGAGTCCGGCCTATGATGCGCTGGCCGCTGCGAAGGTCTGGCCGGTGAATGACGGGATGCCGGCCGAGATGGTGGAAGTGACCATCAACAAGATGGCGGAAATCGGGCTTCTGAAGGAAAATGAAAGGCCAAAGGTGGAGCAAGTGGTGGATCGCGGCCCGGCGAACGCCGCCTTGGCCAAGCTTGGGCGATGGACTGACACCCCCAACTGGAAATAGTTCTTGGGCCAGCGCTCAGGTACACAAAAGCGTTAGAGCTAGTTTCGAGTACCACATTAGGCCTGAGCCACCTTCATCGCCCCGTGACTTTATTCAGCCTCTTTTGTTTGATGCCTGTCCAGCGCCTAATAGCAGCCGGCCATTGAAGTCATCGTCACAGCAAAAAGCGTCGCTATTAATAGTTTCCTTCCTGTTTTACTTTTCATTTTTCGCCTCCTTTTCTCTTAGAGGATCGGGGCAACGAGCGTGGCATGGCGAATCCGCCGTTGGGCAACGAATTATAAATTTTGACTGTCGCAAAACTACGAAGCGTTGAGGGTGCTTTTAATTGCCGTCTTGAAAAAGTGTCGGTTCAAGTTGGCTGGACTTGCCTCTCTCCACGGACGTTGCAGCGCTATCAAAATATCAAGCCGCGACTTCTTCACGTATATGTCGAAGCTTGAAAATGGCAACACGAATGGTACACAAGAGGTCTTAGAGCAACGAATAAGTCTCGCGAAGTAGTTCATTTCCCTATCGGAGGGGTGGGTGAGCGGTTGAAACCACCGGTCTTGAAAACCGATAATCTGGTTTTCGGATTACTCAACGAGGACGGCAATTTAGCAATAAGTTGCCGTTTTCACTTCCATATTACGCTTTTTCAAACTCACATATTTTTTTCACCGATTTGCACTACTCGCCGCGGTTTGCACCCGAATTGTTACGGGAATTGTTACGGCAAAATTTCGGAGACGGCACGTGGGCACACCCCCCCCGGTGGGCATCGGCGGCAGGGATCCTAGCCAACCACAGCGCAAAAACAAAAAGCACTTTCCCAGCCCACGAAAAATTAAAAAGCAAAGTGAAACTAAACTAAATTGAACATGGCAGAAGTTACGTTTAGCGACTTTGCAAAGTTCGCCAAGCGGCGAGGTCACAATCCTGAATCATTGGCCGAGCTGTTCCGGGGCAAGATTGAAGACCCTCGGGAATTCTTTGAGCGGGTCATGGCGGGCAAGTCTAAACACGAAGATCCAACCGCCGTTGTGATCCCCTACCGTTCAGTCATCAACTGGCATCGCCAGCATGCCGCAAGAAAGTCCAGCGCCGGAACGTCACTGACAACGGTTTCGCTTCCCGCCAAGTACCTGAAAACGTTGACGTGAAAGTGGGACAAAACAGGGGTGTGGCTAGTTACCCTTTTAGCCGGGCCATTTGAAGCATAAACGATGGCTGAACCCGCTATTACCCACGGAATCGGCTCGGTCAGTATTGAGAGAACCAGCCGCTATGAGGATTTTCAGTCCTCTTGCCGTACCGAGACTATGTGTCACTATCGGTCGCTATTGGTAGCTGTTCCAACGAAACTGCCCGGAGTCGCGGGATAACAATCAGTCCCGTCCAAAGGGCAAAGGATGGAGGACTCCTGCTCTTTTCCACACCCTTTTAGGTTGATGGTATATTGAGTGAGTTGCATGTGCCACGGGGCATAGTATTCAGGCGCATGGGCCATTTGCCGCGACATCACAGTTGGCGTCACTGTTGGGCAATTCATCTCAGCTTGCCCCCGGCTCGCCGCCGTCTGCATTGCGCTCGGTTGAAGACCATCAAGCCATTGGGCTTGGACGTTGGTGCACCCCATCATGCCCAGCACACCTATGAGCGCCAGAATTATGAACGAGTTCGACATTTCTGGTCCCCCTTTCACTGATCACTGGTCGCGTATCCTGACATGACCTGACACCTCGGAATAGGAAATGGTTTTGGGTTTCAGTGCTATTTCATCCCTCGTCATTCGCTACTTGACACTCGACATTCCTATCCACCACAAGCAATCGGCTTAACCACATGGGGTCTCCATGGTAGCGGAGATCATCGGCTTGAAACGACTACCGTCTATCGCACAGCAGTGGACCGCGTCAACCAGATTCAATCTCACTTGTTTAGCAGATGAGCCACGAACAAGTTTTTCCGGCGTTCAACCACCCTTGGACGCCTTGATCGCCAATCTAATGAGCTGCTGTTAAGCGGATGGCCAACAATAACTTTTCAATCGCTGTCCGTGAATTGTCCGCCTCGCCGGTAGCACCGAAGACGCCTCATAGCGCCCCAGATTCCATCACGAGCCAGCGGTCAGTTTCTGCCTCGAATGAAAAAGCATTCCCGCGCCAGCGCTA
>Ga0307471_100000462_pt1 | contig 20743 bp, 14 predicted proteins | sample atmos_gasesAM3C__2_FD_204566 | JGI IMG/M metagenome (GOLD analysis project Ga0307471, IMG submission 204566) | Hardwood forest soil microbial communities from Morgan-Monroe State Forest, Indiana, United States - atmos_gasesAM3C_515 | ecosystem: Environmental > Terrestrial > Soil > Temperate...
TTTATGAAAACGCCGAAGAGCGCACCGTCTACGGCGGCTTCCCAATCGGCGTCCGGGAAGAAAATGTTGGGCGATTTGCCGCCGAGCTCGAGAGTGACGCGCTTGAGGGTGTCCGCGGCGCTCTTGACGATGATCTTGCCCACGGCGGCGCTGCCCGTAAAAGCAATCTTGTCCACATTTGGATGAGCGACAATGGCGGCCCCGGCGGGTTCGCCAAAGCCGTTGACGATGTTGACCACGCCGGGCGGCAGACCGGCTTCTTCAAACCAGTTGGCAAATTCTAGCGCGGTGAGCGGAGTTTGCTCGGCGGGCTTGAGCACGCAGGTGCAGCCGGCGGCAATGGCGGGAGCGAGTTTCCAGGCAGCCATCAGCAGCGGGTAGTTCCAGGGAATGATTTGACCGGCGACGCCGATGGGCTCGCGCATGGTGAAGCTGAGAGCGTTGGCCGGGACGGGATTCACGTGGCCGGTGACTTTATTGGCGAGACCGCCGTAATACTCGAAACAGGTTGCGACGTCGGCGATATCGAATTCGGCTTCCACGATGGGTTTGCCGGTGTTGCGGCATTCGAGTTCGGCGAGCTGCGCGGCGTTCTGGCGGATTTTGTCGGCGAGCTTGAAGAGAATACGGCCGCGATCCTGGGCCGTGGTGGTGGGCCAAGGGCCGGAGTCAAACGCGGCGCGGGCGGCTTTCACTGCGCGATCGATGTCGGCGGCGTTCGCGGAGGCGACCTGCGCGATGATTTCTTCGGTTGAAGGATCAAAGACGGGAAAAGTTTCGCCGGAAGAGCTGCTGACCCATTGGCCGTTAACGTAATTTTGATACGTTCGAACGGTGGTCTTTGCAATGCTGGACATGATTTCCTCCCTAACTCAAACCGCGGGCGCGGCCGCGGCCAATTTGCGGGCGGCTTTGCGGCGGCCGTAAATGAAAAAGAAAAATGCAGCAAGGCCGATGAAAAACAACGTGCCGATACACATCTTTAATTCGAAGAGACGAATGGATTCGATTTGATGAGAGGGGATAAAGGCCACGCCGATTCCCAAGGTGGTGGTGGCCAACCCGCAAGTGCCGGCCAAGAGCAGCTTGGGCCTGCTGTAACGTCCTTCCTCGTATGAGGCGTGCTTTGCCAGCTTCAGCAAGGCCGCATACACGTAAAGAAAAGGGATGAGCTGAAGAACGACGGCAAGATCAAGCATGGTCACGAAAGCTTCCTTAACGCCGGCACCCACAAAGCTCATGGCGAGAAATGCGGCGGAGAAAGCGCCATGAACGATCAAAGCCACGTAAGGAGTTCCGTAGCCCGGGTGAATCTTGCCGAGACCTTCGGGCAAGTAAGAATCAAGACCGGCGACGAAGGGAATGCGCGCGGAACCTGCCAGCCAAGCCGAGGCAATACCCACAATGGAAATGCTTAGAACAAAAGCGAAGGGCGGAACAATCCAGGGAGCTTTCACTTGTTCCCCCATGTGAGTCACGGCTTGAACGACACCTTGCAAGACGCCGATTTCCTGCTTGCTCACAGCGAGCAGCAGCGTGAGCGTGACGCCGATGAATAGGATGCCGCAAAGGAGGCCGCCCCAAGCCACGGCACCGGGCAAAGTGCGGCGAGGATCCTGAATCTCATCGCCCATGATGGAACCCAGTTCAAGACCGACCAAGCCAAAACAAATCACACCGAAGGACCCAAAAAGGCGGACGTCGCTCGGAACGCGAAAATCGGCGGTGGTCAGAGTGGTGCCAAAGCGAGAGAGCATCAGAATGCCGAGGCCAATGAGAGTAATCGCACTGATGAGAGTGCCGATCCCGCCGAGATTGTTAACCCACTTCCCGACGCCGAGGCCGAGCACATTCAAAATGACAAGCAACGTCAGAAGGCACATGCAAGTGCCGAGGGCAAAAAGGTGATTGTCCGCAAGTCCGCGAGCGCGGGGACCGGCGACGTACACGGAAATGCCGACGAAAGTGAGGAGCACCGTGGGGACATAAAAAATGTTGTTGGTCCAGTAGCACCAGCCCGAGAGAAAACCGTGGAAATCGCCGAAGACCCGCTTGGTCCATAAGTAAACGCCGCCTTCCTGGGGAAAACGATACGAGAGCTCGATGACGGCGACGCCCTGGGGCCAGAAAAAGAGCAGCAGGGCGAGAATCCAGAGCCAGACCGTGACGCCGCCATTGGCGGCTATGGTTGGCATGAAGTTGAGATTGACGATGGCGACAACAATGAGAAGAACGAGGTCCCAGCGGCCCAGGACGCGCTTCAGGTGAGGCGCTTCCTGCACCTCGACGGCGCGCGACGCCGTAATAACCTCGTTTGCCAACTGGACTCTCTCCTGCCCCGGGGTTGTGCTTTTGTGCTTCGCCTTAGTGGCCGGCCGCGCCGACGTGAGCGAGGCCGCGTTCTTGCTGGGCCTTGGTCAACGCGGGCGCGACTTCTTCGAAAACGGCAAGATGCTTGTCAATGTCAGCTTCGGTGTGCTGCACGGAAATGGTCCACTGCTCGTCCCACCAATACGGTTGCGCGAGGACGCCGCGGCTGACCATGGCGAACCAGTAGTGCCGCCAGAGATCGACGTCAATTTTGGTCCAGTCGCGGTAGTTGCGAATCTCTTGCGGGTAAAGCATCAGCGCGCCGTTGACGCCGGCGCTCGCGATGTAGGCTTGTAGGCCGGATTTCTTGACGATGGCGCGATAACCTTCGGTGAGTTTTTTGCTGAGATTGCCAACGTGCGAGTAGGCTTCGCGCGTAAGGACCTCGCGGAAGGTGGCCAGGCCCGCGGCCATAGCCACACGATTGGTGTTGTACGTGCCGCCGTGAAAAACTTTGTGCTGCGAGATGAGATCCATGACGGCGCGGCTTGCGCCAAACGCGCCGAGCGGCAATCCGCCGCCGATGGACTTGGCCAAGCAGATGATGTCCGGCTTGACACCGAAAAAGTCGCTGGCACCGCCCCAGGCAAGTTTGGCGCCTGTTTTCACTTCGTCGAAGATGAGCAATGCGCCATTTTTGTTGCAAATGTCGCGCAGGCCCTGTAGAAAACCGGGCTGCGGGAGGCAGAGGCCGACGTTCATCATAATGGGCTCAAGAATTATCGCGGCGATCTGGCCGGGATTTTCGCGGAAGCGGCGCTCGACGCTCGGTAGGCTGTTGAAGGCGGCGACGACCACATTGGCAACCGAAGCTTTGGGGATGCCAGCGCCACCGGGAACGCTCGTGGGCGCGTCGGGATCGCCGTAGTCCTCGGCCTTGGGCTTGACGCTGACGAGCGCGGTGTCGTGCAAGCCGTGATAGCAGCCTTCGAATTTCAGAATCTTGTCCCGACCGGTGGCGGCGCGTGCGATGCGGCAGGCGTGCATGGTAACTTCGGTGCCGCTGGAGCCGAAGCGCACCATCTCGATGGGATAGCGTTTGCAGATTTCTTCGGCGAGCTCCCATTCCTGATCGTGAGGCATGCCAAAGGTGGTGCCGCGGTGGAGTTCCCGCTCTACGGCTTTGACCACAGCGGGATGGCAGTGCCCGGCCATGAGCGCGCCGAAACAAAGGTTATGGTCAATGTATTCGTTGCCGTCGAGGTCGTGAATGCGGCTGCCTTTGCCATCTCTCACGAAGATGGGATAAGGCTCGTAATGGCGGTAGTTGCTGGCAACGCCGAGCGGAATCCGTTCGAGGGCGCGTTTGTGCGCGGCGGCGGATTTTGGCGTGCGCTTTTCGTAGGTGGCAAGTTCCTTTTGTAGTGCGTCGTGCATGATGCTGCTCCGTGGATAGCAGGTCTGTTCCCTGCGGTCAGATTAAGGCGGTGAAGCTATTATCTCATGCGCGCTAGGCACGGACCTGCAAGCCGCCACTTTGCAAAACGAATTCCCTCTTCAGAAGAGAAGTTTCAGGGCGAATTGGATCAATCGCGGATCGCGCGCGCTTGACACGGAACCAAAAGTGCCCGTGTGGGAGAAGTTCCCGTCGGGACTCAGGAACTGCGTGTGATTGAAGGCATTGTAGAATTCTGCGCGGAATTCCGTTTTGAGCTTCTCGCCGAGCGGTGTCTTCTTCAAGATCGAGATATCCGATTGGCTGATGGACGGACCGCAGCAAATAGCGCGGGGTGAGTTCCCAAACGTTCCCAGAACGGAAGGCTGGAACGACGCCGGGTCAAAGTACAAGTGCTGGCCCCCCGCCGTCACATTCGTACGAGGGTTTGTAATCTTAAAAGGCGCGACAATATTGGGTTCACCAACCACTTCAAAGTCGGCGTCACTGGTGGTCAGTTCCGAGTCATTACCATCCAAAATACGGATTGGGAATCCGCTCTGATAGGTGAAGATTCCGGAAACCGCCCAGCCGTTCAACACTTTCCCGGCAAGGTTTTCGTATTTCGGAATCGGCAGCTCCCAATAGGGGCTGAAAACGAAGCGGTGACGCGCATCAAAGAGTGACAGAGACCGGCTCTTTCTGAAATCAAACGGATTCACGATGTTTTCAAAGCTGGAAGCGTTGTCAATCGATTTGCCGAACGTATAGGCGGCCTGGAATTGCAAACCATGCGAGAAGTGTTGTTCCAGCGAGGCTTGCAAGGAGTGATAAACCGAATTGCCCACGGTGTCTTGCGCAAAGATGCTTGTGAAGACAGGAAGGAAGTCCGCCGGGCATCCAGTCCCGCTCGTCGGGCCAATCGGTTCGCAAAAGGGAGAAGAGTAGGGACGCGTTCCGGTAAGTGAGATAGGATTCGCATTCGGAAATGTGACCAAGCACTGTGGAGGAGCGTTAAAGTACGGGCACGGTACGTTCGGGCCCCCAGGCGTAGGCCCGTTGGTATACGGCAAGTGGAAAACAAAGCCGGGGGGCAGAGGCGCGCCAGTAGCATCTGTGCTCGTGCCCTGAGGGATCGTGTAGGCAAAATCCGATCCGAAGGCGCCGCATCCCGAGAAGGTACCCAACAGCTGAATGATATCCAGGCACGTTTGAGGATTTCCGGCATTCAGGTCGTGTGAAAGAAGGAGCCGGTGGCCCTGCGTGCCAACGTAGCCGATCTGGAAGACCAAGTCCTTGGCCAATTGGCGCTGGATCGTCAGGTTATATTGCACGGAATACTGTGACCGCTGATTGGGCTGGAATTGGCCGAACATAACGATTGGCCGGAAAATAGACCAGTCGACTTGCGAGCCCTTCGCCGGGCTCAGCCTGCTTCCGAAGGGGTTGGGCGCGGGGATAGAGCCGTCTCCAGCGGCTCCTCCCGACGCAAATTCAAACGGAGTATTAAGAAGGGTGCCGAAAAGCGTGTTGCTGCCGCCGAAGGGAGGCTCGGCGCTCATTTGTTCGAGAACAAGCTGCTCGATGGGGTTGTAGAAAATCCCCCAGCCCATCCGCACACTTGACTTGCCCGGCCCGCCGGCAAGTTTGGACATCCAGCCGGAAGTTGCGCCCGGGCTCCAGGCCAAGCCAATCCGCGGGGCGAACGACTTGTAATAGGTCTGTGTAACGCCGTTGGGAAGGCCTCCGTCTCCCGGATAGACAAGTCCCAGAGGGAACACTGCATTTGCTGGACCCGTGGGGCTGCAATCCGTGCCACTGGCGCTCAAAAGCGCAAAGTCGGGATTCGGAGCACCCGAGGGGAAATTGGGATTAAGTGTACAATTGAAATTGGTGTCCGCCACGCCGGGACGAAAGGTCTGAAGCCTGTGGCCGAGGTCGCCGTACGGGGTATTGAGTTCCCAACGCAGGCCGTAATTGAGAGTTAAGTTCGGGCGAACCTTCCAGCTGTCCTGAACGAAAAGAGCAAGCATGGTGTTGCGCAGGTTCTCAGCCTGATTGCCACCCTGATTGTAGGTATTCACATAGCCCAACAAATAGTCGGCGTAGGAGTCCGCAAAACCGAGGTCGTCCACGCCAATAATGGCAGGTGTGCAAAACTTGGTATCGGGATTGAGGGGATTGCACAAGTCTTGAACGCTAAGCATGGTCATAAGGCCGGTGGTTTCGAAAAAAAGAGTCTGGTCAAAGCGGTCACGGCTTACGTTGCCCCCGAACTTCAAGCTGTGCTTGCCGATGATTCGGCTGTAGTTATCGGACCACTCAAACACGTTTCCAATCTGCGGAAGTTCCCCTTCAAAGTTATTCCCTATGGTGAATCCGCCAGCGACAGCAATGTCCGGCAGGCCAACGTGGCCGGGGAGTGTGGTGGTAATGCCGGCGCTCGGTGGCATTGCGGCCCCGCTGGGCAATGTGCCGCCCTGGAAGCAATTTGCAGCGGCAATCCCTGGACACAGCGTGTGAACGGTACCATCACTGCTTACATTAACGGGGTGGTCGAAAGTTTTCTGACCCTCACGGAAATAGGTGAAACGGGCTTCGTTCACCGCGGAGCCCCCGATCGTCCAAGTGTGGCTCAAGTTCCACTGCTGAAAACGGGTCTTGTTGTTATCTCCGAAACCCGGGACGTTGGCGCCAGCAGCCTGGAAAAAGGAGAAAGGCTGGAAGCGGAAAGAATCGTCAAAGTAATAATAAACTGCGAGCTGTTGGTTCGCCGTGAGTTTGCGGTCCAAGCGGAGCGTAAATTGATCATCTCTCTCTTTCGCGTCGGGATTCGTCGCCACATTTCCAGTCCCGTTCCCCGGAAGGTATTTCAAAAGTGCAAGGGCAGTGGGATCAAAGCAAGAGGTTGGAATTTTTTCATTGGGAAAGATATTTGAATAAAATGAAGCTCCGCCATTGCCAGAAGGATCTCCTCCCGTCAAACCATTCTGGGGCAAGCCGTCAGCAGCCTGTTCAGCCATGACATCGGCGTTGCACGTTCCACGGTTTGCCAAGACGGAGGCAAAAAACGGGTCGGCCAGCGTACCAAAAAACTGCGACTGATTGTTTTGCGATCCAATTCCTGAGAAATCACCGTTCAGCTCACCGCTCGTGGGCAAGGTCACCAAGCCTGATGAAATCCCCTGGCGCGTGCGACGTCCTTCGTAAGAGCCAAAGATAAAGGTGCTATCTTTCTTGAGCGGTCCACCTAGCGTGCCTCCAAACTGATTCTGCTTGAAGTTTCCCCGCGTGGTGTCAAAGAAGTTGCGGGCGTCCAGGACTGTGTTGCGGAAAAAATTGTAAACATCGCCGTGAAAGTCGTTGGTGCCAGATTTGGTGACCACGTTGACCACTGCACCAGAATTCCTGCCGTACTCGGCGTCAAAGGTATTCGTTACCACCCGAAACTCATCGATCGCATCCGGGGAAGGCTGGATCGCGGGCAAGTTCACGAAGATATCGTTCGCATCACCGCCGTTGACCATGAAGTCGTTCGCGCGGCCGCGGCCACCGTTCACGGATACGACGCCAGCCTGGTCGCTTCCGTAAAACAGATTTGCGCCTAAGGTGGACTGGACTCCCGGCTGCAACTGAAGCAACTGATAGGTATTGCGAGTATTCAGCGGCAGTTCGGTGACCGCCCGCTCGTTCATAACGGCGCCGAGTTGTGTCGAAGTGGTGTCCACAACCGGCGGAGCGCCAGTGACCTCGACAACGTCTGTGGAGCCGCCCACTTGCAGCGGGAGATCCACAGTGATGACCTCGTTTAGGTTAAGGGGAATGCCCTTGCGTGCGTATTTCTTGAAACCCTGGGCAGCGACGTCGATTTCATAGGATCCCACTGGGACTTCGAGGAAGATGTATTCGCCGTTGGAACCGGATTTCACGTCGCGCGTGCCGTGCGTTGCGTCATTGATCAGCGTGACGGTGGCGCCGACCACGGCACCACCGCTGGGATCGATGACTGTGCCGCGAATGTGGCCGCCGGTGCTCTGTGCGTCCACAAGAGGCGCGGCCAAAACAATTGCGAGAATCAAGGAGAGGACGAATGGAATGCTGCGGCCACACAACGAGGGAAACACCAAGAAGAATTCCCGTGCTTTCATGAACTCACCCCTTGCCCGCGAAGACGCTTTGGAGAGAGCGCATCTTCGTGGTTGCTGTGCCCCTGGAACCTTACTATAATCCCGCAAACTTAGAGAAAGTTGGTGGCGGTGTCAAGCAGAAAGAGTTTATCGGAAGGACTAGGGGCGCGCCAAGGAACGCGGCTGCTGCGCATCAGCGAAGTGGCACGCCGTGTGGGAATTTCTTCTTCCGCGCTACGCGCGTGGGAAGCGCTCGGGCTGGTGACTCCGCAACGCACGGAGAGCCGGTACCGGCTCTATGGAGAAGCCGACGTGCGGCTCCTGCAACGCGCTATTTTTTTACGTCGGGCGCGCGGCCTCAATCCTCCCGCCATCGTGCATGTCCTCAAACGGCAGGGCGTTGTGTCTTCCCCCGCTGAGGGGACACTTCTTCCCAGACAACGTTTTCGCCGGTTGCGCGTCAAGCGCGGTCTTTCTCTCGCACAAGTCGCCAAAGCCACGGGCGTTTCCGTCGGTTTTCTCAGCGCGCTCGAACGCGGCCAGATGCGTTCGTCAGTGGCGACGCTTCGCCGAATCGCGAAGTTCTATCGCACGAATATTCTTTCGCTCTTCGAAACTGCCGGCGAAAATCAGCGCCTCGTACGGCCTTCCGAAAGAAAAATTCTGGAAACCACGCCGGACGTTCGCATGGAACTGCTTGCGTGGGGCAACACGGCTATGGAACCGCACCTTTTTCGCGTGAAGCCCGGCGGCGGCAGCGGCGAATCCTACTCTCACGAGGGAGAGGAGTTTCTGCACGTGCTTCGCGGCGATTTTGAAATCTGGCTGGACAAAGGAGAACATTACCGACTGAAACCCGGCGACAGTCTTTATTTTGAAAGCTCGATACCGCACCGCTGGAAGAATCCGGGACGCAAGGAAAGCTGGGTGCTGTGGGTTAACACGCCGCCTACGTTTTGAAAGACATTTCAGGGAAAGGGATTTCACCGCGATGAACACCCGTTTCGGCAGCGTCATGCTTTCGGCCCTTTCGATCTTTCTTGGCGATGCAAGCGCAGCCCGTGCGCAGGGACTCATCGTCAAACCCGCAGACATCATCGTGATCCACGGGCGCGTGCACACCGAAAACCCGAAACAACCCTGGGCGCAGGCTGTCGCCATTCACGGAGCGAAAATCGTGGCCGTCGGCGACGATGCCGCCATCGAGAAAATGCGCGGCATGGGAACGAGAGTAATCAATGCCGGCGGAAAGGTTGTGCTTCCCGGATTCACCGATTGCCACATTCATTTTCTCGATGGCTCGCTAAGCCTGAGCCGCGTGAATCTCGAAGGCGCGAAGGACGCTTCTGGCATCCAAAAGAGATTGCGCGAATACGCTTCGGAACATCCCGGCGACGATTGGATTCTGGGCCGCGGCTGGGATTACGCCATGTTCGGTCCGGAGGCCCTGCCCCACAAAAAGTATCTAGACGAACTCTTCCCTGACCGGCCCGTTTTCCTGGAAGGTTATGACGGGCATACGTATTGGGCCAATTCGAAAGCGCTGGCGCTGGCTGGGATCACTCGCGAGACGCCCAATCCGTCGAACGGCATCATCGTTCGCGACGCGCAAACCGGCGAAGCTACAGGCGCGTTGAAAGAAGCAGCGCAGGAACTGGTCGCAAAAATTATTCCAAAACCAACGCGCGCAGAAAAGCTTCTTGCGTTGCGCGCGGGAATGAAATGGGCCAACGAGCACGGCGTCACACGCGTTCACAGCGCTGGCGGTGATTTTGAAATTCTCGATCTGTATGACGAAATGCGGCGACGCGGCGACCTCAGCCTGCGCATGTACATTGCTTATTTCCTGAATCCCCCTTCGCTGAGGCCTCAAGACATCGACGCCATCGATGCAGCGCGCAAGAAATTTCATGACGAATGGATTGACGCGGGCGCCGTGAAATTCATGGTGGACGGCGTGGTGGAATCGCACACCGCGGCCATGCTCGAACCATACAGCGATGACCCTTCCTTGAAGGGCAAACCTTTCTGGGAGCCCGCGAATTACAACGCGGCCGTGGCCGAACTTGACAAGCGCGGCTTACAGCTCTTCACCCACGCCATCGGGGACTACGGCATTCGCATGGCTTTGGACGCTTATGAGAATGCAGCACAGCAGAACCATTTGAAGGATCGCCGCTCGCGCATCGAGCACATTGAAACTGCCGCTGCGGCCGACATTCCGCGATTCGGGAAACTTGGCGTTATCGCCAGCATGCAACCGCTGCATTCTTATCCCAATGCGGATACGCTCGAGGTTTGGGCGCGCAATATTGGTCCCGACCGAGCTTCGCGGGCTTGGGCATGGAAAAGCATCGCGGACGGAGGCGGCCATCTGGCGTTCGGAAGCGATTGGCCGGTAGCGACGCTCAGTCCATGGGAAGGCATCCAAACCGCGGTGACGCGGCAAACGGCAGAGGGCACGCCGGCAAACGGCTTCGTTCCGGAACAACGCCTAACGGTTGAGCAAGCAGTTGACGGTTATACGATTGGTGCGGCTTTCGCGGGACGCCGCGAAAAAACCGAAGGTTCGCTGGAAGTGGGCAAACTCGCTGACCTGATTATCATTTCGCAGAACATCTTGGACATTAATCCGCATAAGATTGGAGCGACCAAGGTGGTTGCCACCATCGTTGGCGGACGCCTGGTCTATCAAGCTGATTCCAAGTAGGCGGAGGAGCGATGAAACGTCGCGCGATGCTTCTGGGAGTTCTCGCAGTCTCGCTCGTTTGCGGCGCTTGCGGAAAGAAGGAAGATTCGCTGAGCCTTCTCGTTTGGGAAGGTTATTCGAACGAATCCGCGGTTCATGATTTCGAGCAGAGCCACCACTGCAAAATCTCTGCTTCGTACATGGGCTCCAGCGACGAATTGGTGGCCAAGCTGCGCGGGGGCAGCGCTTCGAATTACGACGTGATTTCACCTTCGAGCGACGTGGCCGCTTCGATCGCGCGCACGGGATTGGCGGCTCCGCTTGATCTTTCGAAACTGCCTACGTATCCTCAGCTCTCTGCCAAACTCCGCGATTTGCCCCTGGTCAAAGTCAATGGCCAAGTTTACGGAGTTCCGTTCATGTGGGGGCCGAATCCGCTTCTCTATGACACAACCGCTCTTGCCAAGGCGCCGGACTCCTGGGCCATCTTTTGGGATGCCAAGTACAAAGGGAAGATTTCTGTTTGGGACGATCTCTCGACGGTGTACATGGCGGCGCAGATTCTCGGCTACGACAAGCCCGATCCTTCGCACCTCTACAACTTGACCGACGAGGAACTCGCGGCGGTGAAGAAAAAACTGATCGAGCTGAAGCCCAACATCCGAAAGATCTGGGCCACCGGCGGCGAGCTCACCAACCTTTTCCAAAATCATGAGATCGTTCTCGCGATGGGGTGGCCGCTGAATACGAATGACCTTCGCAAAGCAAACTTCCCTATCGGAGAAGTCATTCCGAAGGAAAACACGACGGGATGGATCGACCACTTGATGATCACTGCGGCCAGCAGTCACAAAGAGCTAGCGCACGTCTTTCTCGAACACATGATCGAGGCCAAGACACAAAAACTGGTTACTGACAGGACGCACTACACTCCCGCCAATCCGGGAGCGGCGCAGTTCCTCACCGCGGACGAAATCAAGAGCCTGCATCTCGACAATCCTGATGCTTATATGCAGCGAATCTACTTTTGGCAGGACGTTCCGAGGCGCGCCAAATACAACGAGATTTGGAATGAGGTAAAGGCCGCGCAGTGAGCGCATCCCCCGCCAATCCGCTGGAGCAAAAGACGGCCGAAGGCACAGCGCTCCTCGAAGTGCGGAATGTAGGCAAGCGTTTTGGCACTACGGAAGTTCTGAAAAATATTTCTTTGAACATCGCCTCCGGAGAATTCCTTACTCTTCTGGGTGAAAGCGGTTCGGGCAAAACGACACTTCTTCGCTTGATTGCTGGATTTGAACAGCCAACTTCGGGAGAAATCTGGATGGGCGGGGAGCGGTTGGACATTCTGCCGCCTTACAAGCGCCCCGTGAATACCGTATTTCAGAACTACGCGTTGTTTCCCCATCTCAATGCGCGCGACAACGTCGCTTACGGGCTTCGCGTCAAGGGTACACGCGCCAGCGAAATCAGCGGCCGCGTGGAAGAAGCTCTTTCCATGGTTAAAATGCAAGGCTTTGCGGCTTCGCGGCCCTCTCAATTGAGCGGCGGGCAGCAGCAGCGCATCGCGCTTGCACGAGCACTGGTGAATCGCCCGCAACTTCTTTTGCTGGATGAGCCGCTTTCCGCGCTGGATGCAAATCTTCGGAAACAAATGCAGAGCGAATTGAAATCACTGCAGCGCGAAATCGGCATTACCTTTCTCTTTGTTACGCACGATCAGGAGGAGGCGATGGCGCTCTCCGACCGCATCGCGCTGCTGCGCGACGGCGCACTTGAGCAAGTTGCGTCGCCGCGCGAGATTTATGCGCGCCCCGCCACCGCCTACACCGCACAGTTTATTGGTCAAACCAATCTTCTTCACGGAGAAATTCGAGGCGGCATCGCCACCTGCGGTGCTTTGCGTTGGCCCCTGGAAGAGGCCGACGCTCCGGTTATCTTTTCTTTGCGGCCAGAAGCTATTCGTCTTTCTACGGATGGGAAGCGCCAGGCGAGCGAAGTAAAGTTTCGCGCTGTGATCCGCCAGCAACTCTATGGCGGATCGAGCGAATTGCTCGAAGTGGATTGCGGCAATGACCAGACGCTGCGCGTTCGCATTCCGGCGAGCGGTCCCCTAGCGGGTGAACGCGACTTTGTGTTTTCGATTTCGGACGCTATCCGCGTCCAGGAGTAGCTGCTCGCGGCTCGATCATGTATTCGCGCACTTACAAGTCGCTCGTTTCAATTCCACCGCTGTTCTGGTTCGGCGCGTTTCTTCTACTTCCTTACGCGCTCATGTTCGTGCACAGCCTCTGGGCGGTTCGCGAAGGCGTCATCGTTCATCAATGGAATTGGGAAAACTACAAGACACTCTTTTCGAATCCGCTCTATGCCGAAGTGCTTTTTCGCACGATGCGCATCGCAGCTTCCGTCACGCTCTGCTCGCTCCTGCTCGGTTATCCGCTGGCATACTATTTGGCTTTTCACGCCGGCGCGCGAAAGGAGCTTCTCTATCAGCTCGTGATCGTGCCGCTGTGGGTCAGCTATCTCGTGCGCGGCTATGCATGGAAAACCATTCTCGGCAGCGACGGCGTTCTCAACGGCTTCTTGCAATACCTGCATCTCACGCACGAGCCGGTTGGATTCTTTCTCTACAGCCCTTTCGCCGTGGTGCTCGTGCTCACGCACATTTACACGCCTTTTGTTTTTCTGCCCATTTATGCCGCGCTCGAGCACATTCCGCGGCCGCTTGTTGAAGCCTCCCAGGATCTCGGCGCCGGCTCCTTCCAAACATTCTCGCGCGTCATTCTCCCGCTCTCGATGCCGGGCTTGCTTGCGGGCGCAACGTTTGCATTTGTTCTTTCACTGGGTGACTTCCTCGCGCCTCTCCTCGTCGGCGGCCCTTCGGGCACAATGATCGCCAATATTGTCCAGAGCTTGTTCGGCGCGGCGTTTGACTGGCCGCTAGGTGCGGCGATTTCCGTCGGCATTCTTGTCATTACAATTTCCTTGCTTTTTCTGAGCGAATTCCTCGAAAAGCGCTGGGCCTTCAAATGAAGCCTCAACGCACAACCCGCCGCTCGCCACTCCTCGCCATCTATGCTGCATTCGTCTTTGCTTTCATCTACTTGCCCATCGTGGTCCTCGTCGTTTATTCGTTCAATCGCGATGGCGTCGGCGGCTTTCCTCCGCGCCATTTCACATTCAATTGGTACGCGCAGCTTTTCGCCGATTCTTCCATTTGGGATTCCGTGTTAAACAGCTTGATAGTGGCTGCCGGCAGCGTCGTTCTCTCCCTAACCCTCGGTCTGCTCGCTGCTCTCGCACTCGACCGCGCCAGCTTTCCAGGCAAGGGCGCGTTTCGCCGCCTCGTCCTCCTCCCTTTGATTCTCCCCGGCATCATTACTGGACTTTCGCTCCTGATGTTTACCGTTTTTGCCGGCGTACATCTGAGCTTGCTCACGGTTTTCCTCGGTCACGGCACCGCGCTGATTTCTGTCGCAACCACGGAACTCTTCGCGGGCTTGCAGAAATTGGACCGGGCGCAGGAGGAAGCATCGCTCGATCTCGGCGCAACTCCCTGGCAAACGTTTTGCCGGATCACTCTGCCCAACCTCAAACTCTCTCTCATCGCAGCAGGACTACTCATCTTCACGCTCTCGATGGACGAGATCGCCGTCACGTTCTTCCTTATCGGCCGCGACAATACGCTTCCTCTGGAAATCTGGGGACGCCTCCGCCGCGGCATCACGCCGGAAATCAACGCGGTTTCCACTTTGATTTTTGTGGTCTCGGTTGGCCTCATCGTCATCTGGTATCATTTGCGCTCCCGCAGCCTCGGTGCCCAGGCCCGGGAGTTACTCGAACAACCTTAAGATCCGGAGAGAGTCAATGATGCAATCTGCATTTCAGTGGCGGAAGTCTGCCATCCTGATCATGTTCTTTTCCCTGCTGATGCTTTCGCGCGTGGCCGCGCAGTCTGCTCCCTTCGACATCGTCGTCACCAACGGCCGCGTCATTGACGGCACGGGCTCGCCGTGGTTTTCGGGTGACATCGGAATTCGCGGAGGAAAAATCGCTGCGATCGGTAATCTCACCGCCACGAGCCGCACGCGCACGATTGACGCGCATGGCCAGGTCGTGGCCCCAGGCTTCATTGACATGCTGGGCCAGTCGGAGCTGACAATTCTTGTCGATCCGCGCTTGCCGTCAAAAATCTATCAAGGCATCACCACAGAAATTACAGGAGAAGGGGAATCTATTGCGCCGTTGAACGATGCCATTCGCCGGGCGGGCAAGAAAGGATTCGATCTCCTGGGCATTCAACCTGACTGGCAAACGTTCCGTCAATATTTCGCGCGCCTGGAAAAGCAAGGTATCGGCATCAACGTTGCGGATTACGTCGGGGCCACCACGGTGCGCCGAATGGTTCTCGGCGATGACGACGTTCAGCCCACGCCGGCGCAACTCGACCAGATGAAGCAACTCGTCCGCCAAGCGATGCTGGACGGCGCCGCCGGCGTTTCCACTTCCCTTGAATATCCGCCCGCTCCATACGCCAAGACGGAAGAATTGATCGCGCTGGCCTCCGAGGCCTCACGTCTTGGCGGCATCTATGCTACGCACATGCGCAGCGAGAGCACAGCGATTCTGCAGTCGCTCGACGAAGTGATTCGCATCGCGCGGGAAGCGCACATCCCCGTCGAAATCTGGCACTTCAAAGTTGCGGGCAAGCCATCGTGGGGACACATGCCGGAAGCTATCGCGAAAATTGAAGCCGCGCGCTCTCAAGGCGTGGACATTGCCGCAGACACTTACGCTTATACCGCGTGGGGCAATGGACTTTCCGCTTTCATTCCTCCCTGGGCCCACGATGGCGGAACCGCCAAGCTGCTTGCGCGCCTGAAAGATCCTGCGGCCCGCGAACGCATCCGCAAGGATATGCTCACGCCATCAGATGATTGGGAAAACGAATGGCAGCAAATCCCTGGACCAGAGTCCATTCTCATCGGGTCCGTGCAAAATCCGAAGCTCCTGCCTCTTCAGGGAAAAACGATAGCCGACGTCGCCAAACTCTGGAACAAAGATCCCATGGACACCATCTTCGACCTTTTGCTTCAGGACGATGCCGCTACGGGCGTCGCGGTCTATGGCATGTCCGAGCCGGATGTCGCCCTCGCGCTGCAGCAGCCCTGGGTGGCCATTGACAATGATTCTTCGGGCGTTTTTCCAGAAGGGATCCTGGGGCGCGAACATGCACATCCTCGTGCCTATGGCACGTTCCCGCGCATTCTCCGCAAATACGTCCGCGAAGAGCACAAGCTCACACTCGAAGACGCCATTCGCAAATTCTCCGCGCTTCCTTCGCAGCGCTTGCGCCTCGAAGGCCGCGGCGTGCTTCGCGCTGGAATGTGGGCGGACGTCGCGATCTTCGATCCGGAAACCATTCGCGACCTCGCCACGTTCGACAATCCCAATCAACTTTCGCAGGGTATGGACTACGTGCTCGTCAACGGCGTTCCGGTCATCGATCAAGGTAAAATGACCAGAGCCCGCCCCGGAAAAGTCCTACGCGGCCCCGGCTACGCTCCGTGATTTCTCGCGCGGCGCAGCGCGTACCTCTCAAGCGCACAAATCGTTCATAATAGCGACCGCGGCTCTAGTTTGCGCTGCAAGACACTTTCCGGAGGAACCATGGCCGATCGCCTGGAGGATTTTCAGAAATTTCGCGCTGACTTGAACGAGGAGATTCTGGGCTGCGGCCACTTGGGCATGAAGCGCTTCTTCGCGCTCGACCACCAGGCCTACGAGCCTGGTCCCCTCGGCACTAAGACCAAGGAACTGCTCGGCCTGGTCGCTTCCGCGGTGCTCCGCTGTGATGACTGTATCACCTATCATCTGGTGCGCTGCGGCGAAGAAGGCTGGAAGCGCGATGAAGTTATCGACGCCCTGAATGTCGCTCTCATCGTAGGCGGCTCCATTACCATCCCTCGCGTGCGCCGCGCTTTTGCCCGCATGCGTGAAATCAAAGGCCTGAAGGGTTGAAGAGAGTCAGCCACAAGCACTTGTAACGACACAAAACGTCACTTGCGGGCCGTTTTAGCGGTCATTTCGTGCTGCCTCGCCTCATTTCACTGTTTTTTTCTGCGATTTTTTTTCTTATTCCTGCTCGCTCCGGTCAATCTGTGTCAAAATAGATGCTATGGCACGTGGCTGGGAAAGCAAGGACGTAGAAGCCCAAGTCGAGGCGACACAGGCTCCGCAGCAGAAAGTCCTTCAGGGAAACAAGTCTCCCGAGCAGGTCCATCGGGAGCAGCAGCGCAAGGACTTGGAATTATCCCGCACCCGCATTGTGAACGACTTGGCCTCAGCTACGCACCCCAACCATCGCAAATCTCTCGAAGCCGCTCTTGCCCACCTGGATAAGAAAATCTCCGAGCTAGGCTAATGTCAATTCGGCCCATTGAGCCGAGCACCTGCCAGATGAAGGCCCTCCTGCCGAAATAAGCAACGCCCCCTCATGCTTACGCCGCAAGCCCCGTTACCGCTTTCCTGGCGAAGCGTCCGGCTGGCCACGGCGGGGCGCCGGAACGTAACCACGACGATGACTCCGGACTCTACCGCCTCTCCCCCATGTTTTCCCGGAGCAAACCGCCATTGCCGGACGGCACTTACAGTCGGCGAAGTGAGTGATGCCAGGTCGCGCACCACGTGGATCGAGGTGGCACGGCCTTCCCGGTCCACCATCTCGTTGAGAACCACGCTTCCTTCGCCCACGCTATTCACGGGATATTCCGGCTCCAGAGTATAGAGGGGCAGAGCCCCGCGATCTTTGGAGTCCGCTCCCGTCTCCTTGTATTCGTGCACGCGCGCCATGAGTTTGGGCAGATAGGGTTGCGCAAACTGGAAGACGATCCCAACTCTCGCTTCCACGTCGTGGCCATCCTGCCGCGCGGGCAGAAACGTCCACGTTTGTACCGCGCCCAGCACCTCCTCAAGGAAAGGCGACTGGCCCTGAACCACCCTTACGTCCGTGACCTTTCCTCGCGTGTCTACTTTGCCATCGAGGAGAATCTCGCCCCCCGAAAACGCCTGCGCAGGGAAAGGCGCCGCCACTAGCGACAACGGAGTGGGACCAGAATAGTCTTTGGCATTCTCCTTGGAACCCGCTGCATGCACCCCGGAATCTAGAGTGGCGTGCCAGGGAATGCTGTGCGCTTGCAACAGAGAAATTGCGTAATGAATGCGTACCGCCGCTCCGGGCGAGGGATCAATCTGCTCCGGAGAATTAACAAAAGGAATCGCGGTAGGATGCAGCCAGCGCCCCTCGATAAAACCCACAGCTTCGCCGGATTCTTCCGAAATAACCGGCGAACCGCTCTGGCCGGGAATCACTTTCTGGCTGTAAAGCAAAAGCTCGATTTCCCGCCCGGCTTCCGTTCGCGTGTATTGGTAACTCAAAACCTCGCCTTCGGAACTTTCTTGGAGAGGCGCGTCGAATGTATAGGCTTCCTTCAGCCTGGAAGGACGCAAGGAGATCGAGAACACGCGCTTTCCGGGAGCAAGACGGTCGGTGGCCAGGGGAAGGAACGCCACGCGGTAGCCCCCTTCAAACGGATTCGGCGTCGCGCGCAATATGGCCACATCATGTTCCCAATCCGTGGCCACAACATCGGCTTTCAGCAAATGGCGTTGACCGGAGGGCAACTCCACCAACACATGGGGTTGCCCTCCGTCCCGAAACGAATGCATGAGGTGGGCTGCGGTAATCAAATAACCGTCTTCGTTGATGAAGAAAGCATTCCCGTAAAAAAGATAGTGATACCCCTTTTCGGAGGGAGTTTCGTCGAGAGGATAAACCACGGGGCAAATCGCTGCGGCCGGGCCTGCTTCCTCGCTGGCCGTTACAGAGGCGCTTGCTGGTGCAATGAAACAATGGAAGCATGCCACTGCTGCCAGCCATTTCGCCGCTTTCTTGCGGCACTCAAGGAGAGAGTTGATTTCCACTGCCACGGAGACTCCGCCGCGTGCACTCTGGTTGATAAAGCCCCCCGGGCGGGGACCAGCGGGGGCAATTGCGAGGAAATGGGGGCTGAAGAACCTGCTATGGTTCCCTTCCTGTCCTAGACTTCTGAAATTCGGCCCACGGCAAAGAAAAGACGTACATCCACCGTTGGCCAACGTCAATTAGATGCTGAAAACTCGTGTAGGGCAAGTCAAGAATGAAACCGAAAACGATGGAGATCAGGCAAAGTCCCTCAGGCAGTGCCTACCGGCGAGGAGCGAGACTTCCAGCCGAAGCTCCGGCACAAAGCCCTTGAATCTGCCGTCTGAAGCAGTATCGTTGAGTTCATGCCGCACACCGATGCCAAGGACGAAACCCCCGAGTCCTCGCTGCACCGTTTCAAAGCGGCAGTAGTCCAAGCGTCACCCATCGTATTCGATCGCGAGCGCACCCTCGAAAAAGTCCGTTCTCTGGCGTGCGAAGCATCACGCAAAGGCGCCCAACTCGCGCTTTTTCCAGAAGCTTTTGTCTCCGGCTATCCAAGAGGCCTCGACTTTGGCGCAGTCGTTGGTTCGCGAACCGATCAGGGCCGCGAAGATTTTCGGCGGTACTGGGAGAGTAGCGTGGATGTTCCCGGGCCCGTCGTCAACGAACTTGCTCAAATCGCGCGTGAAAATCAAATCTATGTTGTCATCGGCGTCGTCGAGCGAGAAGGCGGGACGCTCTATTGTTGCGTGCTGTTTTTCGCGCCGGACGGCGCATTCCTGGGAAAGCATCGCAAGATTATGCCTACCGGCTCGGAACGCCTGGTGTGGGGCTTCGGCGACGGTTCCACGATGCCGGTCTTTGATACCCCTCTGGGCAAACTTGGCGCGGTGATCTGCTGGGAGAATTACTTGCCTCTCATGCGCGCCGCAATGTACGCGAAAGGCATCCAGATTTATTGCGCTCCGACGGCGGACGCCCGCGACTCATGGATTGCCTCGATGCGCCACATCGCTGTTGAGGGGCGTTGCTTCGTGCTTTCTTGCAACCAGTTCAATCGCCGCCGCGATTTCCCGGCGGACTATCGCTCAATTTATGGCGAAGACCCCAACGCCATTGTCTGCCGCGGCGGTAGCTGCATCGTAGATCCCTTCGGCAATTTTCTCGCCGGTCCCAACACCGAAGGCGAAGCTGTTCTGATCGCAGAAATCGATGGCGCCCAGATTGTCCGTGGAAAGTACGATTTGGACGTGGTCGGCCATTATGCCCGGCCGGATATTTTTCAACTTCACGTCGACGCGCTCGCGAAGAAACCGGTGAGCATCCACGATGCCGAGCCCAATGGAAAAGAGGAAACTTCAGTTTCGCCTCAACAACAAGCGATTGCTCGTTCGGCTGATTAGCGGGGCGTGCCTCCGCGCTAGTCCGTAAACACTACTCCTACGGAAACGCGCCCTTTGTCGCTGGTGTCGTCAATCCGCACTACGTATCCCTTCAATTGGATGTGCTGTTCTCCATTGGTTCCCGGCGCATCCATCGTCACTTGCAGTTCGGACTGCAGTTGAGGCAAATGCTTTAGCGTAATCATGGCGCCCTGCAGCGAAAGGTCGCAAACGACCGTCTCTTCCACGAATTCCTTTCCGCCTTCGGTCAATCCGCAAACCTTCGCGTGAAACTGCACTTCCCGCCGAAGGGCCGTGCGCGTCCCCGGCATGTGCGCTTGCACGGGTTCCCCGGGCGCTCCCAGCGTAATCACCATCCCCTCGCTCGCCGCAAACACCGAATCGAATTCCTCCCGGGCCTGCCGCAGAATCGAATCCACCTTGCGATCCGTCGAATCCGGGTCGTGATGAAAGAGCACCAGCGTTTTAGCACCCGCATGCCGCGCGGCTTTCACTCCTTCGCGCCACGAGGAATGTCCCCACCCTTTCCGGTTGGTTTCCAACTGCTCCGGTGTGAACTGCGCGTCGTTGACGAAAATGTCTGCGCCTGCCGCCAGTTCCCGCAGGCTTTCATCCATTTTTGTGTCACCGGGCTCATTGTCGGTGGCGTATGCAACTGTGCCGGCGGGCGTTTCGATTCGGAATCCCAGGCAGCCTTGCGGGTGGTTCAGCCACCGAGTGCTAATTTTGTTTTCGCCGATAATGAAAGTTTCTCCGCCGTCTACTTCCTGAAATTTCCTTTTCGCGTTCATCACCGACATGTCAACGGGAAAG
>Ga0307471_100000463_pt1 | contig 20734 bp, 14 predicted proteins | sample atmos_gasesAM3C__2_FD_204566 | JGI IMG/M metagenome (GOLD analysis project Ga0307471, IMG submission 204566) | Hardwood forest soil microbial communities from Morgan-Monroe State Forest, Indiana, United States - atmos_gasesAM3C_515 | ecosystem: Environmental > Terrestrial > Soil > Temperate...
ATCGCCATGGGCGCGAAAGTCGTCTGGCTTCAGTTGGGGATAGAGGATCCTGTCGCTTGCGAAAAAGCGCGTGCCGCAGGCCTAACCGTTATCGAAAACGCTTGCATGCTCGTGGAACACAAAAAACGCCGCCCTCAGTAGGCGGCGCTGGTTCTTTGCGATCTTTGGGTCCATGCCTGTGCGCTGATTCTTCTTCTCCTCTAAAACGCGAATATCTGTAAATTCCGCTTCCCCGGCAAAACCACTCCGATGAATCTGCCATCCGGCGACAATCCAAACTCCCGGATCGTCAAACCATGAAGCAGGGGATTCGGGGTGGGTTCTGACACGGGTAGCTGCTGGCCGGCCGCATACGCCACGAGCGCCGGTATGTTAATCTCCACCAATTCCGCAGATTTTTTTTCGATCGTCCGCTTCAGAAAGAGCCGTTTCTCATCTTCTCTCCACTGCAACACGCCTAGCCCGATCCGAATGCGAGCCACGTGGTTTGGGTGCTCCAGGTCGCGTATCTCGAGCACCTCGTTATCCAGGTAATACGCCGCCTTCGTTCCCGATGGTGAAATCGACAGCCCTCCGGCAAAAGTTTGCAGCGTCGCCAATTCTGTAGCATCCTGCGCCAACAGGTCCAGCCTTTGGAGCCGCGGTGGCCCGTCCATGTTGCGGTCCCGCTCCACCGCAATCGCCGCATTGCTGCCCGAAATTCGCACGGCCTCGGCAAACGTTCGCCCTTCAAACGCCTTTCCTGCGGGTCCAGTCGACAAATTCAGATAATTCATTGCGAACAGCGCCCGCGGCGCCACTTCTTCGGAAAGATAGACTAGTGTGGCGTTATCTCGCAGCCATAGAGGCTGTTCCGCGTTCATGACCAGCGGATCTTTTCCGCCAGGATGCAACTCTCGCCCGCTGTCTTCCAGAAACAGCAAGGCCCGTGCGTCTTCTGCGTGTCCATCCTCAAGGTCCACCGTAGTTGTGAACAATTGCACGGCCACGATGTGTCCGTTCGGAGACCACGTGAATGATTCCACTTGGTAGGTAAGTGGCTTGTCTCCCGGCGTGAACTTTTGACCCTCCAAGATACGGCGTTTTTTCCCATTGGTTTCCAAAATGAAGATGTCGTCCCGCTGCAAGTCATATTTCTTGGCTCGAAACATCCGTCTCACGGAGAAGACCAAGCGCCCGTCCGGCGCATATGCAAACGCTGTCACCTCTTCATCGACACTGGTCACCGCCTTGTCCATGTTCTGCGCAAACAGGGGCAGGGAAGTGAGCACCAAGCAGAGAGCGCTTGCCAATGCTAGTAACGTGGCTTCCGACCTATCCTTCCCTCTTGCGCTCAATTGTCTGGGTTGCTTCAAGCCTGGCCCGCTCATGGCTTCGCATGCCGTTCCGCATAGTCCGCACTCGTTTTGCAAGGGTGGGTATTGGGTTTCACTTGCGTGCTCCCACTGTGTTCCTGCATCAGCATTTGCCTTAGCGCGCTTTTATTTTAGCGATTTCCGCCATTCGACTGCGCAGTCTCACCTCAAATCCCTGGTCAGTAGGTTTGTAGTACACGCGCCCCGAAAGGTTGTCCGGTAGGCAGGTCATGTCCGTCAGCTTCTCCTCGAAATTATGCGCGTACTTGTATCCCTCGCCGTACCCAATATTTTTCATCAAGCCGGTGACGGCATTTCGCAAATGCAACGGCACCGAATCGGCCTCCGTCTTCCGCACGTCTTCCAGCACATTGCCATAACCGGCATAGAGGGCATTTGATTTCGGGGCCAACGATAAATACACGGCCGCCTGCGCCAATGCCAGATGCCCTTCCGGCGCACCCAGAAAATCGAATGCCTCTTTCGCTGCTAGTGTGACGGCCAGCGCTCCCGGCTCTGCCAGGCCAATATCTTCACTGGCCATCCGCACCAAGCGACGCGCCAAATACAACGGATCTTCGCCGCTCTCAATCATCCGCGCCAGCCAATACAGCGCCGCGTCCGGGTCCGAATTCCTTACCGATTTATGCAGCGCCGATATCAGGTTGTAATGCTCTTCGCCGGCCTTGTCATACCGCAACAACTTGCACTGCAGCACATCCTCGAGCAACTCCGCTGTAATCCTCCTGACCACGGGTGCCCCAGCTGTCGTCTTTGCGCCTGAGCTTTGCGTACTCTCCAGCTTTGCGCTCCTGGCACACAGTTCAATGGTGTTGTAAGCCGCCCGAGCATCGCCATTTGCAAAGGACGCGATGCGAAACAGCTCATCCTCACTCGCGTCCACATTCTCCTTGCCCAACCCGTGCTCTCCATCTTGCAGCGCCCGCCGCAGCAACTCCACAATCTGTGGCGTCGTCAACGCCTCGAGCACGTACACCTTTGTGCGCGACAGCAGAGGCGAAATCACCTCGAACGAAGGATTCTCCGTGGTCGCTCCGATGAACAGAATGTGTCCCGCTTCCACATATGGCAGAAACGCATCTTGCTGCGCCTTATTAAACCGGTGCACCTCATCCACAAACACTATCGTCCGCTTTCCGTCCCGCGACTTCTTCTCCGCGTCCGCCATCACTTCTTTAATCTCTTTAATACCACTCAGCACCGCGCTGAATGACACAAATTCGTTTCGTGTCAGACGCGCAATCAGCCGCGCCAGCGTCGTTTTCCCACACCCCGGCGGTCCCCAAAACAACATCGAACTCAAATTGTCCGATTCGATTTGTACGCGCAGCGGCTTACCCGGTCCCAGCAATTTTTCTTGCCCAACGAACTCGTCCAGGGTCCTTGGACGCATGCGTTCTGCCAGCGGCTGCAGCGCCGCGGCCGCTTCCGCTCCCCGCTCCGGCATCACAGGAAATAGACTCATGGCCCTACGAGTTTAGAGCTTTTCGCCCACGATTTCGAATTTGCCATTGTAGACGGTTTTGGCTGTTTACTTTCTCCGGCTCCGCTGCCGAAAGGCCTCATAAAACAGCACGGCCGCTGCCGCCGCCGCATTCAAGCTCTCCACTTTCGTCGCCATCGGAATATGAATCCGCGCATCGGCGCTGCGCACAATCTCGTCCGGTAATCCGGCGCCCTCATTTCCCACCAGCAAGGCAACCGGCTGGCACCAATCCACCTCCCAAGGCGAAATCGGCGTACCCCCGGGGCTCCCTGCCTCGGGCAGGTAAGAGGCCAGCGTGCGAATTCCATTCACCTTCAATTGCGTCAACAAAATCGTCAGCGACATCCCTGCCAAGATCGGCAAATGCAACGCCGCACCGGCCGAGGCCCGCATCGCCTTCGGTGCAAAGGGACCGGCTGTGCCACTTTGCCCTGTAGCCGCCGTCACAGCTCCTGTCGCCCCGAACGCCGCTGCCGTGCGCAGAATTGTCCCCACGTTGCCAGGATCCTGGACCCCCGCTAGCACCACCAACAGCGGCGCACAGGCTCCCATTGGCGTCGCGAACAAATCCTCCAAGACAATCTTGCGCGGTAGCACCAGCGCCGCAACGCCCTGGGGGTGCTCGGTATCCGCAATCCCCTCAAACAAGCGATCCGTTGTCCGCAGCACCGGGAAGCCTGTTTCTGGGCGGGCAACCCAGGGTGCGAGTCTCTCGCGATGCCGCTCGCCGCTCTCGCTGAACAGCACTGCTTCGATCCGGCACGTCGACCCAAGCGCTTCCTCCACAAGCCGCACGCCTTCCACTCCCACCGCGCCGTTCTCGGTAGGCAGGCCGCCTCGCAGAGCCATGCGAAACTCTTTCAGCCACCGATTCTCCCGGCTGTTCAGCAACTCCGGCGGCTGGGTTACGCGCGCCGCTCTACCCGGTTTTGTTGGGCTAGCCATCCCCGCGAGCGTACCAAAACTCCTCCGACTTCCGCCATTCCTCTGCGTTCACCGCTTTGTTTCACTCAGGCACTCTCGGTATCATTCTTCTTGTGACTAGGAATCGTCCCTTGCCCGGCCACAAGAACCCGATGAGCGCTCGACTCACTCTTGCCGTTATCGTCCTTCTTATATGGATCGCGCCCGTTTTTGCCCAATCCATTCCCCCGGTTAGATCCAAAGCCCTGGACGATTCCGAAGTTGTTCTCCCCAAACCCGCCAACTCGCAAATCCTCGTTCTCATCGTTGGCTTTTCTCACAAGAGCGGTGAGGTCTGTACCGCCTGGGGCAAGCACGTCTCAGCCGATTACGCCAAAAATCCGCGCGTCGCCTACTTCCAAGTACCCGTTCTTCAGGATGCCCCGTCTTTCGTTCGCCCCATGATTCTGCATGGCATGCGCGAGGGAGTCCCGCCACAAGAGCTCTCGCACTTCGTGCCTGTCTACGACAAGGAAGCTGACTGGAAAAAACTCGTCAATTTCAGCGCCCCAGATGATGCTTATCTGATCCTCGCAGACGCCCAGGGCCAGGTTTTCTGGCAGACGCACGGCTCCTTCAACAATTCCGCCTACGCGGAGCTCCAGAAGTCTGTTGCCACCCTGCTCGAGAAATCGGCCAATTCCACCTCGCCGGCTCCACTTAGTAAGCCCTGATACTCCGATCGCTCCATAAGCTCTTTACTTTCAACTGGCTCGAGAAAATCTGCCGATTTCTGATGGCTCGGCTCCCAAACACCTCCCATTGCACGCACTTCGCGCGTGTGGTAGGTTGCCTTGCAACGGCTCAATGAAGTGCAGCCGCCGCTCCAGAACAGGCTAGGTACGATTCTTTGTCTGCCGAAGTCCTAAAGCTCAACGCGGAAAGTCCGGATCCCAAAATCGTCCAGTATGCCGCGCGCTGGCTCAATCGCGGTGCCGTCATCGCCATTCCCACGGACACACTCTATGCCTTGGCCGCCGATCCGGTGAATCTTGCAGCCGTCGATGAAATCTTTCGCGTGAAGGGCCGCCCCGAATCCCGCGCTCTGCCCATCCTCATCAATTCCATCAATCACGCCATGATTCTCGCCCGGGAACTTCCCGATAATTTCTACCGCCTCGCAGAAGCCTGCTGGCCCGGCCCGCTTACCATCGTCGTGGACGCTTCCAACCGCTTGCCCCTGAAGGTCACCGCGAACACGCGGCGGGTCGCTCTTCGCTGGCCCAAGCATGAACTTGTCAGCCGCCTCATCCATGAAATTGGAGTGCCCCTAACCGGCACCAGCGCGAATCTTTCTGGTTCTCCTGCTTGCGGCAGCGCCGATGAAGTCTTTCACCAACTCGGTGACCGCATCCCCCTCATCCTGGACGCTGGTGATACGGAAGAAACCGCACCTTCGACCATCGTCGAGCTTCGTGGCGATCACTGGTGTATTGGTCGGGAAGGAGCTCTGCCTGCCGAAGATATCCGCGACGCATTGGAAGGCGACTCCGCCGTCCCCGCCTGAGGCCGCTGGGGCTGAAGGCTCTGTGGTGGGTCTTCGTACTTCTTATAGCCTACTTCTGATCACCGTAATTCTGTCTCTTCGCTCACTGCGCCAAAAACTCATAGTCTCCCGTGGGCGACAAGGCAATCTCTCCCATCCATTTCCGGCGCACCGACACGACATCGGTAAACCACAGGGGCACGTACGGCAAGTCCTCTGCCGCAATCTTTTGCGCCGCGCCGCACAGTTCCTTCCGCTTCTCCCGGTTCATCTCGGTACGAATCTCTTCCGTCAAAATATCCATCCGCGCGTTCCGATAATGCCCCCGGTTGGCGCCATCCGGCGGAAACCGGTGCGACGAAAACACGTATTCGAACACGTCGGGGTCGTTGTTTGCGCCGATCCACTTCGAGTAACTCAACTGAAAATTTCCTTTCGCCAAATCCGCAAAGAGCGTAGCAATCTCCAGCGGCCGCACCTCCAAAGCAATCCCGACTTTCCTCCACTCATCCTGGAGGGCCGCCCCTAGCAGTCGCGCCTGCTCCTCCGTGGACACTTTCAGGGTCAGATGCAGCCGCACCCCGTTGCCAGTACGCGGGAATCCCGCGGCGTCCAGTAATCTTTCCGCTTCTGCCGGTTCGTACGGATATTTCTTCACCTCTCCGTCATACGCCCAGTGATTCGGCGGCAATATCCCGCTTGCTAACTGCGCTTGACCTCGCAATAAGTACTTGATGAGGGACTCCCTGTCCGTCGCGTACGCCAGCGCCTGGCGCACCCGTTGCTTCGCCAGCGCGGCATCCTCAAAATTAATTCCCAGATACGCAAAGTTCGTTCCAGGCCGCTCCGTTACTGCCAGATCGGCTTGCTTGGCCAACACCGGAATCATGTCCGGTGAAAGGGAACTAACCTCCACGTCCGCACTCCCTTTTCGTAGTTCCAATGCCCGCACAATCGCGTCCGGCACGATCCGAAAAAACACGCTGTGGTATTTTGAACCTTCCGCGAAATGGGTTTCGTTGGCCTCCAACACCACCGAATCGTCCTGCGCCTGACTTACGAACCGGTAGGGACCGGTCCCGACAGGATCTCGCGCAAAATCCGTTCCTGCGTCTGCGGGAACGATTCCAATTGCCGGTCTCGCCAGATTCCACAAGAACGAGGCGTTCGGTTCCTTCAAATGAAATACTACGGTGTAGGCATCGGGCGCCTCCACGGACGCCACGGATCGGAACGCTCCGCGCTTCGGCGATTTGTTGGCCGGATTCATCATCCATTCGAGCGTTGCCTTTACATCCTCGGACGTCAGGGGACGAGAGTCATGAAACTTGACCCCCTTCCGCAAATGAAAGACATAGGTCAACGGGCTCGGCACATCCCACGACTCGGCCAAGTCGCCTTGGAGGTTCATCTGCATGTCACGCTTCACTAGCCCGTTGAACATCAGGGCAATGATGCGCTGCGACTGCCCGTCCGTCGCATAGCGCGGATCCAGATTTGCTGGATTCGATTCAATGACAAAACGGACAATGCCGGCCTCATGCCCGGCAGGTCGGCCGCAACCTACTGCGACACACGCGAGCAACGCGCAAAGGCGTGCTAGTTTACGATTTTGAGGCTTCACGTTGCCGGCCAGGGGATTGAAGTTCTTCCAACTGCTCTGCGTTCTCGGTGAGAATTCTGCTTTCTCTGTGGCCAATTTTGATTCTTCTCTCGCCTCCTCAATTTGCATAACAAATTTTTCCCAAAATCGCCGGTCGCTCCGCGCCCGTGGCGCTAGGCAAGTTTCCGGGCCGCCGGTGCCACGTCTCGTAGGCCAGCAATGCAAACGCGTAGGCTTCCTTGGCATCCTCAGGCACGCCCAATTTCGAAGAGCCCACGACCGCAATGGGAGACAATGCCGCCGTCAGTTGCGCCAGAATCAGCGGATTCCGTGCGCCACCGCCCGACACGATCAATTGCTGCACTTTGGTCCTTCTCAGCACGAAGCGCTTCAGGGAGTCGACCACGGAATTCACCGTGAACTCCGTTGCCGTACGGATCAGATCATTGGGCTTGGCGTGGAACCGTTTTCCCAGACGCAATAGTTCTTGAAAATACGCGCGCCCGTAATACTCGCGGCCCGTTGATTTCGGCGGTCCCAATTTCAAATACGGGTCGCGCAATAACGCCTTCAGCAGTGACGCATTCACCTGCCCCTGCCGTGCCATCCGCGCGCCTCGGTCGTATCGTTGTTTCCCACGCGTGAAATGGGTTACCAGGGCGTCGATCAACATATTCCCCGGGCCTGTGTCGAAAGCCAGCACCTGGCTCGGCCTCGCGTCCGCCGGCAACACCGTCACATTGCCGATTCCACCTAAATTTAACGATACGCGGCCCAACTTCTCATCTCGATAGAGCAAATAATCCGCATAAGGCACCAGTGGCGCGCCTTGTCCTCCAACGGCCATATCCGCTGTTCGAAAATCCCCGATCGTCGTGATTCCTGTCCGCGCCGCAATCATCGCCGGTTCAGCAATCTGTAATGTCGAAGCCGTGGGCCGCCCAAGAAAGGGAACACGCCGTCCCTGATGGAAAATCGTTTGCCCGTGACTGCCGATCAATTCCACGCGCGAAAGCGCTACGCGAAATTCCCGGCACGCTCCTACGGCCGCTCCTCCAAACGCCGATCCCAGCCGAAAATTCAGCTGGCTTATCTCGCCTGCTGTACAGCCGCCGCCTTCCGCGATGCGCAAAACTTCTGTGCGCAACGGGCCGGGTATCCGCATCGTGGTGTGATCGAGCAGTTCGCTGCGCAGCCGCGGCGTCGCTCCGCTCACGCGCGCCAGCGCCACGTCGATCCCATCCGCCGACGTTCCGCTCATCAATCCCAGCACAAGCATTTTGCTGCCCTCACTCGCTCCGTTTTTAACACACCTCTCCTCCCCCATCCATTCTTGCTTGAGGGAATGTTCCTGTAGAGCAGGGCAAGCTCTCAAGGCACGCGACTGCTCTTCTGGAACTCGTGCCGAGAGTTTTCCTCACCGTCCTGGAGTGGTGGGTCGAAGGGATTAAAGGAACTAGCTTATCTGCTTCTTCAATTCTGCCAGCAAATTCAACGCCTCGATAGGTTTCAGTTCATCCAGATTTGCGGCGCGCAATTTTTCTAGCACCGCTTTATCCAGCGCCGTAAACATTACACTTTGATTTCCATTGCCATGCCCATGTGCTGCCGCTCCTGGCGACAGCGTCTCGCTTAGGTCATGCTCGCTCTGCTCATGCCGCTTCAGAACCTCGCGCGCCCGCTCAATCACGCTCTTCGGCAGGCCCGCCAGCCGTGCCACCTCGATCCCATAACTCTTGTCCGCGCTTCCCGGCTCCACGCGCCGCAGGAAAATAATCTCGTTTGGTGTCTCTTTGACAGACACGTGGACATTCTTCACCGCCGGCAACAAATCGGCTAACTCCGTCAACTCATGATAGTGCGTAGCAAACAACGTCCGCGCCCGCGTGTTCTTCTGCAGATGTTCCACCACCGCCCAGGCGATGGACAGCCCATCAAACGTGGCCGTTCCGCGCCCCACCTCATCCAGCAGCACCAGGCTCGAGGGTGTCGCGTGATGCAAAATTGCCGCCACCTCGCTCATCTCTACCAGAAACGTGGATCTCCCGCGTGCCAGATTGTCGCTCGCTCCAATTCGCGTGAAAATCCTATCCGTGATCGGCAACTTGGCCTGTCGGGCCGGTACGAACGACCCCATCTGCGCCATCAGCACAATCAGTGCCGCCTGCCGCAAATAAGTGGACTTCCCGCCCATATTCGGCCCTGTAATTAGCAGCAACTGCTGTCGTCCCGGTTCAAAGCACAAATCATTCGGTACAAACCGCTCGCCCTTCTGTTTCAACAATTCCTCAATCACGGCGTGCCGTCCGCCTACGATTAGTAGTTCGCCCGTGCCATTGAATTCCGGCCGTGCATAATTCCGATCCGCCGCCAACTTGGCAAACGACGTCAGCACATCCAATTGTGCCACCGCCGCCGCGGTCCTTCGCAGGCGCGACGCCTTCGCCGCGATTCCCGCTCTCAAATCCACGTACAGTTGCCGCTCAATTTCCAGAATCCGCTCATCCGCTGCCAGGATTTTCCGTTCGTACTCCTTTAACTCCGATGAAGTAAAGCGCTCTGCGTTCACAAGCGTTTGCTTTCTCTCAAAATCCGCCGGGGCCAGATGCAGATTCGACTTCGATATCTCTATGTAATAACCAAAGATCTGGTTAAACCGGATTTTCAGGGAATTGATTCCCGTCCGTTTCCGTTCCCGTTCCTCCATCGAGGCGATGATTTGTTTGCTGTGCTGGCTCAAATTCCGCAATTCATCCAGCTCCGCGCTGTAACCCGCGCGGATGATTCCCGGCTCGGTCGCCAAAGCTGGAGGCTCATCCGATAGGGCCTTCTCCAACCGCTCGCGTACGTCCGCCAGCTCATCAATTTCTTCATGTAACTCCCTCAGGAGTTCGCTTCCGCCTGTATGTGGTGGCATCACGAAATTCTTCAGGACTGGCAATTGTGCCAGCGACTTTCGCAGCGCCAGCAATTCTCGCGGCGTCGCTAATCCCAGCGTGATTCGGCTCGTCAGCCGCGCCAGATCCTGAATTCCCCGAAGCTCTTTCCGGATTTCTCCGCGCACCACCGTCTGTTTCACGAGGTGCTCCACCGCATCCAGCCTGTCCGCAATCGCATCCCTGTCAATCAAGGGGCGCAGGACCCAGGCCCGCAGGAGGCGCGCGCCCATTCCTGTCATCGTGGCATCCAGCGCCGCGATCAGTGTCGTCGGACCGCTGGATTTACTCTCCTCCGAGAAGATTGGTGTCAACAGCTCCAGATTCCTCACGGACACCGGGTCCAGCACCAGTGAGTCGTGCTGCTCGTAATAGCGGATGCGGTCGACATGCCGGAGGGCTTCCATGCTCGGTGCGTCGTCACCTCGCGCGGCGTTTTCCCGCAAGTAATGCACGATCGCACCCGCGGCTGATTGCGCTTGCCCATGTTCATCCAGCCCAAAGCCGGTCAACTCCGCAACGCCAAACTGCTCGCGCAAAATCCTCTCGGCATAATCCCGCTGAAACACCCAATCCTCCACCCGGGTCTCAACGCCGCCCGCGCCGTCGAGAAGGGAAGTCTTCGCCGTCTCGAATAATTGCTGCGGGCGGGGAAGCAGGGTTTCCCTGGGCCGCATCAACTGCAACTCATCACGCAGCGACTCTTCAGCGCGCGGCCCGGCGAACTCGGTTGCCTGAAATTCGCCCGTGGACAAATCCACCAACGCCAGGCCGATCGTTCCCGCGGCCCCATGCTGCGCCACGGCCGCGAGAAAATTGTTCTCGCGCGCATCCAGTACCGCGACATCGGTGGCCGTTCCGGGTGTAATTACGCGCGAAACCTCGCGTCGCACCAGTTTTTTCCCGGGCCCCGGCTGTTCCATCTGTTCACAAATGGCCACTTTGAACCCAGCACGAATCAGCCGGGCGATGTATCCCTCCGCTGCGTGATAGGGCACTCCGCACATCGGAATGGGCTGTCCCTTTTCGCGGTTCCGAGAAGTTAAGGTAATCTGCAACTCGCGCGAAGCCAGCATCGCGTCCTCATAAAATAATTCGTAGAAATCGCCCAACCGGAACAACAGCAAGGCGTGCGGGTAACGGGATTTCACCGCATGGTACTGCTGCATCAAAGGCGTTGTAGGTTCGCTCATGAATAGTGAACAGTTCCAAGTAATTCGTTATCTGTCAACAGTCAACGACAAGAATCCGGGTCTAGACGTCTCGGACCTTGCTTCCTAAGATTCCTCCGCGCTCTGCGTTCTTAGTGCCCTTTGCGTAATTCCTCTTTTCAGCCTGTGAGACCGAGTTCTCGCAACAAAAACGCATAATCAAACGCTATTTCCCTCAGATAGTCGTATCTTCCGCTGGCCCCGCCATGTCCCGCACCCATATTTGTCTTCAAAAGCAGGGCATGCCCGTCGGTCTTCACTGTCCGAAGTTTCGCCACGTACTTTGCCGGCTCCCAGTACATCACCTGGCTGTCATTTAATCCCGTTTTTACCAGCATTGCTGGATAATCCTTTCGTTCCAGGTTGGTGTACGGGCAATACTGCTTCATATAGAGATAGTCTTCCTCCACCAGCGGGTTTCCCCACTCCTCGTACTCTCCCACGGTGAGCGGCAGCGATGGATCCAGCATGGTATTCAACACATCCACGAACGGCACATGACTGATCACCACCCGAAACAGTTCCGGCTGCACATTCGTGACAGCCCCCATCAACAAGCCACCGGCACTGCCGCCCTCAATGACTAATTTCTCCTTAGAGGTGTATTTCCTCTCGATCAAATGTTCCGCAGCGGCAATAAAATCCGTAAACGTGTTCAGTTTCTCGTGCATTCTTCCCGCGTCATGCCAGGGCTTCCCCAGTTCCCCACCTCCGCGGATATGCGCAATCACAAAAATCACGCCGCGATCGAGCAAACTCAGCCGATTGGAACTAAACGAGACGGGCATGGAAATTCCATAGCTCCCGTACCCGTACAAAAGAAGCGGCGCGCTCCCATCCCGCGGCGTATCCCGGCGGTACACCATCGATAGCGGCACCCGCATGCCGTCCTTCGCCTTTGCGTGAAGCCGTTTGCTCCGATAGCGAGTTTGGTCGTATCCCCCCAACACCGGCTGCTGCTTCCGCAGCAATCGCTCGCCACTCCGCACATCAAGGTCATAAACCGAGCGCGGGGTGATGAATGATTCATAGTAGAATCGCACCTGCCTTGTATCGAACTCGGGATTCGCCCCCAACGACGCGTTGTATGCTGGCTCCGCGAATTCAATCCTTCTCGACGCCAACAGCGCTGAGGAAGCTTCGCGGGTTAAGTCCACAATCCGCAAATGCGGCAATCCATCCTCGCGCTCTACGAGCACAAGGTGTGTGCGAAACGCTTCCGCAGCCGAAAGCATCACCCCGGGCCGGTTTGGGATTACTTCATGCCAACGTGAGCGCACTGGATTCGCCGCAGGCACCGTCATCAGCCGGTACGTTCGCCCTCCACTATTAGTGCGCACAAAAAAGATTCCGCCGGCCGCATCCGCCGCGCTTCCGGGATGATGATCCACGTAATACTCGTGATCGTCTTCGCGCGCCGCGATGAGTTGAAAATCCTCCAGGGGACGGTCCGCTCGCAGGTACCGAATTTCGCTGGTCGTGTGGCTGTTGCTCTCGAGCAGCAGGAAAGCGCCGCTGCGCGTCCGGTCCACGTCAATCCGAAACCGTTCGTCCTTCTCCTCATAAAGCAACGGATCATCCTCGGCCTTCGGCTCGGGGTTTTCTTTTGCCTGGCCAGGGGAGGCTAGCCGCCCCTCGAATCGATGGCGATATAACCGATGCGAGCGCTTAGTCACCTCATCTTCCACCACATAGAACAGAGTCTGGTTATCGCCGGCCCAGGCCACGCTGGTCACTCTTTTCGCCCGGAAGGGAAGTGAGTTCCCCGTTCTCAAATCCAGTACCTCGAGGGTGTACTGTAGGAAACCAGTCGTGTCTGTGGAATACGCCAGGAAGCGGTTGTCGTCGCTTACTTCAAATGAACCCAGGCCCAAATACGTGTGGCCCTCCGCCAATTCATTTAAATCGAGAAGGACCTCTTCCGTTCCACTTGGCTCTGGTAGGAGCGGCTTTATGTTGCCCGCTTCCCTTTCTCGTCCCTCGAGCTCTTCAACTTTCGACTCTGAACCGCTCTCCTCTTTCCTCCGGCAGTGAATTCCGTATTGTTTGCCCTCGATCGTTCTCGTGTAATACAGATATCCGCGCAAGCGGTACGGCACACTCAAGTCCGTCTGCAAAATCCGCCCCAGCATCTCTTGATATAGCCGTTCTTGCAGAGCTTCTGTCGGCTTCATCCAGGCGTCCGCGTAGGCATTCTCTGCCTCAAGATAGGCAATCACGCGGGTATCCCTCTTATCCTTCAACCAGGCATACGAGTCCACCCGGTGGTCTCCGTGGATGACATGCTCCACTGGCTCCCGTGGCGCGACTGGCGCCGGCCGCGACATCGCTCCTCCTTCCGGAGAAACGAAAGCCGCATGCGCTTTGAAGTCGTTGGCCATAAGTTTCAATTGAATGTCCGGGGCGGGTCTTGGACACCCTTACGCAGGAAATGCTTGCGCCCGTTATCCTAACCGAACTTTCCACCCACGAAAAGCCGCCCTCTCCCTCTGAGTTTACCGCTGAGGATCATGTTAGCCCTATGGGAGCGCCCGCGCCTCTTGCCGGCTGGGACCGCAGTGTGCCCAGCCGTTCCGCCGGTCCGGAGAGATCCTGGCGCAAACTTCACGCCCTCCAAACAATTCAAACCATGACTTCCTTTGGCCCCAATTATGCGAAAATCGCTTCAATGCCCCACGAAACCGAGATCAAACTCAAGCTTCTCGACCTCAAGTCCTTCCATCGCCACCTCAAACGCCTCGGTGCCCAACCCCTCTTTCCAGGCTCCGGCCGCATCCATGAAATGAATCTCCTCTTCGACACTCCTCAGGGGGGCCTCGCCAAACACGGCCAGCTCCTTCGCATCCGCACTGAAATTCCCGCTGCAGGCGCTGGAAAGGGTGCTCCAAGAGGGAAGAAAAAGCCCCAGGAGCGATTTCTGCTCACTTTTAAGAGCCCACCCGACCAACTCGCTATTGGCCCGGCCACGGTTTCTCAGCCAAGCCACGGCCGCTACAAAATCCGCGAAGAGATCGAGATGGTCATCTCCGATGCCGGCGCCCTGGAGAAGATCTTTGAAGGCCTCGGCCTGCGCGGCTGGTTTCGATACGAGAAATATCGCACCACCTACCATCTCCCCGCCCGCCACCATTGGGCGCAGGATCTCCTCATCGAGGTTGACGAAACACCTCTTGGAGATTTCGTCGAACTGGAAGGCCCTGCCGTCGCCATCGATCAGGCCGCCAAAGAACTGGGCTTTTCCCCCGGGGACTACATCCTCAAAAACTATCTGGTGCTCTATCTCGACGACTGCCGCCGCCGCAACCTCCCACCGGGGGACATGCTCTTTCCGCCTTCGCGCCGTTGACCCCTTTTTCCTCGGCCTCTTTAAGACTCGAGACTCTACCCGAGGCCTTTCTGTTACCTTTGCGGTGAACTTTTCGTTTTTTTTCAATTTTCTTCAAAAAAACCCCATTCTTCTGTTGACAATGGTTCGTTCGGGGTTTATTCCTAACTTTGGAGTGAACTCATTACCCATGAGCGCGTCCAGCGAACTCGAACCTCACCCTAGATGCTTGGGAGAGAGACGCCGCCACTTGACCGCTTGGCAGGTCAGCATCGCGGGATCCGTCCCTAACGGAAGCATCGCCTGGCGACTCTTCCATCGGGCGGGCCACGCGGGTTGTCTGGCTCGGGGAGTATTCACCGCCGGCTGATTTTTGGTTCATGTTCGGGAGCTTTTTGCCCGCGGCCGGTTGTTCCGGCTCGCGGGTTTTTTGTTTTGGCGCCCGCGGGGGAGTAGGCAACAAGATCTGACGTTGGTAACTTTGGCGGCTGGGCCGTCAGAAAGGAGCACCAGTGCTCTTCGCCACCGAACTCATGGGCGCGCAAGCCTATGATGCCCAAGGCCACTACGTCGGCCGTGTACGCGAGTTTTTCCTCGAGCCCGCGGAACAGCCCAACCGTGTCGCGCACTTCCTCATCTCCCGAGGCCGCTTTCAACCCCTTACTGCCCACTACAACCAGGTCTCCAAAGCCCAGCCCGGCCGCATCGACCTCAACGTTAACGAGCGTGCCCTCGACGCCTACCAGCCCAACGAAGCCTGGCTGGCCGTCCGCAAAGACCTTCTTGACCAGCAGATCATTGATACCGAAGGCCGCAAGGTGGTCCGCGTGAATGACGTCGATCTTTCCGAGCAGCGCACCAACGGCAATGTCGAACTGCGCATCGCCCAGGTTGACGTTGGGCTGCCCGGTGCCCTCCGCCGTCTCCTGCAGGGAGTCGCGCCCACGTCGCTGGTTCGCCGCCTCCAAAGCAAATTCCCGCAGCGTTCCATCCGCTGGGAATTCGTCAACCTCATCGAGCCCGATCCGCTTCGCCGCGTGAAGCTGCGCATAACCCACGAAAAGCTCGAGGACCTGCACCCCGCCGACCTCGCCGAAATGATGGAAGAACTCTCGGCTGCCGAGCGCCAGGGCATCATCGCTTCTCTCGACGAAGAAACCGCCGCCGCCGTGCTTGCCGAACTTGATGAACGTCTCACCACGCAAATCGTCGAAAAGCTCGATCCGGAAAAAGCCGCCGATATTATCGAAGAAATGGCGCCTGACGCGGCCGCTGACCTTCTCGCCGATCTCCCCAAGGAGACCTCCGAGGAACTCCTGGAGGAAATGCCCAACCAGGAAGCCCAAGAAGTCCGCGGTCTTCTTTCCTTCGATGCGTCCACCGCCGGCGGGATGATGAACACGGAGTTCGTGCACGTCAGCGAGCATTCCACCCGGGATGAGGTCCTCCAGTGGATGCGCAACCAGGACTTCAATCTCGAACAACTGGACACCATCGTCCTTGTCGACAATTCTTTTCAATTCTCCGGCACCGTTCCAGCCGCTCGCATGCTCCTTGCCGCTCCGGAACAACGCATGGCCGAGCTGAAAACCGAACCGCTCCTAAGCGTGGCGCCCGACGCCAGCGAAAAAGATGTCTTCGAGCTTTTCGACAAATACAATCTCCGCATGCTCACGGTTGTTAACGAGCACCTTCATCCCATCGGCACAGTCACGGTGGACGATGTAGTCTCCCGTCTGGTGAACGCATGAGGGTGGTCTTTGCGGCTTGTAGTGGCCGACGCTTTAGACCGGGTGCATTCAGTGCTTTTCCGGTGTGAGTAAGGCACGAAAGATTTTGCTCTCCGGGTTAATTGTTCTGAATGGACGGTTTTTAAGCTGAAATGTTTCGGGGAAACGCGCAACGCCAATGAATCTTGCTGCCATCAACAACCTCATTGACGGTATCCGCGCGCGCATCCTCAATTTCTTTTCTCGCGGAAAATCATGGCGCCGCCGCGTTGCCCTGTTTCTTGCCGTCATCGGTCCAGGTATTATCACTTCCAACGTGGACAATGACGCCGGCGGTATCGCCACCTACACGCAAGCCGGCAGCGCCTACGGCTACACACTCCTGTGGTTCCTCGTCCCCATGACCATCGCTCTTTACGTTACCGAAGAGATGTGCGCGCGGATGGGGGTCATCACCGGCAAAGGCCTCTCGGACCTCATCCGGGAAGAATTCGGCTTCCGCTCCACCTTTTTCGTAATGATCACCGGGTTCCTCGTGGATCTCGGCAACGTTGTCGCTGAATTCGCCGGTGTCGCCGCCGCTATGCAGATCTTTGGCATCAGTAAATACGTTGCAGTGCCGATCGCCGCCCTGTTTGTCTGGGTGCTCGTTTTGAAAGGCACCTACCGCCAGGTTGAGGTCATTTTCCTCATCGCATGCGCCTTTTACTTGACCTACCTCTTTTCCGCCCTTCTGTCCCATCCGGACTGGCTGCAGGCCGCGCGCATGACCGTTGTCCCCAGCATTCACTTTGATACGAGTTATCTCGTCACGCTCACGGCCTTAGTCGGTACGACCATCGCCCCATGGCAGTTCTTCTATCTGCAAGCCGGCATCGTCGAAAAGAAAGTCGGACCGCGCCACTATCCCGAAGCGCGCCTTGACGTGCTCTTCGGCAGCATCAGCTGCATGATCATCGTTTTCTTCATCATTATCTGCACCGCCGCAACCCTTCACGCCTCCGGTCTCACTAACATTACCGATGCCGCCGAAGCGGCGAAGGCCCTCATTCCCTTGGCAGGGAAGTGGGCCGGCTTGACTTTCGCTTTCGGCTTGCTTAACGCCTCGCTCTTCGCCGCCACCATCCTGCCGCTGTCGACCGCCCACGTGGTCTGCGAAGGTCTCGGCTTCGAAGCGGGCATCGACCATAAATTTCGCGAAGCCCCCGCCTTCTATTGGCTCTACACCATCCTCATTCTGGCTGGCGCGGGCATCGTCCTCCTCCCCAATGCCCCGCTTTGGAAAATCTTTATCTTTTCGCAGGTCGGCAACGGCGTCTGGCTACCCATCGTCATCATTTTCATTTTGCTACTGGTCAACCGCAAAGACCTCATGGGCGAACACACCAACACAATTGCCTTCAACGTTGTCGCCTGGATTACGGCGGTTGCCATGATCGCGCTTACTTTTGTCCTCGTTTACCAGAGCATTGTGCAAGCCTTCCACGGCAACACGAGCTGAACCCATTCGCCACTCCCCATTCGCCCCTTCCTGCGTAACTCTCCCGCAGCACCCAATTGCGCCGCGCTATTCCCTATGTTAACTTTGCGGCATAAAGAACATTCACCCGGAATCATCGTGTCCCACTCTCTCAAACAACTCCTCGCCAATCCTTCCGCTCCCGAAGGCTTCGGCCCTATCACTTCCGAGGAATCCCAGCTCCTGGCAAAACTTGATCTTGCGCGGCTCCCTCGCCACATCGCCGTAATCATGGACGGCAATGGACGCTGGGCCCAGAAGCGCCATTTCCCCCGCGTTGCCGGCCATCGGGCTGGCACGCAATCGGCCCGCACCACCATCGAAACCTGCGCCCGTCTCCACGTCGAAGCCCTCACCCTTTATGCCTTTTCCGTCGAGAACTGGCGACGTCCCAAAGCCGAAATTGAATTCCTGATGCAGCTTCTTCGCGAGTATTTGCACAAGGAAATGCCGCTCATCCAGAAAAACAATATCCGCATGCGATTTCTTGGCCGTCCCGAGGAACTGCCCGCCGGCGTCCAGAAAGACACCCGCGAAGCTGTCGAAGCCACAGCGCAAAACACAGGGATGGTTCTCTCGATTGCGCTTAACTACGGCGGCCGCGCCGAAATCGTCGATGCCATGAACGCTATTCTTGCCGAGCGCAATGGCAACGGTTCGTCGCCGGTGACCGAGGAGCAACTCGCTCGCCACCTCTACACCGCCGACCTTCCCGACCCCGATCTTCTCATTCGTACCAGTGGCGAAATGCGCGTCAGCAACTTCCTTCTCTGGCAAATCGCCTACGCTGAAATCTTTGTGACCGAGACACTGTGGCCCGATTTCAATCGCGCGCGTCTCCTCGAAGCCCTGCTCGACTTCCAGAAACGCGAACGCCGTTACGGTGGCATCGACGCGCCCAAGTCCGTTCGAGCCGCCCGTTAACCCAACTCGCAACCCTGAACTCTTCCACCTGCTTTCTTCTTCCCGCTATAATCCCAAGACGTTAGTGCTTCCAATCCTGCCCTGCACTCGGGGCGTTTTCTCGAGGACCCTCATCTGATGACCTGGAAACGCGTTGCGACCGCGCTGGTTCTCATTCCGGTGGTCGTCGCCATCGTTCTATTTACCTCGACCGCTGTCGTCGCGATCGCCACCGCCGTCATCACCGTCCTGGCCCTCTGGGAATATTTCGCGCTTGGCGACGCCATCGGCCACCGCGCCTACCGCCTCTGGACCATCTTCTGCGCGCTCGTACTCGTCCTTCAACAATCGGGATACCATGGCAATTGGTTGGACTCGTTCAAGGTTCCAGCTGTAGATTTCCTTTTCAGACAAGCCCCCATACAACTCCCCGCCACCCTTTATTCTCCTGTGACGCTATTCTTTCTTTTTGTCCTTGGGGTCACTGTCGAAACTCTGTTTACTAAGCGTCCCCTGGTCGAGTCTCTACCCTCCGCGGGAATCTCCTCCAGCGCCGTTCTCCTTGTTGCCTTTCCTCTCTCCTTCGCAGTTCGCCTTCACGGTATTCCTGATTACGGCCCCAAATTCCTCCTCTTCGCCCTCGTGCTCACTTGGGCGGGGGATACCGCCGCGTACTTTGTTGGCCGCCGCGTGGGCAAACACCCTCTTGCGCCGCACATCTCCCCGAAAAAAACTTGGGAAGGCTCCATCGGCAGCATGTTCGGCTCTCTTCTCGTCGCCTACGCCTTCAGCTACTGGATCAAGATTCCGCTCTCGCATCTCCTCCTCATGGCGGGACTCGGCAACATTGCCGGACAAATGGGCGATCTCCTCGAATCCGCCTACAAACGCAGCGCGGGTGTGAAAGACTCCGGCGGCCTTCTCCCGGGCCATGGTGGCGTTCTCGACCGCATCGATGCACTGATCCTCTGCATCCCCGTCGTCTGGTATTACCTTGTCCTCGTCAACCCACCTACTATGTAGAGCGCGTCTTATCGCAAGGGCCTTGATAACTGATTACTGATATCTGATATCCCTTGGGTTAAACTAAAAGTGACGACCAAGTGCTATTAACTCAAACATGAAACATCTCTCCATTCTCGGTTCCACCGGCTCCATTGGCCGGCAAACGCTTTCCGTGGTCGAGGCCTTCTCTGAGCGCTTCAAGGTCGTGGCGCTCGCCGCTGGTGGCAATCTGGACGAACTGCTCCCGCAAATCGAACGCCATCATCCGGAAATCGTTTCTGTCTCGACGCCGCAACTTGCCGATGAACTCGCTCACCGTCTCCGCGAACAGGGCACACCACCGCTTCCTGCAATACATCATGGCCGCGAAGGCTTCCTCGCCGTCGGCATTCACCCGCAAGCGGACATGGTCGTCTCCGCTGCGGTCGGTGTCGTGGGGCTGGAAGCCACTTATGAAGCCGTGAAAATCGGGCGAACGGTCGCGCTCTCCAACAAAGAGGTCCTCGTGGCGGCCGGTGAACTCGTCATGGCGGCTGCCGCAAAATCGGGAAGGGAACTGCTCCCCGTGGACAGCGAGCACAACGCTGTGCACCAATGCCTGCGTGGCGGCACGCACGCTGAGGTTCGACGGCTCGTTCTCACGGCTTCCGGCGGCCCTTTTCGTAAGACTCCCTTGAAGGACCTCGCCCACGTCACCACCGATCAAGCGTTGGCGCATCCCAACTGGCGCATGGGCAACCGCATCACCATTGATTCGGCCACCATGATGAACAAGGGATTCGAGATCATCGAAGCGCGCTGGCTCTTCGGCGTGCGTCCGGATCAGATCGATGTGGTCATTCATCCGCAGTCGACAATTCACTCGATGGTGGAGTTCGTGGATGGTTCTGTTTTAGCGCAACTCGGTCCCACAGACATGCGTATGCCCATCCAATATGCGCTAACCTATCCAGAGAGGATTGCATCGAACCAGGTGGCGCTGGATTGGTCGAAACTCAAGCGGCTGGATTTTGAGAAGGCATCCACGCGTCGCTTCCCGTGCCTCCGCCTGGCGCGTGAAGCGATGAAGAAGGGCGGGGCATTACCGTGTGCCTTGAATGCCGCCGATGAAGTAGCGGTCGCAGCTTTCTTGGAGAAGCGGTTGCCGTTTCTCGGAATCCCAGAAGTCATCGAGGCGGTGCTGAGTCGCAC
>Ga0307471_100000464_pt1 | contig 20718 bp, 17 predicted proteins | sample atmos_gasesAM3C__2_FD_204566 | JGI IMG/M metagenome (GOLD analysis project Ga0307471, IMG submission 204566) | Hardwood forest soil microbial communities from Morgan-Monroe State Forest, Indiana, United States - atmos_gasesAM3C_515 | ecosystem: Environmental > Terrestrial > Soil > Temperate...
GAAGACGGATGGGGTGTGCGTCTTTGGAACTGCTGGAAGGATGGCTCATGGCGGGGTGAGGAAAGGAGTCGATCTTGTCATGGAGGCGTTCAGGCGCGGATTTCAACGGTGCGACGATGTTCGGTTATACGTGAAAGTTCATCCGGACTGCGATCTGTCGAAGATAGACGATCCGAGGATCCTTGTGAAGCGCCAGCATCTCCCGTGGTACGCCGTTGCGGAGTGGTTCAAAAGTCTGACGTGTTTCGTGTCCGGCGCCACAGCCGAGGGTTGGGGTTTGTGGCAGCTACAGGCATTGGCGACAGGTCGTCCGGTGATCGCCTGCGAATACGCCGGGCTGAAGGAGTTCTTCAATGATGCCGTTGGCTACCCGGTGAAGTTTGAAGAGGTTCCGGCGACTGGGATATACGAGGGACAAGGCAACTGGGCGCAGCCGGACATCGAAAGCCTGATCTACGAGATGCAGCGGGCTTACCTGAGCCGCGAGGAACTGTGGCACCTCGGGGAACAAGCTTCTTCGTGGGTGAAGCGTTTCACTTGGGAAAGGTCGGTTGAAAAGCTCGTGACGGTGATGACGGACATTGGGATGGTATGAACACTTTCAGGAATTGCAGGATTTCACTGATCGAATGTCTCCTCATCCTTGCCATATTGGCTTTACTCAGTTCGCTTGGGGTGTCGCTCTATTTCCAAAATCGTGCGAGCACTGTAACGTCGGGCACTATTGTCAGCTTGGAGCATCACAATGCGAGAATCGACACCCAGTACGTGTATGTGTTTAACGGAGACGGATCATTCATAATGATACCGACCTTCACGCACTACGATGAGGACTGGACCGTGGATGTTATTGGGACTAACGCCAGCGGGGTAGTCGCGACAAGAAGTCTTTCGATCGACAGGAGCGAGTTTGAAAAATTACGTGTCGGTCAGAAGTGGAACACTGGTGGACGATGAATACGTTTAAGCACAGCGGCGACATCGGGGATACTATTCTTTGCCTTCCTACCATTCGCGCTCTCGGCGGTGGAATCCTCTACCTCTCAGAGTTAGACAGAACCCGCGTAAGGATGAACGATGCCGTCTTCAACTCGCTGGCTCCCCTCCTTCGCGCGCAGCCTTACATTAAGGCTGTGGAGCGTTACAGTGGGCAGTCGGTGAAGTACGACCTCGACGAGTTCAGAGACTTCTGGGCGGCAAACAGAAGGTGGGGCAGAGGAATCGCTTCGTATTGCCTTGGGATGTACGGGCTCCCGGACTCCGAGGCCAATACTCCTTGGATCACGGTTCCGGCGACATCGAAGCACGTCGGCAGGCCGGTTGTGGTTCACAGGTCTCTTCGCTACAGGAACCCTCACTTTCCTTGGGACAGGATCGTGGAGACGTATGGTAAGAGGATGCTGCTGATTGGAGTCAAGGAGGAGTGGGACGATTGGTTCAAGGAGTTCGGTGAAGGATTCACGACAATCGAGACAGCGAACCTTCTTGAGGTGGCCATGATAATTGCCGGCTGCCAGTTGTTCATCGGGAATCAGAGTGCCCCATGTGCGATTGCTGAGGGGTTAAAACATCACATGATTCAAGCGACGGACCCGTTTGACCCGACATCGGTGTTCAAGCGGAGGAACGCTCAATACATCGCAGGCAGGTACGTAGTCCTCCCCACAGTTGAATGAAACTTTCCGCCTGCTTCTTCACGCACAACGAGCTTCCGTTTCTTCGGATTTCGATTGCCTACGCGATGCAATGGGCAGATCAGATTTGCGTGCTCGACATGGCCAGCAACGACGGGACTCGTGAGTATTGCGAGACCGCCCTTCGGCACGGTGATGTGTACCAAAGACGCAGGACGAATACCGTGACCGAGCTTGGGTTTGGAGAGGCAAGGACTGCCGCCGCTCGACTGGCTGACGGCGACTGGATTGTGTCGCTCGACGCCGATTACATTCTGAACTGGGCTGATGCTGACTTGATACGTCCTTGGCTGGAGGAGCATTCGCCTGAGTTCACCGCGCACAAGACATTCTACGTGGATCACTACAAACGTGACGATGAAGCGTCTTTCGCCTGGGAGATGGCACATCAGAGAGACCAAGTGCAAGGCAATCCTCTGGTTCAACACGTCAGGATATTCCGCAACGATCCACGGTTCAGCTTCACCGGTTACATCCACGAGGAGCTTTGCCTCGATGGGGTCAACTACTCATCGCACGCAGCGGGGGCGGTTATGTCCATGCTCCACTTCGGTTGCCTGAAACCGAAAGCGATGGCACGCGCCGCCGACACTCGGAAGTACTACATGATGCACCGGCTGATTGGTGAACCGCACCTTCGCACCGGCATCAATGAGTATTGGTGGACTGCGTTTGCTCAGGAGAATCGGGACAAACTGGAATACGCTGCGAGAATGTTTGAGGCTGGTCGGACGATGCTGTGAGTCGAAAACGTAAGAAGCGTAAGATGACAGTGCGTAGAGCCACGCTGATGGGCTACCGTCTTGTGGGGCAACATTCAGATCAAATCGGACTGTTTATGATCTCCAGCGGGGCAAGAGAGCCAATGCAGACAAAATGGTTTTCCAGAAGTGAACTGGGAGTAAAACAAGGCCAGACCGTAACGCTGGACATCCCTAAAATCGTTGAGGCGATTGAAGTAGATCGGGCACGACTTCGGTTACTTGGAGAAATATGAACGACTACGCAAAAGAGTGGGACCGGATGGCCAAGGAGGACGCCAAGACAGCGATCCTGAATCCTGGCCGTAAAATCACCGACGAAGAATTTGAGGCGAGCGGCAAGGGTGACGCCGAGCTTGTGGCCGAGTTCATATATCCGAATCCAAGCTCGCTCGTGCTCGACCTTTTCTGTGGTATCGGAAGGGTGATGAAACATGCGTCCTCAAACTACAGGACGATCATCGGGCTGGATGGGTCCAATGAAATGCTGTCAGTAGCTAAGCTATACTGTCCAGTTAATCACCTGAAGAAATGTTCATTCGTGCATTGTGACTGGTTCGACCTTCCATTTCCGGATGCGGCGTTCGACGGCTGCTACTCGCTCCTTGGTCTTCAGCACGTGGACAAGCATCATGCGATGAAATACATCCTTGAGATTGCGCGCGTCCTGAAGCCGCGTGGAAGGTGTGTGGTTGGACTGCCGAACATCATGGCCAAGTGTTACGGGGAGGAGTTTCTACGCCTTTCCACCAATCCAGAAACGCTGGAACCACATCGCGTTCGGCCGTGGTATCCACGCGAAGCTGAACGCTGTTTTGATCTGGCCGGGTTCATCACGTGTATCATTCACGACGACCATGACAACTTTATCGTCTATGGAGTGAAACCTTCGTAGTTGACCCAAGGCAGGCGTTTCTGTATAGCCTGCCACCGTGGCATCGAAAGTCGTACCAAGTCATCTGACGGCTCTTATCGTCCGGCGAGACGATTACCCATCGCTGAAGCTCTACCTGCGCGTGGCGATCGTGAATACGTTCGTTAAACTTCCGGTCCTCGTTTACCGCATGTTCTACTGGATGCTCACCGAGACAGGAGGTCTCACTGGCGGATTCAAGACGATGATTTGTAATCTGCCATGTATCAAAGCCAGGAGCGCACCTCCGCCGACAACCTGATATGAAACCTTATGGAATCATCTACAAGATCACCAATTTGGTGAACGGAAAGCTCTATATCGGGCAGACAACGATGTCGCTGCGGAGTCGGTGGAACAGTCATGGACATGATGCCAATAGGCGGGCAGGCGGTGGATACAGCATGATCGGAAGAGCCATTCTAAAATATGGGCGGCAAAGCTTCGACATCGTGGAGGTGGAAAGCTGTCACACCCGCGAGCAGCTCGACGAAAGGGAGAGGTATTGGATCGCCGAGTTTCAGTCTTTAAATCCCAATGGCTACAACATAGAACTTGGTGGATCGGGGTCAGGAAAGATGTCGTATGAGACACGAAGGAAGATCGCGGCTGCGCACCTTGGTAGGAAGCGAGGCCCACGCTCAGAGGAAACCAAGAGGAAAATATCGGAGAGCAACAAGGGGAAGAAAATATCCCCAGAGCAGATCGCCCAGTTCAAGGCTTGGTCAGCTAAACATAACTATTGGAGAGGTCGTGAAATTACGCCAGAACATAGAGCCAATCTCTCTAAGGCTCAGAAGGGGCATCCTGGAAGACCGTGGACAGAGGAAGAAAAACGCCACATGTCGGAAGTGCATAAGGGTGCCAGAAACCATTTCTTTGGAAAACATCACAGCGAAGCAACCAAGCAGAAGATTCGTATGAACAGGAAGCCTCCAGTCCCTACTGATGAAACTCGTGCCTTAATGAGGGATGGGGCGAATCGAAGATGGGAGGCGTACAGACTGAACAAGGCTGCGGAATCCAAACAGAAGGAGACGACTTAATGTCATTCCCTCACAGCCCAAGCTCTTTCAAGGCGCTGGTCGCATCCGCGACTGGAAACTTCTGCGAGAAGTTTATGAACCAGATCAACAATCTGGTTCGCCTGATCGCCGACCAATTTTCCTACATGCTCAGAGAGGACGGCGAGTTCACGGAGGAATTTGCTGCTCAGATTTGCGCGATCTCGTGCGTGGCTGGCCAGCCCGGTGGCGGAGGTGGCGGAGGAGGAGTTGGAAGCCTTGCCGCACCGATCAATCTCGCTGCGTCTGAGGGTGTCTCGGATCACATAACGATCACTTGGAACAATCCGGCGACTGGGAGCCCCACCGGTTACGATCTCTACCGAGCCACCAGGGACGACGTGACGGACGGAACATTCCAGAAGATTGCATCGAACATTCAAGGCACGCAGTACGACGACTACGGCATCCAGGTCGGCGCCTACTACTTCTACTGGGCTACCGCGCTTTACGCTGGCAATCAGGTCAGCGACTACAGCAACAGCGACCGCGGATTCGCCGGCACCGTCCCTGGAACGCTCACGGCGATCAGCACGCTCGTTTGCACGAAGGGCTATGGTCTGACGGCGAATAGATGGCTCACGCCGGTAGGTCTTGATACCTACACGGCGATCATTTTCAACGCTCTCAACAAACGTCCAGTCATATCGCTGGTGTGGAATCCAGTTGTGGGAGCCACCCGGTACGACATCTACAGGTTTGAGGCAGACAACTCTGCCGCAGCCTTGCGCGTTGCAACCGGTGTCGTTCCGTTTGACAACCGGGCCAATCCGTTTGACATGCCCGTCGGGGCGCCCGGGCCGCTGCCCGCTCCGCATCAAGGGATCACGCATCTCGGTGAGATCAGCTACTTCTGGAACAACGGAGATCATCTGGTTTACTGGGACTTGCTGCCGAGTTACGACCCGATCACGGCGACCAAGAGCTACTACTACTGGGTCAAGGCGATCCGGGACAATCCAGCGGACACCAGCGCATTTTCAAACGGCGGAACAGGCGCAAGGGGATGGTCAGAGAGCGATGGTGCTGGCGGCGGATTCCCAAGTGTCTCGGGCGCGGCCGGTGGCATCCTATTGCCGGATGAGGAGTTTACTGTCGTTGGAGCGCGCGACGTTTGGTTTGCCCTTCACGGCAGCGGCGCTGGAGGCGCAGGAGGCAACGCGACATTTGGTGCTGGCGGTGGCGGTGGCTCAGGAACATGCGTAGGCAAATGGGCTGCTGCCAATGGATCAAAGTTCCGGCTGACATGCACTATGAACAACGACACCGGGAATGCTCCTGCTGAGACCGATGGCACGGATGGAACGGAAACTCTTCTGGAGTACAGCGCCATCGGGGACTGGTCTGACACCATCACGGTGGCAACTTCTGATGCGGCTCAGGGTGGATTCTGGGTCTCCTCTGGCGGTGGCACTGGCGGCGTGGCAAGCAGCGGTTCTGTTCATGGTTCAGTAACCGAAAGCGCCATCTTCGATGGGCGCAACGGCGAGGCTGCGTCTGCGCAGAACGGTGGACGCTCTGGGCCGAGGTTCGGATTCAAGAGGCTAACGCCCGGGCACTACGCTCACACTTCTGCGCAACCGAGTCCAACCGGCGAGGGCGGGATAGCGGAATCTGGAAGCGGTTCCTCTGCCGTCTTCAACTCCGCCTCCGCGGCCGTTGGCGGCAACGGAAGACGCGGCTACGCCTACCTCCAGTACGTCAACTAAGCTATGCCTCAGAGCCCATGCTACAAGCCGATCCACATAAAGCCCGCGTCGAGGGCGATGGACACGGCAAGCAACCCGGATGAGATTCCGGTTGGCGGGTACAGGCTGGTTCAGAATTGGGAGGTCGATCCGAATGGGCGCATGTGCCGGATGCCTGGATTCCAGAAGCTCCTTTCGTCGGATTCCTACAACAACGAGGATTACCACGATCAGTCGCCGTACACCCGGCAGCACATCACGACGCTCTTCCAGGCTGTAACTCCCGCGAACTTCACGAAGCTTTTCCTTGGGACTCAGAACCGGATTGCAGCGAAGAACGATGACACCGGTAATTGGAAGGTGATCTCGGATCAGCTTGGCGGCGCTCCGGAGTCGGGCTGTCAAAACGGTAGGTGGTATGCGGCCAACAACGGTGAGATCGTTGTGCTGACGAACAACGTTGACCCGGTGCAGTATCACATTGTCGATCAGGCTTCGTCGCCTTCAAGTTCTCAGGCGGTCAGCCCCATACCGGACCTTGAGACGTTAAGGATAAGCCGCGCCTCAGTCGTGATTGCGTGGAACAACTTCACGTTCCTGATGAACGTGGTACAGGATGGCGTCAGGCTGGCAAACCGAATCGTCTGGTCGGACTACAAGCATCCCATTTCCTTCATCCCGCAGTCCGGTGTATCCCTCGCCGGCAAGTTCGACCTCGAACAGGGGGAGGCGATTATTAACGCGATGGAACTCCAGGATGTGTTGCTGGTTTACACGACAAAGCGTATCTGGCAAATCGCGATAGCCGGTGGGGAGAACGTTCTAAGCTTCGGAAAGAGGTACACGCCGAAAGAGGAACCGGCTAATTGTTTGGCTTACAGGAACACTCTCGTATCGGATGGCGTGAATCACTGGTTTTGGGGAGCGGACCTGATCTACCAGTATTCGATGTATCAGCTTGAGCCGAGACCGGTGGACGCGGTGAACAAGGCTGCTGCCAGGATTTTCGACAGCATCAATACCCTGAAGCCAGCGATCCACGTCGGAGGCTTTCACTCCGCGAAGAAGTCGATCTATTGGTCATGGGCGAAGGAAGGAGAGGACTGTCCTTCTGAAACATTCGTGATGAACACCGCCGATCCATTCTGGTCGTTCCTCGATCATGGGTTCACAGCGTTTTGCACCTACCGGGCAGACAGCCACATTGGGTTGAGACGATTCATCCTTGAGAACTGTATTTGCAGTCTGGAGGAACTCGGTCTTTACGGTGGTGGATTCGTTAAAGAGGGCGGTTTCTGTCGGGCTGAGGAGGTAATCCCCTGCCCGAACAAGCCAATGAGCTTCTACAGCCAAACGCCTCTGGTGATGGATGACGTGACCACGGAGAACTATGAAGGCGAGCCCGACGCCGATTCATTGTTCACTCTGCTCGGCAATTCCAGCCTCGGTGAGATTTGCGGTGCTGAGGTGACGCAGGCGGAAGGAATCTCCAAGGTGGTTTTCCTTGGTGTCTCGGCCGAGGACCAGTGCATCAAGCAGTTCACGCAGGTTTACAATAGAGAGATTCGCGTCGGATTACAGACCGAGTGTGATCCGTCTATCGCCTACGTTAAGCGCGGGTACAGGCCGAGATTGCTGAGCGGCGCTATCGACCTTGGTGCGCCTGATGATGACAAGGAGATCGTCAGGTTGGCCCTGGAGGTTCACACGGTCCTCGCGGTGAAGCCCTCGCAGATCGAACTGAAGGTCGGAGTGGCAGCCCAGGCTCTTGATCCACTCTCTGCATCTGGAAAGTGCGCGATCATGTGGGAGACCGAGGATAAGAAGAAGCTGGAGTGCTTGAGTGACCGGACTGCGGCGCAACACGCTTTGGACGGAACCCGGCCGAGCGACGAGATGGAATGGGGGCTGTACCAGACGGGTCGATACTTCTACTTTGACCTGACGATTGTGAATGATGACGTGAACCCGAAAGACACAGGATCGCCTGTATGTCTCTCTCGCATCACGTTCGACGCGGCGATACGTCCTCGGTGCTGAGATTATGGCCACGAACGACGAGCGCGCGGAGTTTGAGCAGAAGGCAGGAGGTCAGGTCTCCCTGCCGATGCCGGATGTCCCGACCTACCCGCAGGAGCTACTCGATCACCCCCGCTACGGCAGGCTCTTCAAGAAGCATCAGGAGGACTGGCAAGAGTGGCAGAAGCAGATGCAGGTTGTAATCATCGCACCACTCTCAATCGCGGCGAAGAAGGCACCGTAATGGCGACAACCCAAGAGCGTTCCCAGTTGGATTCCCAAGCCAGACCAAGGGGTCAGGTCGGATCAGCCGGTCCATCCGGACCAAAAGGTGATACTGGCGCTCAGGGTGAACGTGGACGCACAGGTCCGAAAGGCGACACCGGGCCTTCTGGTGCGGATGGTGCTTCCGGTTCCTCATCATTCCTTTTGCTGGCGACGGAGAACATCGGTGCATTCGTTGCGGTCACATCAAACGGAAAGGTCGCCAACTCCGCCACGACAGCACACGCTGGTAAGGTGGCTGGCGTAAGTCTGGCAGCTATCACAAGTGGATTCACCGGCAGCGTTCAGTCAGTGGGAGAGGTGGAAAACCCGTCGTGGACTTGGACCGCTGGAGACGTGATCTACATTAACGGCACTTCACTTTCGACTACTGCTCCGAGCACTGGATTCTCTCAGCGCATCGGAACCGCAAAGAGCGCAACGAAGATTGTGGTTGAACTCGGAGAACCAATACTGTTATAGCGAACCAACGTGAGTACACGCTACGATATTTCCGGCAAACAATTTAGAAGGCTTTTTGTAGTCAAAAAACACCACGTTGACGCTGGAGGGAACGCGTATTGGCTGTGTCGGTGCGATTGCGGAGAAGAACGTATTGTGCGACGGTCACATCTTGTCGATGGAACAACTCAGTCGTGTGGGTGCTTCCGTGACGCTCTTGCAAAAGAGCAAGCCACCACACATGGAGCGTCCAAAATACCTGAGTATCAGACTTGGTCCGCAATGATTGCGCGCTGTTACAATCCAAAGAATACAGCCTTTGGCAACTACGGAGCGCGGGGGATTTTGGTGTGCGAGTTTCTTCGTGCATCTCCAGTCAACCTTGTTTTGGTAATTGGAAGACGACCAAGCATGGAGATGGAGATCGACAGGATAGACGTTAATGGTGGCTACACCTGTGGCATCTGTGCCGAGTGTCTGACGCGTGGAGCCTCTAAAAACATCCGATGGGTCACTGTTCTCCAACAAGCAAGAAACAAACGTAACACGCGACTGGTAACGATCAACGGTGTTACGAAATGCGCGTCAGAATGGGTGGGTGAAGTGCCGTACTCAAGAAGCGCATTTTACAGGAGGGTAAAGAAAGGAGAGTTTGCCTAATGGCCGCACGCAAGCCGGTTGTCATCAATTCGGGTCGCTTTCAGGTTCTTCAAGCTGGGGATATTTTAGACGCGCCACAATCAGGTGGAGATCAGATAATCCTCACAAACGCCAATGTCGGCGCTCTGGTCATTGGCACCCCCGTTTACGTATCTGGAAACGACCAGATAGACAAAAGTAAGGCCGATGCCTCTGGCACCACAAAGCCAATCGGGCTGGTCAACACAACAAGCATTGCTCCAGCCGGAAGCGGACCAGTTCTAATCAATGGCGTCCTCACGGCGACGACAGGACAGTGGGATGCAGTTGTCACGGGCGGCTCTGGCGGTCTTGTCGCTGGCACGATTTATTACTTGTCCTCAGCGACAGCCGGTATGTTGACATCCACTGCTCCTTCCGCTGCCGGTACCTATGTGACGCAAATAGGGATAGCTTTAAGTACGACGGAATTGTTCGTGGACGTTAAGGCAGAGATTCTCCTGTGAGTGACCGAAAACCGCTTGTCCTCGACGCTGCTGGCAGGACGCAGCAGTTGCAGCCGAGCGACGAGCTGGATATACCGCTCGAACAAAGGGTGCAGATTCTTGAAAGAAAGTTGACGGTGTTAGTTACCATGCTAATTGGAGAAGGATTCGATCTCTCAGATGAGCTAACAAACGACGCGGAGTAAAAACTATGGACGCAAAAATCGAACTACAGACGGGGCCACAGGTGGTCGCGGACGGCGGCGTGGCGAACATGCGCGGAGAGCGAAGCGGCGCCGGAGTCATCCAGCAGCTTCACGCTCGGTTGCATGAGACAAATTTCCGATTGGGTCTGTTCGCGTTCGGAATCAGCAGCACGGCACTCGCTGCGGCAAACGCCATTGCGACCGGTGTGACAGCGACAGCTCAACCCGTCATTGGCCTATGGAACCCGGCGACATCTCCAGTGAATCTCGTCATCGTTAAGACGATCGTGAACGTGACTGTCGTAGCGAACTCTATGGTCAACCCGGCCGGTTTCATGTGGCTGGTGTCAAACGGGCAAGCTGGCATCACGACCGGATCGACGCCGTTCAACTGCAAGACACTCGCGCAGTCTGGTAGCTTTGCGAAGGCGTTCGCGATGGCGACCGCTCTCACAGGTTTGTCTGGTTCTCTCAGCGTATTTCGACCACTGGCAGTCGGGACCGTGAATGCTGCTGGTAACGCGACGGCTGTGTCGTTGGCGACTGGGCCGATGGTGGAAGAGACGGATGGTTCTATCATCGTTCCTCCAGGCGGCGTGGCAGTCGTGATGAATCAAATCTCGACGACTACGCTGTCGGTAAACTCAGGGATCGTCTGGGAGGAAATCCCGGTCTGATATGGCTGAGTGTACCGCAAAAACGATTTCCCAGGTTGATCCTCGGCCTGCCTCAAACCTTCTTCTTATCGTGAAGGGTACTTCGGCAGCGAACAGTGACACGATTACAGTCACCGGCCTCACAACTGTCCTTGGTGCGTTTTTAATCGCCTCTGATGGGACTGTTGGAACGATGACGTTCGCAACGAACATCATCACGATCACGAACGGAGGCACCAAAGTTTGGAGCGGTATCGCCTGGGGAACGTAGCGGACCTGCATCAATTCCCTTGCAGCTTAGCGTCATTGGTGATACACGCACGCTGAGATGCCTCTTGTAAATGGAATGTGGTTGCCATCAGCCGACTCAGAACTTCTGAGACCAGACTCTCGCCCGACCGTTGATCGTGGCACACTAAGTATCGGCGGCATCCGGCCAGACTTCAGCAGGTGGAATCCCGAGACTGATCCGTGGACTTGGATTCCGTCACAGCCCAATCCTTCTGGAAACTTGGCGCCACTTGCGCCGCTGGCTCCGGTCCAAGGCCGAAGTCAGGTTGTGCCACCCGCGGAGAATCCGTTCTCAACGGTCAGCAACGTCAAGAATCCGGATCTTCAGTCGGCGATCAGCGCGATCATCAGCGAGGTGCGTAGGATACCGACGAATCCGCAGCAGAATGTTGGTACGGTCCAAACCTCTGTGAAAAGCCCGGCGATCTCGTCGGCGGCGACGGATGCGCTTAACCGGGAGCGCGCGAGGATCGCGGACACGGCCACGTCGTATAAGGACTTCGTGAAGCAGAGTCTCGATGCGGCTGAGAAGTCGAGGGAGGCGCTCGGCCCTGAACTTGATACTTTCCGACGGATTCAAGATACCGGCCCTGGCGGCGTGCGGGCTGAAGCGGACAGGATGGCGGATGCGGAGTATTCCGACACGATCAGAAAGGCTCTACAGCTTTCCGGAAACGCGATTCGGAGAGCAAAGCTCAGCCAGTTGACCGGTGATCCGTACTCCGAGGCGGCACTGGCGGATGCTTCGTCAAGGATCGGTGCGGATGCGGCATCGTCAAGGTCGGCGAGACTGGCCGATAACTTCTGGAGGACGCTGGCGATGCGAACCTCGACAGCCGGCAAGCCTTCACAGTTGATCTACGACATCGTGAACCGAGCGGTGGCTCCGATTCAACTTGGAGAGAGTCTTGGCGGGAACCAGCTTTCGAGACTTGCGGGACTGGAGAACATTGACCTCGGGAACACGCTCTACAACTACGAGACGCCGCAGTCGAGATTGTCGAGCATCCTGCCGCTCCTTGCCGCGGCTTCCGGTCTTGATCTGTCCAACAACTTTTACGGTCTTCGGAATCAGTACGAACCAGACAATTCGGGCGGCTTCGACATGCCGATTCCTCCCGTGAGCGGCGGTGGCGGTGGCGGGTACGGAAGGGGTCTTCGTTTCGCTGGAGGTAGGCTGACTCAGCCGAACAGGTCGCCGAAGGAGAACTTGCCTAACTTGCCGACGCAGATTGGGCCTGGATCGAGTGTCTCTGGCAGCAGGCCGGGATCCGCGTCGATCAATTACCCGAGTCAGCAATCAATGCAGAGGGCGACGGACCTCTACTACCAGCAGACGGGCTTGTCTCCGTTCGATGCGAATGGGAAGCCAGAGGCGACGTTCTCAGGTCAGGCTTGGAGGAACGCACTGTCACTCGCTCAGCAGGAGGAGGACGTGTGGTCAAGCTTGGGTGTTGACAACGGCTACGCTCTGCCCGGTGTGACGGCTCCCGACGGCACCTACCCCCCTGAGTCAGCAGGAGCGATTCAGTTACTCCAGCAGCTTTTCGGTGGTGGTGGTGACTACGGACTTGAGCACGAGGGGTTCTAACATGCCGCAATACCTCTATGGAGAATCCTACAGCGACATCGGGAGCCAGGGTCGCGCGCTCGATGCTGCGCGGTTCAATCGTTACCTGAGCAGTCTCCAGCAAATGTTGGCGATGCGTAGGCAGGCTCAGAGCGAGCAACAGCAGGCGTTCCAGAATCAACTTGCAGAGGATCAGATGGGCCAGGCATCGGAGGATCGAGCATACAGCCGAGACTTTCAGGAGCGCAGTGCGGATGAGGCGAGACGAAGTGCTCTACTGAACCTGATGCTCTCACTTGGACAGCGCAGAGAGGATTCAGCCTACCGCCGAAAGAATGACCTCCTGAACTTGGAGCTTGGGCAGAAGGAAATGGCGCGACGACAGCAGGAGGGTGACTACTCGGAGGCTGCCGGGCTTGTTGGCGAGGGTGCAAATCCAGATGAGGTGGCCGCGACTTACAATGTGCTCCCAATGCTTGCCAAGCTTCGGGCGCGGTACAACCTTGGGGCACAACAGGAGAGTCAGAGGACTCAGCCAGCGATAGATGCAGCGAGCGAAGCGCAGGACTTGCTGGCGCAGGCCGTGAAAGCAAGGCGGTTGAGATTATCCCCAACTGCACCGGACATGACTCCAGAGATTTACAGAGGACCGGACTGGGCCGGTGGCTGGCTTGGAGGATTGAAGGGGGACTTGGCACTGAGTAATCTGTTCAGCGGGAGTCCTACCGATGAGCAGGCTGGCTATCCGAAGCTTCCATACACGACGACTCCAGATGATCTCCTAAAGCTCGCCGAAGGTGTTCTGAAGAACGATCCAAGGTTGAGAAAGCTGGTCGATTTCAGCCCGAGGATGAAGCAGTTCATACCACTGCCGATACCGCGCAGATTTCCGGTGGTTCCGCAGGCATCAGCGCCGTCGGCGCCGGGTCTCAGCCAGCTTGAGGGGCAGGTGCTCCGTAACAAGACCACAGGTCAGCGCGTCCTGATCCGCGGTGGACAGCCAATACCGCTTTGAAATGGCTTTCAATCTTGAGGAATGGGAAGTCGAGCCACAGCCGACCGTTCAGCCGCCGAGTACCGGCGGCGTGAGCGATTGGGAGATTGAGCCCCCATCTAAAGTCGCAGCACCACCGGCCGCAACGAAGGTTCAGCTAAATCCAGACTGGGAGAATCTTGGACCGGCTGAGACTGTTCTCGCACCGTCAACCTACCGGATGGACAAGGGAGTAGCCGCTCAAGTTGCCGAGGCGATGTCGCAGCCGGAAGCCGAGAAGAAAGCGATCCGTTACACCCGGCTGATGAAGGAGAAGGCTGAGGTTGAGAAGCCGCGAGAGAAGAACTGGGTCGAAGCGATACCGAACGATCTACCATCCGCGCTAAGACTGCTTCCATTCGTAGGTCAGGCAGAGCAACTCGCCAAAGTCATCGACCTAAAGCAGGCTGTGGGTAGATTGAAGTCCAACGACTATCCTCCAGAAGATCCATACGGAGCGTATCGAAAGGATCAGGACATCCGCACGATACAACGCTACCAGCAGGAACTTGCCGACCAAGGCGAGGAAGCGAAGCGGCCAAACACGAAGGGTTGGTACGTCGCCAAGATTCTCACTCAGATGCCGTCCTACCTTTATGAGTTCGCCGCTGGTGGTCCGGGGTTCAAAGCTGTCAAGGGCGCATTGGGTCCATTGGCTGAGAAAGTGTTGCCGTCGTTGGCAGCCAGAGCAGTTGCGGGAACGGCTGCTGCCGTATCGCAGGTTCCGGTGACGGCTGGTGGTACTGTTGCAGCGACAACGCTTGAGAGACAACTGCCGGGAAAAATCTCAAGGCAGGACATTACTCCAGAGAATGCAAAGGAGATTGTTTCGTCTCCACCTGACGAGTCGTTCGCGAGGTCACTCTACCAGGCTTACGGAGATCAGTTCGTTGAGGTCTTCACAGAGCGTCTCGGCGGGCCTTTCGGTGAGTTGATGAACAAGATCCCCGCGCCTGTGAAACTGGCAGCAGCCAAGAAGGCAATCACCGATTGGTGGTTCAAGAAGTTTCCGAATCGCACGGTAATGGACTTGGCGAAAGAAGTGGCAGGTGAAGCCGGGTGGCACGGACCAATATCTGAGTACGTCGAGGAGAGGGCGGGTGATGTGCTGCGACCGGCTCTTGGCCTGAGTGACTTCCAGAATCCTCCACTCAATCAGCACTTGGGAGAGCTTATCGCTTTCTCGATTCCTGGCATGAGCAAGGCGGTTCTTCATGCTGGAATAAATCTCCCAGAAGCTCGGCGAGAAGGCAAAGTCTCTGCGGCTGTTGGCAGGATGACGCCGGAGCAACTGGCGACACTGATTCGTCAGCCGCCGAAGCCTGTTACCGACCCAGAGAAGGAGGCTGCGGCACTTACCGGTGAGATCACCAGATGGGGAGTGTCGCAGCCGGATGCGGTGGACATCACAGCAACCATAATGCAGAGAGGAGGAGAAAATGCCCGTACTCAGCAAAGCCCAGTTTCGGAAATTCCAATCGGACCCGAAGCTCCGCCATCTACTACGCAAGTGGCAACAGGAGTCCCCGGTGACGTACTCAAGCCTCCCGGAGCGACTGTCACCGAAGTCGTCCCGCCAGAAACGCCGCCAGTCCCGCCGCCGCCTGTCGAGGAACCCAAAGCGGTAGTGCCTACGCCGGAGCAGGACGCCGCGCGCTATCCGGTGATTCAGTCAGAGATGGCGCGCCTCATTCAGGCGAACCAGTTCGAGACACCAGAGTACAAAGCCCTGTGGGCTGAGTCAGAGGCGATCAAGAATCGCAACAAGGGGATGCCGCCAACAACTACGGAGGTGCCAAGTGGTGAAAAAAAGTCAGCCGAGGAAGTATCGACTGCGGTGGAAACAAAGAAAGAGGTTGAGGCGCCAAAGGTAACGACGGCTCAGGCGATTGACCAGTATGCAAAGCAGTTGGACATGCTCACGACGGCGAAACCTCCCGACATGCAGGGTTACGTTCCAATCGTCCAGACTGGAAAGCTGGCCGGTGTGAAACCGCAGGACATCTACGAGGACTTGGTGAAGTCTGGCGTGGATCGTATCACGGCTGCCTCTGCGGTTAAGCTTGAGCATCCTGAGTTTACTCCTGCGGAGCTGAAACCGAAGCCTGAGCCTCCGCCTGCCGCCGTGGCTACTCCTATCGTCATCCAGACACCAGAGCAAGTGCTCAGCAGCGCGAAGCAGGTGAAGGTCACGGTTCCTTCAGGAGCGACGTTCATTCGCGTGACGGATCAATCGGGCAAGTCCTCCGTGGTTCCACTTGGAGACGTGAACAAGGGAGACAACGTGTTCCGCGGTGTGACGGTGTCGAAGATCGAGGCTGGCACGAAAGGCAAGGACGGCAAGTTCAAGCCGCTCGCTGGAGATGTAAAGGTCGTTGACAGGAATGCTCCAAAGGCTGTTGCTGCCGCAGAACCGGAAAAGGAATTTCAATCTCTCGGCGCGGGTCACAAGAAGTTTCACGAAGACCTGCTCGTTCTCGTTCGCAACAAGACGATGACGGACGAAGAGCGCATCCTCTTGGAGGAGGTCTTCAGGGAAACACGCGATGACGCTTTATTCGCCATCAATGTAGAGGACACCGGGCGACTGATGCGGGCGGGCGTATTCGAGACGAAGCCGGGCGGTGTCGTCGCGCCTACGATCAAGATGCGCAAAGGAATGTCTCTGCTCACTGGGGACTTCTGGGAATCGCCGGGCATGTCGTCATTGGGAGCTTTCCTCCACGAGTACGGTCACTACGCTCATGTGCTTCTTACGGACGAAGCGGACAGGAAGCTTGTGTGGGATGTGTACGATGCACTTGGTCGAAGCGGAGCAAAGGAGATAATCCTTGCTGGCACGGCTGGTAGTTTCATCGGTGAAGCTGGTCAACGCAGGGCTGGCTTGTATTTCACGAAACAGGTGAGGGAGTTTGCTGCGCAGGCATTCGCAGATTGGGTGATGACGCGAAGGATACCCGATGCGCGGCTTCGTTCGCTATTCAGCCGATGGTACCAACGACTCGCCGATGCGGTGAAGCGATTGGCGGGTCTGCCACAATCTCGCAAGGCGGAACTGGACAAACTGATTCCTGTTTTTGAGCGGATGCTCAAGGGTGGCAACAAGCCGCTGCTGGAAATCATGCAGCAGGCTGGACGCGGGTACGCGAGTTACCTGAAGTCTCCAAGCGAGGCTGAGATTTCCGGGACAGAGGACTACGGGTTCGGGCCTGAGTTCATCGACCAAGCCGAAGTCGAGACCGCCGCCAACCATATTGGTTCCATCGCTCAGGCATCCTACGCTGCACTGGAGTCGGCTGGTCAGAAGCTTGAAGGTCTGGCTTACGAGCGGAAGCAATACCGGGCTGCCATCTCGGAGTTGAATAGACTCGCTCAACTCGGACGCGGTAGGTTGCTTCAACAGGACAACCCGGACCCTAATGGCGAGCCCGATCCCACGGTCGGTATCAAGACGAAGAGCGGTATCATCGAGGTGACACCGGACTTCAGTGAAGCACTCACCGCGCTCGGCGTTGACCACGATCCTCAACAGGTGATGACGCTTCAGGCGGAGATCGCTTACGAGCGGATGGCTCATGGCGCGAACAATCTGCGCGAGAAACTGGAGGAGCTTCGGAAGACGCGAGGCTACTACGCGAAGCTGGGTGCGCCTCAAGAGGAGATCGACAGGCTAGACAAGCTCATCAATCAAGTGGATCGAAAGGCGACTACGCTCGGCGGCAAGCGGATGATTGACGGAAGGACGGTTGGCCAACGCGCTACCGAGATCAGCGCGGCCGAAGCGCAGCGTGCAGGACTGACGGCAAGGCGTGACGCTCTGCGGCTGGAACCGGTTGTCTCTTTCTTCGGGCCGCAGGTCTCCCGCTTCCGCGATGTGATGGAAAGGCTGAGGGCTGCCTCCGATCTGGCGCAGGCGATGCGCGCAGATGCCACCTCACCGGACGATATTCAGCGCCTCACGAAGGAATACGAGAACTGGGACAAGCTTCCCGAAGAGGTGAGGGATGCGATCTTCGGCGGTCAACGGTTGACCGATGAGCAGAAGGCTTCGGCATTCGCCAGTCTCGCGCACGCTTTCGAGGAGTTCGACATCGCCAGGGCGCAGATGCAGACGATGGCTGACTCTGAGCGGGTGAGCCTTCAGAAGCAGATCAGGGAAGCGACCTCCAAGATTGCGAGCGCGAGGATCACGCAGGGCTCCGCATCCGTTCTGATCTCAGATGCGCTTGGTGCTCTCGGTGGTGCTACCGGTCTCAACGGAACACTTCAGGACGCAGCCACGATCAAGGCTCTGCGTGACAGGCTGGAAGCGGTGAAGACCTTCGCTGCGAATCTCGGCCGGAACCTGGAGCAGAACCAAGACCTGTACGAGTGGCTCACCAATCCAACGGATGCCCCTACGTTATCGGCGATGCAGCAAAAGGCGTTCGGAGTGGATGCCGGTACGATCGCAATGATCCTCGACACCGTGCGCAGGAACCCTGCCTTCGGTTCTGCGATCACGGCTTTGGTGGATCGAGCATCGGCAAAGCTCGCGGATGCACCGCACGTCTTCGATCAGATCGAAGGACTGGTCAAGGCTGGCGACGAGGAGTCGATGGCCGAAGCGCACGCGATCGTCTCAAGGCTGACGCGCGCAGCTTCCGCCCGGGCCAATGTCGCGGCCGGTGTGGAGAAGCAGAACCTCGACAAGCTGGAGTCGCTGACGATCAGACAGCAGACGCTTGCTGAGGGAGTGAAGCTGTTCGAGGCACTTGCGAGCAACCCTGAGTTCCGCCGACTGCGCGATGCGGTGTCTCAATCGCCATTCGGGTACGTTCAACCGATGGTCGATCAGAATGCTCAGGCCAGCACCTTCAGGGACTTCGGAGGTGAAGGTCTCCCGAGCCATCCCGGGCTGACACTGGATGCCGCGGACAGCCCGACCTTGAAGGGTGAATGGTTCGTCAAGGTCGCGAACTGGATGAAGGTAGCGCAGGAATACCTCGACGCCTACGAAGGGGCGCTCCTCCTGCATAACGCCGACCCTGTGAAAAACCCCCATCCCGCGACACTGGGGTTTGACCTACCGAAGGTGCGGGGTTTGAAGGATGCAACGGAGAGGTTCGTGACCGGCAGCTTCCTCGAACTGACTCTCCTCTCCCAGGAACGAAGGTGGAAGGTGCCTTGGCTCACAAGGATGGGGCTGAAGCGGACGTGGTTCCGGGAGCATGACCTCGCCTCACAACTCGTTGGCGGTACCACCGGGACGGACCTGAGAGCCCGCCTGGGCGACTTCGTGAATCACTTCCTAATAGCTCAAGGGGTTAATCACCAGCACCGGTTTCTGGCCGATCACGTTCACCAAGCGATGAAGTCTCACGCAGCCGACGGGGTGAACATGAACATGGAGACCTACCGGCGCGTGGTCTGGAACGAGATGGCGCACTGGGGACGCATGTTCGGGAGCCCGTTGAAGGCTGGCTTCAAGCTGCCGGTGTCGGGCGTTATCGTCACACCGGAGGATATGACGCTCCTGAAGGCCAGCGTCGCTTTCTCGGAAGACCTGCGCCGTAAAGTAACGGAGACGACACCGGTTGCCGGCGTCAGGCTGAACGTCGGGCAGCGAACGCTGGTGCGGAAGGGCGCCTACGTCGGCGATTACGGGGCATCGAGGTTCCTCAACAGGCAGGCTGACAGCTTCATCGCGGATGGGCTGGTCGCTTATCAGGGTGATTCCTTCGATTCCTCTACGGACCTCTCCACGCTCAGCCAGCACCCGGTTGTGAAGTTCTGGAACAACCATCCGGAAATGCTGGTGCAACACGTTCTGGACAGTTTACGCAGCGATCGCACGATGCGGCTGGACCCGATCATGCAGCAGACGGAGCGCGCCGCGGCGAAGGACTGGCTGTCCCGACCGTGGCAGACAGGCATCCCGAAGGTGTCGAGCGTCGAGGATCTTGTTCAAATCCTCGGAAATCACTTCCCCCTGAACGCTGGTATCAACGCCCGGGAAGCCATCATCGCCGGCCTGAGTGCCGAACTGGCGCAGTACCGCAACGCCGCCAAGAGGATCGACGACGAGCGCAAGCAGCAGACGCAGGCCAGGAACAGCGGGGTGAGCATCGCCATCTCAGCCGACAACGAGTTCACGAAGCCGGCCGCGCAGCTCGAACTGCCAAGCTCACTCTACAACTACGGAGCCCTGTCACCGGCCGACAGGATCATGGAGGTGAGCGGGTCGAACCACGAACGCATAATGGCCTACGCAACCGCCCTGGGCAGAGCGGTCAACGAGATGGCCAACCGGTTCTCCCGGTATGAGGCTGGGGAGATCACCGCCAAGGAAGCCGCGGCGAACTACGGCGGCAGCATCAAGGAGATGCGCGACACGCTATTCGTGCTGCGCAGGAACCTTCAGGACTTCGAGGCTGCCTACCGTCTTGGCGATCCGTCGCTTACGCAGAGCGCGGTCTTCCGGGAGGGGTTTGGTCTGTTCCGGAGTGCCGTCCTGGGTCTTCCGACGGTCAATCTTCGAAACATGACGCAGGGACAGTTCGAAGTGTACTTCATGGCCCGGGCGATGGGCTACGCCGGCAACCGGTTGGCGATGGGTGCCGCACTGAGGAATATGGTCAGGACGATGACACGGCTTGCTGTTCATGGGCTGTCCGGACTCGCTCACACAACCGAATCCGGCTTGGCCGTGCTGACTGGAAAGCACAACCTACTGATGGCGAACAAGGTCGCTGAGGTGCTTGCCAAACTGATCTTCGAGCCGAACTTGGCCGTCGATAACGCCAGGGTACTGCAGCTTGGCTTCGATACTCGGGATGGATTCTTCCGCAGGTTCTTCAGGATACTCGAAGAGCACCAGGAGTTTGCATCACGGCAGGAGGAGGAGCGCGCGGCCACGACCGTCGGCAAGGCTATCCGCCGCGGAGCCGCCGTCATTGGGGTTCCGGTTAAGACATTAAGGGCTGGCTTCGAG
>Ga0307471_100000465_pt1 | contig 20717 bp, 13 predicted proteins | sample atmos_gasesAM3C__2_FD_204566 | JGI IMG/M metagenome (GOLD analysis project Ga0307471, IMG submission 204566) | Hardwood forest soil microbial communities from Morgan-Monroe State Forest, Indiana, United States - atmos_gasesAM3C_515 | ecosystem: Environmental > Terrestrial > Soil > Temperate...
CTTTTTTTTGCCTTCCATCGGCATCTAACTTCCCTGATTTCAGCAACATCGGCCTCGAAAAACAACGACCACAAACGCCCCACCGGCAACGCCCCTAGAAAGCCGGGGACTTCAGTCGATGGTGACCGACGGGCCGCTGACGCTTGAACCCAACTCGGTCAGGCGCGCGGTAACCGCAAGCGCAACGTTATAGAGGCTGCGCGCAGCAGCGGAGTCTTTGCCCTGCGCCGCCACCGGAGCACCGGTGTCGCCGCCGATGCGGATGCGCGGATCAATCTCAATTTCGCCAAGCACCGGAACGCCGTATTCGTGCGCGGTCTTCGCCCCTCCACCGTGGCCGAAAATATCCACCGGCTTGTTGCAGTGCGGGCAAAGGAACGTGCTCATATTTTCGACGACTCCGAGCACTTCGACGTGCACCTGCCGAAACATCTCGATAGCTTTGCGAACATCGGCGAGCGCCACAGTCGATGGAGTCGTGACGACCACCGCACCGGTGACCGCCACCGTTTGGATCAGCGAAAGCTGAACATCCCCCGTGCCCGGTGGCAGATCGATCACGAGATCGTCGAGCTCGCCCCAGATCACGCTGCGCAGGAATTGCGTGATCACGCTGTGCAACATCGGGCCGCGCCAGATCATCGGCTTGTCGCCGGGATTCAGCAGGCCCATCGAAATCATCTTGATTCCCTGCGTTTCGACGGGGTAAATGCGGCGGTCCTGCGTGGCAACCGGCTCCGCGGTCGTGCCAAGCATGATGGGAACGTTGGGACCGTAGACGTCAGCATCGAGCAGACCGACTTTGTTCCCGAGTCTTGCGAGAGCGAGCGCGAGGTTCACGGCGACAGTGGTTTTGCCTACGCCACCTTTGCCACTGGCTACGGCAATGAGATTTTTCACGCCGGGAATTGGCTGGCGTTCGGGCATTTGCTGCGGGGCGGGTCCTGGCGGCATCGTTGCTCCTGAATCTGTAGCTCAGGCCTTCAGGCCTGAGGACTCTCTTGCGATTGGACTGAAGATTGTATGGACCTCACCCCTAAGAGGCGAACCACAGCCGCTATGCATTCACGCCGTGGCACTTTTTATATTTCTTTCCAGAGCCGCAGGGGCACGGGTCGTTGCGGCCGACTTTCGCGCCGGCGCGGACCGGCTTCGGCGGTTCAGCCTGCGCAGCGCCGGTCTGAAATTGCAAATCCTGCTGCTGGCGCTGCTGTTTACGCTCCAGCTGGCGGGCGACGTCGGGCAGGCGCTGCTGAGAGACCGGTTCGCTAGCGCGGGCTGCCGCGCTGGCTACCGCAGCGACAGCTCCGCTAGTTCGCGGTGACAGGGGGCCACGCGGCTGTGCGTCGGGATGCGTTTGCATCTCGTCGGGCGGGCGCTCGGCTTGCTGAATCTGGATGTGGAAGAGATAGCGCACCGTTTCATTGTCGATGCGCGCCATCATGTCTTCAAACAGAACGAAGGCTTCCTTCTTGAACTCAACCAGTGGATCTTTCTGGCCGTAGCCCCGCAGGCCGATGCCTTCCTTGAGGTGGTCGAGCGAGAGAAGGTGGTCCTTCCACTGCGAATCGACGACGTCGAGGATGATGCGGCGCTCAAGCCAGCGCATCAGCTCGGAGCTGAACTGTTTTTCTTTTTCTTCGTAACGCTGCGTGACCGCTTCCACGGTCTTTTCGGCGAGCAGGTCGTGACTTAGCGATGCGGGATTGGCCCCCGTGGCTTTCGCGTCAACGCCGAACTGGCTGTTGATTTCAGCAAGGAACTGCGTGGCGTTCCACTGGTCGGGATGCTGCTCGCGCGGGCAATAGGTGTTAACCAGTTCCCGCGCGACGTCTTCGGCGATGCCGAGAACGTAATCACGCTGATCTTTGCCTTCCAGCGCCGAGCGGCGGATCGCGTAAATCGTCTCGCGCTGCTTGTTCATCACGTCGTCGTATTCCAGCAGGTGCTTGCGGGCGTCGAAGTTCTGCGCTTCCACCGATTTTTGCGCGTTCTCGATGCGGCGCGAGATCAAACCCGACTCGATCGGTACGCCTTCGGTCATGCCCAGGCGATACATCAGCGCTTTCACGCGCTCGCCGCCGAAGATGCGCATCAAGTCGTCTTCAAGCGAGAGGAAAAAGCGTGAGGAGCCGGGATCGCCCTGACGGCCTGCGCGCCCGCGCAGCTGGTTGTCGATGCGGCGGGCTTCGTGCCGCTCTGTGCCGAGAATGTGGAGGCCGCCAAGGGCCACGACTTCATCGTGCTCAGATTTGCACGTCGCCGCGAACTGCTCGTAGAGTGGCTTCCACTGGTCCGCCGGCACCTGAAAGATTTTGCCCTCGTGCTGGAACAGCACCATCGGCGCGACGGCTTGCGCTGCGCCGTCGGTGCCGGCGCCATCCGCCGGAATCACAGAGGGTGCGGCAGCATAGGGCATGGCAATCCGATTCTTCAGAAAATGATCGCGCGTCATCTGCTCGGGGTTGCCGCCGAGCAGAATATCGGTCCCGCGGCCGGCCATGTTGGTAGCCACGGTGACGGCGCCTTTGCGCCCGGCCTGCGCTACAACGCGGGATTCGCGCTCGTGCTGCTTGGCGTTGAGCACCTGGTGCGGAATGCCGGCCTTTTTCAGAATGGCGGCAATAGCTTCGGACTTTTCGATCGAGATCGTGCCGACCAGCACCGGCTGGCCGCGCTCGTGGAAATGCCGGATGCCATTGGCGAGCGAATTGTCTTCCTGCAGGATGCCGTTGACCACGGCTTCGAACTTTTCCTTCTCCGTGCGATAGACGACGTCGGGATATTCCTTGCGAATCAGCGCGCGGTTCGTCGGAATCACGACCACGTCGAGGTTATAGATCTTCTGAAACTCGGCGGCTTCGGTTTCCGCGGTGCCGGTCATGCCGGACAGCTTCTTGAACATGCGGAAATAATTCTGGAAGGTGATCGTCGCGAGGGTCTGATTCTCGCGCTCGATCTTGACGTTTTCCTTCGCTTCGACGGCCTGGTGCAAGCCGTCGGACCAGCGGCGGCCGGGCATTTGACGTCCCGTGAATTCGTCGACGATGATGACTTCGCCGTCTTTCACGACGTAGTCGACGTCCGCTTTGTACAAGGTGTGCGCGCGTAGGCCCTGGTACACGTGATGAATCACTTCCATGTGCGCGGGGTCGTACAGATTGCCGAGACCCAGCAGCCGCTCGCACTTGCTGACACCCTCTTCGGTTAGTGTGGCCTGGCGATGCTTTTCGTCCAGGGTGTAGTCGATGTCCTTGATCAGCTTGGGGATGATCTTGTCGATCTTGTAGTACTTGTCGGTGGACTCTTCGGCCGGCCCGGAAATGATCAGCGGCGTGCGCGCCTCGTCGATCAGGATGGAGTCGACTTCGTCAACGATGGCGAAGTGATGTCCGCGCTGGACGCAGTTCGCCAGGTCATATTTCATGTTGTCGCGCAGGTAGTCGAAACCGAATTCGTTGTTGGTGCCATAAGTGATGTCGGCGTTGTAGGCGGCGCGGCGTTGCTCGTCGTCGAGATCGTGCACGATAACGCCGACGGAAAGCCCGAGACCCCGGTAGAGCGCGCTCATCCACTCCGCGTCGCGGCGGGCGAGATAATCGTTCACGGTGACGATGTGCACGCCACGTCCGGCAAGCGCGTTCAACGCCGCAGGCAGCGTGGCCACCAGGGTCTTGCCTTCTCCGGTCTTCATTTCGGCAATCTTGCCGTCGTGCAGAACCATGCCGCCAATCAACTGTACATCGAAATGCCGCATGTTCAGGAAGCGGCGGCCCGCTTCGCGCACCAGCGCGAAAGCCGGCACGATCGCGGGCTCAAATGCCCTGCGCATCGCCTCCTTGTAGGCGTCTTTGGAAGTGGCGTCGCCCGGATCGAGGTCTTTCAGTGGCTCCTGGACCTGTTGCCTGAGCGCAAAGAACTGCGCCTTCAGGTCTTCGTCGGAAAGCGCCTTGATTTCGGCTTCGCGGGCGTTAATGGCCGCAACCAGCGGCTGCAGTTTTTTGACGTCGCGCTCGTGCTTGGTGCCGATAAATCGCGCGATGACGCTGTCTACGGCTCTTGTGACGTCCATTCAGGATTGCCGCTTTCCGAAAGTATCGGATGCCCGGCCACAGTGCGAGGTCAGTATCAAGGGAACCAGCGCAACACTTTATTCTATCTGTTTCGATGCGCCCGCGCCAAGAAACGCGACAGAGCCTTCGCACCGTGTGTGCTCGGCTCTTATGGAGTGCGGCGGCGTGCCGCCGCTTTGCTGGCCGGGGCGCGGTACTAGCGAAAAAAGCGGGAGCGCGCTACCGCGACGTGCCAGCGGGAGCCGACACATCGGATAAAGCGTCGCTTTCGACGGAAGTCGAGTTTGAAGACAGGTTCTCGGCCAAAAGGCGGCGGAGTTTGCTGCGCTCGTCGAGACTCATATCGACGATTTCGAAAGCCATGTCCTGGGCGCGGTAGTCGCGCATCAGGGCGGTAGCCTGGAGATTGCGCAGGCCGACCTGAAAGCGCAGCGCGACCGGAGTGCCGGGCGCCAGGTGACGGCTGATCGTGGCCACGCCGCCCGTAAGGCTGGCGGTCTTGATTTCCAGGCGGCAGGCCTCCTTGAGATTGGTGCTGACGGCGGTGACTGGCTTCGCCAGACGCACGCGCGTGTGCCGACGCTGGCGCACGAATTTGGAGTTTGGCGCAAGTTCGAGAGGGGCGAGCGTCAGGTCGGCCTTGTCCAGGCCGCTCTTTGGCAGAAACGCTACGGCCCAGGCAGGGTCGAACTTCTCGAGCGCCTGCAACGCGGCGATGCGTAATTCCTGCGGCTCGGTCCAGCCGAACATTTTCTTCGCCTCCACCATCCGTTTGAGGGCGGAAACCGCCTCGGGCGCGTGGATACGGCCCAGCGCCTCGACCGCCTTTACGCGAAGGTAATTGGCGCCGCCTTGCGGCAAATCGCCCTCGGCGATCGTCAGCAGGCGTCCCAGGGCTTCGCGGTCGGAGGTGACGCCGATTTCGTCGATCGCCAGCGGCATGACCAGGGGATCGAGGTAGTCCAGCAGCTCCAGCAGGACCCGGCAGCGACCGGGCGCGCCCGCGGAAGAAATCTGGCGAATGATGCGGTCCTGCGAAGCGCGCGGGAAATCCTTCATGCGAGCCGGCAGAAAGACCAGCATCGCCTGTGCATCCAGTTTGCTGAGCAGGCCGACCATTTCCACAGCTTCGGCGATCGGCCCGCCTCGCACGGTGCTGCGCAGAAATTGCAGCCCCTCTTCACCCAAGTCGGTAGCCAGATTCGCGACCTGCTCCGCGTCATTGCGCAGTGCGCAGCGGTTGAAGCGCGCCGCCAACTGCTCCATGGCCGTCTGCGGCATCATCTTCAGCACGCTGGTCAGCCCAGCCGCGGCCTGGCGCGCGCGCAGCGCTTCCTCGACAAATTCGGGCACGCGCTCCTCGATGCCCATCTTCCCGCGAAGCGTCCGAGCGATGCCGGGGCGTTGGGTCTCGACGCCGGAGATCAATTCGAGGGCTTGTTCCATCGCCGGATAGCAGCGGCTCGCAGCGGCTTCCTGACTCAAACGGACAAACGCCGCGCTCACCAGTCCTTGTAGCTCGGCGTCCTGCTCCACGCTAAGCCGGAGACCCAAATGTCGTAGTGCCTCCGCCAAAAGCCTTGGGTCAACCTTTGCGTATAACTCAGCCAACTCCGACAAACCGGCCGCGGCTTTCCTGCGGGCATCGCTTTCCTGATTGTCCGCGCACGATGCGTAATTCTGAAGGATGCTGATGGCGTCCGCGATGTTCCCCTGCTCGATCAGTTCGCCCACGTAGGACTGCACGTTGCGCGGCGGAATGCACCACGCTTCTTCGGACAAAAGAACCGTGCGTTTGCCGCTTTCCGGAACCGCGGCCCAGAATTGCCGATCGAGAATTTCGCGATGCGTTTCGACGACCATGCCCGCTTCGGTCATCTTGTCTTCGTGCGCGCCGAGGATATTGCGCAGGCTCTCGATTTCCTGATTCATGCGGTCGAGCATCTGGCGAACGGCGTTGACCTTGACTTCCCCCTTCTCGTAGCGCTCCAGCGCAAAGCGGATGGCCAGATGCTCGGCGAGCTGGACGAGCACGGACTGATCCGGCTTGGCATCCGGTGCGTGCGCTGCGATTTCGGCAAGCGCAGCTTTCAGCGTGTCTTGCGCGCGGCCCGGCAGCATCGACATCTGTTCGTGAAATGCCCCGGCTGCCGCCACACCGCCGTTGCCTCCGGCGCCGACCTGGCCGATGCTGGTCAGAGCGCTCAAGATTCCATAGATTTCTTCTTCGCTGGGCTCGCCAGAGAAGGCGCGGCCGCCACCGCCGATCCCAGCGGCGACGGGTCCGCCTTCCGTTCCAGGCTTGATTTCGATGTGTGTTCCTGAACCCACCAACTCGCTGAGTTGTGAGCCCGAGTAGAAGATCGTTCCGGAGCCGGCGCTTTGCCCATCATTGGTGCCGGCAGTTCCACCGCCGCTGCCAGAGCCATTGCCACCTGCGCCTGTTCCGCTACCCGCGCCGGCGTAACCGGTTCCCGACCCGCCGCCTTTTGAACCTTGCGCGGCCGCAATCATCTCCAGCAGCTTCTGCGGATCGTTCAGCCACTGTTTGAATTGATCCTGATCGTCGCCCAAGGTGGCGACGGCGAGTTGAGCGGCCATGCTTGCGTCTTTATGGCGCGCATCGGTTGCAACGAAGCAGATCTCGTTGATGCGAACGCCTTTGGCTCCGGTCAGCGCCGCTTTCAACTGCTCCGCCAGCTCAGACGGTTTGGCTTTGCCGGTAGGAAACGCTCGCGCGAAGCGTCCGAGTTCTTCCTGAGAGATCGAGGGGAAAAATTGAACGCTGGCAAGACCGGCGGAGGAGAGCAACTGCGCGAATTGTTTCTCCGCAGGCGACCCTTCCAGCGGAACGCCGTCCAAGAGCAGCTGCGAACCCGTGGCCCCGAGCAGCAATCCGGCGTCCGTTCCTTCAGGAACAGCGGTCTGCAACTCTTGCCACGCGATGTCGAGCTGTTCGACCGTTCGGCTATGGTCGTAGCCGTACAACCGGGCGAACTTCAACAAGATATTCAGGCTGCGTACGAAAGCCCGGCCTGCGGTCGTTTTTGGGTCCACTACCTTCACGGTCTGGGTTCACCTGTCCGGATGGGACCACCTCACTAGTACCGTAGAGGGATACACTTCGGGCAGCAATGGTACATAGGTCCCAGTCGCCAAACAGCCACCCACGCACAGAAGGACGGGCGCAGACACTGTTCGAACGAACGGGCAGATCTTCGCGAAGTACAGGGTGGCGGCGTCAGCAACCGACGCCGGAGGGTTTTGGGAATCGTAACTACGTCTTTAGCATGGCCACGCGGCCGCGGCGGCGCGTACGATTGGTCACTTGAGCCGCCATCGGCAGCCCGCCGAGTTCCATCAAGAGCTTTCGCAGCCGAGAACGCTCTTCGAGATCCATCTCCACGAATTCGAATGCCATCGCCTGCGGACGCGCGCCGCGTACCACCGCCTGGGCCTTGATGTTGCGCACACCCTGGGTGAATTTCACGCTCAGCAGCGAGCCAGGCGCCAAGTGCCGTTCGCCAGAGCCGATTCCGCCGCCGAGATTCAGTTCGGGGATCGACAACCGGATATTTTCGCGAAGATTGGTAGTGTGGGCGACCAGATTGCGCGAAAGCTTCAGACGCGCATAGCGCCGCTGGCGTATCACCGAAGTATTGGGCTCGGGATCGGTCGGCTCCAGCGTCAGATCCTTGCGATCCAGTCCGCTGGGACCCAGCTTTTCCAGCGCCATAGTCGGGTCGATGCGCATCAACGCCTGCGCGGCGGCAATGCGCAACTCCTCCGCGTGGCTCCAGCGCCAAAGCTGGCGCGCATCAATGATGTGCTGCAACAACTGAGAGGCTGCAGCAGCGCGCAAACGCCCTAGCGCCTCCACGGCCTTTACGCGCGTGAATCCGGGAGTCGACTCGCCTTCCGCCAAAGCCAACAGTTTGGGGATGCAATCGGGATGCCCGCTCATACCCATTTCATCGATGGCCAATGGCCTGATCATAGGATCGAGCGAATCGTAAAGGGCCACCAGCATCGCGGCACGAAACTCCGCGGGCGCCGAAGAGAGCTGCCGCACCGTGCGATCGTGAGCGGTCCGCGGCCACTGCGACAAGCGAACCGGCAGGATCTTTGAGACATCGTGTGGAGCGAGTTGGGTAAGCAGACCGACGGTTTCGGCCGCTTCGGAAGCCGGCGCGGTTTGCAGCGCCTCCATGAGGCGATGGACGGCATCTTCGCCGAGCGCCTTGACGATTTCGGCGAGCAGTTCGCAATCTTCGCGGAAGCCGCAGTGGCCGAAGCGGTTCGTGACGTAGTGCAGTGTGGTCTTGGGCATCAACGCCAGAATCTCGACCATGCCGTCGGGAATCTGTCCGCTGCGTAAGGCTTCTTCGACGAACTCCGGCATGCGCTCTTCGGCGCCGATACGGGGACGCAAGCTCTGAGTGGATCCCGGACGCAGTGCTTCAACGCTGTCCAACGATGCCAGCGCCTGCTGCATCGCGGGATAGCAACGCTTCGACGCTGCTTCCTGGCTGAGCCGCACGAAGGCGGCGCTTACCAGCGTCTGCAATTCCGGCTCGCGCTCGATGGCCAGTTGATTGCCCAGACGTCGAATGCCGTCCATCAGCGCGCTGCCGTCGCCGCTGCCGTACAGCTCGGCTAGATCGGACAGACCGATGGCCGTGGTGCGACGCGCCTCGGGAGCTTCCAGGCCTATGCAAGTGGCATACTTCATCAAAATTTCGTTGACAGTCTTCAGCTCGCCGCGGCGCAGCATGTCTTCCAGATAAGCGCGCACATTGCGTGGAGGAACGCACCAAGCCTCGTCCGAAGTCAGCACTTCCTTCTTGTTTTCGTCCGGCACCTGCTCCCAGAATTCCTGATCCAGCAGTTCGGTGAACGACTGCACCTGGAGGCCAGCATTGGCCATCATTTCCTCTTGCGCGCCCAGAATCTTGCGCAGGCCTTCGATCTCCGCGTTCATACGATCCAGCAACTGCTTCACCGCGTTCACGCGCAGTTCCCCGCGTTCGTAACTGTCCAGCGCGAAGCGAATGGCGACGTGTTCGGCCAGCTTCAACAGCATCGGTTTATCGGGTTTGCTGTCCGGCGCTTGCGCGGCTAATCCCGCCAGAGCCTGCTGCAACGTAAACTGCGCGCGTACCGGCATGGCACTGAGCCGCGACTGGAAGGTAGGAACCTCCATGCGATTCTCGGGATCCTTGCGGGACTTGCCCAACTGCGCGAACAGTGTCAGCATCTGGCGAATGTCTTCCTCGGCCACCGCGAAGCTGCCGGCTCCGCCACCTGGCAAGCCTGCCACATCGGTGCCAATGGCCACGCTCGAACCGCTGCCGCCTGCATGCAGCAACGCCGACGCTGTTTGCCACCTTCCCGGCACCGGAACATGACCGGCCGTGGCTCCCCCTCCGACTGGAGCATGCCCACCACGCGGCGCACCCGACGCGGCAGGCAGGGCACCCGCCGCGGGCGAAGCTGCTGCTCCGCCCCCTCCGGCACCAGCTTCCCAAAGTGTGTTCGGCGCGGCCGTGCCTCCGCCGCCTCCGGCCCCCCCGAAGCCTGCCCCCGGGCCTCCGCCAGAGCCTCCGGAGCCGCGATTGCTTTCCGCCGCAAAAATCATCTGCAGCAGCTTGTTCGGGTCGTCGAGGAAATCCTTGAACTTGTCGCCGTGCGAGCTGAGAACTTTGGCGGTGAGCGACGCGGCAACTTTGATTCCGGCCACCGACGAGTCTTCGGCCACATAGCGAATTTCGTTGATCTTGATACTGGTGTCGCCGGCTAAAGCAGACTTCAATTGCTCGGCGAGCGCGGTGGGCTTGGCGTTTCCGCTGGGAAAGCCTCGCGCGAACCTCGCGAATTGTCCTTGGGTTGTGTTCGTTCCGAAATGGATGCTGGCGATCCCGGAGGAGATCAGCAATTGCGCAAAGCTTCGTTCACCCGCTGCAGCGCCCAAAGGCACGCCATCCAGCAAGATCTGATTGCCCGAAGCACCGAGCAGCAATCCGCTGTTGCCGCTCTCGTCCAGCGCCGCGCGCAGTTCTTTCCAGGTCGTCTCGAATTGATGCGCGGTCCGTACATGCCCGAACTCGTACAAACGTGCGAACTTGAGCAAAATGTTCAAGCTGCGCACAAATGCCCGTGCTGTGGCTCGTGTATCGCCGATCATAATCGAGAGAACTACGCACTCAAACGTGCTGTTTCCCTACACTAGGCCCGGTAGCCAACCAGAGACAAGGGTAGCAACGCCTTTTGTACCCATCTCAATAATAGCCACTAGCCCGGTGTCCGTGGGGGTGCAAGTACGCAACCGTGTCCTTTCGCCTACGTTCCTGACAGGAAACGCCCCTTGCGTCCTGATTGCCGGCCGCAACGCCCAGACCTAGAATCACAGATAGGATGTCCGACCAGCCGCAACCCGAGCGATTCAAAGCGGAAATGCCGCAGATTCCAGGCGTCGAAGCGGCTCCCGCGGCGCGCCAGCCCAGCGGGCTCGCAGCAAACCCCGCAGTGCGTCTGGTAGGTGGCCTACTAGCTTTACTGGTTCTTCTGTTTGTTGGGTCGCGCTGGCTTTTCCATTCCCGGCACACAGAAGCCGTCGCGCCGCCTCCTCCGGCACAGATTGAGGTTCCGACTCCGGCCGCCGATCCTGTGTCCAGCATTCCCCGCGCAACCGCCAGCAATCCCGAGATAGGCACGGTCGCGGAAATGGCCAAGCCCTGGACCTCCAAGGAATTTTTCTTTGTCGATCATTTCACCAAGGAGAGCACGCCGGCACTGCTGATTCGGCTGGCCTCGGGTTCCGCATCGCAGCCAGACGGGTATTGGGCTTTGGTAATGAAGGCGCCTTACGGCAGCTGCCGTCTGGAATATGTGGAAGACGTCGCCAAGCTGAAGGAGCAATATGACTTCAACGCCGCGCGGCACCCGATGGTCGGCGATCCGTGCAGCCGGACGGTTTTTGATCCGCTGAAGATGACTGAAATTCCCGGAAACTTCTGGGTTCGCGGCAGCATCGTCCAAGGCTCCGATTTGCGACCGCCTCTAGGCATTGAGATTCAAATTCAGAACAAGAACATTCTGGCAGTGCGGAAAGAATAGCTTTTTCGCGGGATTAGTTTCTGTGGCTCGGGATCGATTCGGTATCACTGTTCCATCGTATTACCGTATTTTCTGACTTCGGCTCTCATTCGCCCAATCAGCGTGAGAAGCATCATGCGCTGATCCGCCCACCACGACCAGAGTGGATGATCAAACGTCGCCGGGCGATTGTGTTCCACTAGAAAATGGGAGATCCACGCGAACCCGTAAGCCAAAACCAGCGCCGTCGGAATCCACCACCAGCGGCCCAGAGCGACCGCAGCGCCCAGCAGCATCCAGCCCATCATCGTACCGACGCAATGGATCACTTGCGTGGCCGGTTTACTGTGCGCGCGCACGTACTCCGGCCAAAAATCGGCGAACGTCACCTAAGACCTCTCGCTTGCAACCGTTGGGCGGAGCTTACCACAAAGGCATATTTCCCTGGTTGATCGAAATAAGTTCTCTTCGAAAATCAAAAAGAATGGGCCTGCCGGCGAGGAGAAATGATGCCCGGCTGGAAAACTTGACACTTTCTCTCGCGCCAGATAAATCTCTCAGGCCATGCCAACTTCGCCGTCGTTCCCGAGCTCATCCCGCCGCCGGTTCTTGCACGGCACGTTCGCTGCATCTGTAGGCGCGCTGGCCCTCGATGCGCGCACACAAGACACGCCGTGCGGCGAGGTTCTGCCCCCCGCCTTCTCCGCCCTCAAGCCTCTAGGATCCCGCGTCCGCCCGATCACTCCGCAGGAGTTTGCCGAACGTATCCAGCGCGCGCAGCAACTTATGTCCGGCGCGCCGGCATCGTCTTCACCCGTGGCAAAATATGACGCGCTTTTCTTCGCGCCCGGCACATCGCTCTACTACTTCACCGGCATTCACTGGAGTTGGAGCGAACGCCTGCTGGGATTGGTCATCCCGCGCACGGGCAACCCGATCCTTGTCGTTCCCGCTTTTGAGGAAGGCCGCCTCCGTGAACGGCTCCATATTCCCATCGAAGTTCGCGCTTGGCAGGAAGATGAAAGTCCCACGCGGCTTGCCGCTGCGGCACTGGCTGATCGCGGCATCCGCTCCGGCCGCATTGGTGTGGAAGAAACCGCTGGTTTCACCTTTTTCGATCATCTGCGTGCAGCCGCGCTGGCATTCGAATACGTCTCCGCCGATCCCATTACCGTCGGTTGTCGCGCCCGCAAATCACCGCACGAACTGGAACTCATGCGCCTGTCGTGCGAGGCCACCTTCGGCGTCTTTCGCGCCACGTTTGCTTCGCTGAAAGAAGGAATGTCGCAGGATGACATCTCGCATCTCGTCGAGGCCGGTTACTCCAAAATGGATTTGCATGGATATGCGCTGGTCTTGATCGGTGCGTCAGCCGCGCTTCCGCACGGTAGCGTCCAACCGCAAAAGCTGAAGGAAGGCGACGTGATCCTGGTAGACGGGGGCTGCAAGGTCGAAGGATACGAATCCGATGTGACGCGCACGAGCGTCCTCGGAAAACCGTTAGGAAAGGTTGTCCGCGCCTATGAAACCGTCCGCAAAGCGCAGGACGCAGCCCTGGACGCTGCGCGTGCCGGCCGCCTCTCTGGCACCGTTGATGACGCCGCGCGAGCGGTGATCACCAGCGCCGGCTATGGTCCTGACTACAAATTCTTCACCCACCGCCTCGGCCACGGCATGGGTCTCGATGGCCACGAACACCCCTATCTGGTCCGTGGCGGCAAAACGCAGCTGGAACCGGGCATGACGTTTTCGAATGAGCCGGGCATTTACGTCCCCGGAGAATTCGGCATGCGCTGCGAGGACGACATGGTGATTGCTGCCGAAGGTCCGGCGCGGCTGCTTACCGAGAACTTCGCAGTATCGTTGGAAAAACCCTTCGGATGAAGAATCGCAAGCGCTTACTGGATGAGTAGGGCGGAACTTTCAAACCACTCTACGCCGTCTTCCACTGCTTCTCGCAAAACTCCACAATTCGCTGCTCCGCCCAGAATCTCTCCTCCCCCCTAGTACCCGAAACAAACGCGCAGTGCCCGCCATGTTCGGGCGCAACAAACCGAATCGCCGGGTTTCGTTCTGGTCTCGCCGCCAGGAACAAAACGTACGGGACGAACGGGTCATCTTCCGCCGTGATCATAAGCGTCGGCACCCTAACCTGATCCAGCACGCGCTTCGCTCCCGCAGCCTCGTAATATTCCTGGGCGTCGCGATACCCAAACGCCGGCGCCGTAATCACATCATCAAATTCCCGCACCGTTCGAATCTTTCCGACACCATTGGCCGTGTAGCGATCCGGAAACATCTGCACCTTGCGCAGATACCGATTCCGCAGCCCATTCACAAAGTGTCGCTGATAGATATAGTTCTCTTTCAGTTCCAGCGCATCCGCGCAAGCCGATAAATCCAGCGACGGACACACCGAGCAAATCCCACGCAAAGCCCGCGGTGCGTCGTCGCCCAGTTCACCGCTCATCTTCGTTACCAGATTTCCGCCCATGGAGTAGCCGACAAAAAAAATGTACCGAAATCCGTCGTCATGCGCCAGTTCTTCGAGCACGGTCCGGTAGTCTCCGCTCATTCCGGAGTTGTACAGCGTCGGCGTCAATTTTTCGCTTCCGCCACAGTTCCGCTGATTGAGCCGCACGACGTGAAATCCGCGATGAAACGCCTTTTCCGCGATCCCGCGCACGTAGTTCGAGTCGGCCGATCCCTCGAGCCCATGCACGATGGCGATCACCGGAACATCGCTTCGCTTGCCCCCCTGCCAGTGGCAAAGCCCTAGCAACTGCGAAAATGGATCCACGCGAAACAACCGCTGTTCCGGCTCCCGCAACCGAAAATTTCGCGGCACAAATGCCGCCGCCAGCGTCATCGCGTGGCCGTTGCGCAGCCACGGATGCGGCACGAACTCCCACGGGTCCGGATGCATACACAGAACTCTATTTCACACCAACCACAAGCACAACTGAACGCCGAATCTTCTGGGATGGGTAACGCAAAGGGTAACTCAAGTGCGCTAGAATGCGTGATCATCCATGAAGAAAGCTTGGTTCTGTTCCGCTCGGCTAACGACGCCCGCACTCGTAGTCTCACTGGCCGCCGCGGCGCTCCTGTGCGCCGCTGACTTACCGACCCACAACTATTGGGTCAAGCTCGTCTGCGAAGCGGCCGACCGTATCGTCACCGTGCGCTTCGGTCCCGATGGTGCGAAAATCGAAAAAACCACCGAAACCCGTGTTCTGCAAAGCGACATCAGTGGTCCGCATGGCATCGCATTTTCGCCCGACCGCAAAAACTTCTACGTCTCGATTGGTCACGGCCGCCCCTACGGCACGGCGCTGAAATATGAAACCGAAAATGATCGCGTTGTCGGCCAAGTGGGTCTTGGTCTCTTCCCTGCTACGGCCGACGTTTCCCCCGACGGCAATTTTCTCTACGTCGTCAATTTCAACCTGCATGGCGACCCCGTGCCGAGCAGCGTCTCCGTCGTTGACACCAACGCCATGCTCGAGGTCGCGCGCATACCCACCTGCGTGATGCCGCATGGGTCCCGGGTCACGCGAGATGGCTCCCGGCAATACTCCGCCTGCATGATGGACGACCTGCTGGTCGAGGTCGACGCCGAGAAAATGAAGCTCGCTCGCACGTTCCGCGTCAGCGCTGAAAGAGAGCAAGGATTCGCTTCCTTGCCGCCGCACGATGCCACAGCGCAAAACGCCTCGGCGAAAGCGGGCGATCGCACTCACGATGACGCGGCGACGTCTCGCGACCACCTGGCCATGTCCGGGAGCGAGGTGACCTGCAGCCCGACCTGGGCGCAACCGAGTATCGACGGCGCGCAGATCTTCGTGGCCTGCAACAAGTCAAATGAAATCGTAGAAGTAAGCTCAAGAACCTGGACGCTGGTTCGCCGAATTCCGGCCGGCAATGGCGTCTACAACCTGGGTGTCACGCCGGACAAAAGACTTCTCGTCGCCAGTAACAAGCGTGACCCATCGATTTCCGTTTTCGACATCGCTAGCGCGAAGGAATTAGCGCGCATCCCCACCCAGCGCAAAGTGGTACACGGCGTCGTGATTTCACCGGACAGTCGGTACGCTTTTGTGACCGTGGAAGGCGTGGGCAGCGAACCAGGCACGCTCGAAATCATCGACCTCCGGACATACAAGAACGTAGGCTCGATCGACACCCCTCCGCAAGCCGCCGGCATTGACTTCTGGAAAATGGATTCGTTTTAGAGAGCGCTTATCGCTGGGGCTGTTGGCAGTGCGACGGCTCCGACTACTCTAGCTGGGAGCCGCACCGTTCGACGATAAGGGTGCGGGTTTAGATGAGGCTCCCACGGAACCATACCGCCGAGGCCTACGAGTGTAGGCCGACTACTTTGGCGGGTCGGTCGTAATCGAGTACGGCTTAAGCTTCCCCAGTTTGATCGCCCACAGTCCGCCGTGCACGTCGTTCACGTAGATCAATCCCTTGTACGGATACGCGCCCCACGCAAACGGCAAATTCGTCCGGTAGCCCTTCGAATCACCCGACCAGAAGTGCGCAATTTCGCGTCCCTGATTGTAAAGCTCGCCGTGTAGTTCGCCGGACACGTCCAGCACGCGCGCCCCGCCGTTGTAGTAGCCCATATAAAGCACATCATCGACCACCCAAATGTTGTGCGCACCGGCCTCGGGCACGCTGTAGGTCGCCACTTCGCGTGGCTTGGTCAAATCCGCCACGTCGATCACGTGCGCGATGCCACGCACCGGAATGCGCTCATGCGAAGTCAGGCTGAACACGCCGGGAAAAACCTCGTCGCCCACGAAAACGTAGTTCTTGTAGCGATACACGGCATGGGCCCCACTGAGCCATCCCGTTCCATACAATTCGTCGTAGTTGAAGCGATAGTTTGACACGAACTGCGGGCGCTCCGGACTGCCTCCCTTGACGCCGTTACCCACGTCGAGAATCACTAGGCCATCGCGCCAGTACGCTAGATACGCCAGGCCATCCACGACCTGCACGTCGTGCAGATAGCGGCCCGCGGTGGAGACGCCTTCACCTTCGGGCAGCGCGATCTGCATCTGCCCGGAACTCTCCACCTGCCATCGCGCCACTTCCTTCGGCTTTTTCACATCCGCAAAGTCGATCACGCGCAGCGATCCGGTCGAATCATCGGTCAAATACACGTAGTGCGAGTTGATGTAGGCGCTGTGCACGCCGCCGGTCACGGTCTCCGTGTACTCGGAGAGAACTTTCGGATGCATTGGATCTGAAGTGTCGAGAAATACGATTCCGTTCTTGCGGTTTGAGGCGCCCTCGCGCGTGATCACGCCGACTTTTCCGTCGGTGGTCACGCTCACGTCATTCACCAGCCGCGCATCGACCTTCAGCGGCTCGGCAGCCTGCGGATGCGCCGGATCGGCGATGTCGAACACATAGACTTTGTCACTGATCGCGGAAAGATACGCGTAGTGATCCCAGATCCACTCCTCTGCGAACTGCTCGTCTTTGGGCATCTCATGGCCAACGACTTCCACCTCACGGCTTACTCCACGCGGCACGGCCAGCACGCTGGCCATTGCGTTGTGATCGCCCGCCGATGCCACCACCGTGTACGTCCCAGGCCGCTCCGCGACAAAAGTGCCGTCCGGCCAGATCGTTGCGTCGGCACCCTGCACCGACCACGTAATTTCGCCTGCGATCGCCTCTCCCTTCCCGCCTTTCGCGGAGAAATGCACCACGTCGCCGGTCTTCACCGAACTGGTCCCTGGTGAAACGGCGAGCTTCGCAAAATTCGGCTTCACGACCTCAATCGAGGTGTCGCCGGTCACACCGTCGCCGGCCGCGCGGATCTTGGTCTTCCCGGGCTTCCCGGCAACAACCAGCCCGGTCGCATCCACGGTCGCAACCGCCGGATTCTCCGAAGTCCACGTCAGCGAAATGTCGATACGCGGATCGCCGTTGGCATTTCGCGGCGTTGCGTGCAACAAATGACTTCCGCCTGCGAACAGCGCCTGTGCCGGCGCCCGCACGTCGATGCGCGCGATGTGCGGCTTCGACACGGTCACGCGAGCGTAGCCGATTTTGCTGCCGATCGTCGCGCCCACCGTAATTTCGCCCGGCTGGAAAAAGGAAATCTCGCCGTTCTGATTCGCCCCCGCCGCGTCAAACGGCGCCGCATACCAGAATTTCACTTTGTCCGGGAGCGTGTTTCCGTCCTTGTCTTTCGCGACAGCGGTGAACGTCAGCTTCCCGCCAATCGCCGCATTCGCGGTGCCTGGCGTCACCTCGACGCGCGCAATATTGCTCTTCTCGTCGGGCTTTTCTTCCGGCTCCAGCGGTTTTTGCGCACTGGCAGGAACCACGAGAATCGCGCCCGTCAATACCGCGCTGAAGTAAAATTTCAGCGTTCTGCGGGACCACCGAAATCGCCATGACGGGTCTGTCGTAGGGGCGCAACGTCTCTGCGCTCCATCTCGGCACAAATCGCCAACACACCTGGCAGCCATACACATCCCTCGAAACAAAAATTTCGCCATGTGGAAAACAATGCGAAAGCGCGGCGAGTCTATGGCACTCCTTCCGGATGTGTCAATGTTCGGCCGTCACTCCAGATCGGGCTACTACGTGATTCGATGGTCACTCAAAAACTCAAGCTTTTGGGGTAAGAAAACTTGTTAACATCTGGCCCCATCAGAGCGTCTACATTCTGAGGAACCGGGCCGCGATGGCATGAGAGCCGCATGGGGAGCGAGTCGTATTTCGGCAATGCGACGTCAGAGTTCGCTCTGGTGACACCCATGCCTGCGATGCAGCCCGACGCCGACGCTGCCATGGTGCGCGCTTCCCAGCACGGTGATCGCGAGGCGTTTGGCCGTTTGTATCAACGCTACGTACCCATGGTGCACGGCATTCTGTTGGCGAAGCTGCCCCTGCTGGAAGTCGAAGACTTGGTTCACGAAGTTTTCTTGCGGGCACTCTCGCGTTTGCGCAGTTTGCGCGATGCCTCGCGGTTCGGCGCCTGGCTTGCTGCCATTGCCCGCAATATGGCCAATGACTACTACCGCGAACCACGGGCGCTGGTCGAACACCACGACGCCTCGGCCGATGTGGACCTTGAGTGCACCACGACTGGCCAAGCCCAACAACGCGAGGCCAGGGAAATTCTCGAGATCATCCGAAGCCTGCCGGAGGCTTATCGCGAAACGCTGGTTCTACGTCTCGTCGAAGGCATGACCGGCCCGGAGATCGCTGCGCGTACCGGCCTTTCGCATGGCTCCGTGCGAGTGAATCTGCATCGCGGAATGCTGCAGTTGCGCGACCGGCTTGACCGGAAGCGATCTCCAGCGGGTTCCGGCAAATGAGCGGGAAAATGGACGACGATCGCGACCTGCAAGAGACCAGCGGCGACTACCTTTGGGACCGCTCCGGTCCGTCCGATCCTGGAATCGAGCGGATGGAGCTCGCCCTCGCGCTGCTTCGCCACGACCGCGCTGCGATTCCCTCATTTCCCGAGAATGCATTTCCAGCCGAGCCGATGGCTTGGTGGGGAGCGGTGATCCTCAACATGACGACAGCGAGATTCGCCGCGGCGGCGCTGATCGCGCTGGCGATTGCCTCCGGTTTGTGGCTTTCTCTTGTTCCTCGCTCTCCGATCAGCGTGCAGAGCGGCTGGCAGATTGAGTTGACCTCTCCGCGGCCGCAACCCGATGACTCCAACATCGACTCCGTGAAAAAGAGTTGGCTCAAAGTCGGCGACGCCCTCGAAACCGGTGCGGATTCAACGGCCCGCATTTCTGTTGCCGAAATCGGGCGTCTTGAAGTCGAGCCGCGGACTCGCCTTCGTTTGCTGCAGTCCGCAACTGGGCGAAAACACATCGCGTTGGATCTCGGAACCATTCGCGCGACCATTTGGGCCACTCCCGGTCAATTTGTCGTGGATACACCTTCCGCTGTTGCAGTGGATTTGGGCTGCATCTACACGCTGCACGTCGATGGGGACGGTAGCGGGACGCTGCGCACCACTCTTGGCTGGGTGGGCTTTCATCGAGAGGGCCGCGACTCCTTCATACCCGCCGGCGCGGCTTGCTCCACACACCGTGATTCAGGTCCCGGCACGCCTTACTTCGAAGATGCTTCGGCTACCTTTCGTTCGGCGCTCGCGCAATTGAATCGCCCCGCCAAACAATTCTCCAGCGATAGATCCGCGCTGCAGATTGTTCTGGCGGAAGCGCGGAAGCGAGATGCGCTTACCCTCTGGCACCTGCTCTCCCGTGTCGACGTCGCGTCGCGTGATGCTGTTTTCGACAGATTGGCTCAGCTCGTTCCGCCTCCGCATGACATAACACGCGACGGCGTTCTTCATCTCGATCCCGCAATGCTCGACTCCTGGTGGAACGCCCTCGATCTCGGCGATATCTCGCTCTGGCGACACTGGGAACGAACCTGGTCGAATCCTGCAAACCGGCCAAACTGACCGCTTGGGGCGCTGTTAACACTTCGAGCTTCCCCCGCGTCTCTATCCCTGAAGTTGAACTTCACCTCCGGGAGCGTTGATCTTATGCATATTCACACGCGATTCCCATTTCGCTTCTTTTCCGGGCTCTGGCTTTCCCTCAGTGCTTTCGTCTCCGTCGCCGTGAGTGGGCCGCCGCTCATCTGCCACAGTTTTGACATCGGACCTGCCAAATCCTTGCCTTGGACCAGTTCTGGATGGAATCTGACCGGCAAGGAAACCTACGACACGTCGAAATTGGCATCCGACACTTTCAAAATTCTCGCGGCGGATTCAACAGTCCTCGTCCACATGGAAACCCTTCGCCGCGCCACGCTCTATGCGCGCAAAGATCCAGCTGCCGCGAAGGAACTTTTCAACACCCTGACGGCCGCAGCGAAGTCAGTTCCAAGCAGCGGGCCGCCTGCGCTCTACTACTTCGACATCGGATATCTCGCCGAAAGTTACAAGCAGTGGCTGGACCAGGATTCGAATCCGGCTCGCGGAATCGACGGCTACGCTCTCGTCAAGCAAGCGTTGCAACTTCGCGGTGCGGATCCCCAGATGGAGTTTGCTGCGGCCCTCATCACCCTGGCAGCGCCGGCGTCGGAACACGAACAGCACGTGCGAAAGGCGATTGCCGGCGGAAAGAGCGATCCCCTTCTGGCGCGAAATCTCTCCAGCCATTTCCTGGGAGGTCAAACCACCGCAGAAATTCTCAGCAAGCCAACGACTAACGAGCCGCATCCGTGAGCCTCGGCACTCCAAATTCGAAGCCGCGTCGCGCGATCTTCTCTTCGAAATGGCGTTCCATTTCGCTCGCGACAGCGTGCCTCCTGATCGCCATCACTTCGCTTGCGCCGGCTTCTTCATCGCGTCGTCGAGCCGCCCCCGACTCCGGCCTCGTCGTGCACGAGTGGGGCACGTTCACCACTATCGCCGGCGCTGACGGAACTCCTGTCGAATGGCTTCCCATCGATCTCTCGGGTGGTTCCGACCTGCCGGGTTTCGTGGAGCATTTCCGCAACGCCAACACCTTCAAAGCCTGCCTCCGCGGCACCGTTCGC
>Ga0307471_100000466_pt1 | contig 20708 bp, 15 predicted proteins | sample atmos_gasesAM3C__2_FD_204566 | JGI IMG/M metagenome (GOLD analysis project Ga0307471, IMG submission 204566) | Hardwood forest soil microbial communities from Morgan-Monroe State Forest, Indiana, United States - atmos_gasesAM3C_515 | ecosystem: Environmental > Terrestrial > Soil > Temperate...
CGGCATCACCCACGCGGCGATGATGGCCGGAGTGGTTTCCGCAAACGTCGTGCTCGTGGCGCTGGTGAATGACATTCTGGGCGCAGGCGCCAAGGGACTTGGTTACCTTGAAGCGGGGTGGGCGCTGGGCGCGATCACCGGCGGCCTGTTGGTGAGCCAGCTTGCACACAACGTCCGGATGGTGCTGTACGTCGCGGCGATCGCGGTTCTCAGCACGGGGCACTTCATCACACCGTTTGTGTCTTATCTTGTCGGCGCCGTGACCATACAGATGATCTTCGGATTCTGCCGAGCCGCCTCGGGTGTCGTGGCGCAATCGTCGCTGATGTCGATCGTGCCTAAACATTTCATGGGCCGCACGCAATCGGCCATGGCCATTCTTACTACGGTGATGCAGCTGATGATGAGCTTTGCGCTGGGCTGGTTGTCGCAGCGCATCAACATATATGCGGGATTCGCGCTGCTGGGCCTGATGTACGCCGGCGCCGGATTCTTCGCGACGCGGGCCCGCCAGTTGCTCGAAGCCAGCTAGTTGGCCGCGAGCACACTCAGATACCTCGTTGCGCTAGACTGTGTCTCCGACACTCCACTCCCACCGAGGGCGCCCATGGAAATCCGAACGATTCAGCCATTCTTGCAGTATTTCGGGAATTTGCGCGAACGCACCTTGCGGGTGGCGCGGTGTATTCCGCCTGACAATGTGGAGTGGACCTACGCTCCGGGGAAATTCACGCTTGGCGATTTGCTGCGGCATCTGGCGGTGACCGAGCGCTACATGTTCGCCGAAAACGTGCAGGCGAAGCCGAGCAGCTACACCAGGCACGACAAATCGCTCGCCGAAGGACTGGAGAATATTTTCGCGCTGATGGACCGCCTGCACGCCGAGTCGGTCGACATTTTCTCGGAGCTGAGCGATGAAGACTTGCAACGCAAGTGCAAAACACCCGGCGGGACCGACATCACGACGTGGAAATGGTTGCGTTCGATGGCCGAACACGAGTGTCATCATCGCGGTCAGATCTATCTGTACCTATCGCTTTTGAACGTGCCGACACCTCCGTTGTATGGGCTCACGTCCGAGGAGGTTCGAGCGCGATCGGTTGAGAGAACTTCTTAGGCCTTGCCGGACGGCGTGGTTATAATCCGGCCATGCCAAAATCCTGGATTGCTTTCCTGCTCTTCCTGAGTCTGTGCGGTTGCAAACCTTCGCAAGAGAAATCAGCCTCTAACAATTCGGCGGCGGTGGATGCACAGGTGCGCGCGCTTGCGGACAAATATGTGGCGGCTTCGTTCGAACACAACCCCGAGCAGGTCACACTCTACGGAGTGCCCGGCCGCCGACACGACACGTTGACGGACAATTCGCTGGAAGCCTGGAAGGCGTGGTGGACGAAGGAAGACGCAATGCTCGCCGAAGCGAAGCAGATCGATCCAGCGACGATCGGCGCGCTGCCGCTACGTGCCACATATGCGTTGGTGCGCGAAACGCTGGAGGCGCCGATCGCGTTGCGCGTCTGTCGCAACGAATTGTGGACGGTGAGCCAATTCGTGAACGCCTGGCAGGTGCAAGCCGGCTACATCGTGACGATCCAGCCGGTGGGCACGGACGAAGCGCGTAAAGACGCACTGGCCCGCTGGGGATCGCTGCCCAAGTACATCGATACCGAAATCTCGAATTTGCGCGAAGGAATCAAGGAGGGCTACACCGCGCCCAAAGGCAACGTGCGAATCGTGATCGACCAGATGAACACGCTGCTCGCGGGCAAGATTTCCGATTCGCCGTTTGATTCACCATCGGTTCGCGACAAGACGCCGGAGTTCCAAAAGGGGTTCGATGCGCTGGTAAAAGACCATATCAATCCGGCGTTCAAGAAGTATCGCGATTTTCTCCAGAAGGAATATCTGCCGGCGGCGCGAGAATCCATCGCGGTTTCCGCAAATCCGGACGGCGCAGCGTGCTACGACGCGTCGGTGCGGTACCACAGCTCGCTGCCGGTTCCGGCGGCGGAAGTGCATGCCACCGGGTTGAAGATGGTGGAGCAGATCGATGGCGAAATGAAAGCGATCGCCGAGAAATCCTTTGGCACGAGTGACGTCCCCGCTTTGTTGCAAAAGCTGCGCACGGACAAGAAGTATGCGTTCAAAAACCGCGAGGAACTGATTGCGTTTTCGCAGACGGCGCTGGAACGCGCCAAGACAACGGCTCGGCCGTTGTTCGGGCTTTGGCCCAAGGCAGAAGTCGTGATCCAGCCCTATCCGGCGTTTCGCGAAAAAAATGGCCCGAACGAATACAACTCGCCCGCCGAAGATGGCAGCCGGCCGGGAATTTTCTATATCAACGCATACCAACCGGAAAAACATAGTCGCGTGAGCGACGAATCGACCGCGTTTCACGAAACGATTCCCGGACATCATTTGCAGGGAGCGATTGCGATGGAGCGCAAACAGATTCATCCCATCGGCCGATATTTCGCGAATAGCGGGTATCAGGAGGGCTGGGCGCTCTACGCGGAACGTTTGTCAGACGAACTGAAGATGTTTTCGTCGGACCTGGAACGGCTCGGGATGCTTTCCGATCAGCAGCTGCGGGCCGTGCGGCTGGTGGTTGACTCTGGAATTCATACCAAGGGTTGGACGCGCCAGCAGGCGATCGACTACATGCTGGCGCACACGGCCGAGGGCGAACGCGACGCCGCCGCGGAGATCGACCGCTACATTATCTATCCCGGGCAAGCGGCGTCGTACATGCTGGGAAACATCGAAATTCGCAAGATGCGCGACGCCTCGGAGAAAACGATGGGCGCGAAATTCGACATCAAGGCCTTCCACGATCGCGTGCTGGAAGATGGAGGAGTGCCGCTGACGTTTTTGAAGGAAAAGATCGAGCGATGGTCGAGCGGGAAATGAGATGAGGGAAAGATGGTTATCGCGACGGAGTTTTCTGGCGGCGTCCGCTAGAGGTGTCGCAATGGCAGCGACGCCGAGAAGTCTTTTCTCTGCAGCGCCGTTGGATGATGCGGCTGATTCCGCGCTTCGCGCCCGACTTGCGGCCGATCCGTTGCGGCCGCAGTTCCATCTGCTGCCTGCCAGCAACTGGATGAACGATCCCAACGGCCCGATCTATTGGAAGGGTAAGTACCATATGTTTTTCCAGTACAACCCGAACGCCGCGGTGTGGGGTGACATGCACTGGAATCACGCGGTCAGCGACGATATGGTGCACTGGAAGCATTTGCCGATCGCGCTGGCGCCGACACCGGGATGGGACGACGCGGACGGCTGCTTCACCGGCAGCGCCGTGGACGATCACGGGACTGCGACCGTGCTGTACACCGGAGTGAGGTCGGTCGCGCCGGAACGTGCCACCCTGCGCGACGGGCACGCGAACTTTCGCGAAACGCAATGCCTCGCTACGTCGACCGATCCGCAATTGCTGAAGTGGACGAAATGGAAGACGCCGGTGATTGAGCCACCGCAAGAGCCGAGACTGACCGGCTTTCGCGATCCGTTTTTGTGGCGCGACGGCGATCTCTGGTACCTCGGCGTAGCCTCCGGCTTGCGGCGCGTCGGTGGAAATGCCCTGCTGTACCGGTCAAAGGACTTGCGGCAGTGGGAGTATCTGCGTCCGCTGGCGCAGGGAAAATGGACAGAGAAACAGAATACGAACCCCGTCGATTCCGGCGAAATGTGGGAATGCCCGGACTTTTTCGTACTGGGGAAAAAACACGTCCTGCTGTATTCAACAGCCGGTGGCGTGTGGTGGGAGACGGGCGAGCTCGATCCCAAGGAGCTTGAATTTCACTCGCAAAGGCGCGGAGTGCTCGATCACGGCGCGTATTACGCGCAAAAAACCCAGCTCGATGCACATGGCAATCGAATTTTGTGGGGTTGGATTACCGAGAAGCGGCCGGACTCGGAGCTGCGTGCAGTCGGCTGGGCGGGTTGCATGGCGCTGCCGCGAGTCTTGTCGCTAAGTCCCGAAGGCGATCTGGAAATGCGCGTGGCTCCTGAGGTTGAATCGTTGCGTGTGAAACAGGTCTCGCTCTTCAGAATGGATCGAGCCTCGAGTCAACCCGCGGGCATTGCCGGGGCGCAAATTGAAAAACTCGCAGGAGAAGTAACATGGACGGTCATAGGGGATCCGCTTCAGTCAGGTCGGATACCGCGCGCTGAGTTTCACCTCAATGACGATCTTGGTCCGTGGTTTTCTGTTAGCCTAGAGAAACCAGAGAACTTCGCCTCGACGCTGACGGTGAACGGCAAATCCTACGATGTGCGCGTAAGGGAACTACCTGCACGCGAATTTCGCCTCTTCGTCGATGGATCGGTTGTGGAACTCATTTGCGACAATCGCCATGCGGTCACCACCCGTATCTACAAGAAGCCCAGTGGCCCACTACACATTTATGCCAATTTCAGTTCTCTCCACGCCTGGCAGCTGCGTCCGATCTCGCGCGATCGTCTAACTACATGACGGCGGTCATCTGCAGATTAGCGCTGACTCGCACAGTACGTCGAAACACTCAGGCCTTGGCTGGCGTGGGCACTTCGGCGGGCGAGCTCGGGACGGCGGTCGGCGCTTTCGGCCCGAGCAGGTCGACCATCATCTGGTTCAGCTTGGCGCGGACCTGATAGCGTTCATGAGCCCGGACGATATACCGAACGTCGATCTGAACGCCCCCGATGACGGGCTTTACGTTTATCGCGGGCGCGGCGGACAACGACTTGAGATCGCGTGACTTTGCCTGACCTTGCCATTCGCGTTCGGCTTGGCTTGCGCTGTCGGCGGTGGTCTCCATCACCTTTTTCTGGATGGCATCAACGATGGGGTAGTGATCCTGACCCGATGGCAGCACGAGCTGCAATTCATCCCACAGCCACTGTCCCGACGTTGAGAAATTGAAGTAGTGGCCTTCGATGGCGAACCCGTTGGTAAAAGTAACGCGACGACCGGTGGGATGACCAGAATCGGTCCAGTTGCCGGTTTCGAGCAGCACGGTGTGGAACATCCCAAGCTCAACGACTTCGCCGGTGACGCCGTTGATTTCAACCCAATCGCCGAGGCGGATGCCGTTCTTGCCCATCAGCACGAACCAGCCGATGAAGCCGACGATGAAATCTTTGAGCGCAACGGTCAGGCCGGCGCCGGCAAGTCCGAGGAACGTGCCGAGATTCGGTGGCGGACCGAAAATCACAAGCAGGATGAACACGACGGCGAGGACCTGCAACGTGACGCGCGAGGCTGAGCGCATGGTCTCGAGCTGGCGGCGGTCCAATTTTGTCCGCGCCAATATTCCGGCGACCCAGCCGTCGACGAACAAGCCGATCAGCGCGATCACCAGAATAATGGCCACGCCCTTGAGAATGGCGTTCATTACCGTGCGCTGCTTGGCAGCGACCACCGCGATCCATTTGCCGTAGACGCCATCCAGCTCCTGCTGATCGGCCACGCGTTTATCGAAGGCGGCTACTTTCTTCTGCAACACCGAGCGATCTTTGGTCGACTGCACCACCGCGCCGGCGTCGTTGTCGTTCCACGCCAACCGCGCCGCGGGAGCAAGCGCCCCACCGTCGGCATTCGATCCGGCTTTCGATTTTTCAGTCTGCAACTGTCCATCGAGGGCGTCATGTTGCGAGGAAAGCGTCCCGATCGTAGTTTCGGTTTCGGCTTTGGCGCGCCACAACAGCAACTGCTTCCGGTGCAGCGCCCACCAGTGCGCAACTTTGCGGACCAACCCATGCTCGTCGGGTGGGTTGGGCGTCGCCGCAAGTGCCGCCTCGGTAGCCTTTGTTGACGCCTCGTGCTCCTTCACCATCGCCTGGATGCGATCCTGCGGATCCCCGCCTGCGCGGATCAAATCCTGCTTGGCATCGTCCACTTCATCCTGGTCGAGCTCTTCCTGCGCATTGGCGATGTCGAGCTGATCTCCGAGCAAATCCTTGGCGTCACCCGATGCCTTCTCCACGCCCGTCGTGAGTTGCGCGATCTGGGCCTTGTCGTTGGCCAAGCTGCGTTCCGAGCGTTGCAGCCGCGCCTGAATTTTCTTGGCCTCGTCGCTCAGTGCCGGAGGATGCTGCGTCACATCCCGCAGCGCTGCCGTGAAAGCGATATCGACTTCGTGGTCAGCCAGCCGCAGCGCTTCCTGCGCGTGCGGGCGCTCTTCGGGCAGGGTGACCAGCGTGGCCAGCTGTTGCGCTGTCTTCAACGGTGCTTGATCGACCGAGGTCTGGCCGGCGGCGCTGGCCGCGGCGGGTCTAGTGGACGGCAGCGTCACCGCTGGCGGCTCGGTGCGCAAAACCCCGTAGCCCACACCCGCGAGCAACAGCACCAGGAATATGGCCGCTATAGTGTGCAGGCTCTTCATCGTTGTTTGCGCGCTGGGCGTGCGCGACGATTGTATTACAGGCGGCGGCGTAGCTTCCCGCGTATTGGCCGGTAGGATAGGATAACCGCTTCGGCAAAGCCCGAGCGCCGCTCTCTTGTACCTGTCTGGAACCGACCCTACTCTTTTCCCATGGAAACGAAATCCAGCCTTCGCTTGCCCGGATCGATTTTCATCGTCTTGGTGCTTTATGGAGTCGTGCAGGCGCGATTCTATTCCTCACGGATGCCGTGGGTGATCGCCAGCCACTTTGGCGCCGGCGGTACCCCAAACGGCTGGCAGACGCAGTCCGCGTTCTTTGTGATCGAGATCTTCGTCGTAGCGATCGCGGCGCTGCTAGGATTCGTCGTGCCGAAAACTCTTTCCGCCTTGCCGGTTTCAATGATCAATCTGCCGAACAAACAGTACTGGCTCTCGCCGGAGCGGCGCGGGAGTACGCTCGACTATTTCCGTGTCCACTTTGCCTGGTGCGGCTGCGCGCTGCTGGCGTTCTTGCTGTTTGTGATGGAATTGGCATTCCGCGCCAATCTGACAACGCCGCATCAACTGAACAACCCCGCTTTTATTGCCGCGATGGTGGTGTTCCTGGCGTTCATGGTGTTCTGGACGGTGCGGCTCATCCGACACTTCACAAGCATAGCGACGTAAAACTCGCTCCAGAAACTAAAACGCCTCCGGTAAGCCAGAGGCGTTCGTTGGGACTTCGAGTTTCGATTGCCGACTAGTTTCTACAGGTAATCCCGCGAAGGGCCTTCCAGGAAAGCGCGCAGCTTGCGCGAGCGCGACGGATGCCGCAGCTTGCGCAACGCCTTCGCTTCGATCTGCCGGATACGCTCGCGAGTGACTGCGAACGACTGGCCGACCTCTTCCAGTGTGTGCTCGCTGCCATCGTCGAGACCGAAGCGCATCTTGATGACTTTTTCCTCGCGCGGCGTCAGCGTTTTCAAAACTGAAGAAGTCTGCTCCTTCAGGTTCAGGTTGATCACCGCGTCGGACGGCGATACAACGGCTTTGTCCTCGATGAAGTCGCCGAGATGCGAATCTTCTTCCTCGCCAATCGGCGTTTCCAGTGAAATCGGCTCCTGCGCGATTTTCAGGATCTTGCGCACCTTGGACACCGGAATGTCCATGCGCTTGGCGATTTCTTCGCTGGTCGGCTCGCGCCCGAGTTCCTGCACCAGTTGGCGGCTGGTACGAACGAGCTTGTTGATCGTCTCGATCATGTGCACCGGAATACGGATGGTGCGGGCCTGGTCGGCGATGGCGCGGGTGATGGCCTGGCGAATCCACCAGGTTGCGTAGGTGGAAAACTTGTAGCCGCGGCGCCACTCGAATTTGTCGACCGCCTTCATCAGGCCGATGTTGCCTTCCTGAATCAGGTCGAGAAACTGCAAACCACGATTGGTGTATTTCTTAGCGATCGAAACGACGAGTCGAAGGTTGGCCTCGATCAATTCCTTCTTGGCTTGTTCGGCTTCTGCTTCGCCGCGATGAATGATCGTCAGCGTGCGCTTCAGCTCGGTCAGGCCGACTTCGCTGGCCTCTTCGATGTCCTTCAGCTCAACGCGGCGGTTGCGCAATTCCTTGCGCGCCTCGGCCGCAACCTCGCCCTTGGCGGCATCGACGCGGCGCTCCAGGCGCCCGGCCTCGCGTTCAAGCGACTGTAGGCGCTCGACTGTGCCGCGCATCTTGTCAATCAGCCGCTTTTTCTCAAACGGATTGAAGTCGATGTCGCGAACCGCGAGCGAGATTTCGACGCGCGTGCGTGCCACGTCCCACTTGGCGTGAATCCACGACCGCTTCTTGGCTTTGGGTGTTTTTTCGAGCTTCGCAGCCTGCTTCAGGCCGGTGTCGTACAGCTTCGCGATTTTCTCGATGTGCTTCAGCGTCTGTTTCGTCTTGTTCGCGATTTTCTCTTCGGTGAGTTCTTCATCGTCGAACTGGACGATTTCCTTGATCGAGCGTCCGCCCTTGCGCAGGTCGTCGCCGACGGCGATTAGTTCCTTGATAACGATCGGCGAGCGCGTGACCGACTTCATCACGACGAGCTGGCCACGCTCGATGCGCTTGGCGATGGTGACTTCGCCTTCGCGCGTCAACAGTGGAACCGTACCCATCTCGCGCAAATACATGCGGACAGGATCGTTCGTCTTTTCCAACGAACCCGGTGTCAGGTCGAGATCGCTCTCGCCCTCGTGAGCATCTTCTTTGGAAGCCGGGCTGTCGTGATCGCCGGACTCGCTGGACACTTCGACTGCGCGCGCGGCCTTGGCCGATGCCTGGTCTTCGTAGATCTCGATGCCGTTGCGCTCAAACGTGGTCAGAAGGTCGTCGATTTCCTCCGACGAATGCACCTCCGCCGGCAGGGAATCGTTTACTTCGTCGTACAGCAGGTAGCCGCGCTCTTTGCCGATGGCAATGAGCTGGCGCACCGCATCATATTTTTCTTCAAGACCCACTACTGCCACAAATTCCTCCCGCAATCAGTCGGTAAGGCCATAGAAAGGCGCACGTTCCTCTCGAGACGGATTGGACGCGGTGGGATACAGGCAGTCTGGCGCGCTGGCGCAAATCGGAGGGAAAGTCCCTCAGAAAAACGCATATGTGATGGCCGCTTTGCGGTCAATCTGAACGTCGTGTGAAGCCTCTGCGCCGCCGTGCCTACTGCCGCCCGCCCCGCTGTCGCCCGCGTCTCGCGTTCCCGTGCTTCCGGCTGCCGCTAACTACCAACTTTAGATGCAGTTAGGGGCAGAACCGTTACTCGTAAAACCCTATTACGCTACACGTTTAAGTCAGTTGCAGTCAATGATTTAATTGGTGGAAAAGTGTGAATGACCGAAGAACTCAGACCAGTCCCCGGTTGGCAGCGGTTCCGATAGGCAATACCCCGCTCGGTCGTGTTACCGGCTGGCGGCCAGGCGTTTCATCAGTTCCTGCTTGCGAACCAACAAGTTGCGAAGTTCCGGCGGTCCGGGATTGGCCTCTATGCTGCGTTGAACCTCAGCCAGTTCGCGCTCGGCGCGCCGCTGCCGAAGAGCCTCCAAGCAGCTTTCCGCCTCTTGCTCGGTGAGTTCGCTGGATTCCTCAAAGAGAATCTCGAAGAGCAGGCGCCGGTCGCGGTCTTCAAGAGTCTTGGCAATCTCTGTGGTCTGGACGGCATCGTCGGAGAGGTTGGTGCGGATCAGGGCGGAGAAAATTTTCTCGGTCTCGAGTCCCTCGTGCAGCTGTTCGCCCTGTAGTTTTTGCGCCAGTTCGCGACGGAAGCCGTCGGATTCGGCGAGCATTCGAATCAGGCGTCGCTCCACGGGTTTTGCAGCGCGACCCATAAGTTCGGGCTTGGTCTTCACTTCGCTACGCCGTTCGCTGGCAGCTTTCGTAAGCGCTGCGCGGAGAACCGGCTCGTCGAGCCGCAACTGCTGCGCGATGCGCGTCGCCCATTCAGAGCGCAGGATGCGATTCGGAATCTTCTGAATGTAGGGCATCAGAAAATTTACGGCGCGCAGCTTGCCTTCGCCAGTGCTCAGATCCATCTGACGGGCGCGCGCGATTAGGTAATCGACATAGGGTGGCGATTCTTTTAGCAGCTTGAGATAGGCATCGTCACCCTGCTCGCGAATGAACTTGTCGGGATCGGCCTTTCCTGGCAGCTCGAGGACTCGGACTTCGAAGTCCTGCTCCAGCAGCAGAGCGATGGAACGCTCGGTCGCGGCCCGTCCGGCGGTATCGGGATCGTAGTTGACGATGACGCGACGCGTGAAGCGCCCGAGCAGCTTGATCTGTGGTTCGGCAAGGCTAGTGCCGCAGCTTGCGACGACGTTGCTGATGCCGGAGCGAGCGACGGCGATCGCGTCCATGTAGCCCTCGACCAACACTGCGAAATCGCTGCGGCGCAAAGCTTCCTTGGCGCGATCCAGGTGATAGAGAACGTTGCTTTTCGAGTAGATCGGAGTTTCCGGAGAATTCAGATACTTCGGCATATCATCCCCGAGCGCACGGCAGCCGAAGGCGACAATTTTTCCTGATTCGTTGGAGATAGGAAACGTAATACGGCGGCGGAAGCGATCGAACATCCGGCCATTTTCGCCGCGCGAAATCAAGCCGGACTCGGCGAGAAGTTTCTCCGAATATTTCGCCTTAAGCTGACGCAGCAAAAGATCGCCGCCGCTGGGCGCGTAGCCAATGCCGAAACGATCCATCGTCGCTTTGTCGATTCCACGATCTTCGAGATACCCGCGAGCGGCTTTGCCTTCCAGTGTGCCCTGAATCTGCTTCACGAAGAAAGACTGTGCTTCGCGGTGCATTTCGACGAGCACGACCCGCTGCTGATTCTCGCGCCGCTCTTCCGGTGATCGTTCCTTCGGCCGCGGGATCGCGATGCCGCACTTTTCAGCCACGATGCGAATGGCATCGGGAAACTCGCACTTCTCTATTTCCATCACAAAACTGAAAACGTCGCCACCCTTGCCGCAGCCGAAGCAGTGATAGATCTGCCGCAGGGGATGGACGTTGAACGATGGTGTTTTCTCGGAATGAAAAGGACACAGGCCGCGGAAATTTTGACCGGCCTTTTTCAGCTGGACGTATTCGCCCACGACGCGGACGATATCCGCCTGCTGTTTAACGCGATCCGCGAATGAACCGGCTTCGGCCACGGGCTATGACCGCAATTCTACGACGGTGATGGCTTTACCGCCGCGATCGTCGGCCTCTGAAGCGACGCGTGACACCAGGGGGTGCGCCGACAAAAATTGCGCCAAGCCTTTGCGAAGCGCCCCTGTACCGTGACCGTGAATGATTCTGATCCGCTGGCGATTGGCAAGGGCGGCCTCGTCGAGAAATTTATCGACCCGCTCAGTGGCTTCCTCCACGGTCGAACCAATCACATTGATTTCGTCGGTGGTCCCTTCGGTTGATTGCGAAGTGACGGTAATGTTTTGCCGTCCGACCGGCGCCGCCTTACCGACTGGCGGGCCCTCGACGCCCACAATTTCGTCGAGCGCCACCTTCATGCGCAGTGGTCCCGCCTCAATCTCCGCCGAAGGACCATCCAAGCGGCGGAGCACGACCGGCTTCTTGAAACCACGAACATGAATTCGCGCGCCGGGCTGGAGCTGGTCCTTGCTGACCGAGGCCGAAGGCGAAGGTGCGAGGCCAAGATCGGCTTGCGAGTCCGACAGCGTCTGAACGACGGCCGCGTTCAGATCTTCGCGCGCCTCGCTTCGCACCTCCTGCGCCTTGCGGCGCGTCGATTTTTCCAATTGCGCTCGCAGCTCGCCTTCTTTCACGGCATCGACCAATCGCGCGACGTTTTCCTCGAAACGCTTCTGCATCTCGGCGAATTTATCTTCCAACTCCTTGATGCGTTTTTGTTGCCGCTCGACCCACTCGCTGCGCAACTTGCGGCGTTCTTCCTCCAGCGCTTGGCGCTCCGCTGTCATTTGCTGTTGCATGCGGTCGAGCTCGTCGCGGCTGCGGTGCAGATAGGCAATGAGGTCGGCCGATTCGCGCGACTCGGGTGTGAGCAGCGAACGCGCTCGCTCGATGATCGAGTTGGCAAGGCCCAGGCGTTGCGCGATCGCGATCCCGCTCGAGCCGCCGGGCACGCCGACCATCAGGCGATACGTGGGACGCAGATTTACGTCGTCGAATTCGACCGCCGCATTCACCACGCCGGTTGTCGTCGACGCGTACGCCTTGAGCCGGTCATGATGCGTGGTGGCCAGCACCATGCAATTCTTCGCGCGGAATTGGTCGAGTAGCGCAACCGCCAGCGCCGCGCCTTCTTCCGGCGCCGTGCCTGTACCCATTTCGTCGACCAACACCAGCGATTGCGGCGTGACCGCGTCGAGCATCGTCCTGAGGTTGAGCATGTGTGCCGAGAATGTTGAAAGGTCGGCCGCTATGGATTGCTCGTCGCCGATATCGACCAGAACACGATCGAACAGCGGAAGAACGGCGCGCTGTGCCGTCACCGGTATCGCCGATTGCGCGGACAGCACGGCCAACCCGGTCGTCTTCAGGGCCACAGTCTTGCCGCCCGTGTTCGGCCCGCTGATCACCAGTAATCGTTCGGCGCCCCCAAGCGTGAGCGACATCGGCACGACCTGCCGCTTCTCACGTCGCAATTTATCCTCCAGCACGGGATGTCGCGCCGATTCCAGCGAAAGCTCAGTCGATGTCGTGAATTCGGGCACGGCGGCGTCGAAGTCGCGCGCGAAACGCGCACGCGCAAAAATGCTGTCGAGGTCCGCGATCGTTTCTGAAGCAGCCACCAGCGGCCCACGAAGAATCTGCAAGCGTTCGGTCAAGCCGCGAAGAATATTCAGAATTTCGGCGGCTTCATCTTCACCAAGCTGAACCAGCTGATTGTTGGTCTCGACGATCTCCAGCGGTTCGAGGAAAACGGTTTGGCCCGTGCCACTGGCGCTGTGGACTACTCCCAGAACGCTGCGGCGATTCTCGGCACGCACGGGAATCACAAACCGGTCGTTGCGCAGCGTGACGTAGTCTTCCCCCGAACCAGCGTTCCGCGCTCGCAAAATCTGCTTCAGTGTTTTCTGAATGGAGTCTCGCGTTTGCGCGATGCTGGCGCGAATCTTGCGCAGTATAGGCGAAGCATTGTCGCTGATCTCGCCGTTCGGCAAGATCGCGTGGCGAATCGCCGTCAACGCTTCGCGAAAATCTCCGACCGACGACGCGCGGCCCGCGAGCCGGGGAAATCTTGCGGTTTCCTCCCGAAATTGACTACCCAGCCAGCCTGTCGTGTCGAGCAGCGTCGCGGCATCGAGGAGTTGCGCGGGTTCCAGAACTGCGCCTGGTCCTTCGATCTGCGCGAGCCACGTCTCGGGATCAGTGAGCCCACCGAATCCAAGCTCGCGCTCTGCACGCAGCCATTCGCGCGCCTCGCGAATTTGCGCAAAGCCGACTCCCAGCGCCGCGCGATCGGTCGTAAACGCCAGTGCATCGACGCAGCGCCTTCCTGGCGCGCACGTCGTCCTCAGCCGCAGCAACTCGCGGAGCTTGTCGAATTCGAGAACGTCCTGTGCCGTGCGTGACATTTCTGGGATCGCTTCGATTGGACCCGCTATCGCAAACTTTCTCGCAGATATTGTGCGGCTTTTTCCGGCGTGGCAGCCACATGCACTAACCGGCCGTTCGCCTCGCCCCATGGCGAATGATGCGCCACTTCCACTTGCCGAACGCGTTCGAGAATCGGAAGCCAGAAATCACCGAGTGCTGCAAAAGGCTTGCCGGTCATCACGGATTTGTTCAGCATTTCCCACACAACGGCAAGCTCCACGAGTGTCCCGGTGCCGCCCTTGCATGCCACAAAACCGTGCGCCAAGCGAATCAGTTCAAACAAACGCTCCTGCCACGTCACCATGCGCACTTCCACATCGATCCACGGATTAGCTTTCGCGGCGAAGAAAAATTCTGCGGTGACCCCGTAGGTTTTTCCGCCGGCCTCTTTCGCTCCGCGTGATACGCCAGCCATCACTCCACCATACCCGCCGCTGCAAACCGCAAAGCCATGCTGTGAGAGCACGCGCCCAAGACTCCGAGCCTCCTCATACTCCGGCTCGCCCTCGCGTGGCCGCGAACTGCCAAACACCGTGATGATTCGTTCCGTGCTTCCCGGCGCTGGCCTCATCAGTGAACCTGCGGTGCTTTCCGTCCGCGCGCCGCGTGTCCTGCCGGCGGCGGCTTTGCATCGAACTCTTCGATCATCGCTACCGACAACGCGTCAAGCGCTTCCGTCGCTTCGTGATTCTTCCCTCCCTGATTGTTTCCCAGAAACGAAAAAATCAGCCGGCGTCCCCCAGGCGTCTCCGCATAACCGGAACGCGTGCGGACGTGTTCCACCGAGCCTGTCTTCGCATGGATTCTGCCTGTGGCAATCGTGTTCTTCATTCGATCTTCCAGCGTGCCGTCGATGCCTGCGACCGGCAGCGACGCGAAATACTGCGCAAACCACGCCTGCGCCTGCGCGTATTTCAACAGTGCCACCAGCGCCCGCGGCGTTACCAGGTCATGCCTCGACAAGCCCGAGGCGTCGGTCTGAATCACATCACCCGCTGCGATCCCCACCGCCATGTAGAAATCCTCAGGAAATTTGGCGAGATCGTCCGGCGTAGCCCACAAGCCGGTCTGGCGCGCGGCGGTCCTGAGCAGCATCTCCGTATGCAGATTCTGACTGATCTTGTTCACCAACTTGATCGAATCGCCAAGCGGAATCGAAACGTGTTCGGCGAGCACCGCCCGCGGCGAATCGACTTGCGGTGTCTCCGGAATATGCACCGCGCGCGACGTCCCGCCAATTTTCACGCCACGCTCGACTAACAAGCGCGCTAGCAAGGCGGCTGCGTGTTCGGCCGGTTCGTGCAGCGCGAGCACCAGCTTGCGCGGCGCGCTTTTCGCCGGCAGTGTGCCGCGGACCGCCACCAGCTTTGCCCCCGGCTCGCGGGTCAACGTCAAATCTGCCTTCACTTCGGCCGCCGACGTCACCACGTCGTTCTGCACGTAAAAATCTGGCGTCGCCGGCGTCAGCTCGGCCTTGACCGGACTTCCGGCCAAATCGCCGGGCGTGAGGGTCAGATTGACCGTGTTGTCGTCAACGACGATCGCAGAAATCGCCGCGCCGTAATTCCAGACGATGTCGCCGACTTCCCATCCGTCAGGATAAATCTCGCGCGGAAAGTAGCTGTCGTCGCCGATCACATCGCCCGTGATTCGCTTCACGCCTTTCGCGACCAGCGCATCCGCAAGTTCGGCAATGACCCGCTCTGGAGCACCATCGAATTCTTCCTTCAATTCGTAGGGAAACATACGATTCGAGAGATTCGGATCGCCTCGCCCCACAAGAAATACGTCGCCCGTCAGCATTCCGTCCGCCGACACCGCCCCGTGCGTCTCCAGCGTGGTATGGAATCGAAAATCGGGACCCAGCTTCGCCAACGCCAGCGCTGTCGTGAACAACTTCATATTCGACGCCGGCACAAAGTACTTGTCGGCATTCAGTTCGTACAGGATCTCGCCAGAAGCTGCGTCCATGACTAGCAAACCCCATTCCCCTTTGCTCGCAGGCGAATCGGCAAGCACCACATCTACACGAGCGGCAAATCGATTCGTCGCCGCCTGCGTCTGCGTTCGTTCCCTTTTTGTTCTCGCCGACTGGGAAGACTGCTGCGCCTGCGCCATCACGCTTGGCGCAGCCGCAAACATCGCCGCGATCAGCAGCGCGATCCATCGGAGGCTTGCGCGATTACCCACAATTCGTCCTTGCTGGCTTATTCGCTCCGGAGAAAGTATAGTCGAAAGGCCACGGAACACTCGCCGAGTGCGGGATTCCAGCTGTCGGGCCCCGATTCTGCGGTTGCTGCATTACAAATCACACGAGGTGAATTCATGCTGAAGCGAATGTTGTCCCTGTTCGTGGGACTCGCGATGATTGGCTTGCCTTTGTCCGCGTCCGACAAGAAGGAAGCCGACCGCTTGCAGAATTGCGGCACCGTTCTTAAGGAAATTCTCGATATCCCTGACGATATCCCGCAGGACCTGCTCGACAAAGCCGAGTGCGTGATTGTCTACCCCTCGGTCATCAAAGCGGCGTTCGTGATTGGAGGCAGCTACGGCCGAGGAGCGATGACCTGCCGCACCGGCGAGCATTTCACCGGTCCCTGGAGCGCTCCGACCATGATGGCCCTTGAGGGCGGGAGCATCGGCTTCCAGATCGGCGGTCAGGCCACCGACTTCGTGCTGCTGGTCATGAACGCCAGGGGCGCCAGATCGATCATCAACAGCAAGGTAAAACTCGGGGCAGACGCGTCTGTGGCAGCCGGACCGAAGGGGCGCACCGCAAACGCTTCAACCGACGTCACGCTGCGCGCCGAAGTTTTGAGCTACTCCCGGGCTCGAGGCCTGTTCGCGGGAATTTCGTTAGAAGGTTCGACGGTCCGGCCCGACAATGATGCCAACGAGAAGATTTACGACAAGAAAGTGGAAGCCGAATCCGTCATATTCAAGGGCGCCGTTGCGGTTCCGCCCGCGGCTCAGAACCTGGTTTCCTCCTTGAACCGAAAGTCCCCGAAGAATCTTTCGGATCCCGCCTCAAACAACTGAACTCCGCTTTATTGTTCTGGGCGACGCGACCAAGGGCCCCGGCGAGCAAGCCGGGGCTTTTTTTTTGTGAACCAAGGCTCTTGACTTTTACCCATATATGACCTATGGTCATACATGGGTACCAGTCAAATGAATTTCTCCCTCTCACGCGAGCATCCCGCCCAATCTCAGGTCTTGCCCGACCGCCGTCAACGTCGTAGCGCCGACATCCGCGAACGCCTGTTCCGTGCCGCGCTAGGGCTATTCGCCAAGAAAGGGTTCGCCGAAACGACCGTCGAGGACATCACCAACGCCGCCGACTTGGGCAAGGGAACCTTCTTCAATTACTTTCCCAGCAAGGATCATATCTTGATTGCTTTCAGCGACATGCAGATCGCAAAGTTGCACGACGCCGTCCAGGAAGCGAGACAGACTGAGGAGCCGATGGAGACATTCCTGAAGGGCATGAGCAAGAAAATGATCGCTGAACCCGGACGTTCCCCGGATGTGATGCGCGCCCTGCTGCTGGCCAACTTATCCAGCTCCTCGGTGCGCGAGGTGATGCAACTGAACTCGGTAAAGGGTCATGCGCTGCTCTCTGACCTGATGCAGCTGGGCCAGGACCGCGGTGAATTGCGCCGGGACATCGCGGCCGGCGAACTCGCGCACGTGTTTCGGCAGACTCTGCTCGGCACGGTGTTGGTGTGGTCGGTTTTCGGCGATGCATCGCTCCCTGATCGGATTGAGGCGGCCCTGAATGTCGTGTGGACGGGCATCGCGCCGCGCCACCCGGTAACTGCCACGCCCCAGCAGTCGTAGTTATCGAGGAGAGTCGTCATGAATCGCAAGCGTGTGGTCATGATCCTCGTCGTAGTTGCCGCAATCGCGGCAGGCGCCGCATATTCGCAGGGATGGTTTCGCCACGATAACTCCCTGCAAGGCTCGGGTACGGTCGAGGCGCGCGATATTCGCGTTGGATCGAAAATCTCGGGCCGCATCGACAAGGTCCTAGTTCGCGAAGGCGACACCGTGCAGGCAGGACAAGTGCTGGTCACCTTCGACGATCGTGAATTAATGGCCACGTTGCAGCAATCGCAAGCTTCGGCGCAGAAAGCGGAGCGTGGCTATCGCAAAGAAGAAATCGAGCAGGCTCGCGCGGCGGCAGCGGCTGCCAAAGCGGAATACGAACAGCGTAAGAACGGATATCGCCGCGAGGACATTGCCGCGGCCCAGTCGGAACTCGATCGCGCCAAAGCGGACGAAACGCGGGCTCAAGCGGATTGGCAGCGATACGACGCGCTGGCGCAAAAGGATTTGGTTTCCAAACAGCAACGGGACACCGCCCAAGCCAACTGGAAGATGGCGCAGGCGCTGACTGAAAATACAAAGCACAAACTGGACGAACTGCAGCGCGGTTACCGTCCCGAAGAAATTGCCGCGGCGCAAGCGCGCTACGAGCAGGCTGCTGCAAGCCTGGCAATGATGGAACGCGGAAATCGCCCAGAAGACGTTGCGCTCGCAAAAGCGGCCTATTCCTATGAACAGGCGCGTTTTCGTGAAACACAAGTAGTTGCTCCTACCGCGGCGACGGTTGAAGTACTGGACGTTCGCCCGGGCGATCTCGTCGCACCGAACACGCCGGTCGCCACGCTTCTTGAGCGCGATCAGATCTACGTGCGCATTTACATCCCGGAAACCGAGCTGGGTCACGTGCAGCTGGGTCAAAAAGCGGAAATTCGCGTCGACTCATTCCCTAAGGAAGTCTTCGACGGCGTTGTCGAGCAGATCAATCAGCAGGCGGAGTTTCTTCCGCGCAACGTGCAAACCCGCGAAGAGCGCGTCCACCAGGTCTTCGGCGTGAAAGTGCGCATCAACGAAACCTCGGGCAAGATCCGCGCCGGAATGGCCGCCGACGTCAAGCTGAAGCCCGCGGGTTCATGAGCGAAGCGATGCCTAACGTCCCGCAAGCGCAAAATTCTTCCGACAACGGCGGATCGGAGCTGGCCATTTCCGCCGACCATCTGGTGCGGAACTTCGGCAATTTCACCGCCGTCGGTGATGTCAGTTTTCAAGTGAAACGTGGTGAAATCTTTGGCTTCCTCGGCCCCAACGGCAGCGGCAAAACGACAGTGATCAAGATGCTGACCGGTCTTTTGCCGCTTACGGGTGGCTCTGCGATGGTGCAGGGTCTCGATGTCCGCACACACCCGGAGGAAGTCCGCGAGCGTATCGGCTACATGTCGCAGAAGTTTAGCCTCTACGACGACCTCACGGTCGCCGAAAATCTTCAGTTTTATGGCCGCGTCTACAGTCTCTCCCCCGACCAACTGAAAAAACGCATGAACGAAATCATCGAGCTCAACGGCCTCGGCCCCTACATGGATCGGCAGGCGGCGAAACTATCCGGCGGATGGAAGCAGCGCCTAGCGCTCGGCTGTGCGATGCTCCACGAACCGAAATTGCTCTTCCTCGACGAGCCTACAGCGGGCATCGATCCGGTCGCGCGTCGCCAACTTTGGGACCTGCTCTTCGAGCTTTCCGGCCACGGCATCACGTTCTTTGTCACCACGCATTACATGGACGAAGCGGAACGCTGCAGCCACGTCGCTTACATTTATTACGGTAAGCTGATCGCCGACGGCACGCCCAATTCCTTGCGCGAGCTTCCCGAAATCAATCCGCCCGGGACGATGCGCATCGAAATCTCCACGCCCGAAGTAACGCGCGCGCTGCGTTTCGCCCGGCAGATCCCCAACATCCGCAGCGCCACGATTTTCGGCCAATCCATTCACGCGCTCGTCGACGATCATTTGGATCTCGAGGGTGTGCGCGAGCGCCTGCTCAAGGAAGGTATAGCCGTCGCGGAGATTCGCCCGCTTGCGCCAAGCCTCGAAGATGTTTTCGTCGAACTCACTTACAAGCATCAGGAGCTACAGGAGGCCAGCCGTGCGTGACATCTTTCGTGGCTTCGGCGCGGTCTTTTTCAAAGAAGCGCTGCACATCCGGCGCGACGCCGGTACGCTGTTTTTCTCGCTGACGATGCCTCTGATGCAGATGTTCCTGCTCGGCTTCGGCGTCGACACCAACATCCGGCGTGTTCCCACGGTGATGTACAACGCCGACGGTCGGCGTGAAAGTCGCGAGCTGATCGATCGCTTCGTCAATTCCGATACCTTCTCGATCCTGCGCTACGCGCAGAGCGATGGGGAGATGAACGACTTGATCGTCGCCGGAAAGGCGCGCGTCGGCATCAAAATTCCCGTTGACTATTCAGACCGCCTGCTGCACCAGATGAGCGCCCAGGTCCTAGTCTTGATTGACGGCTCGGACTCTTCCATCGCGGCGACCGCGATCAACGTCTCTAACGCCATCGGCCTGGATGAATCTTTACGTCGTGCGCTCAAAGACCGTGACTTCATGGCGGTCGAAATGCGACCCAAGATGTTGTTTAATCCCGACTCGCGCTCGCCGAACTTTTTTCTTCCTGGTCTCACCGCGATCATGCTGCTGAACGTCACCACGTTCCTCACGGCGTTTTCCATCGTGCGGGAAAAAGAGCGCGGCACGCTGGAACAGCTCTTCGTCACACCCGTACGCCCTTTCGGCTTGCTGCTCGGCAAACTTCTTCCGTATCTTTGTGTCGGATTCTTCGAGCTGTGCCTGATCCTCACCTTCATGCGCTTCATTTTTCGGGTGCCAATTCACGGCAGCCTGATCCTGCTTGCGATTCTGTCGTTGCCCTATCTTTTTGCGGCGCTCTCGTTGGGAATCCTCATTTCCAGCAAAGCGGCGTCACAGGCGGAAGCCATGCAACTGGCGTTCCTGCCGATTTTGCCCAGCGTCTTTTTCTCGGGCTATATTTTTCCGCGCGAGACGATACCGGCCATTTTTCGGCCGCTCAGCTATATGATCCCGGCGACGTATTTCATTAACATCACGCGTGGAGTGATTCTTCGCGGAGCCACTCTGCGCCACCTCTGGGCGGACGGCCTGGCGCTCTGCGCCATCGGCACATTGCTGCTGGTGATTGCTGCACGTCGCTTCCAGAACAAAGTCATCTCCGCATAGAGAACCTGAGATTTCCTCCTTTTGTCTTTTGCTTCCGCGCGGCGTATCGTAGTCGATTCGATTTCCTTGCACGGAGCGGCGGATGTCATGTCCCATTTGTGAAAAGCGAAAGGCGGCGAGGTTTTGCCCGGCGAAGGGCGAAAAAATCTGTGCGGTCTG
>Ga0307471_100000467_pt1 | contig 20677 bp, 20 predicted proteins | sample atmos_gasesAM3C__2_FD_204566 | JGI IMG/M metagenome (GOLD analysis project Ga0307471, IMG submission 204566) | Hardwood forest soil microbial communities from Morgan-Monroe State Forest, Indiana, United States - atmos_gasesAM3C_515 | ecosystem: Environmental > Terrestrial > Soil > Temperate...
TATTTGTCGATAAGCAATGGGTGAATTTCATCTATTATTCTAAACATTGCTGGGTCACGCATTACTGTATTTTCAGATTCCATGTCACCGCGGAATCTTACAATTGCTTCTCCAGGTTTGTATTTCCTAAACATGTCATGCCATCTTTTGATATTTTGATCATGATCTCCTGCACGGCATTTGCAGGCTTTCATCTCTCTTCGATTCTTGCTTATTGCTTCTTTGTCACAAGTACAAACATATGCATTACCTGCTTCGATCATCTCCAATCCTTTTTTGTATATTAATTCCATATCGTCTGAGGTATTCTTGATTAGATCATATTTTACTCCAAGCCAATCAAGCCCAACTTTTATTGCAGCATAATATTCCAGCCTCTCATTTTCAGGATTTGTGTCATCAAATCGCAGTATTAGTTTTCCACCATACATCTTTGCATATTCCTCATCAATGATTGCAGCTTTTGCATGACCTATATGCGGATAACCGTTTGGTTCTGGAGGAAATCTTGTTACTACTTTTCCTTGTTCCGCATCTTCTAATGGGGGCAATCCAATTCTTTCCTGTTTTGGTTTTATCACTAATAATTCTGGAAAATTGCTTTCAAGCTCAGCTTTCTGTTCGGCTAATGAAATCTTGTTGATATCTGAAACAATTTCTGAAATTAACGGCATTATTTCCTTTGCCTTGCTTCTCAGATCTGGTCTTGAACCAAGTATTTTTGATATTACTGAATCGTTACGAGTTTTTCCAAAGTGCTCTGAAGCGTTTTGTAAAGCTATTCCCCTGATAGCCTTTCTGACATCATCTTCCAATTATTGACTCCTCTCTACTACAAAATCTAAAAGAGACAATAGTTCATTTTTTGCTGAACCCTTGTAACTTGATAGTGATTTTTTTGCTGCATTAGAATACTGGAGCGCTTTTTTCCTAGCTGTATTTTCTATTCCCATAGATGAGATTATTTTTACTGCATTTTCCAATTCTTTTTTTGGTATGGTGGAATTTCCGAATGCGTTTAGAATTATTTGCTTTTTCTTACCGCTCGCTTTGTTTATTGCAAGAAGTATAGGAAGTGATTTTTTACCTTCACGCAAGTCATTTCCAACAGGTTTTTTTGTAACTTTTGGATCTCCGATTATGCCAATTAAATCATCAACTATTTGAAATGCAACGCCTAGATTTATTCCAAAAGAAGAAAGATTTGCAACGTCCTTGCTTTTCGTATTTGCGCTAATTGCCCCCATTGCGCATGCAGCGGCAAATAGGGCAGAGGTCTTTTTTTCTATCATTTCGATGTATTGTTTTTCTGTAGGAATTTTTTTTGACTGGGCCATCATTATGTCAAGTGCTTGACCTTCACATACTTTACTACATGCCTTGGCAAGATTGGAAACTAGTCCAAGACGCACATCCTTTGGCATCTTGGGATCATATGAAATGGTTTCAAATGCTTTTGAAAACAAGACATCTCCAGCTAAGATACCGACCGGTATTCCAAATTTAGTGTGTGTTGTGGGTACACCATGTCGCATTTCATCATTATCCATGATGTCATCATGAATTAATGTGAAATTGTGAACCATTTCTATTGCCGCAGCTGCAGGCAATGCTTGTTTTAGTGTGCCACCAAGAATTTCACAGCTCTTTATGACCATGAATGGTCGCAATCTTTTTCCGCCATGTTCTATGAGGTATGAGGCTGCCTTGTAGATCTCTTCTGGATTTCCATGAAGACTTGAGAGAAGAAACGAATTTACTTTTTTTGCATTTTTTGATATGGAATTAAATGACATTACTTTTTGAGCTCCCATTTGTTGTCAGGAAAATGATGCTTGAGTGGTTTCTCAAGAATTTGCTTGACATCATTTCTAATCCACTTGTTCAAAATTGAACTGTGTTGTGGTAGAATATCTTTTTTCGATTCTGACAAAAAATACAATGCAACAATCATCCACGGGCAGTAGATCTGTGGAGATTTTTCAATGTCATTTAGAAGATCATCTAATGTATTCCATTTTATATCATTGATTTCTTCTTTTACTAATTTTATTTTTGTAGGATCATCAACTATGCCAATCAAAGTTCCACATACTTCGTTTTCAGAACCAATGTCCTTGTATGGAACATGGTATTCAAATTTGAACAAGTAATCAAGCTTACAAGATATTCCCAATTCCTCTGGTAGTCTTCTTTCTGCAGACGAAACATATGTCTCTGATTGTCTTGGATGACTTGCTACAGTTCCATCCCAGTCGCCTGGCCATAGCATCTTGTCCATACTGCGCTGTGTTAGAAGCAATTTTCCTTCCCTGTTAAACAAAAGAATTGTAAAAGCTCTGTGCAACTTACCATTTGGCAAATGGCATTTTACCTTTTCATCAGTTCCTATTGGTTTGTCATTACTATCTACCAGAATCAAATATTCCATGTCTGTCCTTTTATCCTCTGAATACAGTCCCTTCAAATTTTTTACCTTTTATAGCGTTTACAATTCTCTCAGGTTTGTTACCATTTACCAAAAACACGTTAACTCCACCCTTTGAGATCATAGTAGCCTCTTTTATTTTACGAGCCATGCCTCCAGTCACGTCCATTCTTACCTTTGAAATGGCCGCCTTCTGACCCTTTATCTCGTGCAGGATCTTTTTTGTTTTCATGTCAGAATATACTCCATCTACATTTAACACAAAAATTGCCAGTCTTGGTTTTAGAATTTTTGCTAAGATTCCCATGATTTTATCTCCAGATAAAATATAGAACTTGTTTTGACCATGCCATAATACATCACCATATGATACCGGAACAAGTCCGTCTTTGGCAATTCTTGAAATCTCTTTTACTTTTTTAGTGTTAGCTTTATCACCAAACATAAAATCAGTTGGAGGTAGGCAGTAAGGATCTAGTTTATTTTTTAAAAACAAATCCAAGATTATCTTGTTCAACTCTATCATGGAATTTTTTACTACTGCTATACCCTTCTTACTATATTTTGCAGGTTTTGTGTGCATATCATATCTTACGGACCAATAATGACCAAATGATCCTCCGCCATGCACTATGATCATGGGCTCTCTTACTTTTTTTAATTGAATAGCAATCTTGTTTATTGCCGAAATATTTGGAGTCAGAGGTTTTTGCTTATTGGTTATGATGGAACCTCCAAGCTTTATCAAAATCATATTTTTTCAGCAATTCTCTCGGTTTAAAAAGTATCTATCTGAAAGAAAACTAAAATTTCATTCCTAGGCACAAGCATGAACAAAATAAACCCAAAAAAGACGTTCAGGTCTCTATTGCCTTTGCAAAATCATCAAAATATTCATTAATGATTTCTTTAATCTTATTTGCTGAAAAAATACTGGTGAATCTAAGAAGACCTCTTAATTTCAAGTCAATATCGATTGTGATTCTGGTACCTTCTGGCACACTTTCATATTTTTTTGTAAAGTGACTACCTCTTGCATCTCCAGACAGAACAAAAGTTTCATGAATTTCAGGCTGTTTTATCACGTTTTTAGTCATGACCGCAAATTCTCTGCCTGCTATTTTTCCATGAATCTCAACTACTGAGGTAAACTCGCGAACTGAGCGTATTCTGATTAGTTTAAAGTATTGCGGTAGCTTTTGTGTAAAACTCTCAAAATCGGTTCCTGCTTTGAATGCCTTTTCTCTTTCTACATTGACAATCTTTACAAGTTGTATTTTTTGCAATTTTATTCCTAAGTATATACAAGTCCATTAAAATCGATTTTAGCAGAAAAACATTCACTGTGGGCTTTTAGATTAGATAGAGTTTTTTCAAGATTAGATTTATTCACAAGTGCAATTATGCATCCTCCTCCGCCTGCACCAGTTATTTTTGAACCAAATGAAGTTTTTTTAGCCTCTCTTATCAAAAGTGCAATTTTTTCAGTCGAGATGTTTATTCTTTCCAGTAAATCTTGGTTCTTTGACATTAGCAAGCCAAGTGATTCCAGATCATTTTTTTCTAAAGACACAAGAGCATTTTGAATTAGGATTGATTCCTGATCACAAAATGAGGCAAACAAGTCCTCATTATTTTCCCGGAATCTTCTTACATTTTCAACAATCTCGCTAGTAAAATGCGCCTGTTTTGAATTTGCAATCACAAGATCAAAATTAGCTTTTGAGTTGATCTTTTTAAAACCATTTTTCATATCGTATTCCATTAGTCCGCCAAAAGTACAGACAGAACAGTCTGCTCCTGATGTATTTTCAAATATGGTACGCTCCGCTTCTATTGCAATTTTCAAAACTTCCTCTTTTGATATCTTTTCAAATAACCCCATAACTGATGCCGTAACTGCAACACAGCAGGCAGATGAGGAGCCAAGACCTATGCCTGAGGGAATCTCAGAGTCTATCTTTATCTCAATTCCTACATTTCTTCCTGATTTTTCTAATGCTTTTTTTGCAATATACAAAAACGGTTTCATTACATCCATGGATTTGTCAAGCGTTGACAGTGAATCCGTGCTTATTTCCACATTGTCAATATCGGATTTTATCTTGATTTTTTTTTCATCAATTATTTGTGATGTGGCGGTAATTCGCTTATCAATCGAGCAAAGTATTGCCTTTATGCCGTACACAACAAAATGCTCGCCAAACAAAATGACCTTTCCAGGTGCTGAAGCGACAGATTTCATGAAAACACAATCGATGCATATCCTACCACATGATTCTTGTCGCCTGTTGCATCACCGCTTGTAGCATACTTTAGCAACCTTCCTTCTTTTGCTCCAAGCTCTTTGCAGGCCATCATGGTAGACGCAATCGCTCCATATCCGCATGCGCTAACTTGTTTTTCTTGTAAAACTCTGTAAAATTCATCTAAATCTAAATTTAAGATCGGTTTGATTAGGGCAGAGTCCTGTTTGTGGGCAAAATCGTTTTCTTCATAATGTGTAAAATCAGAAGAACCAACAATCATAGTTTTTCGTATCTTTGCAATCTTTGCTATTGCAGAACCAACCTTTTTAGCAGTTTGGTAGTCCTGATTTATCAAAATTATGGGAAGTATCTTGAATTTATGAGAATAAATTTCTTGAAGCATTGGTACTTGAACCTCTAAACTATGATCCCTTGTATGGGAAAAAAAATCTAACTCGATATCTTTGAAAATTTTGTTTATCTCTACAGCACATTCCGAGTCAACTTCTACTTCGCCAAGAGGGGTTTTCCATATGCCTTCCTTCATCACTGCAACATTACAGCCGATTCCATAATGATTCGGGCCTGTAATTATGACAAGTTCAGGCCTTTGTGATGATATAGAGTAAAAAGAATTTGTTGCCACTGGACCAGAATACATGTAACCTGCATGTGGAGAGATGACGCCAAGAATTTTTTCATTGTCTGATGTTGGAGGAATTTTTCCCGGTCCAAAAGGATGCAAAAAACAATCATGTATCGCAGTTTTTAATTCATTTTTTTCTTTTGGATAGAACATGCCAGCAACAGCTGGTGTTCTTACCTGCATTACTTTATTGCCTCGGGGCTCTACCGAATCTTGGTGTAGGTTTCTCTGATTCTTCTTCCAGCTCTTCTTCTGTAATCTTGGTTTCAAAGTCATCAATTTCATATTTCATTGATTCATTTGGTTTCAGCTGACCTTTTTGTAATAGTATCTCTCTTGCTAAAAGCCAGTATATTGCAGCTAGAGATTTTCTTCCTCGGTTGTTTGCTGGAATAATAAGATCAATCTTGGATGTTATGTTATCTGTGTTTGAAATACCGATTACTGGAATTCCGGCATTTGTTGCTTCAAGTATAGCTTGTTCATCAGTTTGTGGATCAGAAATTAAAATTAATTGTGGTTCTATGTAATAGGGCAATAGTGGATTTGTCAGAGTTCCTGGCATGAATCTTCCAAGCATTGGTGTAGCGCCAGTTACCTCACAGAATTTTTCTATTGGCGTTGTTGCATATTCTCTTCCGGAACATACTATCACTCTTGAAATCTCTGCTCGGTTTATGAATTTGGCTGCAGTTTGAATTCTTGCTAGTGTTTTCTTGCTGTCAATAATGTAAAGTCCTTCATTAGTAGCCTTTGTAATAAATGGAACCATGAATTTTGTTTTAACTTGAGTTCCTACCCTTATACCAGTAGATAGAACGTATTTTTCCATATGTTCAAATTCTTCTTGCTTACTCATGTTGTGTTTTTAAATCTCGGCCATTCCATGTATTAAATCATACTCTGTGATACGAAGCAATTCATTGAGCTTTGAAACTCTTTCGCCTCCAACTATACCAACTTTTAGCATCTTTGATTTTGTTGCGATTCCTATGTGTGTTATATGTGAATCTATAGCTTCTCCCGATCTATGTGACGTGATAAGTTTAATCTTGTTTTTATGAGCTTCTTTTGCAAATTCAAGTGCATCATAGAGACTTCCAGCTTGATTTACTTTCAAGATTGCGGCATTGCACGCTTTTAATTTTGCAGCTTTTTTGAGAATCTCTGTATTTGTGACAACCAAATCATCGCCAGTTATCAAAACTTTGGGAAACTTGGAGGTCAGAATTGCCATTTCTTCAAAGGCTTCTTCATGGACTGCATCCTCAGCATAAACAAGTTTGTATTTTTTTATTATTTCTGAGACAAATTCTATTTGCTCTTCAGGAGTGTTTTCAAAACCTTCTCTATCATAAACATATTTCTTTTTTTTTTCATTCCATTGAGTAGAAGATGCAAAATCTACTCCAAGTACAACCTCTTTTCCTAAAGTATATCCCAAATTTTCGCAAGCTTTTGCAGAAAATTCTAGTGCCTTTTGATTGTCTAGTTTAGGGGCCCATCCGCCTTCATCACCACGTCCATTAGTAAATCCGGAATCATTTTTTTGAAGAACTTTTCTTAGTTCTTTATGCACTGTCAAGTTTACCTCTATTGCATCATTTACTGTCTTTGAGCCCTTGGCACAGATCAAAATCTCTTGAATGTCTGGAGTTCCAAGACCCGCATGTGCTCCACCACCTAAAATATTTCCTAGTGGAAAAGGAAACCTCAAGTCAGTATCCTTTGTTAATAACTTGAACAGTGGTATGCCAAGGGCTTTGGCTGCTGAATCTACAGCAGCTATAGTAACTGCAAAAGCAACAGAACCTCCTATCTTTGAATAGTTAGTAGAGGAATCAATTTTCCTTATTGTATCATGAATTGATTTTAAGTTAGAAGGATCAAGTCCTATGAATTTTTTTAAATTTGAATTAAGGGCAACTAGACTTTTTTCTGGATTATTATCAGGAAAGCTTACTGCCTCATGCTTTCCAACACTAGCACCTGAGGGAGCACAAACTCTGCCAAGATGAGATTTATCAGATACAATGTCGACTTCAATTGTTTTACTTCCCCTACTATTGTAGAGTAATCTTCCTTTTATGGAAGTAATTTTCGGCATCCTATTCTAACTCAGATTGCACTTCTTGTTGTCTTCTTCGAATTGCTTCGTAGAATGGAATAACTTGGTGAATTGTTTCAACCGATGTTAACAACATAGCTCTGCAACAATATCTCTTGAATCCAAAAGAATCAAGAACTTTTGCGGGATCTTCTCCAGATTTTACTCTTGTTTGATAATCCCTGAATTTGTCAGCTATTAAATTTCCACAAGTAAAACATCTGACAGGAATTAACATATTTTCAAAAAGTAATCAAGGCTTATAAAAACCATGCATGGGTATTTGCATAATGCGGGAGTCGCCCAGCCTGGCCAAAGGCGCTAGCTTGAGGGGCTAGTATCTTAGGATTTCGAGGGTTCAAATCCCTTCTCCCGCACTTGAAAATTTTTCTAAACAAATCAAATTTGATTATACTCAATGATACTGCAAAATCTGATTACATAATCAATACATGAAATAATTATTCAACATTAAAATAAACAGATTTGATCTTTATTTTTTAAACTTGTTAATTGAATCAATGAGTGCAGAACGTCTTATTTCCTCAGTTACTGCCGCTCTTGCATCCTCGATCAATATTCTATTTACATCAAGTTTTCTTCTGGTTTCATTTACCAATTTGTCATAGATGGCAAAAGGATACAAGGATAGATAGAGATTTTCCATTATTTCAAAGAATTTACTTGCATCCTTAGATTTTCCGGCTCTTATAGAGTCGTAAACTAGTCTTTTTAGTTCACCAATACAATCAAGCAAACCAAGTATGTATGATTCTCCTTTCACTCCAAGGGATTCAGCAGAAGGCATTTCTAATTTTTCTACTATTGCAAGAAACGCAAATGCTTCAACAAGCTCTTGTTCTGACGTCATGAGGTATCGATATAATTCGGCGTTTGATTTTTTTCTTATTTCATCAAGTAGTTTTTTTGCTTTTGCTGCTTTTTCTTTCCCACCAATTATGTCTAATTTATGAATCGAAATTATTGCTTGACTGCATAAGATGATTACTTCACGAGTTCTCTTTATGATGTATTCACGTGAGCTTTGTGTATCTTCTAATGACTTTGATATTTTAGATAACGATGATTTGACATTCTTCAACGACATGGAAGAATAGATAAAAAACTAGGATAAAGTCGTTTGGTAAAGCCCTTATTTGACATTATTTTTGAGTTATCATATGGAAATAACCGTCAAACAAATGATGCAGATAGAAGAAAACGGTCATCAAATGGGCTTTAAAAGAAATTTTATGATGGAAAATGCGGGGGCATCTGTTGCAAGATATTTATCAGAAAAATTTTCAGATATTTCATCAAAAAAAATCCTTGTTTTTGCTGGACTTGGAAATAATGGTGGTGATGCTTTAGTAGTTGCAAGACATTTGGCTGGTTTTGGGTCTGATGTCAAAGTGTTACTGCTTGGAAATCCTGATAAAATAAGAACCGATGAAGCTAGGACAAACTGGGCTATACTTGAAAAAATGAATTCGATAGATTTGGTAATTGCATCTGATATTACTAATCTTGATCTACAAGCGGATATTGCTATTGATGGAATTTTGGGAACAGGAATTTCTGGGAGAATTAGAGAACCATATGCATCAGCAATTGATTCTATAAACAAACTAAAGGTATTCAAGATTGCTATAGACATTCCGTCAGGTCTTGATCCAGATACGGGAAATACAAACGACAAGTGTGTCAAAGCTGATGTGACTATAACATTTCATAAAATGAAAGTAGGAATGCCAAAGAGAAAAGATATGTGCGGAAATATTCTGGTTGAAAAAATTGGTATACCTCCAGAGGCTGAGGTTGGCGTACTATGAAAGTACATCAAATACAAGTTGGAAATATGCAAAACTTTACCTACATTTTAGAGGATGAAGATACTGATACTGCTATTGTTTTAGATCCTTCGTGGGATCTTGAGGAAATCCAAAAGGTGATAGAAAAGAATAATCTGAAAGTAAAATACATTGTAAATACACATCACCATTTTGATCATACTATAGGTAATGAATACATGACAAAAATCACGAGTGCAAAAATAATACAACATAGTGCTTCTACACTAAAGAACGATATGACAGTATCAGATGGTGATAAAATAAAATTTGGAAATTCGGAGCTTACAGTCTTTCATACTCCTGGCCATTCGAAGGATAGTATGTGTCTTGTTGGTGACGGAAAAATTTTTTCAGGCGATACGCTTTTTGTTGGTAACTGCGGAAGAGTTGATCTTCCTGGTGGAAGTGCAAAGGAACTCTATCACAGTTTGTTTGATATTCTTCATAAAATGGATGAAAAACTAGTTCTTTATCCTGGTCATAACTATGGAAGCTATACCTCGTCTACATTAGGAAAAGAAAAAAAGACAAATTTTGTTTTACAGCCAAGAACAGAGCAAGAGTTTCTCGAATTTATGAATAGTGAATAAAAATTGCAAGATATAGAAATTTTAGGAAATACCCAAAAGGGAATTGATTTCGTAAAACGAGTTGAAAATCAAAGATTTGTATTTTCATTAGTAATTTCATATACTGCCACTTGTGAGATACCTGGAATTACTGTTGCTGGAGCAAATCCTGATCTACTAAAGTTTACTGCAGCTGCTGATGCAGAGTTCCTTCATTATGGTTACTGCAAATCTATTGATGCGATACCTATGACTCCTGATGGCAAACCAACTCCGGCACTACTTACTAAAACTGCTCTAGAGGCTGCAAGCATTCCAAGCTTTGTTGTCAATGCAGGAAGCAAGATTGTTCCAAAACTTCCATGTCTAGAACTTGGGTTAGAGTCAGGAAAAAACATTGTACAAGAACCAGGACTTGATCAAGACTCTGTCAAAAAGGCTGTTGAATATGGAAGAATTGTCGGAAGATCTCTTGGTGCTTCAACCGATTGTCTAATAATAGGTGAAAGTATTCCAGGGGGTACCACAACGGCTCTTGCTGTAATGACTGGATTTGGAATACAGGCTGCTGTGAGCAGTAGCATGCCAGAGAATCCTATAATGTTAAAAAAACAAACGGTACAATCTGCATTAAAAAGACTAGAATCTAAAGATCCTTATGACATAATTTCACAACTAGGGGATCCAATGATTCCTACTGTTGCAGGAATACTTGGTACAGCCTCAGAATCTACAAATGTGATTTTGGCAGGAGGCACACAAATGGCAGCAGTTCTAGCATTTGCAAAGCATATTGGTTTTAACGAAACAAACACTGTTCTTGGAACCACCTCATACATCATAAATGATAAGACCGCAAATCTTGTGGAATTAATAAAACAAATCTCTGACATTCCAATACTTGTTGCAAAACTAAAACTAGGTGAATCAAAAATTTCTGGACTGAGATCTTACGCAGAAGGATTTGTAAAGGAAGGTGCTGGAGCTGGCGGTGCATCAATTGCATGCATGTTAAAAACTGGCATAGGATCAGAAAAATTACTCTTGCTAACAGAAAGGGAATACAATAGAGTTACTTCACAGTAACAGACTTTGCTAAATTCCTTGGATAGTCTGGGTCTGTATCCTTTTCAAGTGCAGCATAGTATGCCAAGAGTTGAATCGGAATTATCTCGATAAGGGGGAATAATGCTTCATTAATTTCTGGTATTTCTATCCAGTAATCATATACTTCATTTGGTTTGTTCGAGATTCCAATTATTTTCGCACCACGAGCCTTTATTTGATGAGCACTTGCTAAAGTGTCAACATAAGTGGAATCATTAGGATTTATTATTATTACAAAGACACTAGAATCCATTAATGCCAAGGGCCCGTGTTTTAATTCTCCTCCAGGAAGGCCTTCTGCGTGTATGTAGGTAAGCTCTTTTAGTTTTAGGGATGCTTCTGATGCAATTGCATAATGAATTCCCCTGCCCAGTACATAAATATCAGAAATAGTTTTGAGATTTCTTGCAACATCCTGAATCTTTGTGTGATCAGAAAGTATCTTTGTTGCACATCTGGAAACCCTGTCAAGATCTAATCCAATACAGCCTCCACATAATTTATCGGCAATTTTGTATAAAATAGAAAGTTGTGCGGTGAAACTCTTAGTTGCAGCAACACCAATTTCAGGTCCACAGTTCAAGCCAATAGAAATGGAGGCTGATTGTACTAGTGATGAGGTCATTGTATTAACAATAGAAATGATTTTTGCCCCTTCTTTTTGAGCAATTTTCACAGCCTCTAAAACATCTGCGCTTTCTCCACTTTGAGAAAGTGCAATAAGAATAGATTGTTGATCAAAATTGTTTGGAGAATGGGCTACCTCACTAGATAATATCGACTCTATCTTTATTTTTGCATATTTTGAAAAAATATGTTTTGCTACAAGAGTTGCATTATAGCTTGTACCGCTTCCGGTCAGGTAAAGATTTTTTGCATGTTTTACAAACTCTGTTGTCAAATCAAGCTCCATTCTCGTGGATTCTCCTGCTTTTAGTATTGTATCTGGCTGCTCAGAAATTTCCTTAAGAGTAAAGTGTGCGTAATCTCCCTTGTATACGTCTGCAAGTTCTTTTGAAATTTTGGTTACTTGATGTTGTACTGGATTGCCACCAAAATCAAAAAATTGAATTCCATTTATATTAATGATGACAAACTCTCGGTTGTCTGGATAAATCACTTCATCAGTGTGCTCCACAAATCCTAAAACATCACTTGAAATGAAATAACCATTTTTTCCTACACCGATGATTAGTGGCTCGTGAAATCTTGCTGCTGCAAGTGTACCATCTTCAAACACTGCAACAAAAGCATAATTTCCTTTCAAAGTTGCAACAGTCTGAATCATGGATTTTTTAATGTCTTTTGTTTGATCAAAATTTTGCTGCAAAAGATTTGCTATGACTTCACTATCTGTTTCGCTTTTAAAGACATACCCTTTTTGTTGTAATTCTTTTTTTAATTCTGCAAAATTGTCGATTATTCCATTATGTACTATGGCAACTTCGCCAGAACCTGACGGATGTGGATGTGCATTTGTTTCAGTTACACCACCATGTGTTGCCCATCTTGTATGGCCTATTCCAACTGAACCAGAAAGCATGTCAAGCTTTACTGCATTGTTTACTTCAACAACTTTTCCGACACCTTTTCTCAAAGTTATCTGATTGCCTGAGATTGTGGCAACACCAACACTATCATATCCTCTATATTCCATACGTTTTAGCCCTTTGACCAGAATTGGTGCAGCTGAACCGTCTCCAAGATAGCCAATTATTGAACACATGTGATGGTGATCTACTACCCTCTTGATAATAATAATTGTGTGTAAGTTATATTACACTTGTGGCTGTTCAGTGATAACAGCTTCAACTTCTTGTTTTTTTAGATGTCCATAGTTTATTCCTGAAACAAAATGAATTTCGTTTTCTTCATCTACTTTAACGATATATGAAGGAATTGTAACTACTCTATCTCTTATCATTACATGACCATGTACTACTGCCTGTCTTGCTTGATACGGGCTTTTTATCAAACCCTTTTTCTGAACCATGGTTTGTAATCTACGCGATAGTAAATCGGTTACTTTTAAATTTAAAACATCATCAAGTGTAGAGTTCTCTCTTACAAATCCCACCTTGGATAATGATTTCATCAACGTTGGTTCTTTTTTCTCTCTCAGTTCTTGAGTTAGAGCTAAAAGTGATCTTGCCTGTTTTCTCACTCTAGATAATTCGGTATGTGCTTTCCAGAGCTCTCTTTTATTTTTCAATCCAAAAGTTCCTAATACATAAAGCTCCTCATTTAGTAGATCATAGTTTAGTGGACGTTTTGGTTTTCTCCAAATTTTTCGTGAATTCTTAGGATCTCCCAATCAAATCACCTATTTTGTTGGTTTCTTCTCAGCTGGTTTTGTAGCCGCTGGTTTCGAATCTTTTGTTGGAGCTGCAGCACCGCCCTTTGCTGGAGCCGCTGCTGGAGCTGCAGCACCGCCCTTTGCTGGAGCCGCTGCTGGAGCTGCAGCACCTTCTGCTGGAGCTGCAGCACCCTCTGGAACTGCACCTGGTGGAAGAACTTTGCCTCCTTTACGAACTCCGACTGCACCACCCTTTCTTCCGGTTGTACGTGTCCTCTGACCTCTAACCTTTAGTCCATAAGTGTGACGAAAGCCTCTCCAACTGTTTGTATTTTTTTCCCGCTCTATATCATTTCTAACATTAAATTCTATATCTGAAGTAATCAAGTGCAAGTTTTCTCCAGAGTCAATATCTTTCCGTCTATTTAGAAACCACGGAGGTACATTAATTGATGATGATGGATTTTTCATTATCTTTTCTATTTCTTCTACTTGAGATTCGGTAAGAAATCCAATATTGCTATTCTGGTCTATCTTAAGAACATCTAAGATTGCTTTGGCAAAGTTGTAACCTATTCCTCTTACCTGACTTACTCCTATGATCATTTTTTTCGCTCCAGGAACGTCTTTTCCTGCAATCCTGACAATGTGTCTATATTCTTGTGAAGACAAGTAAAACAAAATTTCCTATAACCCCGATAAAAACTATGCTAAAGCAAACAATACTTTAAATCGCATTTAGGCTAATTTAGCATATTGACGCAGGAATTTGAAAATCTTGTAAGACGAAGCTATTCTTCAACTCCAAAATATACTGAAATAATGGCAGGTCTCCCTGAAGATTATATACAAATCAAGACTCTAGGCGATCTTTTAGAAATTAACTACAAAATAGTTGGAGCTAAAGAACAACTTCGACAAAACCTAATTTCAAAAATGTTGACGAATGAGATCAAATATCCAGAAATTATTGGATTTGAAGATGATGTAGTTCCAGCACTGGATAGAGCAATCTTGGCATGTCATGATGTAATGCTAGTTGGACAAATTGGCCAAGCAAAAACAAAGATTGCTTACACTATTTCTAAGAATCTGTTGTCACCAATACCGGTTATCAAAGGAAGCATAACAAATGATTCACCAATGGATCTGCCACAAGACGAGATGATTTCATTATTAGAAGATAAAGAAAGTACAACATTGGTTCCAAAATTTTACATGGACTCTGAAAGTATGGAAAAAATTCGTAACAATAAACTTAATACTAAAATTGAATGGATTGAGGGCAAGTACAGATACAAGTATGTGCTTGCTACACCTGACATATCTGTCAAAGATCTTGTTGGACAAATAGATGCAATTAAAATTACAAAAAAAGGAACAGAGATTTATCAGATTGAATCCTATTCACCAGGTCAATTGATGCAAGCAAAACACGGTCTTTTTTGCATAGATGAATTACCAGTGCTTGATACAAGAAAGCAAGTTGCACTACTTTCGGTTCTTCAGGAAGGCAGATTTACAACTGGTGCTTATCCTGTTATATTTGAACCAAAGACAGTCTTTTTTGCAACTGCAAACCCAATTGACTATACCCATTCTGGTAAGATAATAGAGCCTCTTTATGACAGACTAAAAAGTCACATTCACACCCACTATCCAAAATCAATAGAAGATGAAATGTTAATCATAATACAAGAAGCAAAAATCTCAAAATCATTCATTCCAATTTTTATGTTAAGAATTTTGGCAAAAATAATTCAAGATGCACGTGTAAGTAATGAAGTAAATCAAGACAAGGGAGTAAGTGTACGCATGGGTGTGCATAGCCTTGAGCTTTTAGTTGGTGAATCTGAGCGAACACGAGCTGTGTCACACAAAGTTCTTGCAATTCCGCGACCTTCTGATATTTTTTGCATCGGCCAAGCTACAAAATTTGAGCTTGCAGAAATGGATGACACCATTGCAAATAGAGAGAAAGTACTCTACAATTTAATTTCAATATCACTCAAAGAGACTTCACTTGAATATGTAAAAGGAACTGATCTATCCATACTGGAACAAATTAAACAAGAATTTGCGGGCAAGACATTTCAAGTTTCTCAAAAGATCCTAGGAACAAATAGCATGCAAACTTCGTATGAAAACCAACTAAAGAATTTTGAAACTATGAGAAATTTGATTGAAACAATATGTGAAAAAATATCCGAAGAACAAAAAGAATTTGAAAAAAAAATACAGAGACATAATATAAGATCTGAATATCTCTCTATATCTGATAGTGCAAAAAGTGAACTAAAAGCTGCAATAACAGAGTTGGTGCTAGAAGGATTATGTGCAATAAATCCAAAAATCCTTGACAAAAAAGAGGCGGGTTTTGTTGCAGCCTAGTTCCAAAAACTTTGTCTATTTTTTAAATCAAGAAAATAACAATAAAACATCCAATACTGAGGTATCAAACATCATGCTACAAAAAATCCTTCAGACAATGGCAAAGCAAGCTCTAAAAGAAAAAACACCTAACGTTCAAGAACTTGATCGCATCTTAGAGGGAATTGTTCAACAATCTCATGAAAAATCAGAAATACAACAAAATCAGGAAGAAAAAGAAATAGACATTCAAGGAACAGGTAAATCAATCACTAAATACTTGCAAAAAATTGGTTATCTCAAAGAAGAAAAAAAATGGCTAACAAATAAGGCATTTTTTGAGATTGGGGCAAAACTACTACATGATGTAATGAAGTCAATAAGTGAAGGGGGATTTGGATTCCATGAAACAAAAAATGTTGGTGCAGGAAGTGTAATCATGGATACTACAAAAAAGCTAGAACTTGGTGACGATATAAGAAATCTTAACGTTCCGCAAACTATACTGAACTTGATTCAAAGAATTAAAAAATCTTCAGAAATCAAATTTCCAATCTCTCTAAATATTGATGATTTTGAAGAATTTGAGACAATTGAAGAGACCAAAGTCGCTGTTGTATATTGTATCGATCTTAGCTCTACGATGAAATATTCTGTTAATTCAGGAGAAGGAAGCAGAATAGAAGCTGCAAAAAAAGCACTTTGGGCTTTGTATGTTTTAAATAAAAAATTTTTTCCTAATGATTCTATTTATGTAGTTGGTTTTGGTTCTCTTGCATCAGAAGTAGATCCTTATGATATTCCATATTTGAAAACATATGATGCAAATGATAATTTTTTACATTACACAAATTATCAGGCCGCATTTAGACTCGCATTCAAAATTTTAAAGCGTGATGGTTCTCAAAATAAAAGAATAGTAATGATAACAGATGGTCAACCAAGTGCCAGTTTTATTGACAATGAATCTCAAAAAAAGGATATACTTTCTGACAAGCCATACTCTCACTTTTACAAACCTGATGATGCGACCCTTTTGAAACTACAAAATGAACGCGATATAAAATTGGATATGGGTGGAGAAATGGTGTATCTTTGTTACCGATATAGACAGGTCGATCCAGTAATAAATGCCAAAACTCTCTTTGAGGCAAAAAAATGTAAGCGTGAAGGAATTGAAATTGATACTATTATGGTAAGTGAGGAAGTTGAACTTTTGAGTTATGTAGAAAGCTTGGAGAGGCAACTTAAAGGAAGGGCATATTACATAAACCCAGAGAATATTGATAAGATATTGATTACCGATTTCATTTCAAATAAGAAGAAAACATTGAATTCAAAGTGGACATAGTAAAAATGGATAAAAATTATGACAAACAAAAAATGCTAGAAATTTTAGTAAATCCAGACGTTTCTATAATATTATTAGAACTTGAAGATGGAAGCAAGGACTCTTCATATCTTGTGGAAAAATTACAGATATCAGACATGGAAATAAAAGAAAGATTAGCATATGTAATACAATATGGTTTTGTTAAACTAGATCTGGATGAAAATAAAACCATCTACACTGTTAATAAGGAAAAACTAAATGATATTATGGAAATGGATGAGAACTTTTCAGGAGTTGTCTCCGGCTTAACTGAACTTGATCAATATCTTAATTGATGTTAGTCTTACCACGATTCTTCACAAGATACATTATTCCTACTGCAAGTCCACTCAGACCTGCTATAAGTAGAATAAAACTACACATGTCTATTAATGCTATGTTTTGTGGATAATTTCCTATCGCTGCCAAAATCTGGGCTTCACGTGATCCTTGATTTTCAATTTGTATTTTGTATGTTCCACTAATAGAAATAATGAAATTTTCTTGGAGTGGGTTTTTTGTTATTGACTTTGATATAATTGTCTCGCCTACAGGATTTAAAATACTTACTTTGATATTGTCATCTTCTTGAAAATCTGTAACTTGAACAGAATAAACACCATTTTGATTCTTTAATGGATCAAGATCTTTTGTTAATATCATAGATGTATCAGGCAAAAGATTTTGCTGTTCATTTATAACACTCCACTTTATTAATTGAGATTCATAAAATGTGAGTGCAATTCCAATAATTACCAAAATTGCGCTGATTATAATAATTAGCTTGAATTTTTTCACAGCAAAAGTTGAAGATAACCCTAGTTAAAACTTGGGATTGTACATAAGAAAATTGAAAATTTAAAAAATGTATTTAGTTGTAAAATTAGATTAATTTTTCTACATTATGTACAAATCATTCGACAACAATATTTGCAAGTTCTGTGGATCATGTAAACGTAGAATGAATTTGTGCAAGATTGTAGCCTTTACTCTTATTGTACTTCTTATGATTACACCACTTTCAGTCATTAATGTACATGCTTATTCTGATCATCCAGATCTGTTTGTATCTGCAGAAAATAGTACTTTTGAAAATCATTTTTCAGGAGCAATGGTGATAGAAGTAGTTGTAAGAGATAGTAGTATCAGTCAACTTGACCAACAACTGGGTGAACCAACTGTTACACTAAATGGAACCCCGCTTAGGATGGTGCAAGGTTCTAGTGGAGCTTGGTATGCATTTTTTGCCAACGTAGATAAAGCAAAACAAGCAGATCAAATTTCATCAACAGGGGCAGATGGACAAAACTTAGATTTTGGGGCCTTTTGTGATAGAAGTACTGATCCATCAATACTAGGAACCAGTTTTTCACAAACTGACGGTGTTGCAATTCCTAATAATGGAATAGCTGGTGCAACTCAAGGCACAGCATCATTTACTGCATGTACAGGTGTTCTTGGTGCTCCTATTAGCCAAATGGGTGTAATTAGAAATCCGCCTAGTCTTAACATGAACTCTGGTGTAGGAACTGGTCAGATTGGGATAAATCCTAATGCATGGCCGCTTATCCAGCTTTTTACTTTTAGTAATAATGTAACTATAGAATATGATAAAGCGGGAGGTTCTGAAACTGTAAACCTCACATATGATGATATGACTGACATTTCCATGAAACTTGATAGAACTGGTTATCCGCAAGGTTCTGATGTCTTTGCAACAATAAATGACATGCAACTCAATGAAGATCCTACCTCTGTAAATTCTTGGACATTCAATGTTAATTCACCAGTGGCAACCTTCTATCAAGCATTTCCAGAATCTGGTTCTGCACCTACAGGTTCGGATTTAGTAAACTTGTATCCAAATCTTGGCAGCTTGGGTTTCAAAGATAATGGACATGTTGAAATGAATTTGGGTTCTGTTGCAGAATTGAAAACGAACCAACTCCAAACTGCTACATCAATCACAGGTGGAGCTACTTTTAACAAATTAGTGACATTTGTAGAAACTGCACCAAATTCAGGAATTTTTGAAAGCTCGTATGCCAGTAAATCTATAATTGGAATTTTAAGTAATGCGCCAAGATCTCAATCGGCTTCAATATCTTACAATTCTAATTCGGCTTCAATACTGTCTGGGACTGTTAATGCAGACCTGTCTGTTGGCAATCCTAGCGGACAATTAAATCCTGGTCAAAAAGAAACTATAACACTTGCAGACAGTAATCAAAACTTTAACGCAGCAGTAATTGAACATCTGGATGATTTTCGAAGCTCTACAATAATTCCTACACTAAAGTTTGGAAATCCGGTTACTTTGAATAGTGCCTCAAACGTAAATTTTTATCCAAATTCAACTGGCTTTGCTGGAGGAATGTCAGCATCATCTAATGTACCTGATTCAAATTCTGCTAGATTGATAATTGATACTACCACTTTACCCAATGGTCCTTTTAAGAAAATTACATTAAACCTTGGGATCACAGAACAAACTCTGAAAAGTCTGTTTATTGATGTTAATCAACCAAACTCAGGTGGAACTAATTGGATAAATTACGATATACGATCATTTCAACAACAACTTGATGTTAATTCCCTTTCGGATACAAGTATGACGCTTTACTTTGGTGCCTTAGGAAATAATCCGGTTCAAATCTTGGCACCAGGAAGTGTATCTTCTGGAAATGGCCTTGTTCAAATAACTGATGCTAATGTAGCTGCAATAAATCTGATATCTCCATCATCTCCAGTGTTTTTAGAAATTAATTTTGACACATCTGGTAATCCAGTAAACGGAGGTGTAATTTCAAGTGAAACAGATACTCAACCAATTGTATTTGATCTGTTTTCTTTTGGGAACCAGAATAATCAAAAAATAAACAATGCGATATACAGAGCTGAACTACAAGAAACCTCAAGTAATTCTGGTCTTTTTACAGGAACTATAGAATATGTTGTTACAAATCAATTAAATCAATACGATCCTAATTTGATCAAAAGCCTTCGTACATTTGGTCAAGATATCAAATTTCTGGTAAATGATCAACTCACAGAGAACAATGGAATGCACCTTTCAATCTCTGATGTTTCAGCTTCTGGCGATAATAAAATTACAACTTTACACTCTGATATCCAGACACACACAGGAATAGTTACACTTGACTCACAAAGCTATGGTCTTGGCCAACCTGTCACTATAACTCTAAATGATCCAGATCTTAATACAGATACAAATACAATTCAGACATATACTACAGTAAATGATCCTAATTCTCCTGCGGATGATACAGTGGGAGATTCAAGCGGTAACGTACTCTTAGAGGTTTGGATTAAAGGATTTAGATTTCATCACTGTACCGTAAGCGGTATGTCACACGGTGGTCTTGCTGCCACAGGATTTGCTCTTACTGAAACTGGTCCAAGTACTGGAATTTTCAAAGGAAGTTTTGGCATGCCAACACAAATTTGTAATGAAGATGGAACCGCACTGATCTCTCCAACAGGTGGAAGTGTTCAAATATGGTATCATGATTTCAGAGATGCTTTTGGACGATCAGTGGTTGAAGGCTTGTCTTCTTCTTCATCTCCTACGCAATCTTACACTTCTTCAACACAATCTTCTACAACTCAACAGTCAATTGGAACTATAGCACATAAAATTAGCATAACTCCTCAGATAA
>Ga0307471_100000468_pt1 | contig 20636 bp, 22 predicted proteins | sample atmos_gasesAM3C__2_FD_204566 | JGI IMG/M metagenome (GOLD analysis project Ga0307471, IMG submission 204566) | Hardwood forest soil microbial communities from Morgan-Monroe State Forest, Indiana, United States - atmos_gasesAM3C_515 | ecosystem: Environmental > Terrestrial > Soil > Temperate...
TCCGGTCCGCGCCCGATCGTGATCGCCTCGTCCACCAGTTCATGTGTAAAGCCCGAAATGATGAGTTTTGGCATGCCTCTGACTTTAACCGATGAAGAGAGCGGGACAAATAGCGCGCGCATGGCGATTGACCGCGCACAACCAGACTCGGATAGTGGCGCTTCCATGGTCATTGAGTTGACGCGCAATTTTTGCATCATCGCGCACATCGATCACGGCAAGACAACGTTGTCGGACCGGTTACTGGAGAGCACGGGCACGATCCAGGAACGCGAGAGGCAGGACCAGCTTCTCGATTCGATGGACCTGGAGCGAGAGCGAGGGATCACGATCAAAGCGCATCCGGTGACGATGCGCTATACGAGTAAGTCGGGTGAGACTTATCGTCTGAACCTGCTCGACACGCCGGGGCATGTCGATTTCGCGTACGAAGTTTCGCGCAGCCTGGCTGCGTGCGAAGGCGCATTGTTGGTGATTGATGCTGCGCAAGGCGTGGAAGCGCAAACTGTGGCGAACGTTCACCTGGCGCACAAACAGGGGCTAACGATTGTTCCGATCATTAACAAGATTGATCTGCCGAATGCCGACGTCTCTTCGGTGCAACGGCAGTTGGAAGAGATTCTTGCAATTCCGGCGGAAGAAGCAATCCAGGCCAGCGCGAAGCTTGGGATAGGCATCGACGAAATTCTCGAAGCGATCGTGAAACGCATCCCGCCGCCGGAACTGCCGCCGGACCATACGCTGCGCGCCCTGGTTTTTGATTCCGTGTTTGATGTTTATCGGGGCGTGGTCGGCTATGTGCGCGTGGTCTCGGGAACAATGGAAGCCGGTCGCGGGATCATGTTAATGAGCAACACCGCTCGTTACGAGATCAAGGAAGTGGGCGTGTTTACGCCTAAGATGCGCGTCCAGGAACGGCTGAATCCCGGTGACGTGGGTTATTTCATTGCAAACATCAAATCAACTGCCGACATGAAAATCGGCGACACGATCACCGATCAGCGGCACCCCGCGTCCGAGCCGCTGCCCGGCTTTCAAGAAGTTCATCCGATGGTGTTCAGCGGGATCTATCCGATTAACACCGGCGATTTCGAACATTTGAAGACTGCGATTGGCAAACTTCGCCTGAACGATCCCGCGTTTGTTTATCAACCAGAAAGCTCGGTTGCGCTAGGTTTCGGATTTCGCTGCGGGTTCCTCGGGTTGCTTCACATGGAGATCATTCAGGAGAGGCTCCGGCGCGAGTACAACATGGACATAATCGCGACCAGCCCCAGCGTGGTGTATGAAGTGTTGACCACGCGCGGCGAAAAACTCTTGATCGATAACCCGGCGCATCTTCCGAATCCGAGCATGATCGCAGAAATCCGGGAGCCGATCGTAAAGGCGTACGTGCTTTGCCCCAATGAAAACATCGGTGACATCCTGCAATTGATTCTGGAGAAGCGCGGCCAGATGGAACACACCGAATCGCTCGACACGCGTCGCGTAATGTTGCATTGCGAATTGCCGCTGAACGAAATTCTTGTCGATTTCAACGACAAGATTAAGAGCATCACGCGCGGCTATGGCTCGATGGATTACGAGCACGCCGGTTACAGGCCGGCGAAGCTGGTGAAGCTGGATCTTCTTGTGAACGGGGAACCCGTTGATGCGTTCTCGACCATCGTCCACAAGGATCGCGCCGAGGCGCGTGGACGCCAGTTGGCAGCCAAACTCAAGGAAGTGATCCCGCGTCAGCTCTACGCCGTTGCAATTCAGGCCGCGATCGGCGGGAAAATTATTGCGCGCGAGACTGTTTCCGCTTTACGAAAAAATGTCACCGCGAAATGCTACGGCGGCGATATCACTCGCAAGCGGAAATTACTGGAGAAACAAAAAGAAGGAAAAAAACGGATGAAGAGCATCGGAAAAATCAACATCCCTCAGGAAGCATTCATCGAAGTGCTTAAGGCGCAATGAACCTGTTTGTCATGTCGACGGAAGTAGAGACATCTCTGGATTCCGCTCCAAAAATAAAAGATTTCTCGACGTCGCTCGGAATGACCGAACGGTAGTCGATTCAATTCATGTTTACGCCGCGCCACATCAAGCACAGCCGCCTGCTTCTGAGGCATGCCCGGAAGTACCTTCGTTACAAGCACGATAAACTCAGCGGTACGGACCGCGAACAAATCGTCTCCGACATGCAGATGCTTCGCGAAGCCCTGCGCTTGAGAGACCGGCAGAAAATTCACAGCGCAGCGGAGACACTTGATAAGACGCTCCACAAACTTACACCGGTGACGTGGGAATCGCATTGGCGAGAAAATTGCGAAGTGATTTTGGTTGCGATCGTAATAGCGGTGGGGATTCGCTCTTATTTTCTACAGCCGTTCAAAATTCCGACCGGCTCGATGCAACCGACGTTAAACGGGATTATCGGTCATCCGAGCACCGAGCCGCCGCCAAATATTCTGCGACAAATCGTGGATTTCATTGTTCTGGGTCGCAATTACATCGACGTCGTTTCGCGCGAGGACGACCAGATTTTCGAGATCGTGCCGAAGAAAGTAGCCTTCTTTTTTACTTTTTCGCGATTGGTGTGTGAGCGGCAAAGCTTTCTCGTATACGCCCCGCCCGACACGCTTCGTCAGGATTTCAACGTGTTTCCCGGTCGGCTTTGTCATGCCGGCGAAGTTATCGCAAGGGGTGCCATCGACACGGGCGACCAGGTGTTTGTGGACAAGTGCAGCTACAACTTTGTAACGCCGCCTAACGGGGATGTTTTCGTTTTCAGAACAAATGGTATTCCGGCGATTCGCCCGGATCCGATCGCCGGACCGCCGTTTTACATCAAACGGTTGGCCGGTCTGCCCGCCGACCAGTTGCGCATCGATCCGCCGTCTCTCTACATAAACGGCAAAAAAGCCGAGGGCTACGGTTTTGAGCGGGTGATGTCGGCGCGACCGCCGTACCGCGGGTATGCGCTCGGCCAACAATATTTGTCCAAACCTGATCAGACGTACACGGTGCCGCGCGAGGGTTATTTCGCCCTGGGTGATAACAGTTATAACAGCTTCGACAGCCGTTATTGGGGACCGGTTCCAGAGGAAAATCTGGTTGGCCGGGGCTTGTTTGTTTACTGGCCATTTTACCCGCATTGGGGACTTATTCGTTAGGCCGATGACGGAGTGATGGACTAATGGAGTGCTGGTCTGATGTTCTGACTCCCATTACTCCATTACCAATATTTGCTGACGTAGGGCAAGCCATTCCGGGCGTTTACGGGTGGATTGGGCTTTGCGGTGGTTACGCGCTAATAATGTTTTTCGCACCCGTGCGGCGAGCGCTCGTTGACGGAATTCATTGCCTTCGGCGTTACCAGCGGATCTGGATCACGTTTGCGTTCCTTGGATTCGGCTACTTCGTCTTTCAGTTTGTCACTTTCACGCCTATCAGGAACTGGGCGGACTTGGAGCTGAGCCAGATCACTTCATTACCGCAGTGGGCTTGGCCGAGGTTGAGTGAGATATGGATGGAGACTCTATTGCCTGCGCTAGAGGGCGTGGCGGGAATTTTCGACAACGCCACGACCACCTATCCGCTCTCCGTTATCGCCGCGGTGCTGATGATCGTGAACTGGCGCGGACTGCACGGCGCGTTAGTGCGAGCTCTGCGGAAACGCTATGGCTTCCGGGGTTATCTCGTTTACTTGATTCTGTTGCTAAGCGCGCTGGCGTCGCTGCTGAAGCCTGTCGTCTTCTGGCGATTGCCGGAATGGAGTGGCCTTGTGCCCGCAGCCGGCCTGCTGCGCGTGTCGGCTACAGTGGACGCGGCTGCATTTATTTTCGAATATCTCCTGGGCGTTTATATCCAAGTCTATCTCATCACTGTGTGTCTGGCCTGGATAAGGGGCTTGAGCTTTGAAGAGGGCGAACTGTTCCGCTTCGCGATGCGGCGGTTCAGTTACGTGTTGGAATGGGCGGGCATTGTGGTTGCAGTCAGCACGTTGATCCTCCGGCTGCCCCTGTTGCTTGCCTACTTCATCAACATCCCGCGAGTCCTCGATTACCTCCCCGTCGCGCGGGTTCTTATGAGCGGGTTGATTATCGCGTTTTGTTCGGTCCAAATCTCGCTGGCGCTGCACAATGAAACACTGATTGAAGCGATGCGCGCGCACGTTCACTTCATCCAACAAAATGCCGCCCGTCTCGCATGGTTTCTTGTGATTTGCGGGATCCACTTTTATGGCATCATGGCGTGCGACGCCATCCTGCGCGGAGCGATCGCCGACCGATTGGGCGCGCTCTTCCTGTGGAAGATCAGTTTTGCGTGTCTGCGAGGCGTGGTCGCGGGCTGGCTGTTGGCTTCATGGGTCTGCCTGTTTCGACAATGCGAAACAGGCAGAATTCACCAGGAGAAATGGATTCAATATTGATCCAGCGGGTTGCGAGACGGCGAACGTGAATGCTGCTACCATCACGCGCCAGAGCAAATCGAATTTGGCCCTGGCTTTTATTTCGTTAGGCCGTGAGCGCAAACGTGACATCACGATTTTCTACGCGTTTTGTCGTGTGGTCGATGACATAGCCGATTCGCCGGAACTCAGCGTTATCGAGAAACGAGTGCGTCTGGCGAAATGGCGCCAGATGCTTCGCGCCGACGCTCCGGACGAGCCGCTGCTCGCGCGCGATGTGCGGCAATTGATGCACAAATATTCGCTTTCACCCAATATGCTCGAGGAAATTATTGCCGGAGTGGAAATGGATTTGAGCATCGTGCGATATCCCACGTTTAAAGAGCTTCGTGTCTATTGTTACCGAGTCGCCAGCGCAGTTGGGCTGGTCAGCATCGAGATCTTTGGTTATCGCAATCCGCGTTGCCGAGAATACGCGATCGACCTCGGGCTTGCCCTGCAAATGACAAACATTATTCGGGACCTCTGGAAGGATTTTCAGGCCGGGCGCATTTATCTGCCGCAGGAAGATCTGGGACGGTTCCACTATTCGGAAGCAGACCTGGCGAAACGACAATACAACGAGCACTTCCTCCAGTTGATGCAATTCGAGGCGGCGCGCGCTCGTGAGTTCTTCGGCCGCGCGCTAGCTGAACTTCCGCCTGAGGATCGCCGGGCGATGGCGCCCGCAGAAATCATGTGCTCCATTTACCGCGCGCTGCTTCGGCGAATTGAGCTGGACAAGTTTCGAGTTTTCGAAAAAGAATACCATTTGAGCAAGCTGGAGAAGGCAGGCCGGATCACGGAGCAGTTGTTCAAATCTTTTTTGAATTTGCCGCGTCGAGCATCCGTCTGAGTCCCTGGCTGCGAAACATTACAAGGACAAACCTATGAAAATGAAATCTCTGAAAATTCTGTCGGCGATCACGATTCCGTTGTTTGTGCTCGGCACAACGCTTTACGCGCAAGGCACGGACAGTCGCATAGGCAGTATAGCACGTGAACGGGGTGAACACGCGGCGGTTCCAGCTACCGCGATTACGAAAGCAGACGCTGAAAAAAAGTATCCACCGCGGGGCGGGAGTTACCCCGTCGGTCAGCGAGATCCTCACGATCCATCCGGTGTTGTTGGCAGTCCATATCCGCCGCATGAAAAGTATGACTGCTCTAAAATTGCACACGGTGGATTGGTTCTGGACACAAAAGTGAGCAAAGTCTTTGTAAGACCGTAAGTCGCCCTACATCCAAACTACGTCAGCTCTCGGGCGGAGTGGCCAGCTTGAACCGCGCAACAACTGTGTCTATCTGCGGTTCATTGGTTATTAACTGTCATTTTATGAAAACAAATGTTGGTCTGATTTTTTCAGGAATTTCGTTGAGTTCTCTTCTTTTGAGTTCCTGCGACACTCCGGTTGGGCAGGGCGCGGCATGGGGCGCTGCGACGGGCGCCATCATCGGTGGTGCGGCGACCGGCAATGTCCGCGCGGCGTCAATCGGTGCCGCGGCAGGAGCGGCAGCTGGCGCTTTAACCGGCAAGATTGTCCAGGAGAATCAAGCTGCCGGATATGGCCCGCCGCCGCCAGGCGGTTATCCCTATGCACGCTGGACGGGGAGATCGGGATTTTTCTACAGCCCTTATACAGGTCGCGTCTACGATCTCCGCGGTGTGCCGCCCGGCGGACTCACTCGCGACGTTGATACGGGTCGCCTTTTCCGCAGGCCATAGTTGGGACGCCGTGCTGCGGGCGCATTGAGTGCTTCAACGCGCTTGCGCCTGCAGCTTGTCGACCAGCGCTCGCGCTTCGTCTGTCATGTTGAGTAATTCCGGCCATGGTCGGTGATAGTTTTCCCCCGGTAATTTGCGCGTCGCATCAAACCCCATGTGGGAACCGATGTTCTGTTCGCTCGGCGCGTGATCGAGCGAGTCGCTTGGATTTTTAATGACCGTAGTGTCCCGGGCGGGATCGGTATTCGCGCATAATCGAAAAAGCACTTCGCTCGTGTTATGCACGTCGCAATCTTCGTCCACTGCGATCATGTACTTGCTGAACATCATTTGTCCCATTCCCCAGAGCCCATGCATCACTTTGAAAGCCTGATACGGGTATTGCTTCCGAATGCTCACAAAAACCAGATTGTGAAATACCCCTTCGGGCGGCAACGTAATGTCCACAATCTCCGGAAAATTCATCTTGAAGACCGGCAGAAGAATTCGAACGGAAGCGTCGCCGATGTAGAAATCTTCCATTGGCGGTTTGCCGACGATCGTTGTCGGGTAAATCGCATCCCGGCGGTGCGTGATCGCGGTCAGATGGAAAACGGAGTAGTTTTCGACTGCGGTGTAAAACCCGGTGTGATCGCCAAAGGGTCCTTCCGGGCGCATGTCGCCGGGCTGTACATAACCTTCTAAAACGAAGTCGACGTCCGCCGGCACGTCCAGGTCAATGGTTTTGCAGGGAACCAGTTCGATTGATTTTCTTCGCAGGAACCCGGCAAATAACAGTTCGTCCAAACCATCCGGCAACGGTGCGGTCGCCGCAAATGTGTAAACCGGATCGCCACCCAGCGTGACAGCCACCGGCATTCGCTCACCGCGTTCGTAGTAACGTTTGCCGTGGCGCGCGCCGACCTTGTGAAGCTGCCAATGCATCCCCGTCGTGCGCTCGTCGTACACTTGCATTCGGTAAATGCCCACATTGCGCGCGCCGGTTTCCGGATCGCGCGTATGCACATTTGGCAGAGTGATGAAACGCCCGCCGTCTTTCGGCCAGCATTTGAGGATGGGCAGATCGCGCAACGAAAAACCCCCGCCACGCTCGATTTCATGCACCACGTCCTGGCAAGGCGCGTCGTGCACTGATTTCGGCCGGGCATGCAGCAGATGAATTCCCTGTTTAAGTAAATTCCAGCCTTCGCGCAGATCTGTGGGCGGTTTTGCTTTCAGGATGAGCTGAATTTCCCGCGCGACATCTTCAACGTCGGAAACCTGTAATGCCATGGCCATGCGGCGGCGCGATCCCATCGTGTTGATAGCCAACGGGAATTCCGATTTTTTCCCATCCACAATGGGTTGCTCGAACAGCAGAGCTTTTCCGCCGCCAGGCGATTTCATCTCGCGATCCGCCCATTCGGCAATGAGCAGTTCGGTGTCGACAGGGATCGCGACGCGTTTCAGTTCGCCCGCTTGTTCCAGAGTATCGAGGAACTGTCGAAATGAGCGATAAGCCATTGGATCAGACCCGCCAGAATATTCATCGCTTACGCGCCAGAACGCGACAGAATTTTTGATCGGCGCTAGTGCGATGTGACGTATTGATACGACACTACTTTGCCGTGGGCGAAAGTGACGATCTTGCCAGGATAAGGGATACTTGGCGGAAACCACGAATAACAAAAGGGATCGTACAAAGGCGCACCGAAATATTCGTCCAAGGGCTCGAATGGGTAGTACGGACAGGTGGCATAATAAACGTAAACCCAAGTCTCCGTCGGACCGCCGCCCATGTTACCGATAATTTTTCGATCGGGCGAACCCCACGCCAGCCACACGGCGGGTCGTGACATCGCGATGCGAATTTGTCCCTGAGTTACAAGCGCCTGGTCTCTGCGTGAAATACTCTGGTAAATATCTGGATGCGCAGAGATTCGTGTTTGCGGCGTTGAACAACTGGTGAGAATTAGCGCGCCTGTAGCGACACTGAGCGTCGAAATCCGGCGGAAAAATCGACGCTTCATGCCGCCAGCAAATCATACCGCCCGCTGACTTGGCAAGCCAAACTGCAGTTATGGCGGAGTCAGGTACCGGAAGAACACAACTCTGCCGTTGGAGAAGGTGACGCCTCTTCTCGGGTAAATGAACTTTGGTGGAATATATGACCAATCGAACGGTCCGTAATAGTACGGTCCGCCGTAGCTGGGAGGTGTTTCGTAGCGGAGATATACCCACGTTTCAGTGGGCCGACCGCCCATGTTGTTAGGAATCTTTTGATCGGGTGTACCCCATGCCAGCCACACGGCGTCCATGGTCATACCTGGGCGAATCTGTCCCTGGCTTACCAGTGCCTGGTCTCTCGCCGAGAGGTGCTGATACATTTCCGGATGTTGTGAAATGCGGCCCCCGGTAGTTGCGCAACCGCTGAAAATCAGCATCCCACTGGTTATTGCAAATGTTAGCGCGACGCGCGCCACTCGACCCCGCATACGGAACGATGATGCGTCAGGCATGTTGAGTCAATGAATGGGATCGGTTGATTCACTGTCGCCTTCCCGGTAACGTGTCGCTGCAATGCAGGATCGTTACGGGCATCGAATTTCCTATCTACGCGTCTCGATCACGGACCGTTGCAACGAGCGCTGCAGCTACTGCATGCCGCAGGAACTGCAGGAGTGGTTGCCGCGCCACGAAATCTTGTCGTACGAAGAAATCCTGCGGCTCATGCGTATCGCGGCCGAGCTCGGCGTCTCGAAGGTGCGGATCACTGGCGGTGAACCGCTAACGCGTCGTGGGATAGTCGATTTCGTTAGGCAAATTCCTGAGATCCGCCGGATCACGAGCATCGGTCTTTCGACGAACGGCACCTTGCTCGCACACGAAATCGCGCCCGCCAAGACAATGGCGGAAGTGCTGCGCGATGCTGGTGTGCAATCGGTGAATATTTCACTCGACACCCTCGATCCCACAGTTTATGCGCGAATCACCGGTCGAGATTTTCTTGCACATGTGCTTGATGGAATTGACGCAGCGATCGCCGCAAGATTCTATCAGATCAAACTCAATGCAGTCCTCATGCGGGGCCGCAATGAAGATCAACTGCTGCCGTTAATCGAATTCGCCGCTGCACGAAAACTTCTGCTTCGGTTTATCGAATTGATGCCGGTGAGCACCACGGAAGTGCTGAACGAGAGTAATTTCATGTCGGTGATGGAAGCGAAACGGCTAGTCGAATCTGCTTATGGAACCCTGATTCCGGAGAAGGAGTTTCGAACCAATGGTCCAGCCACTTACTACCAGATTCCGGGACGCGCACAGCGCATAGGTTTCATCGGTGCCATGACGAACATGCATTTCTGCGAGAACTGCAACAAGCTGCGGCTCACGTGTGATGGAAAGTTGCGCCCATGTCTTGGCAGCTTTTTGGAGTTTGACATCATGGGACCGCTGCGGTCAGGGGCGAGCGACGAACAGCTCAAGTCCTTTTTTCTGAACGTGGTCGAACGAAAGCCGCGGGAACATGATTTTCGAAACAATTACAAGCCCAATCGCAAAATGATTGCCATTGGCGGGTGAGTTTTCCTTATTGACCGTCTGGTCAATTTCATGCTGAGCGGAGCGCCGCGACGAAATGCGAAGGTTGAGGCCAGGCTTTTCAAACATTTCTAATTTAGTCTCCAGAAGTCTCGAAATATGATCGAAGATTCTTCGCTTCGCTCAGACTGACAGCATGGGAAAATGAAAAGACTCACTCACGTCAGTTCCGATGGTGGGGCGCAAATGGTTGATGTTTCGGCGAAGCCGCACAGTAAGCGAAGAGCCGTTGCGCGCGGAACGATTCGGCTCCGGCGCGAAACGCTCGATCTTATCGCAAGAGATCAAATCGCCAAAGGCAATGTGTTTGCGACCGCGCGTATTGCTGGAATTCAGGCGGCCAAGCAAACTGCGCAACTGATTCCGCTTTGCCATACGCTGCCGCTCGGCCAGGTAAACATCGATATCGTTGCATCAAAAGACGGTGCGGAAGTGAAATGCACTGCACAGACAATTGCGCAAACGGGAGTTGAGATGGAAGCACTGGTCGGTGTCACCATTGCGTTGCTGACTATTTACGACATGTGCAAAGCGGTAGACAAAGATATGATCATTTCCGAGGTGCAATTGTTAGAGAAGACGAAAAGTACTGTTGCGGTCTACGACCGACGCAGCAAAAAAACGCGGCGCTCATAGAGACGCCGTTACGAACATGCAAATACAAGTTGGTATCATCACGATTTCTGATCGCGCTAGCGCGGGCGATTACGACGACTTGGGCGGGCCGGCCTTGAAACAAGTCGCGCAAAAGATTGGCTGGCAGGTTTTAGCGGAAGCGATTGTGCCAGACGAAATGGCGCAGATTCAGGAGACAATTCGATCGTTTGCCAGCCAAGGCTGCGGCCTGATTCTGACGACGGGAGGCACGGGCATCGGTCCGCGTGATGTTACGCCGGAAGCGATTCGTGCTATCATGCGAGCAGAATTGCCAGGATTCGGAGAAGTGATGCGCGCCGAATCGATGAAGATAACGCCGAACGCCATTCTCTCACGCAACCTCGCCGCGGTTATCGATCAGGCTCTGGTGATCGCGCTGCCAGGGAAGCCGAGCGGCGCCGTGGAATGTCTCAGCTTCGTGCAAGGCACAATCCCGCACGGCGTCGCGGTTGCGCAAGGCACACCGACGTCGTGCTGAAACGTTCGCGGCCTTAGTTCGGCCAGATCAGCAGGCGCATCAGCTGTGCGCCATAGCCAGAGAGGTGCGCGTTTGCTCCGCGACCAGAAAGTACATCGCGAGTGAGATAGGAAGAGTCCGCCGCGCTATTTTTTACGTAGCTTACCTCAGGTTGCGCTACCCGTTTGTCGGTTGGCTCAATTCTCAAGGGGACACCGGAGCGCGCGAACGAGACTTCCCATGACGATCCATTTCGTTTTCCAGCTGCAAGCATCCAGGGATACAGTGTTGGCAAATCGAAGTGCCGTGCCTTCGGCAGGGTGACCTTATAGAACGCCTCTTCCTCGGCGAGAAATTCGGGAATCGTGAGCGCCGGATTCTTTCGGACTGCCAAATAGAGGCGCGCCACGTCGATACCAAAGAGGTTCATCCCGTTGTAAAGACCATGGCGATTGGGATCATTCCTAAAAAATGTGTTATACCATGCCTCGAATTGGCGACTGTACATCAGGCACAATTCCAGATGCAGATGTGCGCGTTCGCGGTTTATGCCCGTTCCGGTGTAACCCATCACCGCGATACGCTGACCGCGCCTCACCGTCTCACCGGGCTGCACTGCGATCGAACTGAGATGTCCGTACAAACTATAATAGTTTGAGCCGTCCCACCGATGCTCGATTACGATGTATTTGCCATAGTTTGAGTAGCCGGGAACGAGACTGACGTGCACCACTTTGCCATCGGCAATGGCGCGCACTTCGTCGAGCGGCTCGCCGTTTGCATCGCGGTGCACGGAGCGAATATCGATTCCTTCATGAAAGCGCGTGTAAACGACGCCTCCTCCAGTGCTTTTTGGATCACGGACAAAACCGTATTGGCCGCCTTCCCATGGCGTCGATTTCACGCCGTTGTAGTCTCGCTCAATATATTGGTAAAAAGCGGGACCATCTCCCGAAAAAAGAGCATCGTTGTCCGTTGGAAGGACAAGATCGAGGACCTGATTTTGTGCTGTTTGAATTGTCATCGGAACAGAGAAAAGGAGACCGAAAACAACAAACAATAGTCGCATGGACGATGAACCGCTTAGCGCTTTCGTTGCCCGAGCAAGCGCCACTGTTTCTTCATCAGCTCGACATCCGCGGCAGTTAGTCCGGACGGAATGTAAATCTTGCCGTCCGACACTCGCTTGTCGATCTGCAGTTCGGTGATCATTCGGCCGTTGATGAATACAAAAAGAAAACCACCCCGGCGCTCGACGCTCAATGTATCGAGCACGACCTTCCCGTGCTCGTCGAGCTGAAACAACGCCCCAAATGTTCCGTCTTGAGCCGGGTACGGCGAGAATGCCATAACATCGTGCTCGGTAATCCACGGCAGTTTTTGGATCGCAATATCTTTGCCGGAAGACGTCGCGCGTCCGGGCATTGAGAACACATCGGTATCTCGAGGGTTCGCTTGCGCATGTACGCGAAACGTGCAGTGTCGTTGTTTCGCCGCTGCATCAGTCAGCGCAAAAACCACACAAAACACGAATACACAGAGAGTTCTCATGCCGATTGAGTGTGAAAACATTCGCGAGTTCATAAATGGTTTGACAGCAATTTTGCAACCCAGAAAAATTTCGGGGCTGTTTAAGGCCTCATGAAGCGCCGCCTTCTTTTGTTTGTTCTGATGGTTTTTGTGACTGGGGCCTTGGTCGGCCAGGACGTTACCCCCACGCCCACGCCGGGGCGGAAACGAGGTTGGTTGGGCCGCATTCTTCATCCATTTTCTCCAACCGTCGTTCCGCAATACAAAGATCCACGGCTGCGTGGGTTGGCTGTCGATCTGCAAATCACTCCCCAAACCGTGAAGCTATCTGAAGTCCGTCAGCTCAACGTGAAGGTGACGCTCGCAAATCTGTCCAAACGGCCCGTTGCCCTCGACTTTCCGACGAGCCAGCGCATCGAAATCTATCTTATGAATTCAGCGGGCGAGGTCTTGACAAAGTGGTCTGAGAACCACGCGATCGCTGAAAAACCCGCGACAATTTTGATTAACCCGTCCGAGCGGATCGAGTACAATGAAACAATCTCGACGCGCGAGCTTACACCCAACAAAGTTTTTATCGCCGAGGTTTTCTTTCCTCAATTTCTGGAGCTGCGGATTCGGGAAAAGTTCCTGGCGGTGCCTTGAGCCGGAGGGTTGATAGTTAATAGCTGATAACTGATAGAGCGGAGCATGGGCGTCGATCACGTATCAACTACACACCATCAACTCTTTTCCGACTACCACATGCATCCGCAGGGGCATCGGGTGCAGCGGTACACGCAGGAATTGCTCCAGCTCTGGGTGGATTCCGCGCGGAGATTAGGGTTGAAGGATATCGCTTTTACCGATCACGATCGTTACCACGCCGGAATCGATTTTGATGAAATCAATCGGTTGCGGGAACGAAATCCCGATTTACAGATCCGCGCGGGCATCGAGCTCGATAACGATCCCGTGCATTCACCGGCCGGCCGGAAATGGATCGAAAAAAATTGGGACAAGCTGGACTTGGTTCTGGGCTCGGTGCATTTCCTGGAACGGGCCGATCAGATGTTCGACAGCGTGCCCGATGGCGCGGCGCAATTCGAGGGCAGGAATATCGACGCGATGTACGCCGAGTACTTTCGCCGTCTTCGGGAACTAATCGGCACAGGGCTGATCGACTGTCTTGCCCACTTGGATCTGATCAAAATTCATGGACATCGCCCGACGACGAACATCGGCACGTTGGTCAATGAGACGCTTGAATTTATTAATGCGCGTAATCTTGCGATTGAGCTTTCCACCGCCGGTTGGCGCAAACCAGTGAACGAACTTTATCCCAGCGATTCGATTATTGAACTGGCGATGGAGAAAGAGATTCCATTTACGATCGCCTCCGACGCCCACTCACATGTCCAACTTGGCGAAAATTTTGCGAACCTCGCGCACAAGATGGCCGAACTCGGCATTCGCCAGGTTTGCATTTTTGAAAAGCACAAGCGTGTCGAAGTGCCGCTACAACTGTAGATCGAGCTGCGACGGTCTGTCCGCAGAGAACGCCTGTTCTGTTTCCGGCGGCAGCGGCAGCTCAAAGCCCAAACGCTGGGCGAGACGTTGGCACGTCTCTGGTGCAAACCCTTCGAAGTGATTGCCGGCAAATGCCCAGATGCTACGCACGTCTGCAAGATGCCGCTGAATTTTCAGCGACCAGCTATCCAACGCGGCTTCGCGTTTCCAGAGTAATTTTTCGTAACGATGGATGTGGCCGCCGTCGACATCGTATTTCGTCGCGTAATCGCCAAGCAAACGCAGGTAAAGAAAATCGGTGGTGCACGGCAGAAATTCGAAGGGCGCAAGGTTTCGCTCGTTGAGCGGAGTGATATCGGCCCAGACCCAGCAGATGCGGTACTTTTCCACTAGCCGGATAAACTGCGGCCGATGCCAGCCCGCATGCCGAAACTCAACCGCAAACCGGAAATCCCGCGGCAGTTGAGCGAGGAATTTGCGCAGCGCGTGTTTGCCGTCGGCGGGGGCCAGCGAAGGCGGGAGCTGAATGAGGATCACCTGGAGCTTTGGTCCGAGTGATTCGATTGCGCGGAGGAACGAAGTTAGCTCCGCTGAGCAATCGCGGAGACGACAGATATGGGTGATTTGACGAGGAAGCTTGCAGGTGAACCGAAAACTGGGGGGAGTCGTTTCGGCCCAGCGACGAACCGTTGCTTCGGTCGGGGCAGCGTGAAACGTAGAATCCACTTCGACGGTCGGGAAATGGCCTGCATAAAATTCGAGCCAGTGAGACTCTGGCAAATCGTGCGGATAAAAGACACCGCGCCAGTCGTCAAAGCTCCATGCGCACGAGCCGATGCGTATTTTCTGCTGGTCGAATAGATTCAAATGGAATCGAGAAAGTATTCGATTTTGTCCGTCGGAAAAGAGGTCACATCGGGAGAGAAGAGTGCGCTGAAAACTTGACGGGCTGGATAAGTTAACTACCCTGCCACACCTAGATGCAACTGGTTATTCGCGCTGTTTTAGTTCTCGCCATCACACTGTTTCTTTTACCAGAATCGGGCATCGGTTCCATCATCTTTAAAGCGGGGGAAAAAGCGAAGTATGTGCCTCCGGGCGAAGAGGAGCTGAGCGGCAATTCGGCGGAGTTGTATCAGATCGCGCAGACCGCAGAAAAAGAGGGGAATCCTAAACGCGCCATCAGAGCTTATAAAACCCTCGTCAAACGTCACCCGAAAGACGCGCTGGCTCCGGAGGCACTGTATCGATCCGCTCAATTACAGGAACAGATCCATGAATACGCGGCTGCGGCCGATTCATATCTCCAGTTGGTGGAAAGGTATGCGAGCAGCCCGCATTTTGACGATGCCATCGAGGGACAGTTCCGCGTCGGTGAAATTTATTTAAATGGCAAGAAGTTGAAGGTGTTGGGGATTCCGCTCGCGTCGGCGTTGGATCGTGCAGTGACGATTTTCGCGAATGTTGTCCGCACGGCGCCGTATGGAAGATACACGGCGCGAGCCCAGTTTGATATTGGCCTTGCGCGTGAGAAGCAGGGAGCGAACGATGCAGCGATCCAGGCTTATCAGGCCGTGGTGGACAAGTTTCCAAACGAGCCAATCGCCGTGGATGCCCAATATCAGATCGGCTACATCTGGTTTACGGCTGCGCAGCTAGGCACAAATGACGCTGCGGCCGCGAGCAACGCGAAAACGGCTTTTCAGGATTTCCTCTTCCATTATCCCAAGAGCGAGAAAGCAGCGCAGGCGCGCAAGAATCTCGACATTCTTGAGCACAAACAGACAAACAATTCCTTTAAGGTCGCAAAATTCTACGATAAGCAAAAATATTATCGCGCTGCGGTCATATACTACAACGAAGTGATTCGGCAGCAGCCGGGATCAGTGGAAAGCAACCAGGCGAAGAAACGGATCGACCAATTACGTGCTAAGTTCGGCGATGCTGCGCTGCAGCCGGCTATACCCGTTTCACAGAACGCAAAGAAAAAAACCGAAGCGCAGGGCAGTGGAATTGCCGGAAGTGGATCAGCCAAACCGGGTGCACCGAATAATGAAACGCCCCTGCCTGCATCCGACGGCGATAGCTCGCTTCCGCCGCCGGCTTCGCTCGCGCCAGATACCACTACTGCGCCTGAACCGGTGTTGCCTCAGCCCGGTACGAGCATTGGCTCCGATCCTTCGAGCGCTCCTGGAGCATCGGCCTCCCCCGAAGAGTCCGCCTCACCGGCGCCTTGAAAGCATCACTTGCGACAATCCTTTGCCTCGCGGTCTCCGGTTGCCTTGGATATCACGTCGGACCGGTAAAGCCGTATTATCTGCAGGACGTTCACAGCATTGCGGTACCGACGTTTAAAAATCGCACTCTCGTGCCGCGCGTCGAAGTTTTGGTGACCGATACGCTGATCAAACAACTCCAACAGGATGGCACGTTTCAAATAACAAGCGACGACAAGGCAGACGCCACCTTGAGTGGAGAGATATCTCGCATCAACCGGGTACCGGCGCGCTCGGTACGGGGGAATGTGCTGGCGACAACTGAATTTAGCCTCGGGCTAACGGTAAGATACTTGCTCACTGCGCGAGACGGCAAACATCTGGCTGGTCCCGGCGAAATAACCGGTTTCACCACTTTCTTCGTCAGCAGCGACGTAACAACAGACGAACGACAAGCTTTGCCGCTCGCCACTGAAGATCTCGCCACCCGATTAGTTACTCAACTAAGCGAGGGATGGTGATGAGATGAAAGGTGAAGAGAAGCTATGGAGCATCCTTAATGAGAAGCTCGACAACCTGCGCGCCACTAATCGTTTGCCTCAGGCAATTCGGGTCGCCGAAACCGCGCTTGAAGTTGCCAGACGCGCGTTCAAAGGGAACCAGACGGCACTCGCCACGAGTTTTGAGAAGCTAGGCCAACTGCTCGAACAAAAGGGAGATCACGCTGGAGCAGAAGCATATCTGTTGAAGGCCCACGCGATTCTGGAGAAGGGAAGCCCGCCAGATCAGCGCGCCATCTACCGCTCGGCACGACGACTCGCGCTGCTCTTCGATAGTCTTGGTCAGTCTGAAGAAGCGATCGATTTTTACCAGAAAGCAATAGCTGCTGGAACCGAGGTCGACGACGTCCCATATTCAGATATCGGAACCATGCTGAACAATGTTGCCCTGATTCTGCGCAAGTCGGGCCGGCAAAAGGCGGCCGAACCGTGTTACCTGCGCGCCTTGGAAATTTATGAGAAGCAACTAGGACATGACCACCCTGATGTGGCATCGGTGTTGAACAATCTGGCGGTGTTTTACACCAACGAACGCCGATACACAGAAGCTGAGAAATTACATCTCCGGGCGTTGGCGATCAGAGAGAACCTACAACCGCGTTCGATCGCCGACATTGCGCAGTCGAAATCCAATCTGGCGGTGGTTTATCATTCGCGCGGTGATTATGCGAAGGCGGCGGAGCTCTATCAATCCTCACTCAAGAGCTGGGAACAGGTCGAGGATAAACCATCGAAAGATTACGACATTGTCGTGTCCAATTATGCCGATCTCTTACGCTCCGTTGGACAGGTACGCAAAGCGCATCAATTGGAGGTGCGCGCGCGCAAGAAACGGTCGGGCTGAGTTACGTCGAGAACCTCTTTGATTTCAGCTTGCAGGCACGCTGGCGCCCTCGCATTGTAAGGGCCCCGCTGTTTTGCTCGCGTGGCGGAACCGGCAGACGCGTACGGCTCAGGACCGTATGGGGCGACCCGTGGAGGTTCGAGTCCTCTCGCGAGCAGTTACTCTCGTGGTGCAACCGACTCTATAGATCTACCAGCTGCTCGATGCTAGCAGTGACCGCAGGTGCTTATTTCGCGCCGGCTTTCCTTCTGGCTGCCCAGCGCGCTTTCATTAGCTCGGAAAGCCTCTTTCGGCCTGCAGGCGTAAGCGCGCCCTTTTTCCGACTCGAGGCTTTTTGTCTCTGTCCTGCTCTCCTTCTTGCCGCCCAGCGAGCTTTCATTAGCTGGGAAAGCTTCCTTCTGCCGGCCGGTGTGAGCTGACCTTTTTTCCTGGCGGGAGCGCCTCCTCCAGTGCCTCGCGTCCTTGCCCAGCGAGCTCTAGCGGCTGCCGAAAGCTTCGCTCTAGTAGCAGGCGAGAAGTAGCGTCCGGGGGCGGTGGGACCGGCCGGCCTTTGAGGTGCAACTCGCAAAAGAGAGGAAAGGCGTCGTTGCAGATTATCGATTTGCTGGCGAATTGAGATCGCTTCCTGTAGATCTTTAACAGATATGTCCATGCTGCTAGATAGCCGTAGTTGCCGCGTATGGCAATTAGTAATTTTGCGGCGAGTTTCCTGCCAATGTTTCCTCAACGTTCGCTCGTTAGCTATGCCATGAGTACAAGACGGCATGCCTTAACAAACGCGTGGCGGGCAGTGAGATGCTGACATGAGTACCAAATCTGCGCACGTTCGCGAAATGTTCGGGTCGATTGCGACGCGCTATGATCTCGCAAACCACGTCCTGAGCTGCGGCATCGATTTCTATTGGCGAGCGCGCGCGGCTGAGATCGTCGAGGGCTGGCACCCACATACGATTGCTGATCTTGCAACTGGTACGGGAGATCTAGCGCTGGCGATGCAAAAGAAATTGCCACACGCGGAACTGACTGGTGTCGATTTCCTCCCGGAAATGCTGGAGCTTGCGAGGCGCAAAGGTGTACGGCGGGTGATATTAGCCGATGCGACGAAACTTCCATTCGACGATGCCTCGTTCGACTGCGTCACCATTGCCTTCGGTTTGCGTAACCTGGAAAACCGCTCAGCCGCACTTACTGAAATGTGGCGTGTGCTTAACGCCGAGGGCCACCTGCTGGTGCTGGAGTTCTCACTGCCGACAACGCCGATCTTGCGCGCCGCGTATCGTTTTTATTTGCATCGCTGCCTGCCATTGCTCGGCTGTTTTCTAACACAAAAGAAAAGCGCCTATGCCTACCTCGGTGATTCAATCGAGGAGTTTCCGAGTGGCAACGCAATGTGCGAATTAATGCAGGGAACCGGTTACGTTTCTCCAAGGTTTGAACGTTTGACCGGAGGGATCGTCACGATTTATACCGCTACAAAACGCTAGGCGCAGTGTGACAAGCCAACATGGGAAAGTCCCTTGCCACAGCGCGCAAAGAGGGGTACAAAACTCGCTGTGATTGATTACATCCAAAAGGGCGGATTATTGATGTGGCCGATTCTGGCCTGTAGCATCGTCTCAATTGCTGTTTTCGCGGAGCGCCTTTTTTATTTTCATCGTGCGACCATTCATGTAGGCGAGTTTTTGAAAGGACTGTCGAACTTGATCCGCCGTCGCAATTTCGCTGAGGCGCTGCACGAGTCCGCTGGCACGCCTGGCCCGGTGGCGCGAGTGATTCATGCTGCCATCATCCGGCACGATGCGCCTCGAGGCGAATTACGCGACATTGTGCAGGAAGCCGCGCAGCTCGAAGTACCAAAACTGGAACGATTTCTTCCTGTGCTTGCTACTATTGCTTTCCTGACGCCGTTACTCGGGTTGCTTGGGACTGTTGCGGGGATGATCGACGCTTTCGGAACGATCGCCTCGAGCGGAGGTTACGCCACGGTGACGGAGCTTTCCGGTGGCGTTTACAAGAGTTTGCTAACGACGGCAGCTGGGCTTGTTGTAGCAACACCGACGTTTGTCGCTTATAGTTATCTTTCATCGCGCGTGAATACCATAATGCGTGACATGGAGCGCGCAGGGATTGAGATTGTCCACATGTTGACGGAAAGCCGGCCAATCAGCGGCATCATAAGTTTCCAACAACACGATGAGACCGTGCGTGAGATTGAAGCACGGCAGGATCTTTGACCGCGAACGGCCTCATCTGGTTGGGTCCTCGAAGTCGGGAAAACGCTCAGGCATTTAATTGTGAAACTCGGCCGAACGGCAAACTATAATTTCGGGTGGCTTTTGTTGATCGGGCTTATCGATCTCGCTTTCCTGCTCGCCTTTTTCCTGTTGCTAAGTTCGAATTTCATCCTGCAACAAGGCATCTCGATTTCGATGCCGTTCTCTCGTTTTACGCTCGGTCCTCAGAGCAACCAGCAAATTATCAGTATCACGGGCGGGGCAGTCCCTGCGATTTATTTTCAGGACCAACGAGTTACCATGGAGCAGCTTGGGCCGTTACTCGATGCTGCCAAACGCAAAGACCAATCCATCATCATCAAGGCTGACCGTTCTGCTTCTTATGAAACAGTCGCTCAAGTGACGAACTCTGCGCTCGAACACGGCATCACGTCGGTTGCGCTCGCTGCAACTCCGCCACGATGAACAGCGTAGCCTCCGAGATTGCCACCGAACCGCTTCTCTTCACCTGGGATTCCCATCGACGCCAAAGGACGATCCTCGCCGCTTTCTTGGTGCTGTCGCTGATAGCCCACGCCCTGTGCTTTTACCTTTTCCAAATTGTTTACCCGACGCCGGTCTCGCTTCTGTCGCCTCCGGCCCGCGTCACTTTCATCGCGCCCGACTCCGAAGAAGGCCGCACGCTGCTTCGTTGGATTGATGCAGAAGATCCTGCGATTGCTTTCACAACTCATCCGGCACCGGGAGCAAGGCTTGGCGCCCTGCCAAAAACTGAGCATGTCCCATCCTATTCTACGGTAGAACCAATTCTCAAGGAACTTCCACCGTTGAAGCCGGATCTGAGAATTCCGAACTCCCGGCCACCAGGTGTCGTCCGTTCTGTCGC
>Ga0307471_100000469_pt1 | contig 20585 bp, 18 predicted proteins | sample atmos_gasesAM3C__2_FD_204566 | JGI IMG/M metagenome (GOLD analysis project Ga0307471, IMG submission 204566) | Hardwood forest soil microbial communities from Morgan-Monroe State Forest, Indiana, United States - atmos_gasesAM3C_515 | ecosystem: Environmental > Terrestrial > Soil > Temperate...
AAGCAAACACGAAGCCCGACCGCCAGATCTTCCCTGTTGACATTCAACAGGGTTCGATGCATACTCCTGTTGATTCTCCACAGGAGAGAACATGCCGGAGGACAACCGGGGGATTCTGCAGGGCACGCTGGACCTGATGGTTCTCAAGACGCTAGACACCGTAGGGCCGCTGCATGGTTACGGTATCGCGCGGCGCATCGAGCAAATCAGCGAGGAAGCGCTGCAAATCAATCAGGGCACTATCTACCCGTCGCTGACTCGCCTGCTGCAAAAAAAGTGGATTTCCGCGGAGTGGGGAACGTCGGAAAACAACCGCAAAGCGAAGTTCTATTCCATCACCAAAGCGGGGCGGAAACAGCTCGCGCACGAAGCGCGGAGCTGGGAAAGGATTTCGGGAGTGATTGGGCGCGTGCTGAGGACAGGGGATAGTGGTTAGGGAAGGGATTGGGGATTAATTTCTTAGAAACCCGAAACTGAGGTGACACCAATGACGGGTTGGCTATGGATGCTTGTTTCGCGAATCGGGGGATGGTTGTCGCGGCGTCCTACGGATGAAGAGTTTGTGCGGGAGCTAGAGTCGCATTTGGAGATGCTTGCGGCGGAGAACGTGCGGCGAGGCATGGCGCCCGAAGAAGCGCGGCGAGCGGCGCGGGTGCGGCTCGGAGGAATGACGCAAATCAGCGAGAAGCATCGCGAGATGCACACGCTGCCGCTGCTGGAAACCCTTGTCCAGGACGTTCGCTACGGGCTGCGTACGCTGCGGAAGAGCCCAGGGTTCACGACGGTAGCGGTGCTAACGCTGGCCCTCGGCATTGGCGCGAACACCGCGATTTTTACCTTGGTTCATGCGGTGTTGCTGAAGCCATTGCCGGTGGCGCATCCCGAAGAACTGTACAACCTGGGTGACGATCAGAATTGCTGCTCGCTCGGCGGAAGCCAGCAGAGTTTCACGCTGTTTTCCTATCCCTTGTACAAAGAGATTCGCGATCACACTCCCGAGTTTTCGGAGATTGCCGCGTTTCGATCACATGTGCCAAAGCTGAGCGTGCGCCGCACCAGCAGCGACACTTTTGCGGAACCTTTCCGGTCGCAATTCGTCTCCGCTAACTACTTTTCGATGTTTAGCCTGGGCGCATTTGCCGGGCGCACGCTAACGCCAGCGGACGACGAGCCTGGTGCGCCGGCGGTAGCGGTGATGAGCTATCGAACCTGGCAGAACCGTTTTGCCGCGGAACCCTCAATTATCGGCAGTGAGATGATCATTGACCGTCAACCGGTGACCGTCGTCGGCATCGCGGCTCCGAGTTTCTTTGGGGAAAGGTTGGGCGGCGACCCTGCAGAATTGTGGGTTCCACTCGCCTCGGAGCCAACACTGATGCCGATTGACTCACTCTTGAATGATCCGGACGACTACTGGCTTTACGCGATCGGCAGGCTGCGGCCGGGGATACGGCCCGAACAAGCCCAAGCACGGCTGAAATCCGAAATTCAGCAATGGATTGCGGCGCGGCCTAAGATGTCCGGCTATACACATGAGGAACTGGAAAAAATGGTTCTGACGCTGACGCCTGCAAGCGGAGGAATAAGGAGCCTGCAGGTTGATTACGCGGAGCCGTTGCGGTTTCTCACGATAGTCTCAGCGTTTGTTCTGCTGATCGCATGCGCCAACGTCGCGAACCTGCTTCTCGCGCGGGGCACGGCGAGCCGCGGTGAAATTGCAGTGCGCGTGGCGCTGGGGGCCTCGCGCGTGAGGCTGGTTCAGCAGGTCGTAACTGAAAGTGTGCTTCTGGCATTGGCTGGAGGCGCGGCAGGAGTGGCGCTGGCGTTCCTGGGGACGCGAGTGATCCTGTTGCTGGCGTTTCGAGGAGCGGAATACGTTCCCATCGGGGCGAGTCCATCGATTCCCGTACTGGTGTTCGCGTTCGCGCTGTCGGTCGCGACGGGAGTGATTTTCGGGCTGGCTCCGGCGTGGGCAGGTTCGCATGCGCAGCCGGCAGAGACACTGCGAGGGGCAGGCCGCTCCACGTCGGATCTCTCCCGAGTGCCGCAGAAGGCGCTACTGGTTTTGCAGGCTGCGCTTTCGTTGGTTCTGCTGGTGGGGGCCGGGCTGGCCACCGAAAGCCTGCGGCATCTGGAGAATCAGAAGTTTGGTTTCCAGACGGCCGGGCGCCTGGTGGTGAGAGTGGATTCGGATTTGGCGGGCTACGCGCCGGAGCGGCTACCGAGTCTTTACCAGGAATTGCAACAACGATTGGCTGGGATTCCGGGAGTTCAGGGCGCCAGTCTTTCGATGTACAGCCCGATGGAGGGATCGAATTGGGCTGACCCCATCAACATCGCGGGACACCCCGTGCCTCCCGGCGATGTCTTTTTCAGTTCGCTGAACTCCGTGAGCGCGCATTATTTCGAGACGATTGGGACGCGGCTCGTGCGCGGACGATTCATCGATGAACGAGACACGCCGACATCGCAACACGTGGCGGTGATCAGCGAGGCCTTCGCCCGGAAATATTTTCCAAATGAAGAGGCCCTGGGCCAGCACTTTGGGATTGGAGACGCGAGCCATGCCGGGGATTATGAAATCGTGGGCATTGCGGAGGATGCGAAGTACATTGACCCGCGCGTGCCCGCTTACGTGACGGCGTTTTTGCCGTTACTACAGGCGCGCGAGAACAATTCCAACATCTTCCACGACATTCAACTGCTGGTGGCGGGCCCGGCTCAAAACATGGTGCCTGTGATTCGGCAGACGCTCGCCAGCGTAGACCCAAACCTAACCGTAATTCGAGCGACGCGCTTTGACGAACAGGTAGCCGAGAATTTCAACAGCGACCGGCTGGTAGCGCGTCTAACGACAATTTATGGATTGCTTGCGCTGGCCCTAGCGTGCGTTGGACTGTATGGAGTAACGGCTTACACGGTGACCCGGCGCACAAGCGAAATCGGCATCCGCATGGCACTGGGAGCGCCGCCCGCCAGCATCATGACGATGACGCTGCGCATGGCCATGTCTCCCGTCGCCCTGGGGCTCCTTCTGGGCCTGCCGCTGGCTCTGGCTGGCGGCCGGGCCATTGCCAGCCAACTCTATGGAGTGAAAAACTACGATTCCATCGTGCTTGGTACCGCTGTGTTTGCTCTTCTTGTGTCTTCTACCGTGGCCGCGGTGATTCCGGCGCGACGTGCGATGCGCGTGGAGCCGGTCGTGGCCCTGCGGTACGAATGAAAGAAAGCGGTGAACGGCGAGTGACGAGCCAGCAGAATCAAAGCCGTGAGGGAGTTGGAAGTCGGATGGTATGAGCTGCAAAGGTAAAGCGATATATTTACCGGAAAGTACTCTTACCGCAATCCGGCCTTGAGCCTGGGAAACAGAATGGTAAGATGCAGCCTGGAAGCGCGAGTTGGCTGGTCCGCCTCTGGGCCTCAATGGAAAACATACTGCAAGACGTCCGCTATTCGATCCGCACGCTGAGCAAAAACCTGGGCTTTGCTGCGGTGGCGGTGTTGACGCTGGCGCTGGGCATTGGGGCTAACACAGCCATCTTCAGCGTGGTTGAGAATGTGCTGCTTCGTCCGCTGCCGTATCCTCAGCCGGAAAACCTGGTACAAATCTGGAATACCTATCCGCCGCAAGTTCCTCGGGGCGCATTATCACCGGGTGATTACGCGGACTGGCGGCAGCAAAACGCCAGCTTTTCAGAAATGGGCGGATACGCGCAAATCTCCCAGGGATTCAACTTAACAGGTGAAGGCGAGCCGCAGCGAGTGCTTGGGAGCTATGCCAGCGCGGGACTGTTCCCGATGCTGGGCGTCCACCCGGCCGCGGGGCGCTACTTCCTGCCGGAAGAGGACCGGGCAGGCAACGCTCCGGTGGTGATACTGAGTCATCGGCTGTGGCAGAGCAAGTTTGGCGGCGACTCCAAGGTGATAGGACGAGCGATCACGCTCGACAACCAGGGCTATACCGTTGTGGGCGTATTGCCCGGCGATTTTCGTTTGCTGCGCTGGCCGGACCTTTGGATGCCTATCGGGCAGTATGGCGATGATTTGACGGAACACATTCATCACGCGTTCAACGGGATTGCGCGGCTGAAGCCGGGCGTCACGCTGGCGCAAGCGCAAGACGAATTGAAAAGACTGAACGAACAGGAAACCATCAAGTATCCGGATTCGCACAAGTTTTTTGGCGTGCTCGTGGAGCCGATGGAGGATCCGTCCGTCGCGAAGTTAAGGAGCATCCTGCTGGTTCTTTCCGGGGCGGTGGGGCTGGTGCTGCTGATTGCCTGCGCGAACATCGTGAACCTGCTGCTGGTGCGCAATTCGGGAAGGGAGCGGGAAGTGGCGGTGCGAACGGCGTTGGGAGCGAGCCCGTGGCAGTTGTCGCGGCAATTGCTGACGGAAAGTCTGCTTCTGGCGGTGGCGGGCGGGGCGGTAGGGTTGCTGCTGGCGGTTGCGGGGCTGCGGGCGTTGATGGCGTTTGTTCCCGCGGACCTGGGAGCAGTGCGAGAGAGCGGGGTGAATGGCAAAGTGCTGGCGTTCACGGCCGGGGTTTGCATGGTTGCAGGACTCATTTGCGGACTTCTGCCGGCGCTGCGCGCCTTACGGTCGAACCTTGCCGGAACTCTCAAGCAGGGCAGCAAAGGCGCGGGAGGTTCGGGGCGTCACCGAACACACAACGTTTTGGTGATTTCCGAGATCGCGATGGCGCTCGTGCCGCTGATTGGGGCGGGACTGCTTTTGCGGAGCTTTCAGCATTTGCTGGAAGTGAGTCCCGGTTTTCGCGTGGACCACATCCTGACGATGGAAGTGCAACAAGCGGCGGTGCCGTTTGCGCAGGCTAGCAAGCTTTCGCAGGACGATTGGATCCAATTGGGGCAAAAGCAGTCTCTACAATTCGAGCAAATCGCGGAGAAGATTCGCGCGCTTCCCGGCGTAAAGGAAGCCGCAGGCATCGACGACCTGCCGTTGAGCAACGAGTTTCGGCAGGCGTCGCGATTCGTGATTGAGGGCCAGCCCGTCCCCAACGCGGGGGCGCGGCCGATTGTGCAATTCCGAACCGTGAGTTTGACGTATTTTTCCGCACTGGGAATCCCGCTGCGCGAGGGCAGGCTTTTCACCGAAGACGACTGGAAAGTGCCAAGAGCGGTGATCAATGAGACCATGGCGAAGCGCTTCTGGCCCAAAGGCGACGCTATTGGGAAGCGCATCAATCTCTGCTCGCTCGATCCGAAGCCTTGCTGGAGCACTATCATTGGCATCGTTGGGAACGTTCATCAGTTTGGACTAGATGGCGAGCCGACGTTTGACGTTTATTTTGTAGGTGGATGGACGGCGTATGTGGTGGTGCGGACGGCGGCGGATCCGGTGGCGCTTGCGCCTGCCGTAGCGGATGTGATTCACAAAGAAGCCCCGAATCTGCCGGTAACGCATGTGCAGACCATGGATGAGTTGCTCGATGGATCGATTTCTCCCCGGCGATTCTCCGCGATGCTGGTTGGAGTCTTCGCCGTGCTTGCCGTGGTGCTGGCCGCCGTCGGCATCTATGGAGTGATGAGCTACACGGTGAGCCAGAGAACGCAGGAAATTGGCCTGCGCATGGCGCTGGGAGCGCAAGCCGGCGATGTACGCAGCATGATTCTGGCGCAGACGCTCAAGCTGACGGTTGTTGGCGTGGCGATTGGGTTGGCAGGAGCGTTTGGGGTGGCACGTTTTTTGACGAGCCTGCTGTTTGGCGTGGGGACGCATGATCCAGTTACGTTTCTCGGCGTTGCTGTTTTTCTGATTCTGGTGGCGGTGGTGGCCGCGTATGTTCCGGCGCAGCGCGCCATGCGCGTGGAGCCGATTGTGGCACTGAGGTACGAGTGAAGCGCGATGACCAACCGGGTTTCCCCGAGCGGGCTTTGAAACTCCACACAGTTTTCATCCGTCCAATCTGACGGTTTCGCAGAGTGGGCGAAGCCTTTCGGTGCATCTGCTAAAGCCCTGATTACCGAGAAATCTCAATGGAAGGCAGAGAGGTGTGAGATGAGAAGAGGAAACTTGTGCGTCCTGGCTGGAATTTTGGTGCTGCTGGCTACGCCTGCGGCTATGGGTCAGAGCGATCCGCAACGCCCGACGGAATCGCCGTCGCAGCAAATGACGGTTCCTCCAGCTCAACAACCGCCGCAGCAAAGCCAGCGCACACAACGGCCTCCGGAGCAGCCGTCGCCCGCGCAGGCCGAGGGCGCACAAGGAAAGCAGACGCAACGGCCGCCGATCGCGGAAGAAAAATCTTCGGTGACGCATCACTCGGCGCGAATAGGCGGGCAGGAGATCAAGTACACGGCGACCGCCGCGAACTACAACATCAAGGCGGATGACGGCACGCCAAAAGCGACGATGTTTTACGTGGCGTACACGAAAGAAGGAGTCACGGACATTGCCAAGCGTCCGGTTAGCTTTGTTTACAACGGCGGGCCGGGCTCGGCGTCGCTCTTCACGCACATGGGCATGGGGCCAAAGCGCGTGGTTTTGAGCCCGGATGGGCACGGCATGCCCGCACCGTACACAGAGGTAGACAATGAAGATTCGTTTCTTGACGCAACGGACCTCGTTTTCATTGATGCCATTTCAACGGGATTCAGCCGGCCCGCTCCCGGCGAAGCGCCCAATCAATTCCACGGGATTATCGCGGATGCGAATTGGTTTGCAGATTTCATCTACCAGTACATCACCCGCAATGAGCGGTGGGCTTCGCCGAAATTTCTAATCGGCGAAAGCTATGGAACGACGCGGTCGGCAGAACTGGCCGGCGTGCTTCAGGAGCGCCATCAGGTTTATTTGAGCGGGATCGTGCTGCTCTCCTCAGTGGCGTTCTCGAACTGGGGCGCGGATAACCGCTCGGAGTTTTTCCTGCCGACCTACGTGACGACCGCCTGGTATCACCATCTGCTGCCGCCCGATTTGCAGAGCCTGAGCATCGAGCAGGTGACGCAGCAAGCACGGGAATTCGCGCATGGAGAATACGCTGCTGCGCTCGAAAAAGGCGACGCGCTTCCGGCGGCGGAGCATCAAAAGGTGGTTGCGGACCTCGCGCGGTTCACTGGTCTCACGCCAAAATACATCGAGCAGGCGAACCTGCGGATCAGCCCATTCCGTTGGTTCAAGGAATTAGAGCGCGACAAACGGCGCACCATCGGGCGGCTGGATTCGCGTTTCGAAGGCATGGACGTGGACGCGGCCGGCGAGCGCGTGGAGTACGATCCGAGCGAAGCATCGTATGAAGGCGCGTTTGTGGCCACGTTTCACGATTACGTGCGGCGGGAACTGAAATGGGACAGCGACGCGTACTACACGGTGAGCGCGAACGTGCGGCCATGGGACCAAACAGGAAACACCGAGGTGGCGGAAGTTTTGCGTGCGGCCATGACGCAGCAGACTTATCTGAAAGTGCTTGTGCTTTGCGGTTATTACGACGTGGCCACGCCTTTCAACGGCATTGAAAACACGTTTGCGCACATGAACCTGGAGCCGCCCGTGCGGAAAAACGTGAGCTTCGCTTACTACGAAGCCGGACACATGATGTACATTGACGAGAAAGAGCATCACAAGCTGCACAAAGACGTGGATGAATTCATCAATGCGGTTTACACACGCTGAGGCAATGCGGAATGTCCGCTTGCGGACTATGATGGTGCACTAGAGTACGCGGAAGAGGACGCGTCGCGATTGCTCGCCTTCCAAGTTGAAAAGGGGAAATTGCGTTTGAGAGAGAAGCCGGTCCCGAGATTGCTGCCGGGGTGGGCCTTGGTGCGCGTGCGACTGGCAGGGATCTGCAACACGGACGTGGAGATTCTGCGCGGGTATCACGATTTTCGAGGGACGTCCGGGCATGAATTCGTTGGCGAAGTCGCAGAGGTTGCGGGTGTTTCGGTTAGTGAGCGGAAGAAATGGATTGGTCGGCGCGTTTGCGGGGAGATTAACGTTACTTGCTCGGCGTACGACTTCAAACCAGTCTGCGAGTTTTGCAAGCGCGGATTGAAGACGCATTGCGCGCGAAGGACCGTGCTGGGAATTGTCGCGCATGACGGAGCGTTTGCGGAATACCTGACATTGCCGCTCGAAAATCTGCATGTTGCGCCGGAGAGCGTGAGCGATGAGCAAGCGGTGTTTGTAGAGCCACTGGCCGCGGCGTGCGAGATTTTGGAGCAGGTCAATCCGAAGGGATTTCGCGCTGCGGCGGTGCTGGGTGATGGAAAGCTCGCGCAATTGATTTCGCGAGTGTTGCGAACGGCGATTCCGCGCGTGGTGATGTACGGTAAGCACGAGAAGAAGCTGGCGCTCGCTCGGCAAGTGGGGATTGATGCGAAGAAGGTTCGGGGAGATGCGAGTGATTTGAAGCGAGTCAAAGAAAACTACGGACTGCTCGTGGAGGCGACCGGTTCGCCAAGCGGACTGGCGCTGGCACAGCAGATAACCGAGCCGCGCGGGACGCTGGTGTTGAAATCGACATTCCATGGAACGGCGCCCGTGGAAACGTGGCCGATTGTGGTGAAAGAAATCAACGTTGTAGGGTCGCGATGCGGGCCGTTTGAGAAGGCGATTGCGTTGCTGCGGACCGGCAAAGTGGATCCGCGGCCGCTCATCACTCAAGTATTCCCGCTGACGGAGGCACAGAAGGCTATTGCATTTGCCCAACAAAATGGCGCGATGAAAATTCTGCTCAAGGCGTAGAACCGTATCGAAGCGCAAAGGCGCGGAGGACAAAGAGAAGATGAAACTGGAGTTCCTAGCGAACGGTTCGCCGGATTGTCCGTTGATTCGCATCTACGAATTCAATTCCAAGGAAGCTTACGAATTGCGTCGCATTGCGCTTCAGTTGGCAAGAGGCAGGGAGAAAGTTGTCCGGCTCCATAAGCAGCCGAATGCCACGGTGATCAGCGGCTTTGAACTGACACTTCAGCAAGGAAAGAAGGATCGTGGCGTTTCTGAAATCTCTCCGTTGAAGTTTGAATGGGTTCTCTCCCAAGCGGGTTGGCTCAAGGTTGCGGATCTAATTCGTCCATTTTCGAGGGGCGCCACTAAAGGCTGGCAATGGCTCTGTGAAATCGGAAGGACGCGGATACTTCTCTCATGTGACGGCCATTGGTAGGCAATACGCTTTAGAGGCGGTTGATGCAGGAGGCGACGCAGGCGGCTCCGAAACCGTTGTCGATGTTGACGACGGTGACGTTGGAGGCGCAGGAATTGAGCATGCCAAGAAGCGCGGCAATGCCGCCGAAGCTGGCGCCATAGCCGACGCTGGTGGGCACGGCGATGACCGGGGCAGCGACGAGGCCGCCGACCACGCTGGGAAGCGCGCCCTCCATTCCAGCAACGCAAATGATTACGCGGGCTTGCGAGAGTTTGCTTTCGCGATGCTCGAGCAACCGATGAATGCCAGCGACGCCGACGTCGTAGAGGTAATCGACGCGGTTGCCCATCATGCGCGCGGTGAGCAGAGCTTCTTCGGCAACGGGAATGTCGCTGGTGCCGGCGGAGACGACCAGAATCACACCTTTGCCAGTGACTTCGCTGCTGCGCTCGATAGTTATGACACGGGAGAGGGGATGAAACTTTGCGGTGCGAGCGGCTTTGCCATTTGCTTTTTTCACGGCGGCGAAGACTTTGGCGTTGGCGCGAGTGACGAGAATGTTGTGGCGCGAGTCTTTCTTTTGGAGCATGGCGCGGACGATTTCGGCGACTTGCTGCGGCGTTTTGCCTTTGGCGAAGACGACTTCCGAGAAGCCCTGGCGGAGGCCGCGGTGATGGTCCACTTTGGCGAAGCCGAGATCCTCAAACGGTAGATGCTTGAGCCGCTCGATCGCCGCAGCCGGAGAGAGGTCTCCGCTCCGCACGGATTCCAGAATTTTCAGCAGTTCTGATTGATTCATGAAGTTTGGCCGCTCGAAATTCTACCATTGGCACGCGGGATTGCCGCGGCTTGACTTGGTGCAGACCGGCTGCGAGACTCAATTTATCGGCGCACGGCAAGAAAAAGAAAGAAAAACATTTTAACGCAGAGAACACAGAGGGCGCAGAGTTCACAGAGAAGAGTGGACCGCAGGTGCTCCCGCGATTTTGACCGGTGACAGACCACAATACACGGCGATGAGCAAAGGGCGCATACGCACGGTGCTGGAGATGATCAAGTTTGAGCACTCGGTGTTTGCGTTGCCGTTTGCGCTGACAGGCGCGCTGCTGGCGGCACGGGCGACGCGGAACGGCTGGCCGACCTTGCGGCAGATTCTTTGGATTGTGGTGGTAATGGTGGCGGCGCGGTCGGCAGCGATGACCATCAACCGCATCGTGGATCTGCGATACGACCGCGAGAATCCGCGGACGAAGCAAAGGGCGCTGGTGACTGGTGCGTTGTCGCTTGAGTTTGCGTGGTTCTTCACGTTGCTGGCGGTGTCAGTGTTTTTTGTAGCGGCGTGGCGACTGAACCCACTGGCGTTGAAACTTGCGCCCCTGGGGATCGCGGTCTTGTTTTTTTATTCATTCACGAAGCGGTTCACGAATTGGTCACATCTTTTTCTTGGGTTTGCGCTGGGGATTTCGCCGGCGGCGGCTTGGATTGCAATTACGGGCGCGCTCGATTGGCGGATGCTGATTCTTTGCGGAGCGGTGACGCTGTGGGTGGGCGGGTTCGACGTGCTTTATGCGTGCCAGGACGTCGCCTACGACAAAGAGGCTGGGTTGTTTTCAATTCCGAAGCGATTCGGAATTGCGAAAGCGCTGTTGATTGCACGAGGAATGCATGTCGGCGTGATTGCCCTGCTGAGCTGGCTGGCGTTGGGTTTTGGTTTGCCGTGGCCAGCGTGGGCGGGAATTGCAGTCGTTGCGGCGCTGCTTTCGTATGAGCATTCGCTTGTGAAAGCGGACGATTTGAGCAAGCTGGACGCTGCGTTTTTCACGGTTAACGGCTATATTAGTATGTTGTTCCTGTTGTTCTGGGGCGCGGCAGCGGCGTTTTGGCATGTTTGAGCGATTCGAAACCATTTGAAATTGACGTAAAGGGTCTGCTACAGGGGCTGAGAAAGTTGAGCGCACTCACGATAACCGATCACCGGCTGAAACCCATCGCCCAGAAAGTGCAGGCGGGCGAGCGGCTGAGCTTCGAGGACGGCATCACGCTCTACCGCTCGCCGGACTTGCTGGCGGTGGGCTGGCTGGCGAATCACGTGCGCGAAAAGAAGCACGGCAACGTAACGTATTACAACGTCAACCGGCACATCAACCCGACAAACATTTGTGTCGCGCATTGCAAGCTGTGTGCGTTTGGGCGAGATCCGGACGCGCGTGGGGCGTATAACTTTGCGCTGGAGGAGATTTACGCGCGCGCGGAGCAAGGCATGCGCGAGGGCGCGCTGGAATTTCACATTGTGGGCGGGCTGCATCCCGATCTGCCGTTCGAATACTTCCTGGACATGATGCGCGGGCTCAAGAAGCGCTGCCCGGGCGTGCATTTGAAGGCCTTCACGATGGTGGAGGTGGGCTACTTTGCCCGCATTTCAAAACTGAGCGTGAAAGAAGTGCTGTCGAAATTGAAAGAAGCCGGCGTGGATTCGATGCCAGGCGGCGGGGCGGAGATTTTTCATCCGCGCGTGCGCAAGATTATTTGTGACCACAAGGTGAGCGGGCAGATGTGGCTGAACATCGCTCGGCAGGCACATGAAATCGGCCTGCGTTCGAACGCGACGATGCTTTATGGGCACGTGGAGACCGAAGAAGAGCGCGTGGATCACCTGGTGAAATTGCGTGAGCTCCAGGACGAGACGCATGGTTTCGTGGCGTTCATTCCGCTGGCGTTTCATCCGGAAAATACGGCGCTTTCGTACATTCCGAGGCCGACGGGCTACGCGGATTTGCGGAACATCGCGGTGTCGCGGCTGCTGCTGGACAATTTCGAGCACATCAAGGCGTATTGGATCATGCTGACGCCGAGCATTGCGCAGATTGCGCTGCGATTTGGGGCGAATGATCTGGACGGCACAGTGGTAGAAGAGAAGATTTATCACGACGCGGGGGCGAAGACCTCCGAATTCACTCCGCGGAATGAATTAGAGCGCTTGATTCGCGCGGCGGGGCGGTTGCCCGTGGAGCGCGACACCCTCTACCATCCCGTGGACCGCTCGAAGCTACCGCCGCTTCCTCCCCCTACGCGGCCGGATCTAGTTTCGCTCACGTCGAACGTCTGACGGCCGTGCTAGAATTCACAAAGAGGTAAGAAGATGCGCCAAGTAATACTCTATCCAGGCGAGAGCGGCTATTGGGTCGTGGAGTGTCCTAGTTTGCCTGGGTGCGTCAGCCAGGGAAAAACGAAAGAAGAAGCCCTCCAGAACATCCGCGAAGCAATCGAGGGATACATCCTGGCCTTGAAAACTGACGGCCACCCTGTTCCCCCCGAAAACTTTGAGGCTGTCCTCGTTGCAGTATGACCAAGTTGCCTCGAATATCGGGGCGCGATTGCGTTTCCGCACTTCTCAAGCTCGGCTTTCAGTTCAAAAGACAACACGGTAGCCATATTATCCTTCGACGCGAGGAGCCATTCGCCCAGGTAGTAGTCCCGGACCATTCCGAGTTGGATACCGGGACGCTTCGTTCCATTCTGCGGCAAGCTCTAGTCACACCGGAACAATTGTTGGAAGCTCTCTGAATTCAGTGAACGCTGGCGGCTTTGGCGGCGACTTTGGCGAGGACGTCGGAGGGCAACGTCGCGTAGCCCTGGTCCTGAGCGACTCTCTGACCGCTGGTGTAGATCCACTTCAGGTAGGAACCGACCGCGCGGCCACGTTCGGGATCGGCAGCGGCTGCAGGCACGTAGAGCCACGTGAAGCTGGAAATGGGGTAGCTTTCTTTGCCCGGCGCGTTGGTAAGGGAGACGCGAAAATCATCGTTCTTCTTTCCTCCCCCCGCAGAAGCCGCCACGGCAATGGATTGCGAGGACGGCTTGATGAATTCGCCGGCAGCATTCTTGATGCTCGCTATGTGCACGCCGGAACTGACTGCGAGATTCAATTCGGTGTAGCCAATCGCTCCGGGAGTGGAATGCAACTGGTTCACGAGTTCCTGCGAGCGCTGAAAGCTTTGTCCCACCAGCCACTTCGGAGATTCACCTCGGCCAGCCGTAACGAGAAACTCTGGGCTCACTTTGCAGAGATAATCGGAAAGGATGTAGTTGGAACCCTTGCCATCGGTACGGTGAAAGACGCGAATTGGCAGGGCCGGGAAATTGATGTCCGGGTTGAGACGAGTAATGGCGGGATCATTCCACACTTTGATTTTTCCGAGAAAAATGTTGGCGAGAACGGGGCCTGTGAGTTTTAGCTCACCCTGCACGCCGGGCAATTCATAGATAGCGACGATGCCGATCAATACAGCCGGCAGCTCGAGTACAGATTTGTTCGCGGCGCGCAACTGAGCCTCCGGAATCGGCGCATCCCCGCCGCCCAGGTCGCCGGAGCCGGCAAGAATGTTGCGGGCGCTTTCCGCAGAACCCACGGGCATGTAACGAACTTGTGTCGAGGCCGCTTCCTTGTGATAGGCGTCGATCCAGCTCTTATAGAGCGGCTCGGGCATGCTGGAACCGGTCTGTACCAAAACTATGTTTTCCTGGCCTTGAACGGCTGCCGACAACAAGAAAATCAAAAGTACAAAAGCACCGAAAATTCCACGCAGTCGCGAACGCACACGCCTCCTTAGGTTCGAAAAAGAAGCTAAGTCCCCTGAACGAGATGCCCCACAATGAGCGATCTAACTCACTAAACTAAAGGATGCGGTCGCGAAAATAAAATCCGCCATAGGACAGGTGTGCGGAATGCGTAAAGGGAGTTTGAGGGAAGCACAACTTATGTGAGTCTGCTTCCGTCCAAAAGGGGACAAAGAACACGAAGGTGTTAAGCAAGGAGCAAGTCTAAGAATGCGAACGATTCTTCTGCCGTTCCTGTCGAATATTTTCATGACGTTTGCGTGGTACGGCCACCTGAGATTCCGCAGCGAGGCGCTGTGGAAAGTGATTTTGGCCAGTTGGGGCATCGCTTTTTTCGAATACTGCTTCCAGGTGCCGGCGAACCGCATCCGGCTCGTACGAATTCACGCCTGCGCAACTAAAGACGATTCAAGAGATCATCACGCTTTCCATTTTTCCGGTGTTTTCGATTTTCTATCTCGGGGACCGCTTCAAGTGGAATTACGGCGTGGGCTTTGCCCTGATTGTGGCGGCAGCGTTCTTTATTTTCCACAAATGGTAGACTGAACCCCTTCTTCCACCCCGGCTGAGGAAGAGGAGGCCCGGATGCAAATAGAACGTTCTTGGATTCGTAAAGCCACTTTGGCAGTGCTTAGCTGCACGGCGTTGGCCGGGTGGATACCGGTGGCGGCGCAAAACGTCACACCCACGCCAGAAACGGGCGTGACGCCGAGCACGCTACTGCTGTACCGCGCCGATTTGCTTTCCGGCAAGGAAACGGCTTACGAGCAGACTGAGTCAGAAATCGTGAGCGCGTATGCGGACGCGAAGATTCCCATTTACTGGAGCGCGCTGCAAGCAGTGACCGGTTCGCCGCACGTGTTGTATTTCGACGGGTTCGACAATTTCGGTGACATCGAAAGGTCTGGAACGGATCTGGCGCAGGGGCTGGATGCTCACCCGGAAATCGGCAGTCTGCAACAAAAGCTGGCGGATTTGGTTGCCGCAACGCGTACAGTGCTAGCTTTTCGGCGGGATGATCTGGGGTATCGGCTAAACAAGATTGACTTGGCCAAGGCCAATTATGTGCGCGTTTCCATTTTTCAGTTTCGCGCGGGGTACGAGGAAGAGTTTGCGGAAGCGGTGCGGACGCGCGCAAGAATGTACGAAACCAACGACATTGACACGCCCTGGATGTTCTATCAGGTGCACTCCGGATACACGTTGCCAACGTACATCGAGTTTCAACCCATAAATTCGTTGAGCGAAATTGACGATGCGCTGGAGCGCAATGCCAAGGCTCGCCGTCCCGGCGGAGCGAGCTCGCTTTCGGCGCAGAAATGGATTCGAGACGCGGATCTTAGCATTGACATACAGATTTATCGTGTCAGCCACAGCATGAGCCATTTGTCGGCGCAGGATGCCGCTGAGGCTCGCGGCTCAAAACGCGACAGCGCTTCGGCAGCGCGCGTACGCAAATATACCGTTCCGGTCCGGCCGTGAATCGAATTCCCAGGAATCCAAAACGAGAAGAGGAGAGAAATAATGCAGCGTAAAGGTTCAGCAGTGTGGCAAGGCGGATTGAAAGACGGCAAGGGCACCATCTCGACGGATAGCGGCGTGCTCAAGCAGACGCAGTATTCCTTCAGCACGCGGTTTGAAAACGGCATCGGGACGAATCCGGAAGAATTGCTAGCGGCCGCTCACGCGGGGTGCTTCACCATGGCGCTCTCCGCGCAATTGGGGAATGCGGGGATGACCGCAACCAAACTGGAAACCACCGCGACGATTTCACTAGAGAAGTTGCCGGACGGATTTGCCATCACGAAGAGCCATCTGGATCTCGTGGCGCACGTTCCGGGTGCGGACCAGGCAAAGTTCGATATGGCGGTGAAAAATGCGGAGACCGGCTGCCCGGTTTCGAAGCTGTTCAAGGCGGAAATTAGCGTCAGCGCGAAGTTAGTTTCGTAAGAATTTCGAAGGCGTCCCGTCGGGTGGTCTCACGAACCGAGACAAGCGAGTACAATGCCGCACATGATTCCAGCGCCAGGCGCGTTCACTGCAGGCGTCGCAATCTTCCTGATTGTGCTGTGGGACGCGTTTGAAGCCATCATTCTACCGCGCCGCGTTACGAGGAGATTTCGCCTAACGCGCGTTTTCTACAAATTCACCTGGAAGAACTGGAAGTTTGTTACCGGGCTGGTCACCTCGCGCAAACGGCGCGAGACACTGCTCAGTTTTTTCGGCCCGCTCTCGCTGCTCATGCTGGTTGGTGTGTGGGCGGTGGGGTTGGTCCTCGCGTTTGGCCTGATGCAGTACGGGGCAGGCTCCGCAGTCAACATCACCGGCGGCCAGCCTGGTTTCACTATGGACGTTTACCTCAGTGGAACGACTTTTTTCACACTGGGGCTCGGCGACGTGGTGCCGCGAACCGGGCTGGCGCGCGTGCTCGTGGTTACAGAAGCCGGGTTTGGATTTGGCTTTCTTGCGGCGGTGATTGGCTATCTGCCGTTTATTTATGGATCTTTTTCCAAGCGCGAAGTGAACATTTCGCTGTTGGACGCGCGCGCGGGCACGCCTCCGGCGGCGGGAGAGCTCCTGCGCCGCCACGCTTATCTTGGAGGTGGCGAAGCGCTGCGGTTGCTTTTTAAGGACTGGGAATTCTGGGCTGCAGAACTGATGGAGAGCCATCTATCTTATCCGGTGCTGGCGTTCTTCCGCTCGCAGCATGACAACATGTCTTGGATTGCTGCGCTGACCGCGATTCTGGATAGCTGTGCGCTGGTCAAAGTGGCCGTCCCCGACACATGCCAGCGGCAAGCGGAGTTGACGTTTGCGATTGCGCGCCACGCCGCGGTTGATCTTTCACAAGTTTTCAAGACGCAGCCGCGCACCCTTCCGCACAACCGGCTCCCTGCCGAGGATTTAGAGCGGATTCGCGACATGCTGGTGAAACACGGACTGAAGATGGGCAACTTAGGCGAAATGGAAGAACAGCTCGCCGATTTGCGGAAAATGTACGAGCCGTATCTCTTTGCTTTGGCGGAGTATTTGAGCTTGTCCTTGCCGCCGTGGATTCCTTCCGCAAAAGGGAAAGATAATTGGCAAACGACGGCGTGGGGCCGCTCCGCCGGATTGGTGGAAAAGGAAGGGGCAGCCATCGGCGCGGAGGATCATTTTTAGTTCTTAGTTATTAGCTTTTTCAATTGGGCGCTTGCGAACTGCGTGCATTGATCAAATTCCTTGGAGACAAAGCATGAAAGCCATTCTCGTTCGTCAATTCGGCGGCCCGGAAGTCCTGAAGCTCGAGGAAGTGCCCACGCCCAGGCCTGCGGCCGGACAAGTGCTCGTGCGCATCCACGCGGCGGGCGTGAATCCCTACGACACGTACATGTGCGCGGGAACGTACGCCGTGAAGCCATCACTCCCGTATACACCAGGATCAGACGGTGCGGGCGTGATTGAAGCGGTGGGCGATGGAGTGAAAAAAGTGAAGGTGGGCGACCGCGTCTACACGGCAAAGACTGTCACAGGAGCTTATGCGGAATATGCGCTGGCGCTTGAAGGACAGGTGCATCCGCTTCCAGCAAAAATCAGCTTCAGCCAGGGCGCGGGCGTGTGGGTGCCTTACGGAACCGCATATCATGCGCTGTATCATTCGGCAAAAGCGCATGCGTCAGAGACGGTACTGGTGCATGGCGCCAGCGGGGGCGTGGGTTCGGCCGCGGTGCAGATGGCCAGGGCGATGGGACTCGCTGTGTTTGGCACGGCAGGAACATCTAGGGGAATCGAACTGGTGAAACGGGAAGGCGCGCATCAGGCCTTCGAGCACGGCAAGGCGGGCTATGCCGACGAGATTATGAAAGCGACCGGGGGACGGGGCGTGGACATTATTTTGGAAATGCTCGCCAACGTGAACCTCGCCACAGATTTGAAATTGTTGGCGGTCAACGGGCGGGTAATTATTATTGGCAACCGCGGGGAAATCACCATCAATCCGCGAGACCTCATGGCGCGGCGCGCCTCGGCTCGCGGATTCACGCTTTGGGCCATCACGCCGGAGGAGGAAGCGGACATTCATGCCGGACTGATTGCGGGCCTGGAAAACGGCACGTTGCGCCCCGTAGTAGGCAAAGAACTGCCTTTAGGCGAAGCTGCCCGCGCCCACAAAGAAATTCTCGAGCCCGGCGCCGCGGGGAAAATCGTCCTCGTATCGTGACCGCGCGAACGCGACTTTTTGCTCCCCGGGGGTTCAACCGCGGGCGACATTCTGTCTTATAATTGAGGTTCACCGGAAACGACGCGAGAAAACTTGTAATCACCGGACCTGTTATCATGTACGCTGCCCTCACACTTACGATCTTTCTCGCACAGCAAAGCGCCATCGGCCGCTACTTTCACAGGCTTACTGACAAAACCTTTACCGGCATTTATCATGCCAACGCCTTCGACTTGGCGATGATGATTCCGTACTTCATCGTGTTGCTGGTGCTGGCGATGTACGGACTGCACCGCTATTGGCTGGTTTACGATTATTTCCTATATTCCAAAAATGTGCCGCCACCGCCGCCGGCGGTAACGAACTGGCCGCGCGTCTCTGTCCAATTACCGATCTTCAATGAACGCTACGTGATCGAGCGCCTCACGGAAGCTGTCGCGCGCTTCGATTATCCCAAGGAATTGCTGGACGTCCAGGTGCTTGATGATTCCACCGATGAGACGCAGGAGGTCGCCCGCGCTTGCGTGGAGCGCCATGCCGCGCAGGGGATGCCCATCACTTATATTCATCGCTCGAATCGGGAGGGCTATAAAGCTGGCGCGCTGGAAAACGGTTTGAAAACGGCGAAGGGTGAGTTCGTGGCGATTTTTGACGCCGACTTTATCCCCGAGCCGGATTTTCTGCGGCGCACGATTCCGTACTTCCTGGATCCCGACGGCGGCGAAAACATCGGGATGGTGCAGACGCGCTGGACTTACCTGAACAGCGATTATTCGCTGTTGACGAACGTCGAAACGATTCTGCTAGACGGGCACTTCGTCGTGGAACACGGCGCGCGTTCGCGGCGCGGCACGTTTTTCAATTTCAACGGAACAGCGGGCGTGTGGCGGCGCAAAGTGATAGACGACGCGGGCGGCTGGCAACACGACACGCTGACCGAAGATACGGACCTTTCGTACCGCGCACAGCTCAAAGGCTGGAAGTTCCTGTATCTCCCACAGATCGAATGCGCCTCCGAGCTGCCAGTGGACATGAACAGCTTCAAGTCGCAGCAAGCGCGCTGGGCCAAGGGCTTGATGCAGACGGCAAAAAAAATCCTTCCAAGGGTTTTCAAGGCGGATGTGCCGTGGCACGTCAAAGCCGAAGCGTTTTTTCATCTGACTGCGAACATCAGCTATCCGCTGATGATTGTTCTATCGACCATGCTGCTGCCGGTGATGATCGTGCGCTTCCAGCAAGGCTGGTTCCAGATGCTGCTGATCGACTTGCCCCTGTTTCTAGCTTCGACGTGCTCGATCTCGAGTTTTTACCTTGTGGCGCAAAGAGAGCTGCGGCCGAACACATGGTGGCGCACGTTTCTGTACATGCCGTTTGTGATGGCCACGGGAATTGGCATTTCGGTGCGCAATGCGCAAGCCGTGATGGAAGCGATCGTTGGCAAGCAAAGCGAGTTTGCGCGCACGCCAAAATTCAAGATAGAGGGCAAGCAGGGCACATTTGCGAAGAAATCCTACAAGAACAAAGCCGGCTGGATGCCTTACGCGGAGGTCTTGCTGGGGCTTTATTTTTCGCTGACGGTGGTCTACGCAATCGTGAACGAGAATTACGCCACAGTTCCATTCCTTTTGCTCTTTGTGTGGGGATATCTGTACACGGGCTTCATGTCGCTCGGCCAAACCTATTTCGCACATCTACGGTTTGGGGTAAACGCTCCGGAAATGCGGCCCGCGGCCTCTGGCGCACCAGGATTCTGATTAAAGCGGCGGGCACCGGGCGCCTTGGAGATTTCCTCTCCCCTGTATAAACTCTCACGCCGTGCAACTGTCTCCTGGCGAAGTCTCTTTTCAAAATGGCGGCGTGACGCTGCACGCCGTTGTGGCCGGACCGACGGATGGTCCCGTCGTTGTGCTCCTTCACGGCTTCCCTGAATTCTGGTATGGATGGCGAAAACAGATCGAGCCGCTCGCTGCAGCAGGGTTTCGCGTCATCGTGCCCGACCAACGCGGATACAACTTGAGCAGCAAACCGCGAGGCGTGGTTTCGTACGCTTTGAGGGAGCTGGTTTCTGACGTCATCGCCATCGCGGATCAGCTGGGGCAGCAGAGAATCTTTCTAGCCGGTCACGATTGGGGCGCGGCCGTTGCCTGGAGCGCTGCTTTGTTGCATCCCGGGCGCATCGCAAAACTTGCCGTCTTGAACGTACCGCATCCCTCCGTGATGCGCCGCTACGTCTATACGCGGCTGCCGCATGCGCTGCGAAGCTGGTACATCTTTTTCTTTCAAATCCCCAGGCTACCGGAAGTACTCTTCTCTGCTTTTGACTTTCGCATGGGGACGCGTGCGCTCTGCGGCTCAAGCCGTCCCGGCACTTTTTCACCTGAGGACCTAGCGCAATATCGTGCAGCCTGGTCGCAGCCGGGCGCTCTCACGGCGATGATCAACTGGTATCGCGCCGCGACACGCTATCGCATACCGTTTTCTGATCGCACCGTGCGCGTGCCCACGCGCATCTTGTGGGGCGAGCGCGACAGGTTCCTCATGGTGGAAATGGCTCACGAAAGCCTCCCTTATTGCGCCAACGGCGAACTCTTCACCTTCGCAGAAGCCAGCCACTGGCTGCAGCACGAGGAACCAACAAGGGTCTCTCGGCTTCTTGTGGAG
>Ga0307471_100000470_pt1 | contig 20575 bp, 22 predicted proteins | sample atmos_gasesAM3C__2_FD_204566 | JGI IMG/M metagenome (GOLD analysis project Ga0307471, IMG submission 204566) | Hardwood forest soil microbial communities from Morgan-Monroe State Forest, Indiana, United States - atmos_gasesAM3C_515 | ecosystem: Environmental > Terrestrial > Soil > Temperate...
CGGTGGCGCTCGGGAGCAGCGACACCACCCTGAGGGCCATTGGCTAGGAGGCTTCTCTCCGGGTCGATGCGCGCGGCTTGCGGAGGCTGCGCAGCAGCGACACCATCTCGATCGCCGCCACCGCGGAGTCGGCGCCCTTGTTGCCGTGTTTGCCGCCCGCGCGGTCGAGGGCCTGCTCGACCGTGTCCGTGGTGAGGACGCCGAAGCTGGCAGGAATCCCGAACGAGGCGTGGATCGCCGCCACGCCACGCGACGCCTCACCGGCGACGTAGTCGAAGTGCGCCGTCTCGCCGCGAATGACCGCGCCGAGGCACACAACCGCATCGACTGCCCCCCGCTCGGCCAGCTCGCGCGCGGCCGCGGGGATCTCGAAGCTGCCCGGCACCCACGCGACTTCGATGTCAGCGTCGCTCGCGCCGTGGCGCAGCAGCGTGCCCACGGCTCCGTCGAGCAGCCGCTGGGAGATCAGCTCGTTGAAGCGCGCGACCACGACGCCGAAGCGGATTCCGGTGGCGTCGAGCTTTCCGCTGTGGACGTTCATCCCCGGCGATGGTCCCACACCGGCGCTCAGTGCGCGTCGGTCTCGGCCACCGCGTCCAGGGCGTGGCCGAGCTTGTCGCGCTTGGTGCGCAGATACCGTTCGTTGTGCGCAGTCGGGTTGATCACCAGCGGAACCTGGTCGACAACCTCGAGACCGTACGCACCGAGGCCGTAGTACTTGCGCGGGTTGTTGGTGAGCACGACGATCCGGTTCACGCCGAGGTCGGCGAGGATCTGCTGTCCGATCCCGTAGTCGCGGCTGTCGACCGGAAGCCCGAGGTGAACGTTCGCCTCGACCGTGTCGAGCCCCCGGTCCTGCAGAGCGTATGCGCGGAGCTTGTCCATGAGGCCGATGCCGCGCCCCTCCTGGCGCAGGTACACGAGGATGCCGCGGCCACGCTCCGAGAGGATCGTCATGGCGCGGTGCAGCTGCGCCTGGCAGTCGCATCGCTGCGACCCGAAGACATCGCCGGTGAGGCACTCGCTGTGCACCCGGACCAGCACAGGGTCGCCGTCCTGCACGTCGCCCCACACCATGGCGACGTGCACCGCGTGCGTGATCAGGTCCTCGTACCCGTGCACGCTCACGTCGCCGAACTCGGTGGGCAGATTCGTGCTGGCGCCGCGCACGACGAGCCGTTCGCTGCGCCGGCGGTACGCGATGATGTCGCTCACGGCCACGATGCGGATACCGTGCTCCGCCGCGAAGCGGTCCAGATCCGGCCGCCGGGCCATCTGCCCGTCGTCGCGCATCACCTCGCAGATCACGCCGGCCGGGTAACGGCCGGCAAGCTTGCAGAGGTCGAGGATCGCCTCGGTCTGCCCGGCGCGTTCGAGCACCCCGCCGGTGCGCGCGCGCAGCGGGAAGATGTGACCCGGGCGCGCGAAGTCGCCCGGCCTGGCATGCTCGTCGCAGAGCAGACGGATGGTGGTGGCCCTGTCGAACGCGCTGATGCCGGTGGTGACGCCGCGGCCCACCGCGTCGATGCTGACGGTAAACGCCGTCTCGAAGCGCGACGTGTTGCGGTCAACCATGGCGCCAAGTCCCAGCTCATCGAGGCGCCAGCCCTCGCACGACACGCACACCAGGCCGCGCGCGTGGGTCGCCATGAAATTGACGGCATCAGGGGTGATCCGGTCCGCCGCGATCGCCAGATCCCCCTCGTTCTCTCGATCCTCGTCATCGACGATGACCACGAACTTGCCGGACCGGATGTCGGCGATCGCGTCGTCAACCTTGGCCAGCGTCATCGCGCGCCACCTCTTGCGCGCGGCTCATACGCCGTGGCACTGACCGCACCGCTCCGTTCGGGGTCGCGATCGAACCGCCCAACAAGGAACCCGGGCGGTTCGTCGCTCGATCTCGCCGCGACTCGAGGTCCCACCACGGTCCTTCGCGGCTCCGATACGTCCCCTCCACGGAGCGGTGCGGTCAGTGCCGTGTTCTCGAACGCGCGCCTGACGTAGCGGGCGATCAGGTCGGCTTCGACGTTGACGCGCGATCCCTGCGCCCACTGTCCGGCGTTCGTGACCTCCATCGTGTGCGGGATCAGGGAGACCGAGAATGATCCTTCGCTCACGTCGACGACTGTGAGGCTGATGCCGTCGATTGCGATGCTTCCCTGCGGCGCGGTCAGGTGAAGGACGTCGGCGGGCGCCTCGATGCTGACCCGGCGGGCATTGCCCTCGTCGCGCACGCCGAGCACTGTGCCGACGGCGTCGACGTGGCCGGCGAGGAAGTGGCCGCCGATCCGGTCACCGACGGCGAGTGCGCGCTCGAGGTTCACGGCCTCTCCGGCGCGCAGCGAACCGAGCGTCGTGCGGCGGTACGTCTCGGGCATCACGTCTGCGGTGAATCCGTCCGTCGTGAGCGCTGCGACCGTCACGCAGCAGCCGTTGACGGCGACGCTGTCACCGATGCGCACACCGTCGAGCGACGTCGACGCGCCGATCGTCAGCTGAGATCCCGGGTTGCTGACCACGCGCCCGAGCGCTTCGATGATTCCGCTGAACATTCGCTGCTATCTCGCCTCGCGCACACAGTACCCGGTCACCACGATATCGCCCCCCACGGACTCCAGGGTCACATCGCGCAGCGGCATGGCCTCCGCGAGGCGGGCCACGCCCCGGCCACCCACCGCCGCCGGGGCGCTCTCCCCGCCGATCACGCGTGGCGCGATCACGGCGATCACCTTGTCCACGACGCCCGCGTCGAAGGCGGTGCCGTGCACGCCTGCTCCGCCCTCGATGAGGACGCTGACGACGTCGCGCGCGGCGAGCAGGCGCAGCAACGCTTGAAGGTCCACTCGACCGTCCGCGCCGTCGAGCACCTCGACCTCGGCCCCTGCGTCCCGCAGCTCGCGGGTGCGCGTGGCATCCGCGCCGCCGGTCGTGGCCACCAGCACCCCCGCGCCCGGTTCGGTCAGCAGGCGCGCTGTCGGCGGCATGCGCAGCGAGCTGTCGAGCACCACCCGCAGCGGCGAGCGCGAGCCCTCGAATCGCGCGCTCAGCGCGGGGTCGTCGCCGATCACCGTGTTCACGCCGACCATCACGGCGTCGTGCTGGTGGCGCAGCTCGTGCGCGAACCGGCGCGCGGCCTCCGATGTGATCCAGCGCGATTCCCCGGTCGCGGTCGCGATCCGCCCGTCGAGCGAGGCGGCGAACTTGGCGGTCACGAAGGGAATGCCGGTGGTGATGTGCTTGACATAGAACTCGTTGAGGCGTTGCGCGCGGCTCTCGTGCAGGCCGACCTCGACGTCGATGCCTGCCGCGCGCAGCGCCGCGACACCGCGACCGCTGACGCGAGGATTCGGGTCGAGCATCGCAATCACGCATCGACGTGGCGCAGCCGCGATGACCGCGTCGACGCAGGGTGGCGTCCTGCCCTGATGCGCGCACGGTTCGAGCGTCACGAAGACATCGGCGCGGCGCGCAGCGTCGCCCGCCGCGCCGAGCGCCTCCACCTCGGCGTGCATCGCACCGGCGCGCCGGTGATGCCCAACCCCGACGATGTCGCCATCGCGTGCCACGACACAGCCCACCATCGGGTTCGGACTGGTCGCGTAATCCGCGAGGCGCGCGTGTGCCAAAGCGTGCTCCATCAGCTCACCGTCTGAGAGGCCGGCCGGTTGAACACTCACAGCAGGCGCCGTCACTGCGGACCGAGGGTGCCATCGGCTCGAACGTGGCGCCGGCTCTCCAGCTGCGCGCGCAGCTGCCCACAGGCCGCGTCGACGTCGCTGCCCCGTGTATCGCGCACCGTGACGCGGACACCGCGCAGGCGGCTGAGAAAGTGGCGCACCACCTCGGGATCGGGAGGTCCCCAAGCGCTCGCCGGGATTCGGTTCATCGGAATCACGTTGACGTGTGCCGCAGCCGCGCGCGCGAGCTCTCGCAGGCCATCGGCCTGCTCGACCGAGTCGTTGACCCCCGCGATCAGGCACCACTCCAGGCTGAGCCGCCGGCCGGTGCGCGCCGCGTGGTGGGCCCCCGCGTCCAGGATCTCCCTGATCGGATACTTGCGGTTGAGTGGCACCAGCCGGTCACGCAGGTCGTCGGTGGCGGCGTGGAGGGAGATCGCGAGCGTCACCGGCGGCGCCTGCGTGGCGAGCCGATCGATCGCCGGCGCCACACCACTCGTCGACACGGTGATGCGGCGGGGGCTGATGCGCGCAGCGCCCGTCAGGACGCGCAGCGACTGGACCGTCGCGTCGTAGTTCGCAAGCGGCTCGCCCATGCCCATGTACACGACGTGCGTGACCGGCCCCAGGGAACGGCGGTGGAGCGCGGCCGCAGCGGCGCGGATCTGATCGACGATCTCCGCAGCGCTGCAGTTGCGGCGCAGACCGAGCCGGCCCGTCGCGCAGAACGGGCAACCGACTGCGCAGCCGACCTGCGTGCTCACGCACACCGTCGCGCGGCGCCGTGTCGAGGCGGCGGCGGGAGTCTCCATCGCGACCGTCTCGACGGTGAAGCCGTCGGCGAGCCGGCAGAGCAGTTTCACCGTCGCTCCGCCGTCCGCCACCACCTCGCCGGCGACCGCCACCGTCGAGAACGCCAGCGTCGACCCCAGGCGCTCGCGCAACGACGCAGGCAGCTGGCGAATGTCAGAGAAGTCCTCGACGTACGGCTGCCAGACGGCGCGGTGGATCTGCTCCGCGCGCCACGGTTGCGCGCCGAGCGGGGCCACCACCGCGCGCAGGCGCGCGTCGTCGAGGACGCTGACCGGTTCCTGGTTCACAATCTCATGGTACGGACGCCATCAGCGCCCGGCTGCGCGGACGTTCGCTAGGCTCTCGCGCCATGCGAGCGCTCGTCGGTGGCCTGCTCGGCGTGCCCGCGACCATCCTGGTCGCCGGCGGCCTCGGCCTCATGGTGGTGACGATCTACACCCACCTGGTGCGCCGTTCCGGCCGCGCGCCGATCCGCTGGCGCCATCTCGGGCTGGGCTTCGCGCTGCTCGCGGCAGGGGTGCTCTTACTGGAGGTGGAGCTGATCGTCGCGGGGTGAGCGTGCGAACGGTGTCACGCCCGGCCGATGAGCTCGAGGAACTCGCTGCGGCACTTCTCATCGGTGCGGAAGACACCTGTCAACGCGGACGTCACCGCTGAGCTGTTCTGCTTCTGGACGCCGCGCATCATCATGCAGAGGTGCACGGCGTCGATGACGACGGCGACACCGTGCGGGCGCAGCACCTCATGCAACGCGTCAGCGATCTGTGTCGTGAGCCGCTCCTGCACCTGAAGCCGGCGTGCGAACACGTCGACCACGCGTGGGATCTTGCTCAGCCCGAGGATTCGCCCGCACGGCAGGTACGCGACATGTGCCTTGCCGTAGAACGGCAGGAGGTGGTGCTCGCACAGGCTGTACAGCTCCACATCCTTGACCACCACCATCTCCTCGTACGACTCCTCGAAGATGGCGCCGTTGATGACGTCCTCGACGTCCAGCTCATAGCCGCTCACCAGGAAACGCCAGCTCTTCGCGACGCGTTCCGGGGTGCGCAAAAGCCCCTCGCGGTCGGGGTCTTCACCGAGCTCGTCCAGCGCGCTGCGCACCAGCCCGGCCAGCGGATCGCCGGTCGAGGAGTGCGCGCGGTCGCGGAGCAGCGATTGCTGGGTCATCGCACCACCCACTATGCCACCGGCGTCCGACGCCCCGCGCGCGCCTGCGTCCGGCTACGCGTTGCTGAAGACGGGGATGTTGCTGCCCGACAGCGGCGCGGCCGCGTCACTGACCAGGAAGGAGATGATGGCCGCCGCATCGTCGGGGGTCATCCCCGGGCGCAGGTGCGGCGCCGCCTGTCGCAGCAGCTCGGTGTCAACAGCACCCGGACTGAGACAGACGCAGCGGACCCCCAGCGGTCTTCCCTCGAGCGCGACGGCCTCAGTGAGAGCGATGACGCCGGCCTTGGCCACGTTGTATGCGGCGAGGCCGGGGAACTTCTCGACATTGGGCACCCCTGACAGCGACCCGAGGTTGACGATGACACCGCCACCTGATGCGGACATGCGCCGGAACGCTTCGCGGCAACCGAGATAGACACCGTCGAGGTCGACGCGCATCACCTCACGCCAGCGAGCGACGTCAAGATCCGCGAACGGAATCCGCTCGAGAATCGCCGCGCAGTTGACCCAGACCGCGAGGCGGCCGAGCGACTCGGCGAGAGCCGCCAGGCGCCCGATGTCTGCTTCGCCGCCCGCGTCGGCGACGACGGGCGTGATGCGCTCTTCCTCCGCCGCCACCGCCGCAAGCTGCTCCTCCGTTCGTGCGGCGATCACCACGAGGTATCCCTCGCGAGCGAGTCGCACGGCGCTCGCGGCACCGATGCCTCGACCGGCCCCGACGATGACGGCGACGTCGCTCACCGGGCGAGTATCGCGTCAGACGCGATAACGCGCGGCCATCGACCCGGCGAGCCCGTCCGGGTCGAACGCGCCCCTGCGAGCGGCGCGGCGAAGCCGCCGCAGCAGCGCGCGGTCCACGAACCCACGGGGCGCCCAGCGCAGCAGCGTATATCCGATCGCTCCGCGGCGCGTCGTGGCCAGGTCGCGGACCGGCGGTCCCAGCGCGGCTCGCACCAGCGTCGCCACCGCGCTGCCGAGTGGCTCTGCAGGCGCTGCGCCTTCCAGCGACACGCCTTTGGCGGCTGGGCGTTGGTGAATCGCTGTGCGGATGTATCCCGGGTAGACGGTGGTGACGGTGATGGCGTCGCCATGTTCGAGACGCAGCGCGTCGGAGTACGCCACCAACGCCCGCTTGCTTGCGCAGTACGCGGCCGAGAACGGCAGCGTGACGAACGCCAGTCCCGAGGCGACATTCACGACGCGCCCGCGTGCGGAACGCAGCGCCGGTAGCGCCGCCGCGGTCACGCGCCACGCCCCGAACAGGTTGACGTCGACCGCCTCGAGCGCGCCGGCGTCCGGCCGATCTCCCGCGCTCTGCGCGTCGCCGATCCCGGCGCAGTTGATGAGGACGTCGAGACCGCCGAGGCTGTCGATCGCGACGGCAACCGCACGGTCGACGGAAGCCTGGTCACGAACGTCGCACATGACCACCTCCGGTGATGCCGGATGCCGGTCGAGCCCGACGACACGAGCGCCACGCGCCCGCAACGCAGTCGCCGTCGCTGCCCCGATGCCACCCGCCGCGCCGGTGATGACGACGCGCGAGATCACGCAGCGACCGTCAACGGGTCGGCCGGATGCCGCAGCCTGTCGGGGCTCCGCGGTCTCAGGTGATAGCTGAGCGGATCGAACCGGCGCAGCTGCCGCCTGAAGCGAAAGGTGAAGTCCGGCCAGAGCGTGGTGTTGTTGCCGTGGCGGTCGATGTACCAGCTCGAGCAGCCTCCAGCCATCCACACCGTTCCCCGCATCGCGCGCTGCACCCGCGAGTTCCACCCCGCCTGCGCCGCGGCGCGCACCTCGATGGCGCCGACTCCGTGCGCGTCCATATAGCGGAGCGCCTCGCTGACGTATTTCGCCTGCCACTCGGCCATCAGCACCACCGAGGTGTGGCCGAGTCCGGTGTTGGGTCCGAGCAGCATGAAGAGGTTCGGAAATCCCGCGATCGCCGTGCCGCGATATGCCTGCATACCCCCGTCCCACACCTCACTGAGCGTGCGTCCGTCGCGGCCGTGCACGCGTTCCGCGATGGGCGGGTCGGTCACATGAAAGCCGGTGCCGAAAATGATGGTGTCAACCTGGCGCTCGCGCCCGTCGCTGGTGAGGATCGAGTGCGCGCGCACCTCAGCGATGCCGTCGGTGACGACCTCGACGTTCGGCTTGGTGAGCGCGGGCAGATAGTCGTCGGAGATGAGAATGCGCTTGCAGCCCGGCGCGTATGCAGGCGTCAGCTTCGCGCGGAGCACGGGGTCGGGGACCTGGCGGCGCAGGTACGACATGGCGATGCGCCGTGTCGCGGCAGCGAGCTGTACGCGGATGAGCGGCAGCGCGTAGAGCTCGCGCGCCCAATAGATGCCGTCGCGCATCATCAGCTGCGCCCTGGGTGCGCGGCGGTACACGGCGCGCTCCAGACGCGTGATCCGGCGCGAGCGGCGCGGCATGATCCAGGGAGGCGTCCGCTGGAACACGCTGAGCGCCCCGACCCTCGGCTGGATCTGCGGTACGAACTGGATCGACGACGCACCAGTGCCGATGACCGCAACGCGCTCACCACTCAGGTCGTGATCGTGATCCCATCTCGCCGAATGGAAAATCGTTCCCTGGAAGCGCTCGAGCCCGGGGAGGTGAGGCTGCGATGGCTCGCTGAGCGGACCCGAGGCCGCGATGACCACACGCGCGCTGAGCGGTCCGCGAGAGGTCTCGATGCGCCAGCGCTGAGCGGCCTCGTCCCACGATGCCGACGTCACCTCGGTGTTGCTTCGGATTCGTGAGTCGATTCCACGCCGCGCAGCGACGGTGCGCAGGTAGGTCTGGATCTCCGGCTGCGGCGAGAATGTCGAGCTCCACTCGGCGTTGGGGTGCAGCGCGAACGAGTACAGGTGGCTCGGCACGTCGCACGCGCACCCCGGATAGGAGTTGTCGCGCCACGTTCCCCCGAGCTCTGCGGCGCGCTCGAGGAGGACGAAGTCGTCGATCCCCGCCTCGCGAAGCTGCACCGCCATGGCCAGGCCGGAGAAGCCGCTGCCGATGATCGCGACCGCAGTATCGGTCGGTCCGTCCACGCCGCCCATCATGCTCCTCCGCCTGGCTACAGTCGTGTAACTTTCGCCATCGTAGGTTACGGTGGTGTAGCCTGTCAAGCGTGGCCGTCCGCATGACCGCTCCAGAGCGCCGCGAGCAGATACTCGATGCCACCAGGCACATCGTCGACCAGCGCGGATTCCATGCCGTCTCCATCGAGGCCGTCGCCCGTGCAGCCGGGATCACGCGCCCGATCGTCTACGAGCACTTCGAGAGCCTCGGTGGGCTGCTGGAGGCGCTCATCCGCCGCGAGGGCGCCCGCGCGCTGGGGCAGCTCTCGGCGGCCCTCTCCTTAAACGACACCCGTGGGAGCGCGCGTGAACAGCTCCTCGGCGCGCTGCGCAGCTACCTCCTGTCCGTCCGCGGAGATCCGACCACATGGCGGCTGGTCCTCATGCCGCCCGAGGGAGCTCCCGCCGCGCTGCGCGAGCAGATCGCTGTCGGACGCAACCGCATCGTCGGCCAGCTGGCGGAGCTGGTCCGACCCGGGTTCGGACCAGGAAGCGAATCGCCGGACCCGGAGTTGCATGCCCGGCTGCTCTCCGCCATCGCCGACGAATCAGCCCGCCTCCTGCTCACCGATCCCCAACGGTTTCCGGTCGAGCGGCTTCTGGCCCATGCCGAATGGGTGCTGCAACGGATGGAGATCGGGGCTGCTGCTGGCCGGTCCGTCGTCGGTTAGGCAGGAGGCGCGCGCCGGCGTCGCTGATCGATGCCGACGGTCGCCACTGCGAGGGCGCCGATGGCGTACACGGCGCTGATGACGACGCCCGCCAGGATGACCCCACCGTTGCCGTTGGCAGAGGAGACAGCAAGCGCGATTGCGAGCACCGCGGCGCCTGCCCCCGATATCGCCGTGAGCCACAGCGTTGCCGGCGTCACCCAGGTCGTGCGCAGCGTCCCGCTCGGCGGCTTCGAGAACAGGGCGATCATGAACGCGTCGGCGATGGGAAGCAGCAGCGACGCCAGCAGGCCGAGCCGGGGAACGGGCTCATCCGGTACCGCCGTCAGTCGGTTGGGCATCAGCGCAGCTCAGACCGGCGCCGCAGCACGATCGTGCTGCTGCACGCGCGCCACGGGCAGCCGTTCGCTGACGCCCTTCAGGTCGAGGCGCCGTGGCTTCAACTCCAGGCCGGACTCGTGCCAGTCGTCCTGGTGGATGGTTTCCGGAGGTACGAACAGGAGCACCTCGCCGGGCCCGGCCGCATCACACAGGCGCGAAGCGATGTTCACGGTCCGCCCGAAGTAATCCGCGTACGCGCGCATGACCGGGCCGTGCGCCACGCCGCCGCGCATCGGCGGCAGGATGCCATCGCGACTGGCCTCGTCGATGAGGTCGATGGCGGCCCTGCAACATGTGATCGGATCGGCCGCGGTGAACATCACCGCGTCGCCGATGCTCTTCACCAGTCGCGCGTCGTGGCGGGTCAGCGTCGCCTCGGCGATCCGCAGCATGCGAGCCACCAGGTGGCCCACCTCGAGTGGGGTCAGCGCCTCCGACACCGAGGTGAAGCCGACGAGGTCGGCGAAGGCAACCGAGAGCTCGCGCTCCCCGGACGCGAGGCCGGGTGTGCGCTCCAATGAGAGTGCCGCTTCTGCTCGGGTGGCAGCTTCCAAATGACGACGCAGTCCGGCTTCCAGCGTCGGCATCAGCGGTTGCAGGAGCAGCTCGCTCGTGGCCGCGAGCCGCAGAGACACCTCGAGCTCGCTGGCGCCGGCCTCAAGAAACGGCGCGGTGAGCCGGCGATGGAACAGCTCGACGAACGCGGCGCTCATCTCCGCAAGCGCTCGCCCCGTGACGGATCCTGCCTCAATGAGGTCGTCGAGCGTGAACACGCTCTGCAGGGCGCTGATCACGCGCAGGGATTCGACCTCGAGCCGCGTGAAGGCCTGCTCGTCGAGATCGTCCGTCGGGAATCCGAGTGCCCGCCATATGGCAACGGCCACCTCGAGGGGCACGCCCGCGCGCTTGGCCGCCTCGCGCGCGCTCATGCGCTGCTGACCCGAGACGACGCGCTCGAGCAGCAGCAGCGGGAGCGTCCCCTGCTGCGCCGCCTGGATCACGGCCTCCTCGGATGTGCCGTGACGTTCGACATGTGTGATGAGCGCTGCCCGCTCCACGGCAGGTCGGCCCCAGCTGCCGTCCTCCTGCGGATCGCCGAGCAGACCGAGAGCCGCCCAGCGCTCCACCTCCTGGGTCGAGCGACCCGCGATCGCCGCGATCTCGTCGAGCGAATACGATGCGTCCGACGCTGCCCGGCGCCGTGGCGCCTGGGCCAGGGCGCGGAGTGCCGATCGCAGCGCGGCGGCCCCGGCACGGGTGCGACCGCTGTGACGTGCGAGCGGCGCGGCCACGTATGCCACCCTCTCGACGAAATCACCGGGCACGACATCGAGGGCGGCGTCGATGGCGCGTTCGCGGAGGCGGGCCACCTTTTCCCTACGCAGGTGCTGTCGCCGTCTGGATCTCCTGTGGGGTGACTTCGCGGACGTGTTGCGCGAAGTTCCACTGGTGTCCCTCGGGATCCTCGGCAAGATAGCTGCGGTCGCCGTACACCTTGTCCTCGAGCCCGGTGATGATCGTCGCACCCGCGCGCTTGGCATCCTCGAGGTGTGCGTCCACGTCATCGACGTACACGTAGATGAGCTGCGTGGCATGCCCCACCTGGGGATGGTTGACGCGCTCGGACCCGGGGTTGCCCATCATGACCACCCCATCACCGAGCGCGACCTCCGCGTGGGCGATTCTCCCCCCGGGGCCGGGCAGCCGGAGACGCTCAGTGAAGCCGAATGCGCGGACCATGAAATCGACCGCGGCCGCCACGTCCTGGTAGTACAGATACGGGGTGATCCGGGGATACCCCGGCGGGGGGTTCTGGGGCATGCGCGCTCCTCTGGAGTTCTACAGCGCGGGGTGATCCGAGGACGCCAATCTACACAACGACCAGACGCACGAGCGTCAGCTCGCGGTCGATGCCGCGCATCTCGGCGGTGAACCGCTCGACCGAAAATGAGTCGAGCGCCACGAGCGATCGCACCTCGTCGTACACGTCATCGAGAAGCATCACGTCTCCTCCACGCGCGGTCTCACCGAGCCGGGCGGCAAGGTTGACTGTACGGCCGAAGTAGTCGAGGTGGTCGTTGGCGGTCATGGCGATGACCGGGCCGTGATGCACGCCGATCTTCAGCGTCAACGCAGGGTCGATCCCCTCGGACGCGCACCAGTCACGGATCTCACGCTGCATGCTGATCGCCGCGGCGACGGCGTCGTCGAGCCTCGCGAAGCCGGCCATGACCCCGTCCCCCATCGTCTTCACGACGGTGCCGTGCTGACGGATCACGCGTTGGCGGACGAAGTCGAAATGCCGGTTGACCCGTCCGTACGCGCTCGCGTCGCCGACTCCTTCATAGAGCGAGGTGGATCCCTTCAGGTCGCTGAACAGCAACGCGATGTTCTTGACCGACAGCTGCTGGCCGGGGGCGAGCGCCTCCGAGCTGAACAGGTCACGAAACTCCTGGAGCGTCGTCACCTGCGCGGCGGTGGTGGCGTCCGGTCCATTCCAGGTCTTCGACCACCGCGAGCAGCGGACCGCCGGTCTGGTTGCGCAGCTGCAGCGCGGAGTCCGCGGGGACGGCGAGGATGTCATCGCCAGCCTGCATGCTGTGCGGCCCGCTCCACCGCCCGTCGGCATAGATGAGGCTCAGGTTCGACACCGGGCGCGCTCGCGGACTTGGGAAGAGATTGAGGTGTTTGCCGCCGCCAACCGTGCGCAGCTTCACCGCCTGCTCAAGATTGAGATGCAGCCTGCGCGTTTCGTGAGGCGAAAGGTATTGCTGTGCCAGGACATGGGGCATGCGGAACGGACCGCCGATGCAGTACACGCTGTCTTCGGCGCGGCGGACGGATTCGTGTACCGAGAAACGCAGCTCGACGCGCTGATCGAAGTCGGTCGCGTAGTCGATGCCGCACGTGTCGCAGTGGAACGACATGGGGATGTCCGCGAGTGACCGCCTCTCATCCTTGGGAATCCGGCAGTTGGGACACATCAGCTCCCAGCGCAGCTCGAACAGGCCGGCCCTGGTGGCGTGCAGCAAAAGGCGGAGCACCTCGAAGGGGTCGGCGCCCCACGAGGCGGCGAGCGCATTCGCGCGCACCCCGAGCACCTGATCGTCGTCACCGCTGGTGATGCGCTCGCGCAGCAGCGGCAGCAGCTCGGGTTGCACGGGTGCGCTGCGCAGACGCTCCATGATTCGTTCCAGGTACTCACGATCCACCTGCGCATGCGAGCGTGCGACCGGGATTGGATCGACCATCCCGTTCGCACGTCGCGCGAGGTACTTGTCGCAATACGCCAGGGTGTCGCGCACAACGCCCGAGCCCATGCGCCACAGGACGCGCCCGAAGATGTTCGCCGGCGTGAAATCGGCGAACACGGTGACACTCGTCCCCTCGCCCGACGGTTCGAGGTCGACACCGCCTTCGAGCACGGCGACCGGTCCCCACTCGAACTCTCGGCGCACCACGTATCGCCGGTTGCGAATCCAGTCGAACGGGTACTCCTTCCAACGCAAACGAACGACGCCGAACGCCCGGGCGCGAGCCTCGCGAACCAGCTGTCCGCTTGCACCGTCCTGCCCCGAGAAGCGAACCGAAGGAAGCCCGATCGTGCGGTTGAGGTGGTCCGTGTTGGCGAGGATCCGCCAGGCCTCGTCGACGGGAATCGGGTAGACCCGCCGCCGTTCGTAGTGAACAATGCTGTGCTTCATGGGCCCTGCGACAAGGGTCCCACCTCCGCGGTTGGCTCGGGGGAGTGTGGCTGTGGTCAAGCGCATCCTGGTTGCGACGGATCAGACGGCGACCGCGAGCAAGGCGGTCCAGTGGGCGGCTGACATGGCGGATCGCTATGCGGCCGAACTGCTCCTGCTCCAGGTCGTTCCGCCCGAGAACCTGGTCGGAACCAGCGCCGACACGGCGGCCGCCGTCGCTCCCGCCCTGAGCGGGCTGGCGCGTCAGCTGGCCGGAGAACGTGGCACCGCGCGGGTCGTGTTCGACTCCGATCCCTCCGCAGCGATCGTGCGCATAGCGGCCGAGGCAGGCGTCGACGTCGTGGTCGTTGGCAACGTCGGTATGAGCGGGCGCCAGGAGTTCCTCCTCGGCAGCGTGCCGAATCGGGTGTCACACAACGCACGGTGCACGGTGATCATCGTGAACACGGCCGCCGATGCCGGCGGCCACTCCGCAACCCAGTCCGCGTCGACCCTCGAGCCCGGGACCGCGACCGCCGACGACCTGCCCGCGGGCCGCCTGCTGGGTCGTGCCGCGCACATCGCGCGCGTGTTCGCGCGCCACGGGGTGCGTCGCATCGCCGATCGACGCGGCGGGGAGGACATGCAGCGAACGCAAGCCCGGCAGCTGCGTGAAGCCTTGGAGGAGCTGGGCCCGACGTTTGCCAAGCTCGGCCAGATTCTCTCGACGCGCCCGGACCTCGTACCGGCCGCGTTCGTCGAGGAGCTGGCAACACTCCAGGATCGCGTCAAACCGTTGACCGAGCGCGAGGTCGTGCAGTTGATGGAGCGTGAGCTGCACGTCCCCTGGGAGGACGTGTTCTCGAGCATCGAACCGGACCCGATGGCAGCGGGGACCATCGCGCAGGTCCACCGGGCGGTGCTGAACACCGGCGAACGTGTGGTGGTCAAGGTGCAGCGCCCCAACGCAGAGGCGCAGATCATCGAGGACCTCGGACTGCTCGAGATGTTCGGCGAGAAGACCGCGGAGCGCCCGGGACTGCGCCAGGTGATCGACCTTCCCGCGATCATCGAGGAGCTGGCACGCTCACTGCGACGCGAGCTCGACTTCCGCATCGAGGCGGCGAACATCGACCGCATGCGCGATGTGCTGGCGCCGTTTCCGCGGCTCGAGGTGCCGACCGTGCGCGGCGACCTCTCGAGCGCGCGCCTCCTCGTGCTCGACGAGATCCAAGGAGTGCCGATCCGCGAGGCCCCGCCGGGACTGGAGCGGCAGGAGGCGGCGCGTCAGCTGCTCGAGGCCTACTACGAGCAGGTCCTCAACCGCGGGTTCTTCCACGCGGACCCGCACCCCGGCAACCTGCTGTGGCGCGACGGGGTCATCTACTTCCTCGACTTCGGCATGGTCGGCGAGATGCCGGCGCGCGTGCGCGAGCAGTTGACACTGCTGCTGCTCGCGTTCTGGCAGGAGGACGCCGCGTTTCTCGGCGACGTGCTCATCGGCCTCGCCGACGAGTACTCGTCGGATATGGACATGGAGGCGTTCCAGAGCGACCTGACCGGCATCATCGACCGCTACCGGCACGTGTCGCTCGAGCAGCTGCGGCTCGGACCGCTGCTTCAGGAGCTGACCACCATCTCGGTCAGCCACGACATCCGGCTCCCCGCCTCGTTGGTGCTCGCCGGCAAGGCTTTCGGACAGATGCAGCTGGCGACGGCGGAGCTCGATCCGACCCTCGACCCCTTCACCGTCGCCGGCTCGTTCTTCGTCAAGCGCCTGCTGCGCGGAGCTCGGGAACGCGCCAACCCGCGGGCGCTGTTCGCCGAGGGCGAGAAGCTGCGGCTGCGCGCGACCCGGCTGCTGGAGGCCCTCGAAAGTGTGACCGGGGCCCGGCCCGGCCCCAAGCTGCAGCTCGATTTTCGCGGCACCGACCGGTTGGAAGCCGCGATCCGCCGCGCCGGCCGCCGGTTGACCCTCGCGTTCAGTGCCGGCGCCGCGCTGATCGCCACCGGGATCGCTGCGTCATCCGGTCACGCGGCGGGTTGGATTCCAGCGTTATTCGGCGCGATGTCGGGAGTGCTGATCCTGGGCGTGCTCCTCGACCTGCTCAGGCGCCCTGGCTGAGCCATCGCGCGCGCCGCGCAGGGCCTTGCTGACCCGGCGCTCGAGCAGGCCGGCGACCATCGCCATCCCCCACCCCAGCACCGCGCGCTCGACGGCTCGCAGCACGATGCGTCAGCCGGGCCTGCGGGCGACGAGCGAGTAGATCAGCGGGATCCGCGGGAAGCGCGGGGGCAGGCGGAACCGGCCGTCGTCGCCGCGTGCCATCGACGCATACCTCGGGAACAGCGTGTAGTCGCCACGCTCGCTGAAGAGTTCGAGCGCCATGCCCGCGGCCAGCACGGCGCCGATCACATCGGACACGGTGTGCGTCCATTCGTAGGAAACGTTGTTGGTCGTCGGAGCCTCCAGGTCGGCGTACGTACCCGGCTCGTCGTACATGACGGCAGTGTCGCCCGCGTAGTCGCGCACCGCCACGAGCTTGCCGTCCTCCTCCTCGAGCACGTCCGTGAACGGATGGAACTCCGTCAGGTACAGACGTCCGCCGGGGCGCAGAAGGCGCCGCACGGTTCGCGCCCATTCGCCGACGTCCGGCAGCCAGAGCAGCGCACCGAGACCGGTGTACACGATGTCGAACTCGCGTCCGCCGACGGCTTCGACCGCGTGATCAACGTCGGCGACCACGAAATGCGCGTCGAGACCGAGCTCGCCCGCGAGGAGGGTGGCCTGGTCGATCGCCGGCGGCGAGAAATCGACCCCCCAGACGCGGGCGCCGAGGCGCGCCCACGACAGCGTGTCGAGGCCGAAATGACACTGCAGATGGACCAGGTCGAGCCCGTCGACGTCGCCGACCTCCTCGATCTCCCAGGGACGCAGCTGGGTCTTGCCGGACTTGAATCCCTCGACGTCATAGAACTCGCTACAGACGTGGATCGGCACCCGCTCGTTCCACATGCGGCGGTTCGCCTCCAGCCGGATGTCCATCGTGCCCGCAGTCTACGTCCGCTTCCGGTGTCAGTATCCGCGCAATCGCGTCGAACGGCGGTGATCGCGTGAGCTCATCGCGTTGACGAGTGCCGCGAGCCAGGCGTACTCTCCCTCGTGCATCGACAGCCTCAGCGATCGTGCGCGTCTGCTGCGCATGGAGGGACCGGAAGGGATGAAGAAAGCAGGCCTGGTTCTACTGGCCGGCAGCATTGTTGCGGGAGCACTTGCGGTCGGCACGCCTGCGCACTCACAGGCACTCACGACCCCATGCCCGGTGTCGAGCCTGAGCGGGATTGCCTTCGCGGATTCGCTGCATGGCACCGCCGTGGGCGTCGACACGTGCCACGCCGGCGTGGTCCTGCAGACCGGCAACGGCGGCGCCACCTGGGTGCGCAGGACACTGCCGCCGGGACAGCTCCGGCTCAACGCGGTCTCGCAGCCGGACCGCTGTCACGTCTGGGCGGTCGGAGACACCTTGAGCCAGCAGGGTGGCCCGGGTATTGCGCTCGCCACGAGCAACTGCGGCGCGACCTGGTCGAGGCAGACAGTCCCCCAGGCTGACTTCCTCGACGGCGTGTCGTTCGTCGACGACCTGCACGGATGGGCCGGTGGCGGCTTCTACGGCGCCGGCAACTCCGTCGTCTTCGCGACGTCGAACGGCGGCAAGACGTGGGCCGACCAGACCGGCGCCGGTGCCTCGACGCTCACCCGCGGGCTCTGGGCGATCAAGTTCGTCAACACGCTGCAGGGCTGGGCTGTCGGCGCGGACGAGAGCGGTCCCGTGGGAGCGATCATCGCCACGGTTGACGGCGGGATCACGTGGACCCGCCAGGACTTCGTCAACGATTACATCCGAGACGTCGACGTCAACCGCGACGGGCTGCACGGATGGGTCGTCGGCCTCGCCGGCAACGTCGGAAGCGCGAGCCTCGGCATCTGGACCACGGTCGACGGCGGCCACCCGTGGATCCCCGCGATGGTGCCGACGGACAACATGTTCTTCACCGGCGTCTCGTTCTCGGGGACCAGCACCGGCTGGGTGGTCGGCTCGGCATCGGTGGGCTCGCCGCCGAAGTACAGCCTGGTGATCCTGAAGAGCACCGACGGTGGGTCGACGTGGGTCAGGCAGCCCGGGCCGGCCGGGGTCGGCTTCGACAAAGTCGCTGCGCTGTCGACGACTCGGGTGTGTGCCACCGGCGGCGCGCTCAACGTGGGAATGATCTTCTGCTCTGGCACCGGCGGACAGACCTGGAAGCGGACGTTCTAGGCTCGAGCACCGACGACCGCTGGACGGCGGTCGACACACTGTTCGACCGTCTCCTCATCCCCGCTGATGAGACGCTGGAGCATGCGGTCGCGTCGACGGCCGCTGAGGGGTTGCCCGCGATCGCCGTGGCGCCCAACCAGGGCAAGCTGCTGCACATCCTCGCGCGAGCGATCGGGGCCCGGTCGATTCTCGAGATCGGCACGCTCGGCGGCTACAGCGCCATCTGGCTGGCGCGTGCTCTGCCTGCCGGGGGGCGCCTCATCACCCTCGAGGTGGACCCAAAGCACGCGGCGGTGGCGGCGGGCAACCTCGCACACGCCGGCGTGGCCGATCGTGTCGACGTCCGGATCGGGCGCGCCGTGGAGACGCTGGCGCAGATCGAGGCCGAGGGGTTGCGCTTCGACTTCACCTTCATCGACGCCGACAAGCCCACCACTGCCGAGTATTTCGACTGGGCGGTGCGGCTGTCTCGCCCAGGGAGCCTGATCGTCGTGGACAATGTCGTCCGCCGGGGCACGATCGCAGATCCTGACAGTGACGACATCAACGTCAAGGGCATGCGCCGCTTCAACGACGTGCTGGCCGGTGAGCGGCGCGTGACCGCGACGGTCGTCCAGACCGTCGGCGTGAAGGGCTACGACGGATTCGCGATCGCGTTGGTGACCGGCGCCTGACGTTCGACTAGCGCGGGACGATGCCGCCCGGCTGGATGACCATCAGGAAGAGGATCACCACGAACAGCACCGTGGTCATCCCGCCGAAGATCTGGTTGCGCCGCACGAGCGCCATGATTTCCGGTGGTGGTGCAGCTGCCGCACCTGCCGACGCCGGTGCCGTTTCGGCGAGGTGCACGAGCCGCTGCGTGTTCGGCAGCAGCACGGCGAATGCGATCGCCACCGCGAGCAGGTACAGCACGATCGCCACCAGCAGGTATACGGTGCCGAAGACGTTGATGTTCGCCGTCCAGATCAGCCCGACGCCGCTGACGAACATGGACAGCGCCAGGGGCACCACCAGACGCATCTCGATCCGGTGGTTGAGCTCGGTGGCGAACCGCATGTGCTGCGGCATCTGCGCCACCAGGGTGCCGACGATCGGGAACACGAATATGGGCCCGAACGCAATGATTGCCGCGAGTATGTGCAGAAACAGCCAGAACAGAAACCAGTTCATCGGAAGACCTCCTCGATCCTTTGCATGATTTCCGGTGTCAACCGGTTGAGCACCTCGAGTGCCCCCAGGTTCTCGTGCACCTGCTCGACGCGGCTCGCGCCGGTGATCACCGTGGACACGTGCGGGTTCTTCGCGCACCAGGCGATGGCGAGCTGGGAGAGCGACACGCCGAGCTCGTCAGCGATCGCTTTGAGGGCGCGCACCTTTCGGTTGGACTCAGCGTCGGTCACGTAGCCGCGCAGCCAGCCGTAGCCGGGCAGCGCCGCGCGGCTGCCGTCGGGGATGCCGTCGAGGTACTTGCCCGTGAGCATGCCCGAGGCCAGCGGGCTCCAGGTGGTGAGGCCGATGCCGATCCGCTCGTAGAGGCGTGCGAACTCCACGTCCACCTTGTGCCGCTCCAGGAGGTTGTACTGCGGCTGCTCCATCGCCGGCTTGTGCAGGTGGTGTCGATCGGCGATCTCCCACGCGTCGAGGATTGCGTCGGCGCTCCACTCGGATGTGCCCCAGTACAGCGCGCGCCCCGACTCGATGATGTCATGCATGGCCCAAACCGTCTCCTCGACGGGAGTGTCAGGATCGGGACGGTGACAGAAGATCAGATCGAGGAAGTCGAGACGGAGGCGGCGAAGCGAACCCTCGACCGCCTGGAGCAGGTACTTGCGGTTGAGCGTGTTCTTGGTGTTGACCGAGTCTTCGATCCCCCAGAAGTACTTGCTGGAGACGAGATAGGTGTGGCGTGGCCACCGGAGCTCGGCGATCGCGGCGCCCATGATGGCCTCCGACTCGCCGCCAGAGTAGACCTCGGCGTTGTCGAAGAAGTTGACACCGGCGTCGTACGCCGCGGCGAGGCATTCGCGCGCGGTGTTGCCGGCGAGCTGCGGGCCGAAGGTGACCCACGACCCGAAGGACAGCACGCTGACCTGCACGCCCGCGCGCCCCAGATGGCGGTACTGCATCTCGGCCACGCTACCAGTCGACTCCCAGTGCCGACGCCAGGAACTTCGTGAAGGGGGACGCAGCACGGCATGCGGTGAGGTAGCGATCCATGAAGTCGGGAGCGGTGATGTCGCGCTCCGTGTAGAGCTGGTGCCAGGTGTAGCCCTTGCGCTTCAGGTCGTCGGCATGTTGATGGTTCGGATCGTAGCCCTGGGGCACCCGCTTCAGTGAATCGCCCATGTTCGTGAACAGCGGCGCAAATGCGGCAGCGCCCGTTATCCGTTTCCAGGTCGCCGCGTCGGCCACGATGGCGTCGCGAAGGCGGTGCAGGGTTGCCGTCTCGGGTATGTGCACCCCGCCGCCCGCGAACGACTCGCCCGGAGCAATGTGGAGGTAGAAGCCCGGCGCGGGCACACCCCTGCCGGCGTCGAGGCCGAAGGACATCCCGATGTTTGTCTTGTACGGGCTCTTGTCGGAGGAGAATCGAATGTCGCGATTGATCCGGAAGAGCGACCCGCCGACGGGTCTCGCGTCGGCCACGATGTGCGGGCTCAGCCGCTTGAGTCGCGGGGCGACATCCTCGATGAACCGGAGGGCCGGCTCGCGCGCCTCGGACTCGTAACGGTCCTTGTTGCGCTGAAACCAGTCGCGGTTGTTGTT
>Ga0307471_100000471_pt1 | contig 20573 bp, 16 predicted proteins | sample atmos_gasesAM3C__2_FD_204566 | JGI IMG/M metagenome (GOLD analysis project Ga0307471, IMG submission 204566) | Hardwood forest soil microbial communities from Morgan-Monroe State Forest, Indiana, United States - atmos_gasesAM3C_515 | ecosystem: Environmental > Terrestrial > Soil > Temperate...
TCGCCGTGCATCTGCAGCTGGAAGGGGCCGGCGGAGGCGGCGGCGACGCGGCTACCCGCACGTCCTGCCCAGAATGCGAGCTCGTCCATCCGCCAGTGGTCACGATCGCGCGCGGAGTGTTCGAGGGCGCTGCGTACCTCGAGGTCGACACCCGCAAAGTCGCCGCGCAACCACGCATGCTCGGCGGCCGCGGCCGCGACGGTCACGATCCGCTGCGGCTCGCCGGTCTCCATGGCGAGCGCCCTGGCTTCCTCGAGCGGCTCGAGTGCGCCCGTCGCACCGCGGCGCGTGAGAACCCGTCCCACCACCGTGAGTGCCGGAATGCGTGCGGCAATCGACAGCGCCGGCTGACCCAGTAACTCTTGCGCTTCCTCGAGCGCGCTGCTCCACGCGCCCTGCTCGAAGTTCAGGCGGGCGCGGAAGGCGTGCAGGTAACCTTCCGCCATGTGCAGCTCGTGCTCGGCACAGAACGCGAGCCCCGCCTCGAGATGCGGCTTGGCTGCGTGGTAGTCGCGATTGGCGATCGCCATGGTCGCGAGATTCGTGTAGGCACGGGCGACGTGTTCCTGGAATCCGCAGCGCAGCGACAGCTCCAGACTGCGCTCGAGCTCCAGCCATCCGGCGTCACCGATCGCGACGGTGCGCGCGGTACCGACGTTGTTGAGTGCGTGGGCGAGAATCTCGTCGTTGCCGAGCTGCCGGGCGAGGTCGATCGCACGCTCGCCCCACTCGATGGCGCGGCCGTGGTGCGACGCGAGCATTGCGAGCTGTGACATGTTGCTGAAAGCCATCGCCAGCTCATGGCTCGGGCCGAGAGGCTCGAGCGCTGCCACCGCTTCGGCCGCATACCGCTGCGCCTCGCCCCCCCGGCCGCGCACCCAGTGCAGCCGCGACAGCGAACGCATCGTGTTCCCCGCCCGCCTGGCATTGGCACTCGAACGCCAGATGTTCAGCGCATCACACTGAACATCGATCGCTTCCTCGATCTCGCTGGTGAGGAAGCACTCATAGGCGAGACTGTCGAGCAGGTTGCCGCGCAGCTCCGGTGACATCCGGTCCGAGTGGCACAGCGCGGTGCGATAGTAGGCGATCGCTTCGTGGTGTGCCCCCACGTCAGCGGACCGCTCGGCAGCCCGCGGGGCAAACTCGAGCACCGCCGCCACCTCGCCGGCGCGCACCGCGTGGTGCACCAGGCGGGACTCGCTCACCTCGCCGCGATCCCGGTGCTTCAGGACCTGCAAGATCCGATGATGAAGCGAGCGCGCCTGTGACGGCGAGAGCGATCCCTCGACGGCGCGCCGTGCCAACTCGTGGCGGAACGCGAGCGAATCGTCGGGATTTCGCCGCAGGCCGCTCAGCGTGCATTCCTCGGTCGCCGCCTCGCTGGCCTGCAGCACCGCCTGGATGAGCCATGGCTCGGTGTGGCCGGGCACGGCGGCCACGAGCTCCGCCAGCTTGCGCGCATCGGGCGAGAGCCGCGCGACTCTCGCTATCACCGCATCGCGCACCGAGCTCGGTATCTCACCGGGCGGCGCGGCGAGCAGCTCCGTCACGTAGAACGGATTGCCGGCAGTCGCCGCGTACAGACCCGCCGCCGAGCGCCCGAGTGTCTGCGCGAGCTCGCCCACGGCGGTCTCCGACAGCGCCGACAGCGGCAGACGCCTGACGGTCTCCCCGGGCAGCAGTCCCACCGCAACCTGCAGCGGATGGCGCGCGTGAATCTCATCGGTGCGATAGGTGGCGATCAGCATGGCGCGGGTACGCGCGATACGCCGGCCGAGATATTTGATGAGATCGAGTGTGGCGTCATCCGCCCAATGCATGTCTTCGATGACCAGCACGACGGGCTTCGTGGAACGCTCGAGAACCTCCACGGTCGCCGCAAAAATGCGGTCACGGTTGGTACCCTGCGTCATCGCCTCGAGCAGCGCACCGCCCACCTGGCGGCTCACGTCGGAAAGCGGCCCGAGCGGCTGCGGGGTGGAGAGTGGATCGCACGCGCCCCACAGCACCCGCACTGCAGCGCCGCGCCGGCGTATGAATTCGCTCACGACGGCGGTCTTGCCGATGCCGGCCTCGCCGGTGACCAGCACTACGCAACCTCCGCGGCTTTCGCTCGCCTCATGCCAGCGTGTCAGCTGGGCGAGTTGCTTATCGCGCTCGAGTAGCAGCATTGGGATGCCCTGGTGTTACGGAAGAATAAGTGTTCCCACGGAAGCGGCTGTTGTAGGTGAGGTAAAGCGCAAAGATGGGGTGACGCACCGATGTCGGCCGACGCACCGCCCCCTAATCTGCACTTCACCGGGACCGCCCGGATAAGGAGTAGCTCATATGAAACATCTCGCCACGACGCTCATCGGTGCTCTCACCTTTTATGCAATATCACCTGCGGGTCTCGCGGCAGTGCCCGATGACCTGCGCCATCAGGTAGTCAGATTCGCCGAACTCGACCTGACTCGACCTGCGGGTGCGCAGGAGTTGTATCGCCGCATTCGGCGCGCAGCCCATGCGGTGTGCAGAACGGATGAAACGATCGGCTATGATCGCGGCTGTGTAGACCATGCCATCGCACGTGCGGTTGCCGAGGTTGGCTCGCCGCTGCTCACGGCGCAGCACGAGGCGCTGACACCGCGGCCCCCGGTGCCGATGCAACAGGCGCGGCTCGATCGCTAACCGGAGCGAAAGATCGGGAGCTGCCCGAGCCGACTCGGGAGCTCCCCGGTCCCTGCGCGTCTCGCGGGGCCCGCACGACTCGCAACGGCGAGCGCCGTTGCCACACCTCCCAGGATTCAGTCGCAGGGTACTACTCGGCCAGTGCCATGCCGGAGCCACCCATTTCCTTCGGCATGTCCTTCATCTTCGGCAGGCCATCCTTGATTCGCAGCACGGTCTCCTGGTAGTTGACGTGCAGCGCCGGTTCGAATTTCAGCTGCGGCAGCATGGCCGCGTAAATGTCGACCAGGCCCATCGTCGGATGTTCGGTGAACAGGTGGCCGCCGCATTTCGCGCACCACTTGCGGTAACTGATAGGGGTTTTGTTGTACGTACTGATGCTGGAAGCGCCCCGGGTGATCTTGAGCGACTCCGGCTTCCACAGCGTGAACGCATTGACCGGCCCGGCGGACCAGTGACGGCATGACCCGCAGTGGCAGTAGCCCATCGCGGCCGGAGCCCCGCTTACCTCGAACCGCACCTCTCCGCAAAAGCAGCCCCCTGACAAAGTGCTCATGATTGGAAGACCCTCAAGTAAGATAAACGGTGATCGGAGCAGACGCTGAGTGTAGCGACGGCCACCCGGGGTTCGAATGACTGGTCGTCCGCCCTTCATGCTCGATCGTCCGTGGAGTGGACTATGGATGCACTGTCGGATGTGTTGCGTGCGGTCCGCCTGAAAGGCGCCATATTCTTCGACGTTCATGCTTCCGATCCCTGGGCGGCAGAGACGCCGGCGGGCGATCAGATCGTCGGCAGAATGTTCCCGGCAGCCGAGAATCTGATCTGCTATCACGCCATTACACACGGCACCTGCTGGGCTGCCGTCGGCGATGAGCCTCCATTGTTACTGCACGCAGGGGACGTGGTGGTCATCCCGCACGGCCACGCGCATGTGCTCTCGAGCACGCCGGGACTGCGGGGTGATCACGACGTCAGCCGCTACCGTGCGCCAAACGAGCTGGAGCTGCCGGTGTCGATCTCCATGGGCGGTGGCGCGCCGGAGTCGGCCGAGTTTGTCTGCGGTTTCCTCGGGTGCGATGTGCGACCGTACAACCCTTTGCTGGGTGCGCTGCCGCATGTGTTCAAAGTGAGCGATCAGGTGGGCGGTCCGCTCGGCGCATACGTGCAGATTGCGTTGACGGAATCGAAGAGGCCGCGAATCGGCAGCCAAAGCGTGCTCGGCCGCCTGAGCGAGCTGATGTTCGTGGATGTCATTCGCCGCTATCTCGAGACGCTGCCAAGCGACCGTCTGGATTGGCTCGCGGGTCTGCGCGACCCGTACATCGGGCGCGCGCTTGGGGAGATTCACCGCGATCCCGCGGCGGATTGGACGCTGGAGTCCCTGGCGCGCAGGGTGGCGATGTCGCGTTCCGCATTCGCGGAGCACTTCATGAGATTTGTCGGTACCCCACCGATGCAATACCTGACGAACTGGCGCATGCAGATAGCCGCGGGTCAGTTGCTGACCACGACCGACAGTGTCACGACGGTAGCCAACAGCGTCGGTTACGACTCGGAAGCTGCCTTCAGCCGGGCGTTCAAAAAAGTGGTCGGAGCCCCGCCGAGTGAATGGCGAAAGAACCGCGATACCGCGCTCGCGCACTCTTCTGCGGCATCCTGACTGCCGCGGCTGGGACGGGGGTCTGCCTCAGTCCCTGACCCGCTCGAACTCGATTTCCTGAACGCGTCCGTCATCGGCGATGGTCAGTACCGCGGGAAACAGACCGGGCCCGCGGTGATAGCGCCAGCGGTCCGCTCGCATCACGCCGATACGGTACACGTTGATGGCCTCGGTGAAGCCTGGATCGGTGAGCAGCCGCGCCGACTCGGCGGGATCACCGCATTTCTCGAGCACGTATCTCGCATCATCGCCCGGTTGGATCAACACCGCTCCGCAGCGGAAAGTTTCGCCGAGAGCCGCTTGCTGCACGAAAGCCGCACAGGCAACCGCGAGCTTGATCATGGGTCGCATACGCGTGATCCGCTGTAGCACCGCGTGCAAAAATAGTTTCAGTCGGCCCGTCAGGCAAGATGTCCGTGCAGGTTCACGAACAGGACCTCGCCGCAGTGCACAACGTGCAACGTTACGCTAGCGCTAGCGTCCGAAACGAAGGTTGCGCAAATTGAGGCCCGGTGGACGAATCGAATCCTTGCGTTGACCCTCAGCGGGCCTGAGGTCGGGCTTTGGCGAGCGCCTCGTCCAGCATCTTGATGAGTGCCGTGCGGTCGTAGGTGTAAGGCTGACCCTCGTTGAGCTGCACGAGCTGCTCGATCTGCTTGCGGATGGTGATCTCGGCTTCCTGCGCGTTCGGCACCACCATGTAGCGGCGTTTCGGCTCCGGCTCGAACAGTGCCTGCTCGACCGCCGCCGCCACTTCATCGGGCTCCTTGTAATTGGATCGGTCCGCGCGCATCACATATCCCGGTGAGCGGGCCGCCGGTGAGTCCGTCCCCATCCGTGCCAGTGCGTTCTTGACGATGTCCGAGTTGTAGTTTCCGGGCTCGATGACACTCACCCGGACACCGAGAGGAGCGAGCTGGCCTGCGAGCGAGTCGGTCAGCGCCTCGATGGCATGTTTGCTCATCGCGTAACCGGCCAGATTGTCGCGTGCGAGTATGCCGGATATCGACCCGATGTTGATGATGCGTCCTTTCTGCTCGATGATCAGTGGCTCGAACGCCTTGATCATTCTCACCGCTCCGGTGGCGTTCACGTTCATGACTAGTTCGTACTCCTCGAGCCTCATCTCGGCGATCGATCCAGCGGTCGCGATGCCGGCATTGTTCACGAGGCCGTAAAGGCCGCGACCGGCCTTGGTGATCGTTGCCAGCGCTGCGGCGATTTCCTCGGGATGCGTCACATCGAGCGCGATGGCCTGCACGTTCCTGATTGCGCCGAGCGCCTTCAGATCTTCGGGCTTGCGGGCCGTGGCGTACACGAAGTAGCCCTCAGCGGCGAGGCGTTCGGTGATCTTGCGTCCAATGCCGGTGCTCGCGCCCGTCACCAGCACGGCCTTGGGCGCCGGTGCATCGGTCGACTGCACCTGACCGAAGGCCACCAGGGCGAACAGCGCGAACGACACACGCAGTACAAGCTTCATGGGACACCTTTCCTCAGCTGGGGCACTCGCGCATCTGCCGGCAGGACCGTTTCGTCGGCGATCGCCCGGATCGAATGCGCTCGACTGCGATTATACTTCCAATAGCCAAGGCTCGGATCGCGCTAACGCGAACGCCAAACGATGCATAACCGGAGCGACCACGGCATGAGAGCAACAGCGCACGTTCAGGTCGAAAATGACTGGGTCAAGGTCACGGAGTGGCGCTTCGCGCCTGGAGCTGAAACCGGTCACCACGTGCACGCCCACGACTACGTCGTGGTGCCGCTGACAAGCGGCGTGTTGCGTCTCGAGGAACACGCTGCACGCAGGGAGACGCAGTTGAAGAGCGGCGTGGCTTACGCGCGGGAACAGGGCGTGGAGCACAACGTGGTCAATGCGAACGACTTCGAGTTTCGATTTCTGGAGATCGAGATGCTCCAGCCCAGAGTCGTGCGCTGACCGTCGAACATCTGCGAGCTGCCAGGTACCCGATGCGCCCCGTTGTTGCAGTGCTGCTCCTCGCGGTGCCGGTTGGCCACGCCAGCGCCGCGAGTTATGACCTGATTATCCGTAACGGGCACGTCATCGATGGCACCGGATCGCCGTGGTACGGAGCGGACATTGCGGTCAAAGAGGGTCGCATTGCCGCCATTGGCAGGTTCGGGAGCGCGAGCGCGACCCGCAGTATCGATGCGCACGGATTGATCGTAGCGCCGGGCTTCATCGACATGCTGGGGCAGTCGGAGCTGACGCTGCTCGTGGATCCGCGGGCTCCCTCCAAGATATTCCAGGGCATCACCAGCGAAATCACCGGCGAAGGCAACTCGGTGGCACCGCTCGACGATGCCCTGCTGCGCGAGCACCACTCGACCTACGAGCACTACGGGCTCAAGGTCGGCTGGCATACGTTGGCCGAATATTTTGCGCGGCTGGAGAAGCAGGGCATCGGGATCAATTTCGCGACCTATGTCGGAGCGACTTCGGTGCGCGAAATGGTCGTCGGCTATTCCGACCGTGCTCCGACCGCGGGTGAGCTGCGCAAAATGGCGGAGCTGGTGGAACAGGGCATGCGTGAGGGTGCCATGGGACTCTCGAGTGCCCTGGAGTATCCACCGGCACCGTATGCGCGCACCGAGGAGCTCATCGCGCTCGCCACGGTCGCGGCGCATTACGGTGGCATCTATGCCACGCACATGCGTGATGAGGGGAATGCCGAGGCGGCTGCCCTGGAGGAGACCTTTCGTATCGGGCGCGAGGCGCAGATCCCCATCGAGATCTTTCATCTCAAGATCGCCGGCAAGCGGAACTTTGGCGGCATGCCGCTGCTGCGCGACCGCATCGAGAAAGCGCGTGCTCAAGGGGTGGATGTGGCCGCCGACACCTATGCGTACACGGCGTGGAGCAACTCGATGGCCGCATTCACACCGCCCTGGGCCAACGACGGCGGTACCGATCAGCTCCTGCGGCGGCTCAAGGATCCGCCAACACGCGCGCGGATGCGCCAGGACATGATGACGCCATCGGATAAGTGGGACAACGAGTGGCTGGAGATCGAGGGCCCGCAGGACATCCTGATATGCGCGGTGAATAACAAGGAGCTGCTGCCCTACAGGGGGAAACGTCTGAGCGAGGTCGCGGCCGAGTGGCACGAAGACCCCGTTGACACGATCTTCGACTTTCTGATCAAGGACGGCGCGGCGACCAGTGTCGCGGTGTTCGGCATGGCGGAGTCCGATGTCGCACTCGCACTGCAACAGCCGTGGGTGTCGGTCGGCACCGACGACTCGGCTACCTCACCTGAAGGAATTCTGGGCGTCGACCATCCTCATCCGCGCGCCTATGGCACGTTTCCCCGCATCCTCGCGAAGTATGTGCGTGAGGAGGGCAAGCTCGGCCTTGCCGATGCCATTCGCAAGTTCACGGCGCTGCCGGCGCAACGCGAGCACCTCTCCGACCGCGGGGTGATCAAGACGGGGATGTGGGCGGACCTCGTGGTGTTCGACCCCGCTGCGATTCACGATGTAGCCACCTATGACGACCCCAATCGATTCTCCGCCGGGATCTCGTACGTACTCGTCAACGGGGTGCTCGTGATCGAGCAAGGCAAAATGACCGGCGCCCTGCCGGGGAAGGTCCTGCGCGGGCCGGGGTTCACCGGGAAGACGGCGGCCAGGCCGCAATCCACGCACCATTGATCGACATCGGCACGGCCGTTGCCGCCGGAGAGACCGGGAGACTCCGTCCGCGCGGCGGAGCCCCCGGCTCTTTCATGTCAGCTGCCGATCGATCGCGGTCCTCATTGATCGTCCGGCCGCAGCAAGGGAGCGAGCGTGTGCGTGCCGGGGTCGCGGGCATGACCGAGGAAAGGCAGGTCGAACCCCGCCTCGATCGTCTTCAGCAGCGAGTAGTGATCGTAGAAGTGGTCGTCCACCAGGCCATGCTTGCCGTAGTTGGTGATCACGATCATGACCACTTTGTCGTTGAAGTTGCCGGGGTTGTAGCAGTTCGGCCCCGGCAGCAGAGTGCCCGCAACGACATCGGTGCCCGTATCGGGGTTGTAAGTGGGGCAGGTCAGGGGTCCGTTGCCCTCGTCGAAGACCACGAACAGCGCGTTACGACCCTGCTTCCAGACCGGGCTGCCGGTGATGGCGTTCACCAGCCAGAATGTCTCGTCGTCGCCGCGGCGTACGTCGACGTCGTCGGTGTCGTTCACGCCGCCGCAGGGCGCCAGCACGTTGCCGATACCGTGCATGTCGCGGCACTGGTCGGGCACGATATACGAGAAGGCAGGCGCGGTCCTCGCGCCGAGATCGCTGAACAGCTGCTCCAGCGGAACCTGCTTGGCGAACTGCACTGGGTCGTCCTGTACCTCGGCGACGTAAGGGAAGGGGTTGTGCTTGACGGCGTAGAGTTTCGCCGTGTTGCTGTCGCCCGGCCAGTTGGCGATGCTCGTGCCCGCGGCCGGGATATTCTGCAGGTACGCGCGCCAGTCCTTACCGGCGTTGGTCAGTTGACCGGCGAGTGAAGGCAGGTTCACGCGCCAGCGGTGTATCGAGGTATTCGCCGGGGGCGCGGGTTCGTCCGTCGCCACGGATGGCGAGTCATCGTCGCTGATACCGACCGTGCTGCCGGGCGGATAGGTGTGACCGGTCGCCACAATGTCCGTTCCGATCCAGTCGCCGGTGATCATCGCCACATAGTTCGGCAGGCTCGGGTGCCACACGGCGTTGTAGTTGGCGGCGAAGTTGTATTTCTTGGCGAGCGCCTGGATGTGTGGCGCCTGCGGATTATCGAGAATGCCATTGGCACCGAAGCTCGTGAACGAATTATGGTTCTCGAGCACGATTACGAATACGTGATCGAGGGCGGGCACGGCATCGCGGCTTTCGGCGAGAGCTGCCGGCGACGTTGCCGCGACTGCGGTCGCCGCGGTGAGACCGATCAGAAGACTTTTCATCGAGGATGCTCCTTCCATGTGAGAGAGCGGACTACGGTTGGCTGCACCTGCGGAAGCCGGCGATTCCTGTGGCCGCACGTGCGTGGCACCGGTACCGGCAAGCGCAGCGGCACCGAGTGTGTGCGCTGCGTGTGACACGGCTGGGATTCTTCCGTGTCAGTGTGATGAAGCGGGGAACGCCGGACCGGCTTCCAGCCACGGCCACGTTCACTTCGGCGGGGCCTTGGCTACACTCGGCGTCGCAATGAATTACGATTCTCGCGGCGGGCGCGGCCGGTATCTCGCCTCCGTCGTCCTGTTGCTCGTCGCGATGGGCTCGATCCAGATCGGAGCCTCCTTCGCCAAGACGCTGTTCCACAGCGTCGGAGCTGCGGGGGCGGTTGCCCTGCGCACCGCATTGGCGACCCTCATGCTCGTCGTGGTGCTGAGGCCCTGGCGCGCGAAACTGGCCCACGGCTCTTGGGGCGCGCTGGCCGTCTACGGCGTCTCGCTCGGCGTCATGAACCTTCTCTATTACATGGCGCTGCGCACCTTGCCGCTCGGCATTACGGTGTCCATCGAGTTCGCCGGACCCCTGACCGTGGCGGTGCTGACCTCGCGCCGCGGGCTGGACTTCCTGTGGATCGGGCTCGCCGCCGCTGGCCTTGCGCTGCTGCTGCCGATCGGCCCAAGCCAGGGTAACGTCGATCCGACCGGCGTGTTGTTTGCACTTGGCGCCGGCGCGTGTTGGGCACTGTATATCGTGTTCGGGCAGAAGGCCGGCGCCGACTACGGCGCGCAGACCGTCGCCCTCGGCAGCGTGATAGCCTCGATCATCGTGGTGCCGATCGGTGTAACGGCAGCGGGTGCCACGCTGTTTTCGGCTGCAGTCTTGCCCTATGGGCTGGCGATCGCGCTGCTCTCGACGGCGCTGCCCTACACGCTCGAGATGATCGCGCTCACGCGGCTGCCCGCACGGACCTTCGGCATCCTCATGAGCGCGGAACCCGTGTTCGGCGCGCTCGTTGGCTGGGCGATGCTGCGCGAGCAGCTCGCCGTCGGGCAATGGGCGGCGATCACCCTGATCATCCTTGCTTCGATCGGCACCAGCTGGACCGCGACCGCGCAGCGCGCATCACCGGTACCGATGCCCGAGTGAGCGGGTCGCCTTGCCTGCCGCCGGGGAGCTCAGATTTCGGGGGTGCGAAGCGACCGGCCGGCCGAAGCCGCGTTCCCACCGGCCGGCTTGCCCGGCCTGGGCCCCTGCGCCGTGTGCTTTGGACTGCCTGGACCGAAGCAGGCGCGCCGCAAGGAGCGTCAACCCTCCGGAGAAGCTCGCTCCGCTAGCGGTAAGCAACACCGAGCCGATGCAAAGCGGACACATGATGCGCACTCCGGTTCAGCTGCTGGCGCCGCGGGAAGGCTCCTTCGCGACGACTGGCCACTCCCCGACCCCGCCCGGCAGCAGATCGAAGAAGTGCCAAAGCGTGCAGAAGTCGTCCCCTGGACTGAAGCCGGTGTCGGACACGCGCAGCAGGGTGGCGCCCTCACGCCTGAAGACTGAGACCCCCGGCATCCAGCCGCCTTTCGCGGAAACGAAGCCCATATCCGCGGCGAACGTCGAGCCTCCATGGCTCACCATCGGGAACTTCCACCCGCGGCTCGCCGCGAATTTGCTCTGCACGGCAGGCCGGTCCGGGCTCGACACGGCGAAGCCTGCGCGCGTGATCACATGAGGATGGATGCCGTTGTAACCGTCGGCCCACAGTGTGCAGTACGAGCACGACACACCCATGTTGTGGATCAGAATGAGATCCTCGTGCTGGCCGAAGAGCTCGGACAGGCGAACCTTGCCTTCGGTGTTGGTGAACTCGTAGTCCTGCACCTCTTGCGGCTCGACCGCGGCGAGAGTTTCCCGCATCTTCTCGCGGATCGCGGTGATCTGACGGCGGTAGTCGGTGAGCTTGCCATGCACCTCTGCATATCTCATATGTGATCTCCAGCTGAGCGCCACGATCAGCTCTCGTAGGCGACGCGGTGCCTCACCCACTCCATCGGAAAGGCCAGCCCCGCTTCGTCGCGTCCCTTGGGCGCGATGTCGAGGTAATGATAGGCCGCATTGAGCATGTCGAGGCCGCGCCCGTAGGTGGAATAGGAATGGTAGATGTGGTTGCCATCCCTGAAGAAAGCGCTGATGCCCGGCATCTCGGTGCTCGAGAGCTTTTGCGCGGTGTAGTTATAGCGGGCTTCGCCCCGCGCCAGCGTCTCGGGCGAGAACGAGACGTTGTAATCGAAATTGAAGTCGTTGCCGAGCGAGGAGACCCACTTGAAGGTCCAGCCGAAGCGCCGCGCCTGCGCCTCGAGCTTCGCGAGCGGCGCACGTGAGACGGCGACCAGCGACGCGTCGCGCGCGGCAAGGTGCGGCACGATGCCGTTGAAGTTGTCCGCCCAGAAGGAGCAGCTCTTGCAGCCGATTTCCCAGTCCGGGCCGTACATGAAGTGATAGACGATGAGCTGACTGTGCTTGCCGAAGAGGTCCGCGAGCGTCTCCCGCCCTTTGCCGCTTTCGAACACGTACTCCTTATTAACGTGCTCCCAGGGAAGCTCGCGCCGCTCCCGGCTGAGCTCATCGCGCAAGTGCGTGAATTCCTTCTCTTTCACGAGGAAGCGCTGCCGGGCGGCGATCCATTCATCGTGGCTCACGATCTTGTGGTCGGTCATGGGGCTCTCCTTGGTGTCCGGCGGGACACGTGCGTGCCGGTGCGCTTCCGCGCCGGTGGTTTCGTGGCGGGCTGCGGACGCCGTGCGTCGATCTCCGCCAGTGTCGCGGCGAGCAGGTCGAACTGCTGCTGCCAGTACTTGCTGTAACGGTTCATCCAGACGGCCGCATCGAGCAGCGGGCCGGCGTCGAGACTGCAGCGGCTGATGCGGCCGCTGCGCTCCTGCTGGATCAGGCCGGCGCGTACCAGGACCTGGATGTGGCGGGAGACGGCCTGAAGCGAAATGTCGAAGGGAGCAGCAAGCTCGGACACGAGCAATGCCTGACCGTCGAGCCGCTCGAGGATTCTGCGGCGGATGGGGTCCGAGAGTGCGAAGAAGAGGGCGTCGAGCCGCTGCGCGGCCGCCTCCTCCTGGCTGACCCCCCCATCTGCGACCACCTGCAGTCTCGCGCCAACATTCATCATGAGTATTTAATATCAACAGATAGGCTGAGTGTCAACTAATACGTTGATGATGCGCACAGCCGCGCGGCGGAGCGCGCCGGCGGGTCGTCGCTTTGGCTGGTGAGCCCGCGGGCCGGCCCGAGCGGTGCGTGCTCTCAGTGGAGCTCGCGGAGGTAATGGTAGGCCTGACGCGCGGCCTCGAGTGAGCTCAGCCGCGTGAAAGGTCCTTCCTGCTCGGCGAAATAGTGTTTCAGCCCTGCCTTCTCTGCAGCGTCGAAGATCGGTGCGTAATCGATCATGCCGCGACCCAGCTCGGCGCCCGCATGGTCAGGTGCGCCGTGCGGCGCCCTCGGCAGAAAGTCCTTCACGTGAATCATCGGAAAACGGCCGGGGTAGCGGCTGAAGTAGCCGCGTGGATCACGGCCCCCGAGGATCATCCAGCCGCAGTCGATCTCGAACTGCACGAGCCGGGGGTCGGTTTCCCTCAGCAGCAGGTCGTAGCCGATTCCGCCGGGCTGCCCGGCGAACTCAAAGTCGTGATTGTGATAGACGTATTGCAGCCCCGCGCGCCGGGCCTCAGCGCCGATCCGATTGGCGAGCTCCGCGGTGCGCCGGGCCTCATCGAGGGTCATCGCCCCGGTGGACGGCGCGGCAGCTTGCCCCTGCGGCTTGGCCCCGGCCGATGACAGGGACGCGCGCAGGCTGCCACTCGCTGCAAAGCTCGCGCCGAGCACGTGCGCCTGCTCGAAGGCGGTGCCGAGATTGCCGGGGTCGAATTGAAGGTGCGCGCTCGGGCATCTGAGCCCTGCGTGCGCCAGCAGCTTGCGGAATTCCCGCGCGGAGAGGCCCGCGAATCCCGCGGTCTCGACCTCCCCAAAGCCGATCTGCCGGATGGTCTGCAGCGTCCGGGCGGGATCGGCCTGCAGCGCGTCCTTGACCGCATACAGCTGGATCCCGACAGGTCCACCGAGCGGAGTCGCGCGCAGCAGCTGTGCGCTGCCCGCTGTGAGCAGCGCGCCGACCGAGACACGCACGCTGCGTGCGAGAAAGCGCCTGCGGGTGCATGTCGCCTGCAATGCCGGCCTCACCTCGAATTGCGCCGCTTCTCCAGCACCGCGAGCAGCGGCGCGAGGTTTGCCTGGGTCAACGCCTGGTTGAACGAGGGAAGGTCACCCTGCAGGATCTCGCGGAACTGCGCGTCGACCGCCGCCATTTCGGCCTCGAGCGTCTTCAGGGACTCCAGCTGCGCCTCGGTCGGGGCGAAGTCGGCGCCTCCTGCGACATCACCCCCACCGGTTCCCACCTCGGCATTGAGCCAGACGAGATCGAGATAGACTCCGTCGGCCTCCACGAAGTACTTGTCGTCGCTGTTGCGCAGCGCCCGCGAGACCAGCCGTGACTCGACCGTTTGCAGCTTGTCGTTCAGGCGCGCGGCGGCTGCGAGCAACTGCGCCCGCTGCTGTTCCTCCGCAGCGCTCAGCACACGCGGCGGTGCCGGCGGGGGCTCGGGCTCCTCTTCATCGCCTTCCTCGACGATCAGCGGCTGAGGCTTCGCGCGCGGCTTGCCCGGCTGCAGCATCGTCTGGATGACCTCGAGCTGCTTGCGCAACCACTCCATGTGGTTGATGGAGTCCGACACGTGGCTGATGTCGTCACGGATCCTGAGAAGTGTGCTCACCGACAGCTGCAGGTCCGCCTCCGTGGCGGGTGAGCGCGGATCGCTCGCGATGGTGAGTGGTTGTTCGACGGGCTGACCGTCGACCTTCAGCCGCACGGTGTAGCTGCCGGGGGCGACCACCGGTCCGACTTCGGCCGGCTTCGATCCCCAGTGCGTGATCGGTCGCGAGTCGGCATCGCGGAATCTCGGCTCCTGCCAGATGCGTGGATTGTCCGGTGCAACGGTCCGGAGTGCGACGACCCGCGGTGACTCGTAGCGCAGGTCCCACTTGAAGCGGTTGAGGCCGGCGAGACCTTTCCCCTCGAGCTGGCGCACGAGTTTTCCGCTGGAGTCGAGGATCTCGAGCTGCACCGGATCCTTGGGTGCGGCCGCCAGCGAGTAACTGATCAACGCCTCGCCGCCGCGCACGAACCGATAGGTCTTGCGCGGTTCGAACAACGCTACCGGAGCCTGCGAACGCTGCCGCGCCATCTGCTCGAACGGGCCGATGTCATCGAGGATGTAGAGTCCGCGGCCGTAGGTGGAGAGCACGAGGTCGTGGAATTGCTTCTGCACCACCACCCAGGTCACCGGGGCTGGTGGCAAGCCGTTCTGCATTGCGCTCCAGTGCCCGCCGTCGTCCAGCGAGTAGTACAGGCCGTTGCCGGTCCCCGCGAACAGCAGTCCCGGGCAGTTGGGATCCTCAGTGACGCTGCGCACGTATGACAACTCGTGCTTCGGCAGGTTGCTGTTGATCCGCTTCCAGCTCCTGCCGAAATCCGCGGTCTTGTAGATGAAGGGATCGCGATTGTCGAGCAGGTGAAAATCGACGCTGACGTACGCGCTGCCGGCATCGATGCTCGACGGAGCGATGCTCGTGATCGTGCCGCCCGCAGGCAGCCCCTTCAGGTTTCCCGTGACGTTGGTCCAGTTGGCAGCGCCGTCCCGGGTGTACCAGATCTGCCCGTCATTGGTGCCGGCCCAGATGAGTCCGCGCTGAATCTTCGAGGGTGCGATCGCGAATACCACCTCGCCGTAGAACTGCCCGAGGTTGTCGCCGACGATGCCGCCCGAGGGGAGAATGTGCGCCGGATCGCGGCTGGAAAGATCCGGGCTGACTACGGACCAACTGTGGCCTGCATCGCTCGTTCTGAAGATGACCTGGCAACCGTAGTAGACCGTGTTGTGGTCAAACGGGTCGATCGCCAGTGGTGGAGTCCAGTGGCAGCGGTACTTGACCGCGTTTGGCGGCGAGTCGAGCGTATGTTTCCAGGGGCTGACTGAATGCGCCTCCTTGTGGCGGGCATCCCAGCGGGTCACGGTGTCTCCATAGCACGTTGCCCACACGACGTTCGGATCGCTGGGGTCGGGAATCGTGAAACCCGACTCACAACCGCCCATGTGACGGTCCCAGCCGGTCTCCTCGGAATCGATGGGCACGCTCGGCCCACGCATGTTCCCGTCGTCCTGCATGTTGCTGTAGAAGTAGTAGGGGATCTGCTCATCGACCGCCACGTGGTACATCTGCCCGATGGGCAACGTGACGCGGTGGAATCCGCGGCCGTGCACCGTGGTGATGAGCATCCCGCCATCGTCGGTGATGACGAAGCGATCGGGATTGACGGGATCGACCCAGATGTCGTGGGTGTCGCCGCCCCAGCGGACCTCGTGGAAGCTCTCACCCCAATCGAGTGACTGGTGAAAGGAACTGTTGGCGACGTAGACCTCGTTGTCGCTTCCGGTCGATACCGCGAGGCGTATGTAGTAGCCGGCGCGACCGATGAGGGCGCGCTGCGAGTTGACGAGCTTCCACTGCTCGCCCGCATCGTCCGATCTCCACACCGAGCCCTGATCCTTCGTCTGTATGAGCGCAAAGATGCGATTGGAATTGGTCGGCGCGATGGCGACATCGATCTTGCCGAGAGGAGCATTCGGCAGACCGTGCCCCTCGAGCCTCGTCCACTTGTTGCCGCCGTCGTGAGAGATATAGATGCCGCTCTGCGGGCCGCCGCTGTATTCACCCCAGGTATGCATCTCCAGCTGCCACATCCCCGCGATCAGGGTGTGTGGATCGTGCGCATCCATGGAGAGTCCCGAGCAGCCGGCACTCTCGCCGGCAAACAGCACGCGCGCCCAGTGTTGGCCGCCGTCGCTGGTGCGGTACACGCCGCGCTCCTGCTGAGGACCGGTCGCGCGGCCGAGCACGCACGCGAATACGATGTCCGGATCGGAAGGGTGGACGATGATCCGGCCGATACGACCGGACGCCGGCAGGCCCATGTTGGTCCAGGTGCGCCCGGCATCGGTGGACTTGTAGATGCCGTTGCCCATCACGTCACTGTCGCGGATGACCCACGCTTCGCCGGTGCCAGCCCACACCGTACCCGGCTGCGAGGGCGCCACCGTCAGCGCGCCGATCGCGGCCGCCGTCTGTTTGTCGAAGATGGGCAGCCAGCGATTACCAGCGTCGGTGGACTTCCACACCCCGCCGGATGCCGCGCCCGCGTAGTAGACGCCCGGATCCCCCCTGACCCCGGCGACCGAGGCGATGCGGTTGCCGACCCTTGGCCCCACGAAGCGGAACCTGAAGTCACTCTCCTGCGAGACCTCCACCGCAGGTACTGCGGCAGCAGCCGCACCGAGCAACGCCGCGAGCGCGATGAGCGCCGGCGTCAGTTTTCTTGTGTGCACTTTCAGTACTCACCTTCAGGTGTTGGATCGAACGCAACCATATAGCATCGCCGTGGCGGTGGCGATCGCCAGGCAATCGCGAGGAGAGAGCGCCGTGCGGATAGGCATACTCGGGTCGGGACTGATGGGCGGGAAGCTCGGCACGCTTTTCGCTCGTGCCGGGCATGATGTGGTGTTCAGCTATGCGCGCAACGAGCAGAAGCTCAAACGTCTCGCGCGCGAGGCCGGCGCCGGCGCGCGCGCGGGCACACCCGCGCAGGCGGCACGCGAGGCCGATGCGCTGCTGCTGGCCGTGCACTGGTCGAAGGTCGATGAAGTGCTGCAACAGGCCGGCAGCCTCGAGGGCAAGGTCCTGATCAGCTGCTCGTTGCCGATGAACATGGACGACACGGCACTCATCGTGGGCCACAGTTCCTCCGGAGCAGAGGAGCTCGCGCGCAAGGTGCGGCCGGCGCACGTCGTTGCCGCCTTCAGCACGCTCCCGAGCGAGGCGCTGTTTACCGTGTTCGAGGCACGGGGCAAGGCCGACCCCCCGAGCCTCGTCTATTGCGGAGACGCTGAGCAGGCGAAAGAGCTCGCGGCTAGGCTGATCCGCGATGTCGGTTTCGATCCGGTGGACGCCGGGCCGCTGCGCATTGCGCGCTACACCGAGCCCTTCTCGCTGCTCATCGCCCAGCTCGCCTACGAAGGCGGCGGCAGTCCGCAACTCGCCTATCGGTTCGCGCGCTTCGCGCGGTGACGCCGCGATCGCTCTGCCGCTGTCACGGCGCAGGTACGAGCGGCAGCTCGATGAAGCTCGCCTTGCCCGGAGCGTGGTAGACACGTTCGGTCGCCTTGCGATAATCCTCAGGCTTCGCGAAGAAGATGTTGGGCACGAAGGTCTGCGGGTTGCGGTCGTAGAGCGGGAACCACGCCGACTGCACCTGCACCATGATGCGGTGCCCCGGCAGGAACACGTGGTTGGCGGTCGGCAGCGCGAAACGGTAGCTGAGCGGCACGTTGGACTTGATCGCCCTGGGCACGCCAAGGTCTTCTCGATAGCGGCCGCGCAGAATTTCCATGGATACCGCCAGCTGATAGCCTCCGAGCTCCGGCTGTCCCGCGACCTCATCCGGGTATACATCGATCAGCTTCACCACCCAGTCGACGTCGGTGCCACTCGTGGCGGCGATGAGGTTCGCCACCGGCTCACCGCTGATCGCGATCGGCGCTTCCAGCGGTGCGCTGCTGTAGGTCAATACGTCGGTGCGGCCGGAGAACTCGCGCTGATCGTCGACCAGCCACCGCACCCAGGAGAGCGGTGGTTCGTAACCCACCGGCTGGCTCGGCCGCGTGCGGAAGGGCACGGGCCGCGCGGGGTCCGACACATACTCATCGAACGCAGCCCCGCCCGCGGGCGGCTCGAATCCCAGCTTACCTTCGGGGCGCAGATAGAGCGGCGTCGGCCGAGGCTGACACGATCCGTCGCACGCGGACGGCCAGTGGGGCAGCCGTTGCCAAGTGTTGGTCCCGGTGCGGTACGCCAGCACCGGCGCGATGGGTGATGCGGCGGGCGCATCGTCCTTCAGATAGCGGGCCAGGAAGGGGGCGAGCACCTGCCGCCGGAAATAGAGCCCGGTATCGCTGCCCCAGCGAATCGCACCCAGTGCACTCGCCTCCTCGATCTGCTGACCGTGGTACCAGGGCCCGAGTACGAGAAAAAGCTTATCCCGGTTGGCCCGCTCGGCATACAGAGCCTTGTACACGGCGATTGTCCCGTAGATGTCCTCCTGGTCCCACAGCCCTCCGACCAGCATGGTCGGCACCGTGAGCGGCGCACGCGCGAGCAGCCGATCCATCGCCTGCTCGCGCCAGAACTCGTCATAGGCGGGATGCGCGACCAACTTTCTCCAGAAGCCGATCTGCTCCATGCCGTGCTGTCGTGCGAGCTCCCCGGCGGAGCCCGCGCGCATATAGACATCGAAGTCATCGACCGCACCGGACTGCCAGAGCTCATCGTTCGCTCGCGTCCCGATCTGCTCGTAGATGTACGGCAGGTTCTGCTGACGGAAAGCCCCGTTGTGGAACCAGTCGTCGCCGCGCCAGCCATCGACCATCGGATTCATCGGCACGGCCACCTTGAGCGCCGGGTGCGGATTGATCAGCGGGGTCAGCGCGAGAAAGCCGTCATAGGAGATGCCGAGCACGCCCACCTTGCCGTTGGACTCCGGGACGTTCTTCACCAGCCAATCGATGGTGTCGTAGGTGTCGGTCGATTCATCCACGGGAGTTGGATTGAGTGGGCCGCGCATCGGGCGGTTCATCACGTTGTCGCCTTCGCTGCCGTACTTGCCACGGATATCCTGCACGACCCGGATGTATCCGCCCTCGACGATGCTCTCGACTGCGTTGTCGTATCCCCACAGCCGCGTGCCGAGGTGCAGACTCTGGCTACGCGAGGTCATGTGCTTCGCGTCGTAAGGTGTGCGGGTGAGGAGCATGGCCGCCCGCTTGGTGCCCTTGGGCACGAGGATGAACGTGCGCAGCTTCACCCCGTCGCGCATGGCGATCATGACCTCGCGGCTATCGAAATCCGCCCCCGCGGTGGGTCGTAAGAATCTCGCGGGCGTCTCGCTCGGGTAATCCGGATACTTCGGTGCGGGTGAAACGGTTGCGGGAGCGGCTTGCGCGCTAGTCGGCGGTGGTGTCTGCGCGTGCGCGCATTCGCCCGCGCACAGGACGGCGAGAGCGAACGAAACTCCAGGCCACGCGATGTGCTTGATCGGCTGCACGAGCTGCCCCCCGGTTGTTATTGGCCGGCGGATTCTAGCAGGCCGCTAGTGACACGAATCCCCGCGGCGCAGGGAGTCTGCCGCCAGCGCCCGTCGCGACGAGCCGGCGTTCCTTCACTTGCCAGCATCCCGCCGGGGGCGTAAACGGAAAGCATGGTCTGAAGGATGCAGGCGCCCGACCGCCCGCAAGAAGCGTGGGAACCGAAAGCCCGCGCCGTTCGGGTGACGATAAGGCAGCGCGTGCCGTGCACGTGTCGAAGAGACGCAGTTCCGCTTCAAAAGTGCTCCTCTGGTGCACGGCCCTCGTGGTGCTCTGCGCGCAGGCCTCTTCGTTCTTCAGCTGCTCGTTTGGCACCTCGAGCTCCATTCCCATCGTGCCTACTCCGCCCCCGCCCGCTCCGAGCCTGACGATCTCAGTCACGCCCGCAACCATCGTGCTGGGGCAGAGCGCGGTGCTCGGCTGGTCATCGAGCGGCGTCACGGCATGCACCGCCAGCGGCGCATGGAGCGGACACCAGCCACCACAAGGCAGTACGAAAGTGACGCCCGCGACGACGGGCACCTTCTCATATGTGCTGAACTGCACGACTGTCGCCAACGGCTCCATTGCGCAATCCGCCACTCTGACCGTGAACGCGATGGCAGCCCAGAGCGAAGCCCACGGCATTCTCGCCGACCACCGGGGCACGAGGGCGCTGCGCACCGACCTGGTAGCCGATGTCGCGGGTGCCGCGGCCGCGAACACCGACGCGAGTCTCGTCGAACCGTGGGGTCTGGTCTTGGCCGATAAGCAGGCTGCGGTGGTGGCGAGTCGCGACAGCAACCGTTCGAGTTCGTACGACGGTGCGGGGGCCGCGCAACCCAACTCGCAGCCGCTGCGAGTGCATCTGCCGGCAAGCCACGGCGGTGCGCGGTTCGGAGCCGCCGGGGTCGTCGCGAACTCCAGCGACAGCTTCGTGATCTCTACCGCCGCGAAGTCGGCCCCCGCGCGGCTGCTGTATGCGGGTACGGGCGGCATGATCGCCGGCTGGTCACCTG
>Ga0307471_100000472_pt1 | contig 20564 bp, 21 predicted proteins | sample atmos_gasesAM3C__2_FD_204566 | JGI IMG/M metagenome (GOLD analysis project Ga0307471, IMG submission 204566) | Hardwood forest soil microbial communities from Morgan-Monroe State Forest, Indiana, United States - atmos_gasesAM3C_515 | ecosystem: Environmental > Terrestrial > Soil > Temperate...
CCCCCTGCCGCTCCATCTCGTCGACGATGGCCAGCATGTACGACGGCGTGACCATGATGATCTGCGGTTGAAAGTCGACGATCAGGCGCACCTGGCGATCGGTCATTCCGCCGGAGACCGGGACGACGGTGCAGCCCAGCCGTTCGGCGCCGTAGTGAGCGCCCAACCCGCCGGTGAACAACCCATAGCCGTAAGCGATGTGGACGGTGTCGCCCGGCCGGCCGCCGGCCGCGCGGATGGAGCGCGCGACGACGTCCGCCCAGACATCCAGGTCGTGCCGGGTGTATCCGACCACCGTCGGCAGACCCGTCGTGCCGCTCGACGCGTGGATCCGGGCGACCCGTTCTCGTGGCACGGCGAACATGCCGAACGGGTAGTTGCGGCGCAGATCGTCTTTTGTCGTGAATGGAAAGCGCGCCAGGTCGTCGAGACTGCGACAGTCATCGGGGTGCACGCCGGCCTCGTCGAACCGCCGCCTGTAGTCAGGGACGTTGGTGTACGCGTGACTCAGCGTCGATTGCAGCCGCTGGAGCTGAAGCGCGCGCAACTCGTCGATGGACGCCAGCTCGATGGGGTCGAGATCCTCGCGCCGCGGCACCCGGTCACGCACGGTGACTAGCCGGTGCGAGCCGGGAGCCGCCGGCTGTGGCCGCGAAACTCCGCCACCACCTCGCCCGCGCTGCGCACGGTGACGTCGTAGACCCCGCTGCGTCCGAACCGCACGCGCTCCTGCGCTTCCGCAACCAGCTCCTCACCTTCGCTCGCCGGTCGCACGAACACGATCTCGGCGGCTCCGGCGACCGTGGGGCCGTGCGTGTTGCACGCGAAGGCAAACGCCGTATCGGCGAGCAGAAAGATGTATCCACCGTGCGCGATGGCGTGACCGTTGACCATTTCCGCTGACACCCGCATCCGCGCCGTGGCATGCCCGAGTGCAACGTCTTCAATGACGATGCCCAACGACCGCGAGGCCCGGTCGTCCGCGTACAGCTCGTCGCTCATCGCTCCGCGAGCTTAGCCGAGAAGCCACGTCCCCGCGCCGGCCAGCGCGGAGGTCACCGGCCGCACGATCCTTCCGTCTGCAATGGCTACCGATCGAACGCCGTGCTGCCGTGCGCTCGCCGCCGCACGCAGCTTGCTTCGCGCACGGCCTCCAAGCAGCGGCAGCAGCGTGTCCACCTCGTCGGGCGCGACGCGCGCAATGGTCGTCGCGTCGTCGTCGACATCGCGCAGCAGGCCGGGCGTGTTCGACAGCACGACCAAGGCCTCGGCGGACAAAGCCACCGCGATCTCCGCGGCCATGCGGTCGCCGTCGACGTTGAGCGCCGTGCCGTCGTCGGCAGCGATGGGCGGCGTCAGAACGGGCGTGTACCCGCCGGCGAGCAGCAGGAGCAGAAGCGCGGTGTTGACGACCTCGATGGTGCCGACGTGGTTGTCGTGCAACACAAGCGTCTTGCCGTTCTCGCGGATGCGAAGATCAGGGCGGCGGTGACCGCGGACGATCCCGCCGTCGAGACCGCTCAACCCCAGCGCGTCGACACCGAGCTGCCGCAAGCGCTCAACGACGCGCTTGTTGGCCTTGCCGGCGTACGCCATGAGAAACCGGTCCATCGTCGCGGTGTCGGTGTAGCGGGAGACTTCTCCGCGCTCCGACTCGACGATCCGCGGCGGCGAACCGAGTTGCGACGAGAGCTCATTCAACTCCCGGCTCGCGCCGTGCACGACCACCATGGGTCCGGAACGGCTCGCGATGTCCCGCAGCGCGTGGTCGGCGTCAGCGATGCTGCCACCGATCTTGACGACGATCGTCACAGCGGGTACAGGCCGCCGAAGCTCAGTCCGGCGCGTTCGTCGAAGCCACAACGGACGTTGAGCGCCTGCACCGCCTGACCGGCGGCGCCCTTGACGAGGTTGTCGATCGCGCTGGTCACCACCAGCCGGCACGAGTGCGCGTCGCGTTCGAAGCCGATGTCGCAGTAGTTGGTTCCCGTCACCAGCCGCGGGCTGGGCGCCCGGTGCAACCCTGACGCCGCCTTGAGGATGCGCACGAACGGCTCGCGCGCATAGCTCTCGCGGTAGATCCGCCAGACGTCCTTATCGGAGAGATCCTCGCTGAGAAACACGTGCGCGGTGATCAGCACACCGCGAACCGCTTCGACGGCGGTTGCCGAGAGTGCCACCTCTGGACCCTGCCCGTTCAACCCGAGCTCCTGCGCGATCTCGGCGGTGTGGCGATGACCGGTCGGCGCGTACGAGCGCAACTCTCCGCTGCGATGCGGGTGATGCGTCGCCGCGCTCGCCTGCGCGCCACCGGCCGATGAGCCGGTCTTGGCCTCGATCACCAGCGGCAGGCCGCGATCGACGACTCGCGCGCACATCAGCGGCGCGAGCGCGAGCACTGCGGCGGTCGCCAGGCATCCGCCGGTGGCGATCAGCGCCGAGCTGCGAATCTCATCGCGATGGAGCTCGGCGAGCCCATACGTGGCGGAGCTCAAGAGCTCAGGCCGTGGATGCTCCCAGCCGTACCACCGCGGATATGCCTGCGCGTCACGCAGCCGGAAGTCGGCGCTCAGATCGATGATGAGCGGCGCCAGCTGCCGCCACGCGTCGACGCGGCGGCTGGATTCACCGTGCTCGAGCGCCAGGAACGCGACATCGACGGGCTCGAGCCCGTCGCGAGTGGTGAAGGTGAGCGACGTGCGACCGCGCAGCGGTGGATGCGTCAGGTCCACCCGCTTGCCGGCGAGCCGCTCGGACGTGACGTGCGTCACCTCGATCTGCGGATGGTCGATGAGCAGCCGCAGCAGCTCGCCGCCCGCGTATCCCGCGCCGCCGACGACCGCCGCGCGCATCACAGCGCTCGCAGCACCCTGTCGAGCACATCGACCGAGCGCTCGAATTCGGAGATCTCGATGTGCTCGTCGGGGGCGTGGTCGAGCATGGAGTCGCCCGGCCCGTACGCGATCGCCGGACAGCGCCACGCCGGAACCAGCACGTTGAGGTCGGATGTCCCGGTCTTCAGCTTGAAGCGCGGCGACCCACCCTGCGCACGAATCGCCTGAACGAAGCGCCGTGCGAGCCGGCTGGCGCGGTCCGTGCGCACCGGCGGTTCGGCGGAGGTGACGTCGAGCGACCCCTCGCCGGCGAGCGCGCGGACATCGCAAAGCAGCTCGTCGAGGTCACATCCGAGCGGTACCCGGACACCGATGTCGACGTGGGCGCGGTCGCGCAGCCCGTCGCTCCCCGCGTCACAGCGCAGCACGCGTACGTCGACGCGGTCGAACCGGCCGGCGTCGCCGCTGCGCGCGGCCGCGAGCTGATGGAGCGCGTTCACGAACGCGAACGCGCGATCCGCGGCGCTCATCGAGGGCCCAGCCGAATGCGCAGCCGGCACCTGGAGCGACCACTGCAGCCGCACGCTGCCCTTGTACGCGATCGTGACCCCCTGCCATCCGCTCGGCTCGAGAATCACCAGTTGATCGGGCGCCGCCATCGTCTCGGCGAGATGTCGCGCGCCGCGCGACGTCGTCTCCTCCCCGACGGCGCCGATGACCGTGAAGCGCGTACCGCCGTCGCGCGGCTGCCGCATCACCGCGGTCAGCGCGGCGGCCAGCGGTCCCTTCGCGTCGACGGCGCCGCGCCCGTAGAGACTGTCGCCGTCCTGCCGCACCGCGATGCGTCCGGGCACGGTGTCCAGGTGGCCGACGAGCGCGACATGTTCGCAACCCTCGCCGCGACTCGCGACCAGGTTGCCGGCGGCGTCGACGCGCGTGTCGAACCCTGCCGCGTACAGGTCTCCGGCAAGAAACGATGCGAGCTGCGCTTCGTCCCCGCTGACGCTTGGGATGCAGAGCATCGCGGTCAACAGTTCGACGCCCGAAAGCGCTCGCCGCGTCGATGCGTGGGCCGGCGTCGAGAGGGTGCTCATGCCGCCCCCACGCTCACAGCGCCTCGACGAGCCACCGCAAGGGCGAATTCGGCGAGCCGCCCCGGAATGTCGACCCCGGTGACGTCGATGCTGTTGCGAAACTCCATGGTGGCGTTCACCTCGCTGACCAGCAGCGAGCCGTCGCTCTCGAGCACGTCGACCGCCAGCGCTCCGCCGCCCACTGCTGCCGCGGCCCGGCGGCACAGCGTGTCCATCTCGGCGCTCACCGGGCAGTTGCTCGTGCGCGCGCCGCGTGCGGTGTTGGTGATCCAGTGTTCCGACTCGCGGTACACGGCGCAGATCGTCTCGCCGTCGACGACGAACGCACGGATGTCCCGGCCCGGCTTGTCGATGTGTTCCTGCAGGTAGAAGATCGAGTGCTCCGGGGTGCCGAGGGTCGCGCGATGCTCGAACAGCGCCTCCGCTGCGTCGCGGTCGGCGATGCGCGCCACGAGCCGTCCCCACGAGCCCGTCAGCGGCTTGAGCACCAGCGGGTAACCCAGGTCCGATGCGGCGCGCAGCGCGGAATCCTCGCTGAACGCAATCACGGTGCGCGGGATCGGAACACCGGCCTCGCGCAGCGCGCATGATGTTGTCAGCTTGTCGTTGCACAACTGCGCGACGGCGTGCGTGTTCACCGCCGGCACCCCCCACGCAGCCAGCACCCGCAGCGCGGCGAGCCCGCGGGATTGCGAGAGCGAGCGCTCGACGATGAGGTCCCAGCCTGGCCGGGGCGCAGCCACGTCGAGGGTGATCTCGCGATCGTCGATCAGCTCGACGTCGGCGCCGCGCTGCGTGAGGGCATCGCGAAGCAGCTTCTCCTCGACGCGGACGCGCGAGCAGAGAATCCCGACTCTCACCGGCTATTCACCCCAGTCCTCTTCCTCGGGCGGCGCCAGGATGAGCCGCGCGGGCTTCAGCGCCACAACCTCCAGATCAGCGCCGCACTCGTGACACTGCACCACCTCTCCGTGTTCGACGTCGCCGGTGAGCTGCACCGCCGCCTCGCATTCAGGACACATGCACTTCCTCCTCGAGCGCGGCCCAGCCGCCCTGCCTGATCAGATCGACGAGTGAACCCGCCTCGATGATCCGCAGCGCCACCCCGGACGGCGGATCGCCGTCGAACGTCCGTCCACCGGCGTTGATGACTGCATTCCGTGGATCCACGTCGATGTCGTCGCCGTCCTCGACGGCGTCGTGCAGAGACCCGCAGCGGATCACGGACAGGCCGATGTTCACGGCGTTGCGATAGAAGATCCGCGCGAAGCTCGCCGCGATCACCGCGGCGACTCCGTTCTGCTTGATCGCCATCGGCGCGTGCTCTCGCGAGCTGCCGCAGCCGAAGTTGCGTCCCGCCACGATGACGTCGCCGGACCGCACCGTCTCCACGAAGTCCGGCCTGGCCTCGACGAGGCAGCCGCGGCGGAGCGCGTCTGGATCGGTCGTGACGTTGTAGCGCCCCGGGATGATCGCGTCGGTGCTCACCGAATCCCCGAGCTTGAACACGCGCGCCATCACGCCGTCCTCCCGGGGCCGGCGATCTCACCGGCGAGCGCAGACGCCGCGGCAACCGCCGGCGAGGCGAGAAAGATGCGCGCGTCCGGGCTCCCCATCCGCCCGGGGTAGTTGCGATTGCTCGTGGACAGCACGTTCTCGCGGGGTGCGACGACGCCGTGCTGCCGTCCCAGGCAGGGTCCGCAGCCCGGGTTGAGCACGAGGGCACCGGCACGCGCGAACGTCTCGATGTACCCCGCGGCCAGCGCGTCGAGGTACACCCTGCGTGACGCGGGCACGATCACCGTTCGCGTGCGCGGGTGCACCTGCTGCCCCGCGAACGCGCCCGCGACCACGGCCAGGTCCTCGAGGCGGCCGTTGGTGCAACTGCCGATGAACACCTCGTCGAGCGGCGTCCCGGCGACGTCGTCGATGTCGTGCACGTTGTCGATGGCGGGATGAACCGCCACCTGCGGCACGATCGAGGTCGCGTCGACCTCGATGCGCATGGCGTACACCGGGCGCACGGCGCGCAGCTCGAACGGTGTGCCGCCGACGTACTCAAAGGTGGTGGCATCGGGTTCGATCAGCCCCGCCTTGGCGCCGAAGTCGACGCTCAGGTTGCACAGGGTCAGGCGGGAGTCGACCGACATCGCCCGCACGGCTTCGCCGCTCCACTCCACAGCGCAGTAGTCGGCGGCATCGGCGCCGAGCCTGCGGATGACGTGCAGCGCCACGTCCTTGGCGACGACGCCGGGACTCAGCTCACCGCGGACGTCGACGCTGATGGTCTCCGGAATGCGAAACCATGTCCGGCCTGTGGCGAAGACGACACCGATGTCGGTCGAGCCGAGACCCGTGGAGAAGCAGCCGAGCGCACCGTACGTCGTGCTGTGCGAATCAGCGCCGACCACCAGACCGCCCGGCTGTATGAACCCCTTCTCCACCATCACCTGATGGCAGATGCCCTCGGCAAAGACGTTGGTGATGCCGTGCTCGGCCGCGAACGCGCGGATCAGCGCGTGCAATTCCGCGGCGGCGACGGTGTTCGCCGGCATCACGTGATCGAACGTGAACACGGTCCGGGTCGCGTCCCACAGGGGCAGGCCAAGAGATCGAAACGCGGCGATGGCAAGCGGCCCGGTGACGTCGTGTGCCATCGCGCAATCGACCTCGGCGACCACAGTGTCTCCCGCCGCGACGCGCCGCCCCAGCCGCCGCGCAAAGAGCTCTTCCGTCAGTGTGCCCACATCACGCCTCCTGTTCTGCGATTGATCGCGGCCATGCGGCGACCAGCTGATCCAGCTCCACGTCCCCGAGCGGTCCTTGGTCGCCGCGACGCTTGATCTCCGCGGTCAGCGCACTGAGCTCCGCGTCGTCGAGATGCACGCCGAGCGATCGCGCTCGGTGCCGGATGGCATGCCGGCCGACGAGCCGGTGCCCCGCGAGCACCGTGCGTACCCTGCCGAACCGCGCTGGATCGAGCGACTCGTATGCGCCTGGATCGCGCACGACCGCCTTGGTGTGCATGCCCGCCTTGTGGTGAAACGCCGTCGCAGCGGTGACCGGAGCAGTGAACGGCACCTCGACCCCGAGCATTGCTGCGAGCATCGCGTCGAGGTCGGGAAGCATCTCCAGGCGATAGCGCTCGACCAACTCCGGCTGCACCGTGAGCAGCCGGGCGATGATGCTGCTCAGCGGCACGATGCCATTGCGCTCACCGATGCCGAGAATCGTCGTGTCGATGTGCGTGGCTCCAGCCTCGAGCGCCGCATACGCGTTCGCGACCGCACACCCGGTGTCGTTGTGCGCGTGGAATTCGATGTCGCAGTCGACGTTGCGCCGCACGCGCGAGACGAGATCGAACACCTGCCGCGGCGTCGCGACCCCGACTGTGTCCGCCAGCCCCACACGCGCCGGACCCGCCTTGTCGATACCGCGATAGACGCGGATCAGGTCGTCGGGGTCGGAGCGGAACGAGTCCTCGCTGCTGAACCGCGCCTCGAGCCCGCGCTCGTTGACGTGTCGCACCACGTCGGAACCGATCTCGATGATCTCGTCGAGCGAGCGGCCGTGCGAGACGGCGCGCAGCCGCGATGACGTCGCGAACAGCACGTCGACGCCGTCGACGCCGGTGTCGATCGCCCGCTGTGCGTCCACGAGGCTGCAGCGGACGTGGGTGAGGAGTCGGAAGCGACGCGGCTGCGAAGCGAGCAGGCGCAGGTCCGAGTCGGATTGCGGCGACGCCAGTGGCGAGGTCAGCTCCATGTAGTCCACGCCGAACTCGTCGAGCGCGCGCGCGATCGCCAGCTTCTGCTCCACGGCGAAGTGGGCGAGCGCGAACTGCTCGCCCTCGCGGAGGGTGGAATCGATGATCTTGAAGGCAGAGATACTCATGGCAAAAAAGAAAGGGCCCCCGGAGGGGCCCTTTGTCAGGAAAGTGATTACCGGCTAACTGGTCACCACATCCGGACGCGAGGGAACCCGCCCCGAGGGAGCGAGCTCACTTTTTTCAGGTCGCGAGCGGATTGGCGCACTGGTTGGGCGGAAGGGTAACCCGCGCCCTTTTTCCGTGTCAACGCCACGCTTGACCGGCCGGGGACCCCGTTGGTTACCATGCGGCAACGGTTACTGCAGGGAAACCATCGGGGAGGCCATGGCGGAGCAGATCCTCGACCTCGACCAGGCCACCGACCAGGAGCTGGTACCGACTCTCCTGACCCGACACACAACGCTCATCGAGACCGGTCTGCGCCGAGCGGGTCTCCCGTCGCGGTCCCAGCTCGGCCGGATGACGTCCTACCACATGGGCTGGGTCACGCCGGACGGCCACACCGCCGCGGCCAACGGCGGCAAGCGGATCCGCCCAGCCTTGAGCATCTGGGCCTGCGAAGCGCTCGGCGGCGACCCGCACCTGGCGGTGCCGGCGGCGGTCGCGGTCGAGATGATCCACAACTTCACGCTCATCCACGACGACATCCAGGACGGTGACGAGCACCGGCGCCACCGTCCGACAGTGTGGTCGATATGGGGAATGCCGCAGGGCATCAACGCCGGGGACGGCATGCACGCGCTGGCGATGCGCCAGCTGCTCGCGCCGGGACCGCACGCCGAGCTACGAATGCGCGCTGCGCACGCGCTCACCGCGGCGGTGGTCGAGGTGGTCGAGGGCCAGTGCCTCGACATCTCCCTGGAGGGGACCGCCTCCGCCACGCAGGCGACCTATCTGCGTCTGGCCACGGCGAAAACCGGCGCGCTGCTGGGGGCCAGCCTCGCCGCCGGCGCCATCCTCGCCGGTGCGCCGCCGCAGGTGGTGCGCAATTTCGACTCGGCGGGCCGGCTCCTCGGGCTCGCCTTCCAGATTCGCGACGACTGGCTCGGCGTGTGGGGCGACCCGGAGGTGACCGGCAAAGGGCGCACGGGCGACCTCGAGCGGCGAAAGCTCACCTACCCGGTGGTCGCCGCGTACGAGGTCTCGACCGGACCGCGCCGGCGAGAGCTTCGCCAGCTCTTCTGCGACAAGGAGCCCGGAGGCGAATTCCGTCTGCGAGCGCTGCTCGACGAGCTGGGCGGACCGACGCTCACCGCCGGAGTGCCGGTCGTGCTCGCCCGCGATGCCGTCGCGATGCTGGATTCCTGCGACCTCCCGGCGCCCGCGCTCGAGGACTTCGCTGAGGTGGCCATCCATGTCGCTGAACGCGATCGATAGCTCGACGACGACGCGGGTGGCCGCCGCTCCGCTCACCGTGTCGCGGAAGGCGGACCACATCCGCATCAACCTGGAAGAGGACGTGTCCGCGAAGGGAACGGACCCCGGGTTCGACCGCTGGCGGTTCGTGCACCGCGCGCTGCCAGAGATCGACCTCTCGGAGGTCGATCTCCGCACCCGATTTCTGGAGCGCGAGCTCGACGCGCCGGTGCTCATCTCGTGCATGACCGGGGGCACTGAGCAGGCCCGCGTCATCAACTGCCGCCTGGCGGTCGCCGCGCAGCAGCGCGGGCTCGCGATGGGTCTCGGATCCTGCCGCGTGCTCCTCGAGCACCCCGAGGTGCTGCCCACCTTCGCGGTGCGGCCGGTGGCGCCGGACATCCTGCTACTTGCCAACCTCGGCGCCGTGCAGCTCAACCGAGGCGTCGGCGTCGATGACTGCCGGCGGCTGCTCGACATGCTGGGCGCCGACGTGCTCGTGCTCCACCTCAACCCGCTTCAGGAAGCGCTGCAGCCCGAGGGCGACACGTGCTTCGGCGGACTCCTGGCCCGCATCGGTTCCCTGTGCGCTGCACTGGATGCTCCGGTCATCGTCAAGGAGGTCGGCTGGGGCATCGCCGACGACCTGGTGGTCGCACTGCTCGAGGCCGGCGTCGCCGCGGTCGACGTCGCCGGCGCGGGCGGCACGTCGTGGAGCGAGGTCGAGCGGCACCGCATGAGCGATCCGCGCCGCGCGCGCGTCGCCGCGGCCTTTGCGGGGTGGGGGATTCCCACAGCCGACGCAATTGCCCGTGCGCGCGTCGCCGCCCCCGACGCGACGCTGGTCGCCAGCGGCGGTGTTCGCAGCGGGATCGACGTGGCGAAAGCGGTCGCGCTCGGCGCCGACGTCGTGGGCATGGCCGGTCCGCTGCTGCGCGCCGCGGACGCCGGAGACGAGGCGCTCATCGACTCCGTCGACTCGATCCTCGACGAGCTGCGGCTCAGCATGTTCTGCGTCGGTGCGCCGACCACCGCCGCGCTGCGTGCCACCGACCGGCTGGAGCGGGTGCCGCCGCCTGCGCAATGATCGCGATCAACCTCGCCGAGCTCAGCGCCGCCGATGCGTACTGCCGAAAGCTGGTCCAGCACTACGAGAACTTCACCGTCGCCTCGCGACTCACCCCACGCCGGCTGCGTCGAGATCTGACCCGCGTCTACGCGTTCTGCCGCACCACCGACGACATCGGCGACGAGACCGGCGACCGAGCGCTGGCGATCGATCGGCTCGAACGCTGGAAATGGGAGCTGCAGGGGCTCTTCGAGGGCGCGCTTCCCACGCACCCCGTGCTCATCGCGCTCGCGCCGACGCTGCGCGTCCACAACCTCGAGGCGGGCCCGTTTCTCGACCTGATCGAGGCCAACGTGCGCGACCAGTGGGTCGACAGCTACGACGACTGGCCGGCGCTCCTGCAGTACTGCCGTCTGTCCGCCGCCCCGGTCGGGCGCATCGTGCTGCAGCTGTTCGGCGTCGACGACCTGCGCGCGAAGTTGCTCAGTGACGACGTCTGCATCGGCCTCCAGCTCGCCAACTTCGCGCAGGATGTTCGCGACGACGCTGCTCGCGGGCGGACGTACCTGCTGCAGACCGACCTGCGCCGTCTCGGCAGTGACGGCGCCGTCTGCGCAATGTGTGATCGAGCGCGATCGCTGCTGTCGTCGGGACGCTGGCTCGAGGGCTTGGTGGCCGGACGGCTGCGGCTGCAGCTGACGCTCTACCGGCTCGGCGGCGAGGCGATCCTCGACGCCATCTCCGCGGCCGAATTCCAGACGTCGGAGGTGCGGCCGGCGGTGCGCCGCCGCTCCCGCGTGGGGCTGCTGTTGCGGGCGGTGGGCACGTCATTCCTTCGCGGTCATCCACAGCCGGTGGGGGGGACGACCGAGGAGACCGAGGTGGAGGCCGCGCATCATGGCTGAGCTCGCAGTCCTCCCCGACTTGCGCGCCTCCGAGCGTTACTGCGAGGACATGGCGCGCCGCGAGGCGGCGAACTTCTACTGGGGCTTCATCGCACTGCCGCGACCGCAGCGCACCGCCATCTACGCCCTGTACGACTTCGCGCGCCAGGTCGACGACGACGCCGACATCAACGGATCGAACGGCGCCGCGGCGCGACTCGAGCAGCACCGCCGGCGCTTGCGCCATGCGCGTCCTGGCGACAGCACCGACCCCGTGATGAGCGTGCTTGCGGTGGCCATGGCGCGTTACGGCATCCCCACGTCGGAGCTCGAGATGCTGATCGACGGGGTCGAGATGGACCTCACCACGACGCGATACGCGAGCTGGGACGAGCTGCGCCAGTACTGCCGCCTCGTCGCGTCCATTGTGGGGCGGATGTGCGTACGCATCTTCGGCTTCCGCGACCCCCGCGCACTCGAGCACGCCGACGAGCTCGGCGTCTCGCTGCAGCTCATCAACATCCTGCGTGACGTGCGCGAAGACGGCGCGCGGGGACGCATCTACCTACCGCTCGACGAGCTCTCCGCACATGGCATCGCGGAGGCCGACGTCATCAACGGTCGCGTGGCGCCGGGATGGTCGGATTTCATCGCGTTCCAGGCGGAACGTGCGCACCGGCACCACGCGTCGGGATTGCGTGTGACCGAGCACATTTCGACGCAGTCCGCGGTGTGCGTGCGCACCATGGCCGGCATCTATCTGCGCATTCTCGAGCGCATCGAAGCAGACCCGCACCTGCCACTGCGGCGGAGGGCGTCGCTCTCGGCGGCGGCGAAGCTCGCGGTGATGGCACGCTCGTGGTTGCAAGCGGTATGAGCGAGCAGGCGCCCCGCGTCGCGGTCGTCGGCGCCGGTCTTGCCGGGCTCGCCGCCGTGCTCACGCTCACCAACGGTGGTGCGCGTGTCGAGATTCTCGAGCGCAGCCGCCTGCTCGGCGGCAAGGCGACCTCCTTCACCGTCGACGGGACGGAGGTCGACAACGGCCAGCACGTGATCCTGGGGTGCTGCGATGAGTTTCTCGCGTTCCTCAGTCAGCTGCGCATGTCCGGCACGCTGCGCATGCAGGAGCGCTTCGAGGTGACGGTGCTGTCCCGCGATCGACGGCCGTCTCGTCTCGCCGCCGCGCCGCTGCCCGCGCCACTGCACCTCATGCCGTCGTTCGCCCGATACGCGCATCTGTCGTGGCCGCAGAAGCTGCGCGTGGGGCGAGCGCTGCTCGCCGCCCGCCTTGACACCTCGCCGTCCGGCGACATGGCCTCGTGGCTGCGCAGCAAGGGACAGGGCGACGATGAGCGCCGCGCCTTCTGGGATCCGTTCCTCGTGCCCGCGCTCAACGCACCGTTGGAAGACGCGGCCGCGAGCGACGGCCTGTTCGTGATTCGCACCGCATTTCTCAGCGATCGTGGCGCTGCGCGAATCGGCTACTCGACGGTGCCGCTGGCTCGCGTCGCGGAGGCCGCTGCCGCCCGCGCGGAGGCGGTGCACCTGCGCACGGCGGTGGTGAGCCTCGAGGCCGACGGTGCGCGGGCGAGCTCCCTGCGCACGGACAACGACGACCGTCATGCGTTCGACGGCTACGTCCTGGCGGTGCCACCGCGCCGGCTCGCGATGATCACCGGCGCCAGTCCCGGCTTGCGCGTGAGCGGCCTCAGCGCATTCCGCACGCAGCCGATCGTCGACGTCCACCTGTGGTACGAGCGCAGCGGGCCTGGCAATCTGCTCGGTGAGGCGGGGTTTGCGGCGCTGCTCGGCTCGCCGGTGCAGTGGGTGTTCGAGAAGGCCCCCGGATATCTGTGCTGCAGCCTCAGCGCCGCCGGTGATGCCATAGCGCGACCGGAGCGCGAGCTCGTCGAGCTCTGCGACGCCGAGCTCGCCGCGGTGCTGCCGGCGCTGCGCACCGCGAAACTGCGTCGAGGCGCGGCGACGCGTGACCCCGAGGCGACGTTCGTGCCCGCGCCGGGCCTGCGCCGTCCTGGTCCGCACACATCCCTGGACAACGTGATGATCGCCGGCGCGTGGACGGACACCGGATGGCCGGCGACGATGGAGTCCGCCGTGCGCAGCGGCAACACGGCGGCCATTCACCTGCTAGGCGCACTCGAGCGCGCCCAGCCACGCACCACCGCCGCCGGTGAGCGCGCGCAGGAGCTGGCCGGTGCCCTCTGAAGCGCTGAGCTCCGCCGTCGACTGGCTGCTCGAGCGCCAGGACCGCGCGGGCTGGTGGAGCGGCGAGCTGCAGACGAACGTGACCATGACGGCGGAGCACGTGCTGCTGCTTCGCTTTCTCGGCATCGATCACTCCGGCATCGCCGTCGGGGCCGCGCGGCACATCCTGCAGAACCAGCGCGAGGACGGGACCTGGGCGCTGTATCACGACGGACCGGCGGACCTGAGCACCACGATCGAGTCCTACGTCGCGCTGCGGGTGCTCGGGTTGGACGCGTCGCGTCCCGAGCTCACCCGCGCGCTGCACTTCATCCGAAACCAGGGTGGTGTGGCCGAGGCGCGCGTCTTCACCAAGATCTGGCTGGCACTCTTCGGCGCGTATCCGTGGGAGGGCCTGCCCAGCATGCCGCCGGAGATCGTGCACTTCCCGCCGAGCGTGCCCTTCAACCTCTACGACTTCGCGTGCTGGGCGCGCGGCACCGTCGCCCCGCTGCTGATCGTCATCTCGCGGCGGCCGGTGCGACCGCTGGGCGTCGACGTCGGCGAGCTCGTCGCTCACGGGACCGCGCACCGGTTGCGGCGCGTCCCCGGCTCGGGGTACTTCTGGTGGCAGGACCAGCTGCTCAAGGCGTACGACCGCCTGCCCTGGCAGCCCGGGCGCGCGCTGTCGCGACGCAAGCTGGTCGGCTGGATCACCGACCGCCAGGAAGCGGACGGCAGCTGGGGTGGCATCCAGCCGCCATGGGTGTACTCGCTGATCGCGCTGAACCTCGAGGGGATGGCACTCGACCACCCCGTCATGCGCAGCGGGCTGGCCGGCCTCGATCGCTTTTCGCTCGACGACCGGCGCGGCTGGCGGTTGCAGGCGTGCATGTCCCCGGTCTGGGACACCGCGTGGGCCCTGCTTGCGCTGCGTCGCGCCGGGATGGCGCGCGACCACCCGGCGATGGTGCGCTCGGTCGAGTGGGTGCTCGCCGAGCAGGTGATGGGCGGCGGTGACTGGCAGGTGCGCGTGCCCCTGCAGCGATGCGGCGGTTGGGCCTTCGAGTTCGACAACGATCTCTACCCGGACATCGACGACACCGCCGTCGTCGTGCTCGCGCTGCTCGAGGCCGGTGATCCCCGCCGAGTCGCGACCCCGGTCGCCGACGCGGTGCGCTGGTGCAGGGCGATGCGCTCGAGCAACGGCGCCTGGGGCGCGTTCGACAAGGACAACACGCGCACGCTCGTGTACAAGCTTCCGTTCGCCGACTTCGGGGCCATGCTGGACCCGCCGTCGGAGGACGTCACCGCGCACGTGATCGAGATGCTCGCCGCGGTCGGCTTCACGCCTGAGCATCCGGAGGTCGCAGCGGCACTGGCGTATCTGCGCCGCGAGCAGCGACCGTGGGGCTCGTGGTTCGGACGCTGGGGCGTCAACCACATCTACGGCACGTGGTGCGTGGTGAGCGCACTGCGCGCGCTGCGCACCGGCGACGACATGGTGCAGCGGGCTGCGTCGTGGATCGCGCGACGCCAGAACCCGGACGGTGGCTGGGGTGAGACCTGCTACTCGTACGACGACGAGTCGTTCGCCGGCGTCGGTGTCAGCGCGCCGTCGGTGACGGCGTGGGCGGTGTGCACGCTGCAGCTTGCCGGCCGCGGCGCGAGTCCGTCGTGCCGGCGTGGCCTGGAGTTCGTGCGCGAGCGGCAGTCAGGCGGAACGTGGGACGAGCCCGAGTACACCGGCACGGGCTTCCCGGGCGATTTCTACATCAACTATCACCTGTACCGGCATCTCTTCCCGATGCTCGCACTCGCCGGCAGCGCTGACGAAGTATCAACCGCTCGCGACGCCACGTTCTCGAGCAACGGCAATGTCCCGGCCGCTGCGCCACGAGTTCTCATCGGATAAAGGAGGCCCATGGCAGTTCCTCTTCGACAGGCAGTCAAGGTGGGCGCGTACGTCGCACGCCAGCGGGTTCGACGCAACCGGAAGTTCGCCCTGGTGCTGCAGCTGGAGCCGCTCTACCAGTGCAACCTCGCGTGTGCGGGCTGCGGGAAGATCCAGCACACCGACGAGATCCTCGCGCGCCGGCTCAGCGTGGAGCAGTGCGTCAACGCCGTAGAGGAGTGCGGCGCCCCGATCGTTTCCATCGCCGGGGGCGAGCCCCTGATCCACAAGGAGATCGACAAGATCGTTGCGGCCCTGGTGGAGAGAAAGCGATTCGTCTACCTGTGCACCAACGCCATCCTCATGCAGCGCAAGCTGGACCTCTTCAAGCCCTCGCCGTACTTCTCGTTCTCGGTGCACATCGACGGCCTGCGCGAGCGTCACGACGAGTCGGTGTGCCGCGACGGCGTGTTCGACAAGGCGCTCGAGGCAATTCGCGCGGCCCAGCGACGCGGCTTCCGGGTCACCACCAACACGACGTTCTTCGACCAGGACGACGCCACGTCCATCCGCGCGGTCCTCGATTTCCTCAACGACGAGGCGCAGGTCGACACCATGCAGATCTCGCCGGGATACGCGTACGAGAAGGCGCCCGACCAGGAGCACTGGCTCAGCGTCGAGCGCACCCGTCGCGTCTTCCGCGAGGCGTTCGCCGACGGGCGGCGGAAGCACTGGCGACTCAACCACTCCCCGCTGTTCCTCGACTTTCTCGAGGGCAAGGTCGACTACTCGTGCACCGCGTGGGGGATCCCGTCGTATTCGGTGCTCGGCTGGCAGCGTCCCTGCTACCTGATGTCCGACGGCTACGCGGTGAGCTATCGCGAGCTGGTCGAGACGACCGATTGGGAGAGCTACGGGCGGGGCCGCGACGAGCGGTGCGCAAACTGCATGGCGCACTGCGGCTATGAGCCAACCGCGGTGATCGCCACCACGGACTCGCTTCGGCAGTCGCTGCGGGCCACGGCATCGACGCTGCGCGGCCAGCTGTCGCGACCCAAAGTGCCGGTCGCATAACGCGTCACTGATGGCCACTGACGAGCTGGTCTTTCTGACCGGAGCCACCGGTTTCGTCGGCGCGCACGTGTGCGATGCGCTGCTCGCGCGCGGCTACCAGGTGCGTGCGCTGGTCCGCCACGACAGCCCGGCGCTGGATGCCCGTGAGGGATGCACCACGGTGCGCGGTGACGTGCGGGGCTCCGGCGAGCTGGTCCCGGCGTTGCGCGGCTGCAGGTACGTCGTGCACACCGCCGCGATGTACTCGTTCGCCCCGCGCGACCGGAGGCTCATGCACGAGGTGAACGTGGGCGGAACTCGCGGGCTGCTCGAAGCCGCGCGCATCGCCGGCGTCGAACGCGCGGTCGTCACCTCGAGCTCGGCGGCCGTCGGTCCCGCGCACGGTGCCAGGCTCGCCACCGAGCGTGACTGGGCGCAGCCGGATCACGCCACGTCGGCGTACCACCAGTCCAAGGTGCTGCAGGAGCGCGCAGCGCTGGCCGCGCGCATCCCGGTGGTGACCGTGCTGCCGACGGCGCCGCTCGGACCGGGCGATCACAAGCCGACGCCGACGGGGCGGATGGTCCTCGACGTGATGCACGGCCGCATCTGGGCGACGCTCGGCGGCGGCATGAACGCGGTGGACGTTCGCGATGTGGCCCAGGCCCACGTGCTGGCTCTCCAGCGCGGCCGCGCGCGCGAGCGCTACCTGGTCGGCGGCGTCAACCTGAGCCTGGCAGAGCTCTGGCAGTTGATCGCGTCGGCTGCCGGTCGCCCCGCCCCGCGCCTGCGCATCCCCTATGCGCTCGCCGCGGGGATCGGGATCGCCGACGAGGTGCGCTGTCGTGTCACGTCGGCGGATCCGGTGGTGCCGCTGGAAGGTGTGCGCATGGGTCGCCTGCGCATGCACGTCAGCAGTGACAAAGCGGCGGCCGAGCTTGGACACCAGGCATCGCCCCTTGTCCCGGCGATCCAACGCGCGGTCTCCTGGTATCGCGAGTACGCCAGCGCTGCTGCTTAGCGGCAACCCAACCGTCATCACGGCGACGCGCCTGGAAGCGTGGGCGGTGCACCGCCGAGCACCGGGTGCCCGCATGCTGCGCGTCGGTGTCAACGCGCGACATCTGGGGACCGCTGCCGCCATCCCGATGGCAATCTCCGTCGGGTTGGCCGGCGGCCTGCGCTCGGACCTGAAGCCGGGAACCGTCGTGATCGCCACCGAGCTGGCACTCGGGGAAGCGAAGCGGGTCACGTGCGATGCCCACTGGCTCGAGACGCTCGCGGACGCCGCTCACGCGCTCGCGCTCCCGACCGTGCGTGGGCCGATCGTCACGCTCGCCGACATGACAGTCGGAGCGTCGCGGGAACGGTGGGCCCAGCAGGGCTTCACCGCGGTGGACATGGAGTCGGCTCACGTCGCCCACCGCGCAGAGCGCGTCGCCGCGGTCCGCGTGGTGCTCGACTCGCCGGCGCACGAGCTGTCCGCCCTTTGGCGCACACCCTGGCGCGCCGCGCTCGATCCGCGATGCTGGGCGGAGGCGCTGTGGCTGGCCGCCCACGCCCCCCGTTTCGCCCTGCGCGCCGCGGACGTGCTAGGGCGCGCGCTCCTGAACGACGAGATCGACTCCGAGGTATAGCTTCACTGCGCGACGCAGCATCTCGGCGACCCCGGGAAACTCGAATACCTGGGCCAGGTTTCCCAGCGCGTCGCGCTGGCTGTGCAGGGCGGCGTTGACCGCCTCACACCCCTCCGCGGTCAGCCCAACCCGGACGACGCGACGGTCGGGCGCCCCTCGCAGGGTGTCGAGCAAGGCGCGCTCGGCGAGCTCGTGCACGAGCAGCGAGACTCGGGCTTCGGGGGTGTGCAGGAGCGCCGCGAGGTCGCCCTGGACGATGCCCTCGTCGCCGCTCGCGCCGACCTCGAGCAGCAGGTGATACTGGAGCGGACTCAGCCCGTGTTCGGCGAGGGCGTGGTCGATGAGCACCATCGCCTGGCGGAACCCTCGGCGGAACGCGGCGGCGATGCGAATCTCCTCGAGCGTTTCGTTCTCGTAGAAACCCGACCCAAGTTCCGGCTCGGCCTCCACCATCAGTGTCGCTCTCCTCTCCCGAAATCTACCGGATCTCGAAGAAGGCACGCAGCGTGACGCGGTCGGATGCGCTGCGGCTGGTCAGCACGAACGTCTTGAAGGGATTGAGATACGGCGCCACCTGCTGGTCGTACTGCTGGCGAGCGTCGCCGGGCAGCGCGGCACGCACGGCCGCCGCGATCGAGCCGACGTCGAGGTAGAGCACGCCGTTGTTGCTCGAATCCGCGTGGCCGATCGCCGTCCGATACCCGAGCGAGCCGGTCACGTTGCCGCCGGCACGAGCATCGAGCACCGCCCGCACCTCATCCGGGCTCGAGGCGATGATCGCCATGCCGTCGCTCACCGCCCACGAGGGCGCGACTCCGAGATTGGTCAGGTCGGAGGAGATCCGCAGCGTCGTGATGGTCGTGCCGCGATACACCTGCGACGTCGTCTTCTGCGGGTCGCACGCGCCGGTCGAGCCGCACCCGAACAGCTCGAGCGTGCTGGTGAGCTGCCGCCCCGACGCGTCGGAATCGACCCCGACAAAAAGCGCGCCGGCTGGAATCACCCGACCGGCGACCGCGCCCACCTCGAATCCCGCGTCACCGGTCATATGGGCGAGCAATGGAGTGATGAAGGAGAGCGCGGGTGCGGCGTTCTGGCCCGATGACCCGTGCGCGAACTGGTCGAGCAGCGAGCGGATCAACTGCGGAAGCCCGGTCAGCGCATACATGCCGTATGCGTGCAGCGGGACGAAGGCCAACGTCGAGTTGACGTGGGGAGCGATGGCAAGGGCGTTCCGTGAGGCACCGCTCAACTTGCCGGCGTCGACGTCGGCGACACCATTGATCTCGACGCCATCCGACGTGGCGCTCAGGGTCATGCCCGCACCGTGGTACGCGCTGAGGTCCCCCAGCGGGGCCGAGGAGCGTGCGAGACCCGTGGTGACCAGCCTGGCGAGGCGAGGAACGTCGACGTAGGCGAGAGCCAGGCGGTCGGCCGGGAGCCGGCCGTTGAGCGTCGTGAAGTCCGCCGTGCTCGTGAGCGTTGCGTGGTTGCCATGCGCCGTGTCGATGAGCTCGTCGACCAGCGCCTCGCCGTTGCTTCCGACCACCGTGCCGTCGACGATCGCCCACGCGTGGGTCTCACCCGTGGCCTCACCCTGCCCCACGTTGACGGTGACGCCCGCGTGCGTGTGCGTGACCCAGGTCATCGCCTTTCCGGCGCTGCTGCTTTCGTACTTGATCAGCGCCGACTGCGCTTTGGAGTCGTCATTGGACGCGATCAGATAGGCGAAGAGCGGAGTGCCGACGCCGGCGCCCGCGGTGGCCGGCGCTGTCGCCGAGACCATGACGGCGAGCTGACCTCCGACCCACGGGCGCACATCGTTGTGACCGAGACCCGCCGGCGCCAGGGCGGTGTCCAGTGCCTGGTTGATCGCGGAGTCCACCTGCGCCTGCGAACCGAGGTTGGGGAACTTGCCGAGCAGGCCGAGCGCCGCCAGCTTTTGCGAACCGGCGGGGTCGAGGTATGCCGTGACATAGACGGCAGCGTCGTCGGGGACGAGCGAGGCGAGGCGGTCCCCGGCTCCGCGGAAGAAGCGAAACGCGCTGATTCCGCCGAACACCAGGCCGGCCACCAGCACGAATACCACCCCGCCGACCAGGGCGCGCCTGAAGAGCCGAGGCGGTGCCGGCGGTGCTGGCGGTGGTGGCGGCCCGCTGTTGTCGGGGGTGACATCCACTGCGGGCAGCATACACACGGGGGATTTCACCCTCCGTGAACCCCCTGTTACTTCGTCGGTACGGCGAAGCCGAGCGCGCGAAGCGCCCTGACGTACTTCGCGGTCGCTTCGGGCTGACGGGCACCAGCCTCCCGGAGCCGGGCGACCACCGCGTCGACGAGTCCTGGAGGCGGATCGCCGACCTCCTCGACCTCGACTTCGCGGAACGTGCTCACCTCATGCCCGGTTGGGTCGAGCACGGTGACGCGGTCGTCGGCCACCTCTGCGAGGCGCTGCTCGGCGGGGTCGACCAGGTCGACCTGGTGGCGGAGCGTCTGCAGCCGAGCCACCGGGCGCAGGTCGGATGGGTTCACCGTGACCGGCATCCGCTGCGTCAGCTGGTCAGGCGGTGTGTCCGGGCCCCCGGGGACATCCGTCTCCTCGCGGACCATCGCGGATCCCTCCGCCGCAGACGGCCCCTTCATCGTCCAGGTTCCGGAGCCGCCGTCGCGAGTGCGGTGGCGGAGACCGAGGCCGGCTTTGAGGAGGTC
>Ga0307471_100000473_pt1 | contig 20562 bp, 20 predicted proteins | sample atmos_gasesAM3C__2_FD_204566 | JGI IMG/M metagenome (GOLD analysis project Ga0307471, IMG submission 204566) | Hardwood forest soil microbial communities from Morgan-Monroe State Forest, Indiana, United States - atmos_gasesAM3C_515 | ecosystem: Environmental > Terrestrial > Soil > Temperate...
ATAAAGGGGTTAAGAGTCGCTTTGCGGAATTGACGAGAAACGAACCACGCATCGATCTCGGGCTTCGGGCTTTTCTTGGTCAAGCCTACAACCTTAAAGCCGTTGCCGATTACGAATTAGGGCCCGACGCAGAAATACCAATGAATCGTGCCCTTGCCACGATTGAATTGGCCGAGCGATTCATAGATAACGTCGCGCTGCTTTTATCTGGAAAATAAGGATTTTTTTGTTTCAGTGGCAATCCCGCCGCAGCCGAGGGCCGGAATGATGCGAATCCGGCGCATCTCCTTGATCGCTATCGACTATCGTTTCAGGCCCCGGTAAAACCTTGAGGTTGCGATTCTCGCGGACGTTCCCGGGACGGATTTTGCCTTTCATGCCGCTGATTCGATCCAGTTTGTTTGGTGCCGCCGCTTTTGCGGTTCTCGCGGGCCTATTCGCGCCCGGCGTGCAGGCACAAACAGCTTCGCAAGCCCAGAATTATGCCGATCAGTCCGCGCCCTATCCGCCGCCGCCCGGCGTGCAGGCCAACACGCCCCTGAAAGCCGGGGAAATGACGCTCGATGACGTGCTGCAGGCCCATACCCAAAAGCCGCCGCCTTCGAAGCTCTCGGCCACCGCGCCCTTGCTGGGAAGGTCTTCGGGGGCCAGCTCGGAAAAAGTCATGCTTATGCAGGGCATGCAAAGCGTCCTGCAGGCTCCGGGCTCGGGCAAGTTCACCCGTCTGAAGGCGCCGCAAATGCAAGCCGGCATGCCGGCCTTAAAACCGCCAGCCGCGATGGTCGCCGCCACGCCACCGCCCGCCGAAGAGGAAGAAAGCAGCGCGCTTCCGTCATCCTCCGGAGGCCCAAGAGCAACCGATATCGAGCAGCCGCCGGTTGCGCTCGATGAAGAGGCCAGTGCTTCGCCCTCGATGGAATCTTCCGCGCCGTCTGGCGGGGGCGCCAACGTAGCGGCCGCCATGCGGCGGCAAAACGGTCCGCCTTTGGCATCGGCCGCGCCGGTTGCTTCTTCCTCGTCGTCATCTTCCTGTTCGCCGCGTGTCGAAACCTGGACCAAAAACTGCGCCGAGGCCGGCTATCCCTCGAGCTACACAGGCAAAATCAACGGCGAAACGCGCACCGTATGTCCGTCCGGCGATCTGCAGGATGTATGGATGGAAAATTCCTGCACGCCGCCTTCGGATATGGCGGGCGGAACGCCGCCGCCGCCGACCCAAATGGCCTCCGCCAACACTTCCGGCAGCGAATTGCCGGAAGTCAAAGCCTTGTCGCCGCCGCCGGCGGGCGAACCGGCGCCTGCCTTGGCGACGGAAGAAAAAATTCCCGCTGCGGAAACCTCCGCGCCGCCTGAAATCATGATGGCCTCGGTCGATGCCAGCTGCGGTGCCGCCAGCGGCCTCGCCAGCGCCGGCAAACCGATGAGCGATTTATGTGTGGCCGGCCAGGCTTCGGAAGTAACCGGCGACGGGCCCTGGCGCTGGGATTGCGCAGGCTCCAATGGCGGCATGACGGTCAGCTGTGCCGCGCCGGCCGCAGCAGGAACGGTATCGGCTGCACCGGTCTCCGAATCCGCGCCCGCAACAAGCACGGCCGCCCCGGCAGCGCCTGCCGTTGAGGCTCCCGTCATGGCGACCGCGAGCTCGGCGCCGGAGGATGGCAAATGCGGCGCGGCCAATGGCATGGGCGTCGATCAGGCGCCGGCCGGCGATCTCTGCGCCAAAGGCGTTGCCAGCCGCGTCAATGGCGGCGGGCCCTGGAGCTGGGCGTGTTCGGGCATCAATGGCGGCTCCGCTGCAGCCTGCACGGCGCCGAAAAAAACCGACGGCGTTTGCGGCTCGGGCACCAGCAATAGCGACGGCGCGATGCCGACCAACGATTTATGCACCTCCGGCTTTGCCAGCGCGGTGACCGGCAACGGTCCGTGGAACTGGACGTGCGCGGGCCTGCATGGCGGCGCGCCCGCGACGTGCTCGGCCGAAGCCCGCAAGGATGCGGTGTGCGGCCCGGCTTCCTCGCACGGCCATCGCGAAACGCCGACCGATCATCTATGCAGCGTCGGCGAAGCTTCCGCCGTCGGCGGCAGCGGACCGTGGAACTGGAGCTGCGCGGGCGTCAATAAGGGCGCATCGGTCAACTGCACGGCGAACCTGAGCGTGAATGGCAATTGCGGTTCGGCCAACGGCGTGGCGGTGGCGAAAGCGCCCGTGGACGAGCTTTGCACCGAAGGCAAGCCGACGCGCGTGACGGGCAATGGCCCCTGGAACTGGAATTGTGCCGGCACCGAGGGCGGCGATACGCAAAGCTGCACCGCGCCAAGCCTGAAAGAAGAGACCACAGCCTCGGCACCGGCTCCGGCGCCTACGGAATCAGGCGCCCCGGCACCGCGTGCCGCCACTGACACCGTCGCGGGCCTGTGCGGCACCGCGGCGAATGTCGCAAACACGGCGGCGCCGTCGCTCGATCTGTGCGCGGCGGGCAATGCGGGCGCGGTATCGTCGGAAAAAGGCAGCTGGGTCTGGAGCTGCGAGGGCGCGAGCGGCGGTTCTTCCGTTTCCTGTTCCGCGCCGCGCGAAAAAGTCAGCACGGTTGCTTCGAACAACACGGTGGAAAGCACCAGCCCGTCCGAGAAACCGGTCGTGACGGGTGCCGGCTGCGGCGCGGCCGCCGGGCAGGGGGCGAATAAAACACCGTCGGCAAATCTTTGCGCTTCGGGCAAAGCCAGCATCGTGCGCGGCAAGGGCCCGTGGAACTGGACCTGCACCAAAGGCAAGCAGCGCGCCGCCTGCGATGCGCCGCGCATGGTCGATGCGCGTTGCGGCGCGGCCAACGGCTCGATTCAAAAACTGGCGCCCGCGCATGGGTTATGCAACGCCGGCTCGGCCACGGCCGTCGCCGGTCGCGGCCCCTGGCTGTGGACCTGCGTCGGCAGCGGCGGCGGCGAGAGCGTGAGTTGCTCGGCAGCCTCGCAAGCGCAGGTGCGGGTCGATGGCGCCTGCGGCGCGGCCACCAGCGCGCGCATGGAAATAGCGCCCGCCTCCAATCTTTGCGATGGCGGTATGCCGAGCAATGTGTATGGCGAAGGGCCATGGACCTGGACCTGTTCCGGCGTCAATGGCGGCGTCGCCGCCTCCTGCGCGACGCCGAAAATGGTGCCGCAAGCGCCCGCCCCGCCGGGCCCCTCGGTCAACGGGTTGTGCGGGGCGGCCAACGGCGTGACCGCCGTGGTGCAGCCGATGGATGGTCTCTGCACCAGCGGCACCGCCACGGCTGTGAGCGGCAACGGTCCCTGGAACTGGAATTGCCTCGGCCAGAATAGCGGCATGACGGTGAGCTGCACGGCGCCTCTGATGCCGCCGCCGCCGGTGACCGGCGCCTGCGGCATGGCCAATGGATTGCCGACCCTGACGATACCCAAGAGCGGGTTGTGCTCGGCCGGCATATCGAGTGCCGTCAGCGGCAAAGGTCCGTGGACCTGGAGCTGCTCGGGCACGAGTGGCGGCGGCGCGGTTGGTTGCGTGGCGCCCCTGGCTATGGGCGGCGGCGGCACCGGCTTGCCGAGCCTTGTGACGCCGCCTTCCGTCACGGCCCAAGAAGCGCCCGTGCCGCTGGCGGCACCGGTCGGGCCGGTCGCGGGAAGCCATGCGAATGCATCCGCTGGCGGCCTTGTCACACCGCGCCTCCCCAGCGGACCTTTGCCGCCGCTCGAGTCCGGCTCCATGCCCGAGGTGCCGAAACCGTCCGGTGCCTTTGCGCACCTGCCGCAAGGCGCGCCCGCACCACTGGTTGCGGCCGAGAATGTCAGCCCATCGGCCGCCGCGCCCAGCCCGCCCGCCTTGCCCGCTGATAACGCGCCGCTGCCGCCGCCGCCGATCCGCGACACCATCAAGCCTTCGCCCGCGCTCAAGGGGCCCATAGTGCTCGACGCCGACAATGCGCCGGTCACCGGCAACCGCTTCGTGCTGGATGACGATGTGTCGGTGGTCAATTTCGGGCATGGCGCGGAGAATATCGACAACGATGCCATGTCGAAGCTCAACAAGCTTGCCGGCGTGCTGCAGGCGCATGGCAATGTGCGCATCACGCTGACGGCCTATGCCGGGCTCGATGCCAACGCCGCGCCGCGCGACGCGCGGCGGTTGTCGCTGGCACGCGCACTGGCCGCGCGCGATTATCTCACCAGCAAGGGCGTCTCCAGCAGCCGCATCGATGTGCGGGCGCTCGGCGCCAACGTGCCCAGCGGCGATCCGGATCGGGTGGATGTGAAGGCGAATTAGGAGATTTTCTTGGCGAGCGCGAAGCGCGAGCTTAGAAAATCCCGTATCCCGGCGAAAGCCGGGATCCATGCAAATTGGCCGCAAGCATCTTTTGCTTGGTTTTATGGGTGACCTGGCACCGCGCGAATATTTGGCCGCGCTGCGATTACTTACCGACCGCCGGGCACAAGATGTTGACTACGGCCTAGCAAACCAAGATCGTGAAGGGCTTTTCTGGCATTGTCTACAGGAACAGTCCGATAAGTTCTGCCACTAGCAACTACTTTCGCACGTCGCTCTCCTCCGTTGATCTCACGGCGCGCAGTGATGATGGTGTTAATCCCATAGTTTTTTTCGCGATGCGTCAGTAACACACCATTTTCTGCGAAAATTTTCTGAATCCATTCATAAGGAACAGTGCCGCCTGTCAAAAGCCCGGTGGCATTGTTTATAATTCTCGCGCCATAGAATGAACTAGCAAAAGATGGGTCGGCGCATAAATCTTTGTCTGAACTCATCGGATATTTCCTCTTGTGCCCCTTAATAACACAAAACTTTTATGTGAAATACTTTCGCGGTTGGTTAACGGGAGTAGTTAATTTCAGTCGCGACCGAAGCCGCGCACGGTGATTGCCCCTACCTCACATAAATATGCACTTCCGGCGTCATGGCGCTTTGGGTCTGGGTGTTGGCCATGCTGATGCGCGACGGTGCCAGGCCTAGCTGAACCAGCGAGCGTTTGACGGCTTCGGCGTTGCGCGAGGCCGTGGCCTGCTGCTTGGCAAGATCGGCCGGATCGCCGACGGTGGGCGATACCGCCACCACCGAGAATTGTGCATTCGGGCGGCGCTCCAGCGCGTTGCCGACGGCTTGGGAAAGCTGCGATTCGTAATCCACCACCGGCTGGTTGTAGCGGATCAGCACCAGCAGGCGGCCGATGGTCGGCGCCAGACCCGATTCCGGTCCGCGGGTCGGCAGCGACGACGCATTGGCCATCGACATATTATCCGTGCCCGCGGATGACATCGGCGCGGATTTTGTCATCGGTGGCGGCAGCGACGACATCATGCCGGAATCCATGCCTGATGACCCCATTCCCGACGAGGCCATAGAGTTGTTGCGCGTTAGCGGTATTGGCCCTGAATTCGCAGGCGGCGTGGGTGACAGCGGAATAGGCCGCGACAGTTGCATGACATCGGAAGGCCCGCCATTCGCCATCGGCGGCGCCGGCGAGAAATCCATATCCGAGGGCGGGCCGGCATACATGGCTGACGGCTTGCGCATCGGGGTGATGTTGTCGGGCGCCACATTGGCAACCGGCGCGGCATAGGGCGCCGGGCTTTCGCCGGATTCGCGCATGAAATCGCTCGGCGACATCGGCTGCGGGCCGGGACCCATCGCCGTATTGAACGGCGCCTGGCTCGAGAGCGCACGCGGATGGCTGGAGACATTGTTGTTCAGCAATTCGCCGCGGCTGATGGCAAAGGCCAGATTTTGCAGATTGCTGCGTTCGGTGGTCAGATAATTGGTCTGGCGCTGGATGTCGTTGGTGGCCTGCCCGCGTAGATAGTCGAGTTGCACCACGAGACGCGTGACCTCGTCACGCAGGATTTTGAGCTGATCGTGATCCTCGTCGACCGCGCCCGAAAGCTCGAACGCCGCCTGGATCGATTCCAGCAAATACGCCGCGAGGGAAGCATCCGATTCAATTGCGGATTGCAGCGTGTTGAGGCGGCCGAGCGAAACGCTGACTTCGTTCAGCGCCTGATCGGCTTCGTCCCATTGGCGCAGAAGGATCGGGTTGCCGCGCGTGGTGCCGTTCTGCAAACGCGCGGTAATCGCGGCTACGGTGCTGTGATATTGCACCGAGCCCGCCGCGCCGCCCGAGCGCTGCATGCTGAATTCGTTGGAATTGAGATTGACCGAACTGCGCAGGCGCAAGACTTCGTCGCGCAATTCAAGCGCGCGATTGCCGACGACGGTGCCGCTGGAAGGGCCGAAATTCGCCAGCGAATCGGGGCCCGTGTCGTTGTTGTTATCGAGCGCCATCGGCGGCGAATCCGCCAAATCGCCGGGCGCGTTATCGAGGTTGTCGCTTTTGTGTTTTTTGTGCTTCGCGTGCGACGGCGCGGGCAGCCGAACGCCGCTATCGCCGGAATCGTCGTTGATGTTGGAGGAACTCAGAGCGCTGTCGTCGCCATCGCTCTCTTTGGCGCTGGCGGGAGCCGCGAACAGGACAAAGGCCAGCAAGAGGCTCAGCGCGCCAAGGCGCAGGATTGCCAATGTCGTCCTATTCATCGGGGTCACCTTTTCGACAATCATGTTTCACCGCCTGGAAAATGTCTAGAAGAGGCAGCGTCAAATGCCAAGTCTTACAACGCCGAATCGAGCGAACCACCCTAGCCATATAACCCGTTGATAACAAGGTGAATTCGCCACAGGCTTGTGGCCTTTCGGTTACATGCGTGACAAGAAAAGCAATTCACCGCGTCTATGAAATTTTTGATTACCTACGCATCTTCCATATGTTCGCGCAGAACGCGATTGATTTCGGTCTGATAACGGCCATCGGCGGCGCGAGCCTTGTAATGGGCCAGCAAATCTTCATCGAGGCGTATGGTGATAGAGGCCTTGCGCGGCCTATGAAAAAGTCCGCGCCTGGCCTTTGCCGTAAAAGTCGTTTCCGGCATCTCCGAAAGATCGATAGCGGAATCCGGCATCTTCGCCAAACGCTTGAGTGCCGCTTTTTGTTTCGGCGTAAGTTTGTGCGGGGGAATTTCAAAACCTTTGCGTTTCATGATATTGCCGCCTTTCCGTGGATGTCGCCTTACGCGCCGTAATGATACGGATAGTTTCTTCGCCGTCTTCTTCCTCGTAATTACAACCAACCATAATCACAATTGAATTGACCATGCCGATGATGCGCCAACGGTATTCGTAATTTTCGATGCGATCCTGCTCGGAAAGATGATAGGGGTCATCGAAAACATATTGGGCAATCTCGAAATCCAGTCCATGTTTTTTAAGGTTCTGGGCGCGTTTTGCCGGACTCCATGTCATTTTCATTTGAACGCCCATTATTGTACGTACATACAGTAGATTTGTCAAGCACTAGTTAAGCCTTTCGACGCCGGTGCGCGCGGTTTTTTGAGCGCCGGAACGGATGTCCTTTGCCCGGAACGTGAATTTTTGCGCTGTCGGAACTCTTGCCGTCTTCGACGATCGAAAAACTCATGCTGCCGGTGAGCTTGTCGGCTTGTTCCAGTCTGACAACAACCGGCTGCGCCAGCCGGTAGGTGCGGTGCGTGCGGCGGCCCACGAAAGCCTGCCGCTTTTCGTCGAATTGATAATAGTCCTGCGGCAGCGCGTGGATCGGGATGATGCCGTCGGCGCCGGTCTCGTTGAGTCGGGCGAAAAGCCCGAACCGCGCCACCCCGCTGATGCGCGCGGGAAACACCGCCTCCACCTTATCCGCCATATAAAGAGTGGTGAAACGGTCGGTCGCGTCGCGCTCGGCGGCGGCCGCGCGGCGTTCCGTGGTCGAAATATGCTCGGCGATTTTGTCGAGCCGCGCGACTTCGGCTTCGGCGAGGCCATCCTCGCCAAGCTTGCAGGTGCGGATCAGCCCGCGATGCACGACCAGATCCGCATAGCGGCGTATGGGCGAGGTAAAATGCGCGTATTTCGCCAGTGCCAGGCCGAAATGTCCGATATTTTGCTGGCTATAGATGGCTTGGGCCTGCGTGCGCAGCATCATTTCGTTGATCACCTCGGCATGCGGCCCGCCGGCATGCGTTTCCAGAATTTGCGTCAGAAAGCGCGAATGCAATTGCTTGCCGGGCACCAGGCTGATGCCGAGACTGTCGAGAAAATCGCGCAAGCCTTCCAGTTTCATTTCGGTTGGCCGGTCATGCACGCGGTAGATGCAGATGCCGCCTTTGCCTTCCAGCTGCGCCGCCGCCGCGACATTGGCGGTGATCATGAATTCCTCGATTAGTTTATGGCTGTCGAGCCGCGCGCGGATCTTGATCGCCTTCACCTTGCCATTCTCGATTTCCACTTTACGTTCCGGCAATTCGAGTTCGAGCGTGCCGCGTTTCACCCGCGCCGAAGCCAGGCAATGATAGGCCGCATAAAGCGGGTGGATCGATTTATCGAGCAGGGGACCGGTCACGTCATCCGGCTTGCCGTCAAACGCGCGCTGCACCTGCTCGTAGGTCAAACGCGCCTGCGAGCGCATGACGCCGCGCACGAATTGCCAGCGCGTCAGCTCGCCTTGCGGATCGAGCCACAGATGCGCAGCCATGCAGGCGCGATCCACGTTGGGCTTCAACGAGCACAATTCGTTGCTGAGCGCCTCCGGCAGCATCGGTACCACGCGGTCGGGAAAATAAACCGAATTGCCGCGCTCATAGGCCTCGCGGTCGAGCGCGCTGCCTTGCTTGACGTAATGCGCGACATCCGCGATGGCGACGATCAGATGCCAGCCGCCCTGATGCGGCTCGGCGAAGACGGCGTCGTCGAAATCGCGCGCATCGGCGCCGTCGATGGTGACGAGCGGGATGTGGCGCAGGTCGCTGCGGTTATGAATAGTAATGGGTTGCGCCGCATCGGCTTCATCCAGCGCGGCTTTCGGAAAGCGATCGGGAATGTCGTGCGTGGCAATGGCGATCAGACTTACGGCGCCTGGGGAATCGAGGCTGCCGAGCGTCTCGATCAGCTTCGCTTCTTGCGGACCATAGCGCCGCTGCGATGGCAGGATTTCTGCCACGGCCAAGTCGCCCTCTTTGAGCGTGAAGCGCGTTTTGGTGTGGAGAATAAATTCCCCGCGCAGGCGCCGGTTGGCCGATTGCAGGCGCCAGCCGTTCGAAGCTTTGGAAAGAATGCCAACGATTCGCTGCGGCGATTCTTTTGCGCCTTGCGGCGGCTTATCGCCGCGCGAAAGACGTTTGCCAAAAGCATGCCGGGAATGTCGCGTCGGTTTGCGTGTCACAATTTACTCGAATAAATCCGAATGCGTTCCGGTCCGGACAAGCACCAAAGATTTGTCCGTTATGTGATAGATCAGCAGCCAATCAGGCTCAATATGGCATTCCCACGCCGGATACCATTTGCCAGACAAGCGGTGAGGGCGGTTACGTATGTCAAGGGGTTCGAATTTCCGCAATTTATCCACGACCGACCAGAGCTTGTGCAATTCTTTGCCGCGTTTCTTGCCGCGCCGGATTTCTTTCCGGCACCGGGTTTCGATATAAAGTTCGAGCATTACGAGAATTCGCGAATCAACTCTTCGAGTGAATTATATTTAATGAGGTTTTTGCCTTCAAAGGCATTCTTCAATGCCCGGCGCGTTTTCTTGTTCGGGACTTTAACCTCGAAAGGCAGGCCTTCTTGCAGGACCAGTTGATGCATGAAAAGGGTGAAAGCGTCGGTCGTGGTTAGGCCGATGCGTTTGAGAATGTTTTCCGCCAAACGTTTCAAACCTGGCTCGACGCGAAAATTGATGACTTCGGTTTTCATGACCTTTCCTTTCCTGATGTATTTTCATTGTATATACAAACAAGAATGAAGTCAAGCTCTATTTGGCAGCGCTCCAAGGGCTCTAGTTTGTTGTTTTGCCGCCGGGTGGCTCCGCGTCGCGGAAAAGGACTGATGCGAAGATAATGCAAAGACGTATTATACCACATTGAAATTTGATACGCTTCTTTTAAAGGTGTTTTCTCACAAAGGAAAAGGTGTTGGCCATGTCTTCCGAACTCATGTTTCTCGCCTGGACGCTGGTGCTGGCGCTTGTGCAAATTCTTTTGACGGCACAAATGCGAACGCTGGAAGTCGGCACGCGTTACATGCCTGGTCCGCGCGATGTTCCATCGCCGGTTCCCGTCGGAATCGTTACCGGCCGATTGGCGCGGGCGCAGAAAAATTTATTCGAAACATTGCCGATTTTTATCGGTGCCGTGTTGGCAACGCAAATAGCGGGCATTCATAACTCTTTTACCTATTGGGGCGCTCTGCTGTATTTCGCCGCGCGCGTCATCTATGTTCCGCTTTATGCGTTCGGCATATCCTATCTCCGCACCCTGGTATGGCTTGTCGGCTTGACCGGCATCATTCTACTGCTTGTCAGCCTAATGTAAGGAGGAAAACATGCGACCACACCATATCGGTATCGGCGTTATCATCGCTATTATTTTGATCGTTTATTGGTACATGAAGGATCATCCCAATGTCTTGCCGCCCGCAAAACAGGGATTGCTTGAAATATCCTCGGTTTTTGACGTCTAGAGATAGCGCTATTTCGCTTTGCGTTTTTTGGATTTCGGCTCCGCCTCGGCTTTAGCCTTGGTCGCTTTGGCCGGCTTTCCGCCGCCACCCTTTGCCGCCTTCGCTTCCAGAATTTCCACCGCATCCTTGAGGGTGAGATTTTCGGAATCGTAAGCGCTTGTCACCGTCGCCATCAGCTTGCCCCATTGCACGTAGGGGCCGTAGCGACCGCTGCGCAAAGTGATCGGCTTGCCGTCCTGTGGGTGCGCGCCCAGAACTTTGCCGGACGCCGCGGCGGCGCGGCCGAAGCGGCCTTTGCTCGGCTCGGCCAGCAGCACGACCGCGCGATTAAGGCCGATATTGAGAATGTCGTCATCCGGGCTGATATTTTTCGTTTGCGTGCCCATGCGTAGATAAGGTCCGAAGCGCCCGAGGTTAGCGGTGATCATCTCCTTGGTTTCGGGATGATGGCCGATCTCGCGCGGCATATTGAGCAGCTTCAGGGCCGTTTCCAGATCCACCAGATTGGGATCGATGCCCTTGGGCAGGGAGGCGCGTTTCGGTTTTTCGGCGTCGTTCTTTTTCTTCTTGCGCTTGGGCTTGCCGTTCTTGTCAAGTTCAACCGGTTCCGGCGGCGCGTATTTTGGGCCAAGTTGTACGTAAGCGCCGTAAGGGCCGACGCGCGCGGTGACCAGCAACTGGGTCTTCGGATCGATGCCGAGCTCGCGCGGGCCCGCCATTTGCGGGGCGTTGTCGTTGGGCGCGCCGGCGATGGCGAGCGGCTTGGTGTTGCGGCATTCGGGATAATTCGAGCAGCCGAGAAACGCGCCGTAGCGGCCGAGCTTGAGGCCCAGGCGGCCGGTTTTGCACACATTACAGAGGCGAGGGTCGCTGCCGTCCGCTTGCGGCGGGAAGAAATGCGGGCCCAGCGCCTCATCGAGCGCGTTGATGACATCCGTGATCTTGAGCGGCTCGGTATCTTTGACGGCGCTCGAGAAATCTTTCCAGAAATCGCGCAAGACCTGCTTCCAGTCGATACGGCCGCCGGAAATATCGTCGAGTTTTTCTTCCAGCCCGGCGGTGAAATCATATTCGACGTAATGGCCGAAGAAATTTTCGAGGAAGGTGGTGACAATGCGCCCGCGATCTTCCGGAATGAAACGTTTCTTATCCAGCCGCACATAATCGCGGTCTTGCAGCACCTGCATGATGCTGGCGTAAGTGGATGGCCTGCCGATGCCGAGCTCTTCGAGACGTTTCACCAGGCTCGCTTCCGAAAAACGCGGCGGCGGCTGGGTGAAATGCTGCTCGGGCTTTATTTCTTTCTTGTCGAGCGGATCGTTCTGGTTAACCGCGGGCAGGCGCGTGTTGCCGTAACCGTCATCGTCCGGCTTTTTATCGTCGTCATTTTCTTCCTGATAAACCTTCAGCCAGCCGTCGAATACGACCACCGATCCGGTCGCGCGGAACATGGCTTTATCATTGGTGCCGGCGATATCGACCGCGACTTGATCCAGCACCGCGCTCGCCATTTGCGAGGCCATCGTGCGTTGCCAGATCAGCGTGTACAGGTTGCGCTGATCGGGATCGAGATATTTCGCCACATCTTCCGGCTTGCGGTGCATGTCGGTGGGGCGGATCGCTTCATGCGCTTCCTGCGCATTTTTGGCCGGATTTTTATAAACCCGCGGCTCGGCGGGCACGTAATCCTTGCCGTATTCTTTTGCGATCACGTCGCGCGCGCCATTGATGGCTTCCTGAGCCAGCACGATGCCGTCGGTACGCATATAAGTGATAAGGCCGACGGTCTCGCCGCCAATATCGACGCCCTCGTAAAGCTGCTGCGCGGTGCGCATGGTACGCGTGGCGGTAAGGCCGATTTTGCGCGAGGCTTCCTGCTGCAGGGTGGAGGTGGTGAAAGGCGCGTAGGGATTGCGCCGCGCCTGCTTTTTCTCGACCGCGGCGACCTTCCAGGAAAGCTGGTTGAGAACGGCAAGGGCGGCCTGGGCTTCGGCTTCGTTTTGCAGCGCGAACTTGTCGAGCTTCTTGCCGTCCAGATGCGTCAGATGCGCGGGTAGTTGCGCGCCATTGGCGGTGGTAAAGATCGCCTCGATGGTCCAGAATTCCTGCGCTTTAAACTTCTCGATCTCGGCTTCGCGATCGCAGATCAGACGCAAGGCAACCGATTGCACGCGTCCAGCCGATCTTGAGCCCGGTAATTTGCGCCACAGCACCGGCGACAGCGAAAAGCCGACCAGATAATCGAGCGCGCGCCGCGCCATATAAGCCTCGACCAGATCCTTGTCGATCGCGCGCGGATGGGCGATGGCGTCCAGCACCGTCTGCTTGGTAATCTCATTGAAGGTCACCCGGTGCACCGGCATCTTTTTGATCAGATTTTTCTGGCGCAAAACTTCCAGCACGTGCCAGGCGATGGCCTCGCCCTCGCGGTCGGGATCGGTGGCGAGATAAAGCGCGCTGGCGTCTTTCACCGCCTTGGCGATTTCGCCGACCGGCCGGGCGGCGCGCTCGCTGAGCTCCCAATCCATCGCGAAGTCTTCGTCCGGGCGCACGGAACCGTCTTTCGGCGGCAGATCGCGGATATGCCCTACCGAGGCGATAACCGTGAAATCCTTGCCGAGATATTTGTTGATGGTCTTCGCCTTGGCGGGCGATTCAACGACGACGATTTTTTGGGGCACGTGCTTTTATTCTCCGGCCGATAAGCGCCAAAGGCGCCGAGTACTGACACCCCAATGTGGGTTCGTCAATTGAAATGGGGGAAAGGGTTGAAATTGCAAGGGGATTTACAAATGCCGGTCGAAATCCATACGCTCATGTAGAATGCGTTTTACGTCAATTCCTTTATCAAGGAGACAAAAGAATAGAACATGCGATCCTACAGGATATTTGTAATAGCCCAGCCGAACGTTTTCACACGAGCGGCCCCATTTTGGATTTGCGGCTAAGGACTCAACAGCTTCCTTAAGTTCTCGCGTATAGGCTTCGGCTTGTTTTATATCCCAATTTTTCGCCGTATAATCCCATATCTCGTCCATATCCGCCTGCGCGAGCGGCGAAAATATGTAATTTGGCATTAGGTATTTGTTTCTTTTTGTTTGCGGACGATGAAGGCTTCAAAATCGAAAGGTGTTGATGGGCCACTCTTTTCGCCTTCAATGAGAGCTTGTTGGAGGGCTTCTAGTCGCGCCGTATCTTCTTCCAGCAAGCGCAAGCCTGCACGCACGACATCGCTCGCCGAGCCATAACGTCCCGCATTGACCTGCGCTTCGATAAAAGAAACGAAATGTTCGCCAAGGCTGAAAGAGGTGTTTTTGCTCATAAGAGAACTATACCAATTTTTGGTATATTATGCAACATCGACATTATCATTTTCTATCAATGATTTACCAATCAACGCCACCCGATGTCCGGCTTGCCGTTCGATGCGTCCGGCCAGCTCCAATTCGAGCAAAATGGTAAGCGTCAGGGGCGCCGACAATTGGCATTCCCGCATCAGTTCGTCAATGGATATGGGTGAAGGCCCAAGATTTTCAAGGACTTTTTCCCGCGCCGTGGCCAATTCATCTTCATCGATGGGGCCGGCATAGGCCGCGATTTCGTCCGCCGGCGGTTCGGCAAGACGGGCGGGCAGAGCATGGATATGGGCCAGAATATCGCCCGCGCTTTCGGTCAGCACGGCGCCCTGGCGGATCAGATCGTTGGTGCCACTGCAGCGCGGATCGAGCGGCGAGCCCGGCACCGCGAACACTTCGCGGCCCTGTTCGAGCGCGAGCCGCGCCGTAATCAGCGAGCCGGATTTTTGCGCCGCCTCCACCACCACAATGCCAAGGCTGAGGCCCGAAATCAGCCGGTTGCGGCGCGGGAAAAGCTGCGCGCGCGGCTCGGTGCCGAAAGGCATGTCGGAAAGGATGCAGCCCTGTTCGGCGATCTCGTCGTAAAGCGCGCGGTTTTCTTCGGGATAGACCCGGTCCACGCCGCCCGCCAGCACGGCAATGGTGCCGCTTGCAAGGCTGCCGCGATGCGCGGCCGCATCGATCCCGCGCGCGAGGCCGGAGGCGATCACAATTCCTTCCGCGCCGAGGCCGCGTGCGAGATTTTCCGCCAGTTTGCGCCCATTCAGCGAAGCGTTGCGTGCGCCGACGATGCCGATCGCGCGCTTGTGCAAAAGCGAAACCTGCCCGCGCAGGGCGATAATCGGTGGCGCGTCCTCAATGGCGGCGAGCGCTTCGGGATAATCCGGCTCGCAACTGGCGATCAGCCGCGCGCCGATTTTTTCGTTTTTGCGGATTTCGTCTTCGATGTTGCCGGCGGCGGGAAGCTTCAAGGCGCGCTTGCCGCCGCGCGCGGCCAGCTCTGGTATGGCGCCAAGCGCGGCGGCCGCATTTCCATAGCGTTGCAGCAAATGCCGGAAGGTGATTGCGCCCACATTCTCCGTGCGCGCGAGGCGCAACCAGTCGCGGCGCTCGGAATCGCTAAGGGGACGGCGCTGCATTTTTATCCTTGCCGATTTTGGGTTCCTGACCCTTCCACAAACGCCGGATGTTGGATGCGTGTTTGGCGATCACGAGAATGGCGATGATTAAAGTGAATCTCACAAGCTGGGGATTGCCCATCGACGCGGCGCACAGAGGCGAAAGACCGAGCGATATAATCGCCGCCAGCGACGAATAGCGGAACAGAAAAGCAAAAACCAGCCAGGCAAACATGATGCCGATGCCGAGCGGCCATGAAAGGGCCGTGATAGCGCCGATGGCGGTCGCCACGCCCTTGCCGCCCTTGAATTTCAGCCAGAGCGGGAACATGTGGCCGAGCAGGGCCGCGATTCCCGCGATCCGCCCGGCATCCGGATAAAATTTCGTGGCCAGCACAACGGCCGCAAGGCCCTTGGCGCCATCCAATAGCAAGGTCAGAGCGGCGAGCCACTTGTTACCAGTGCGCAGCACATTGGTGGCGCCGATATTGCCGGAACCGATGTTGCGGATATCGCCAAACCCGGCCGCCTTGGTCAGCAAAAGCCCGAACGGAATGCTGCCGAGCAGATAGGCAAGAGAAATGGTAATAATAAGGTCGGTCATGGATTGAAACGTATCCCATTAAGGCAACACCACCCTCCCCTTGGGGAGGGGTGAAATTTGCGTAGCGCAGCGAAGCAAATTTCGGGGAGGGGTTCACGCGCAGAACCCCGCCCCGAAAAATCATGAATTCCGCTATTGCGGATTTCATGATTTTTCGACCCGCCCCAAGGGGCGGGTGACTTCATGCTTACGGGATTCGCTCCAGGCTTTACGTCCCGTTTTCGCGCTGCTGCTCTTGCCATTGCTTTTGCTGCTCACGCTGCTGTTCTTCCCAGTGTTCCTGATCCTGACGGCGTTGTTCTTCCTGTTGCTTTTCCTGCCATTGTTTTTGCTGCTCGAATTGCTGTTCTTGCCACTGTTCTTCCTGCGAATGTTTTTGTTGTTCGAATTGTTGTTCTTCCCACTGCTTTTGCTGCTCACTATCGAGCGGCTGAGCCCGGACATAGACGATCAGCAGGACAAGAACGACCGGTATAACAAGAAGACCCCAGCCAAGATTGTTCATCAGCATTTCCCGCATACGGTTTATTTACTCATCAGCAAATCCAGCACCGCCATCTTGATCGCCACGCCCAGTTTCACCTGTTCGCGGATGACGCTGAATTTGGGGTCGTCGGCGAGCTCGGATGTGATCTCGACATCGCGGATGATGGGGCCCGGATTCATCACGATCACATCCTTCTTCGCCATTTTCAGCTTGTCGTGATTGAGGCCGTAGGCCTGATGATATTCCTTGAGCGACACGGCGAATTCGCCCTCGCCGAGACGCTCGAGCTGAATGCGCTGGGTCATCACCACATCGGCGCCCGGCAAGCCATCCTTGAGATTGTCGAACACCTCGACGCCGAGTTTTTTCAGATCCTGCGGCATGAAATAGGCGGGCGCGATGATGCGCACGCTCGCGCCGAACTTGTTAAGCAGATGAATGTTCGAGCGCGCCACGCGGCTGTGCTGGATATCGCCGATATAAGCGACGGTCAGGCCCTTCAGTTTCTTTTTGCGCCGCCGCATGACGAACGCATCGGCCAGAGCCTGTGTCGGATGCTCGTGCTTGCCGTCGCCGGCGTTGATGATGGCGGCTTTCATATGCGGGGCGAGGAATTGCGGCACGCCATCCTCGGCATGGCGGATCGCCAGCGCATCGATGCCCATCGCATCGAGATTAAGCGCGGTATCCAGCAGCGTTTCGCCTTTTTTGGTGGAGCTATGCTCGGTCGCGATATTCACCACATGGGCGCCCAGCCGCTTGGCGGCGATCTCGAACGAGGTGCGCGTGCGCGTGGAAGGCTCGAAGAACAGATTAACCAAAATCTTGCCGGCCAGCTTCGGTTTTAGGACCATTTTTGGCTTGGCGTAAGTCTCGGCCAGATCGAGAATCCGGTTGATATCGGCAATGGATAGCCGCTCGATATCGAGCAAATGACGGTGAGAAAAAGCGCGGGCCATTGGCGCGGGACTATAATCGTGATAGTCGGGCGTGACAACATGACAAAACTCAAGTCGCATATCGTCACCGCCGACGAGGCGGGCATCCGGCTCGACCGCTGGTTCAAGCGGCATTTTCCGGCGCTGACGCATGGCGCGTTGCAGAAGCTGTTGCGGACGGGGCAAGTGCGTGTGGAGGGTAAGCGCGCGCAAACCTCGACCCGCCTGGAGGCCGGGCAAAATATCCGCGTGCCGCCGCAGGCCGCGCAGACGCCGCCGAAGGAGCAGGAAAAACAAACGGCACGCGTTTCAAATCAGCTTAAAAAATTAGTCCTCTATGAAGATGACGATGTCATCGCGATCAACAAGCCGCCCGGGCTTGCGGTGCAGGGCGGCACCGGGCTTAGGGAAAATCTCGATGACATGCTTGTGGGGCTTGCGCGTAAAGGCGACAAGAAACCGAAGCTCGTGCATCGTCTCGACCGCGATACCAGCGGCGTGCTGCTGCTCGCCCGCACGTCTTTTGCCGCCGCCAAACTCACGGAAGCCTTTCGCCACCGCGACACGCAAAAAATTTATTGGGGCGTGACGGTCGGCGTGCCGAAACTATCCCACGGCAAAATTTCCGCGCCGCTTGTCAAACAAGGCGAGCTGATGAAAGTCGCCGCAAGCGAGGACGAGGAAGAAGAGGCCAAATCCGCCACCACGCTTTATCAGGTGATGGAAAACGCCGCCAAGCTGGCGGCCTTCGTGGCGCTGTGGCCGGTCACCGGCCGCACGCATCAGTTGCGAGTCCATATGACCTATATCGGCACGCCGCTGGTGGGCGATCCGCTCTATGACGGCGATAAGCCTTCCGCCCTGCCGCGGGACGAGATCGGCAAGGGCCTGCATTTGCACGCCCGCAGGCTCATAATGCCGCACCCCAGGCGCGGTTTGATTGATGTTATTGCGCCCTTACCACCGGAAATGCGACAAACATGGGGCTGGTTCGGCTTCGACATGAATGCCGACGCCGATTTTTCCGACGCCTGATGGAGGATGCCATGAGCAAAATAACAAAAATTATCGGCGGGTTGGCGGGCGTTGTCATCGCCGTGGTTGCCATCGTCGCGATCGCGATTGCGACCATCGATATCAACCAGTATCGCGGCCAAATCGCGGATGCGCTCAGCAAGCAGACCGGCCGTTCGGTCAAATTCGGTGGGCCGATCCATCTGACCGTTTCATCGCACGGTATCGGCCTGGCGGTGCAGGATGTTTCCATCGGTAATCCATCCTGGGCCAGCCGTCCGCAAATGGCCGGTATCGGCAAGCTCGAACTCCATGTCGCGCTGGCGCCGCTGCTCCAACACAAATTCGATATCACGGCGCTCACCGTCAGCAACGCCGATATAAGGCTCGAGACCAACGCCAACAATCAACACAACTGGGACATGAAGCCAGCCGCCGGCGCGACACCCGCTACGCCTGCGACGCCAACAGCCTCTTCATCCGCTTCAAACGGCGCGGTCGGCGTGAGCGTCAAGGAACTTTCGATCGCCGACAGTCAAATCGCCATGCGCGACAAGAATGGCGAAACCAGCACGTTCAAGGTTGAAAAAGTTACAATGAGTCCCTCGAGCCGTGGTGCGGCCGTCAGCGTAAAGGCGGAATATAACGGCGTTCCTCTCAAGCTCGATCTCAAAACCGGTGCGTCCGATCTGATGGCGGATTCCAAATGGCCTTTTGATGCCGATGTTACCTACGGCAATTACCACATCAAATCGCAAGGTAATGCGGATACGACGAGCAAAATCTTCGAACTCTCTTCTTATGAGTTGAACGCCGGCGGCTCCGCGCTGCATGGGCAGCTGACGGCCAATCTCGGCGGCGCGCGCACCAATCTGCGCGGCTCGGTCGCGGGCGACAAGATCGACATGGCCGATTTCAAGCCGCCTTCGGCGGCCGACCAGAAATCCGACGCGGCGGGTGGTGCGGAGATCCCGAGCGGATCGAAACGGCTTTTCAGCGCCAACCCTCTCGATCTGTCGGGCCTCAAATCGGCCGATGCGAATATCAGTGTCAGCATCGGCGAGGCGGTGGTCGGCAAGACCTCGCTCAAGCAAATCGGCGGCACGCTGGCGCTGGCCAACGGCACTCTGACGCTGGCGCCGTTCAAGGCAACCCTCGGCGACAACCCGTTGCAGGGCGATATCAAGCTCGAAGCCACTTCGCCGGCGCGCTACAGCCTTTCCTTCAAGGCGCCCGGCATCGATATCGCCAACTTGCTGGAGATGAGCGGCAATAAGGCATTTCTGTCCGGCAAGGGCGATGCGGATATCGATCTCTCCGGCTCAGGTGCGAGCCTGCATGACATGGCCGCCAACACCAATGGCCATATCATCATCACAGCCGGCAGCGGCACCATCAACGCCGCGGCAGCCGGCAGCGTGGCTTCGGGTCTGGCGCAGATTTTGTCGCCCGGCGCTTCCAACCCGACACTCACTTGCGCCGCCGCACGCTTCAACGTGGCGGAAGGCGTCGCCAAGGATAACGGCATTCTGGCCGATAGCAGCGCCTCGACCGTCGCCGGAACGGGCGGTTTCAATCTGGGCGCCGAGACGATCGATCTCACGCTCAACGCCAAGCCCAAGAACGTCAACACGCGCGGATTGACGCCGGCGCTGCGCATTACAGGACCACTGAACGGGCCGAATTTCGGCATCGATACCGTGGGCGCGGCACAAAACGTCGCCGGAACCTTGCTGAAGGACAAGCTCGGCAAATTCGGCGGGCTGCTGGGCGGCAGCAGCGCCGAAGCCATTGTGCCCGCCTTGCAGACGGCGCCGGCGGGGCAGAATGCCTGCATCTATACGCTCGATCATAAGGCCGCGGCCGCGGCAGCCGCCCCGGCGCCGAATAGCGGCGTTAAAAATACATCCGCCCCGGCGCCCGCCGACCAGGCCAAGGATCTCGGCAATCAGCTGATGAAGGGATTGCTTGGGCATTAAGGCTGATGTCCCTGCGCCCGATGCGGTCGGCGAAAACCGTCCGCAGATCGTCGCGCATATAATCGCCTATGCCGACAGCGAGCTCTTGTGCCACCGCGCCGATGAGCCTGAACTGGCGCAGGAGCAGCAAAAGGCCTGGCAACCTTTGCTCGATTGGTGCGCCGGGCGCTTTCAGGCGCCGTTGAATACCGGCGCCGGCATCATGCCGATCAAACAGCCGCCCGAGAGCCTGCAAGCGCTGCGCCGCGCGGTCGAGGCTTACGACGATAAACGCCTCATCTTCCTTGTCAGGGCCGTGGATGCGAGCGGTTCGCTGGTTCTGGGTTTGGCGCTGGCCGAACGGCACATCACAGCCGCGCAGGCTTTCGACACGGCCGAGCTGGATGCAACGCATCAGATCAGGAAATGGGGTGAAGATCCGGCCACTTTGGTGCGGCGTGCGGGCATTCGGCGCGAACTGGAAATGTGCGAACGGGAGTTTAAGGTAGATCCCGGATAAATCACCCTCCCCTTGGGGAGGGTCGAA